>Ga0207829_100033_pt1 | contig 342471 bp, 325 predicted proteins | sample TtaePargueraPR_4_FD_187738 | JGI IMG/M metagenome (GOLD analysis project Ga0207829, IMG submission 187738) | Aerobic enrichment media microbial communities from Bioluminiscent Bay, La Parguera, Puerto Rico - Tt and P1 (SPAdes) | ecosystem: Environmental > Aquatic > Marine > Unclassified ... | reverse complement strand
CTACTACGACTACTACCAGCCCGAGGCCTACGTCCCGCGCACCGATACCTATATCGAGAAGGAATCCACCATCAACGAGCAGATCGACCGCATGCGCCACTCGGCCACGCGCGCGATCCTCGAGCGCAACGACGTCATCATCGTCGCCTCGGTCTCCTGCATTTACGGCATCGGCTCGGTGGAAGACTACACCGCCATGACCATCGACGTGCAGAAGGGCCAGCAGATCGACCAGCGCCAGCTCCTCGCCAAGCTCGTTGCCCTGCAATACAAGCGCGGCGACACCGGCTTTGTCCGCGGCACCTTCCGGGTGCGCGGCGATACCGTCGAAATCTTCCCGGCCCACTATGAGGCCGCCGCCTGGCGCGTCACCCTGTTCGGCAATGAGATCGAGTCGATCACCGAATTCGATCCCCTCACCGGCAAGAAATCCGCCGACCTCACCTTCATCCGCATCTACGCCAACTCGCACCACGTGACGCCGCGCACCACCATGAACCAGGCGATCAAGCTGATCCGCTCCGAGCTGGCCGCGCGCCTGCAGGAGCTCAACGGCGCCGGCCGGTTCCTGGAAGCCCAGCGCCTCGAACAGCGCACCCTGTTTGACCTCGAAATGATGGAAGCCACCGGCTCCTGCGCCGGCATCGAGAACTATTCGCGCTATTTCTCCGGCCGCAAGCCCGGCGAGCCGCCCCCGACCCTGTTCGAATATCTCCCCGACAATGCCCTGGTCTTTGTCGACGAAAGCCACGTCACCATCGGCCAGCTCGGCGCCATGTATCGCGGCGATTTGCGCCGCAAGGCCACGCTCGCCGAATATGGCTTCCGCCTCCCCAGTTGCATGGACAACCGCCCCCTCCGCTTCGAGGAGTGGAACGCCATGCGGCCGCAATCGGTCTATGTCTCGGCCACCCCCGGCAGTTGGGAGATGGACCAGACCGGCGGCGTCTTTGCCGAACAGGTCATCCGCCCCACCGGGCTGATCGATCCCCCCGTGGAAATCCGCCCGGCCACCCATCAGGTCGACGACGTCATCGACGAGATCCGCACCACCATCAAGGCCGGCTACCGGACCCTGTGCACCGTCCTCACCAAGAAAATGGCCGAGGACCTGACCGAATACATGCACGAACAGGGCATCCGCGTGCGCTACATGCATTCGGACGTCGACACCATCGAGCGCATCGAAATCATCCGCGATCTGCGCCTGGGCGCCTTCGACGTGCTGGTGGGCATCAACCTCCTCCGCGAAGGCCTCGACATCCCCGAATGCGGCCTCGTCGCCATTCTCGACGCCGACAAGGAAGGTTTTTTGCGCTCCGAAACCAGTCTCATCCAGACCATCGGCCGCGCCGCCCGCAATGTCGACGGCAAGGTCATCCTCTATGCCGACCGCACCACCGGCTCCATGGAACGGGCCCTCGCCGAAACCAACCGCCGCCGCGAAAAACAGATCGCCTACAACACCGAACACGGCATCACGCCCCAGAGCGTGAAAGCCCGCATCAACGACATCGTCGACAGCGTCTACGAAAAAGACCACGTCACGGTCAGCATCGGCAAAGGCAAGGACGGCAAGGAAAAGACGGTTACCGGCGACAACCTCGCCACGGTCATCAAGGACCTGGAACGGGAGATGCGCGAGGCTGCGACGAATCTGGAATTCGAGAAAGCTGCCCGCCTCAGGGACGAGGTCAAGCGCTTGCGCGAGATGGAGTTGGATACGCTGGAGGGCGAGGTCAGTTAGTCCGGCGTTTGCCACACCCACCGCGCGTCACCCTCGGGCCTGACCCGAGGGCTCTACACTTCTAGCTTCGCCCCCACCTAACCTCCTCCGATAGGGGGAGGTTAGGTGGGGTATCCGTGCAAAACGACTCTCCCGCAGCTTTCATGGTGAGGTGCGCAGCCTAACGAAGCCTCGAGTTAATAAGGGCGACAGAAGAGTAGCGGACAGCTTCGGTATCAGGCAGATCTGGCTTCTACAGTCGAAGCCACCAGCTTGCCTAATGTGAGCGATATGGCAGGCTCTTCGTTCTCGATGTAGGCGCTGCTGCGATCTTCCACGCGAGGGACAGGGCCACCTTCTGCCCAAGGAATGGCCTTGCCGCGAGAGTCTTTTCGCTTTCCCTTCTCGAATATATCGCGGTAGCGACGTGGGGAAATACCAATGAATGGTTCAAATAACACTTTGTCTCGCCCGTTGGTGTCAGAGAGTGTGATCGAGTCGGCATGAAAATCGCTCGTATGACTCTTTGGGTATGGCTCGAGAAAGATCACTCGATCTATTCCCGCAGACACAATATGCTTGGCGCAGATATGGCATGGGAAAGTCGTACAATAAAGATGCGCCCCTTTAGTCGGACGTCCGTTCCTGGCTGCGTCAGAAATTGCTGACATTTCTGCGTGAATCATTCTACCAAACTCGATCAAGTCCATGACCTTAGATTCAGCAATCGAGTCAATTTTTAACAGATGGTCGACCTTGGCGCTGTTGTCTTTAATGTTTTGAATTTCTTCGGAGAATGCGCCAACCGCTCCCAGACGTTCTACCAGGTCGTGAAGTACCTTTAACTTCTGACTATGGTTGCCATCGTGGCCTTCTTCGAAATCCCGATGGATCTTTCCCTTTTCGTCATCAGACCAATACGTGCCACCGAATGCTTTCGGCACCTCATTGCAGCCCATAGTAATAATCTCGCCCGCCGGCGAAAAAATAGCTGCACCAACCTGCCGGGACAGATCGAGGGAACGGAGAGCAGCGCCAGCAGCGGCGTACATCCCGTACTCAATCTTGGTTGGAGACACGCCGTTGTCGCCAAAGAATGCATTAATAAAGCGCCTTATTGTCTCGGAAGCCACCTCACTTCCGTCACCTTTTACAAATATATCTCCGAGATGAAACACATCAGAAACCCGCTGCCCGTACTCGTCTTGGGATTCCTTAAAGTCTTTCTCGATTAGATCGATTGCATGCTTCCTAGCCACCGCATCAGACACGGTTTGGCTGTTGTATGATTTGATCTTTTTAATGAGAAGCGACTCGCGATCATCCTTATCAAGGTATATGGAGACTTGGATAAATTTCCGCCCATACACTTGTCTCATTAGCTGAATCTCTTCGGCACGCTTAAATTGTCGAACAATAAATGCGTTGCCCAAGGCTGGCTCGACCGGAACACCTTCTTTGGTGGGCACTAATTTCGTACGTCTGCGTCTTATGTCAGAAATCGCCATACCGGCGAGCGCAGCGTGTTGATCCGCTTTGCGCCTCACTGCGTCGGCATTTTTGATAAGGCTGTTATAGCGATTTGCGTACGAGCTATTGTCGGTAACGAGTTCCGGAAGAACCTCCTGCATCAACTCCGTCACGTGAATAACATGTGGAGTGTAGCCAACCGCCTCCAGAGCCTCCTTCAAAGACTCAACAACGTGGTTTAGGTCGACGCCAATGGGTCCAACGAGTCCAAAGACCAACTCTGGATTCTGCACCATAGATTCGTTCAAAGGCATGCGAACCACATCGGTTAAACAAGCGTTACCAACAAACGAAATAATCTGATTTACACTCCGAGTCACTCCGGTAAGCTCACCATTGCGGACTCATTGTGGAGGGACAAATGACCGAGCGCTCGACCAACGTCGAAAGGCGGACTGACGACCGCGATAGCGAACTCCTTCAGATTGTTCGTGATGCCGTTGAGCACGTTTTGGCTCGCCCGGATGGACGCCGCGGACCTTATAAAATCCATGATGATCAATTGCGTGCGGAAATAGCGAGGGCGTAGGTCGAGTCCTGCCAGACTGGACGCTGCCCGCTGGTCTCGGACCATAGAACAGCCTCGCACGCTCAGAGTTAGGCCGGATTGGCTGCGGAATCCTGAATACCGGCACGATGGCGAAATATGAGTCGGCAAGCCAGTAAGTGGTAGCCGATGGGATGTGCTTTCTCCGACCAAGACCTCAAACTAGCCATAACCCCGCCCTATCCCCCCAATAAGAATCCTTCGTTGGACGCAATGCCCGTCCAGCGCCACACTCCCCGCATGACCACCGCGCTCCTCTCCAATGGCGGCCCGCCGCTTGATGATGACGACACCTACACCCCTCCTTGGGGCAAGAACGGCATTGGTCGCTATTTCGAGTGGCGGGACGCCAAGAAGCGAGCCTTCGACGCGCCGTTTGATATCGCCAAACTCCGCGCCCAGCGCGCCGCGCTGATCGGACTGACCTATGACGAATACGTCCTCGAAATCCTCGAACGCGGACACTATCTCAACGCGGGCGACACCGAGCGCATAGCGCAGATCGTGGCGAAACGCGGGGTCAGGGACTAAGAGGCCCCGCACTGGGACGATAATCCAAGACCTTGGGACGCTGAGGCTTTTCCGCGTCGTGGCGGGCATCCCCGCCTGTGCTAGAACGGCGCCGGAGGTACCAGCATGACCCAATCGAGCAAGCCCGAACAGAACAAGCCCAAGACCGAGGCCGAGACCGAGGACAAGACCCCGGACGCGCTGAACGACACCGATCTCGACTCCGTCACCGACGGCTTCGGCGGCCAGGGCCATCGGAGCAAGAAGCGGGGCGCCTGACCCGTCCTTCCTCTGTTCCGCTGCGCCGCTTGTCCCGTCGGGCCCCGGTATAGTCCGGTGGGACAGGACGGCCAGCTCATCCTTGCCTCAAAACTCTCCGCCGGAGAGACCTGCCCTGCGGGGCGCTCCAAGCTCTCACGGCCTTCTCCCCTGAATGTGTGCCACCGGAGCAGATTCGCCTGCGGCACGCTTTGAAGACTTATCCCCGCGCGCAAAACCTGCCCCATAATCCCCCCATCACTCCCGCGGCGGACGGACTGCAGCGAACATTTGCGGGGGGAGCTGGTGAGACTGGATTCGCTCCAGGGCTCGTCTGCCAGTCGGGTCACCTTGCGACGAGCGATCAATAGGGGCCACGGCGGCAGGAGAAACCCGGCGTCCTTTGACCCGTCCCGAAGGGCAAATCTCTCCGGTGGAGAGATTTGAGGCGAGAAGGCCATAAGCGCTACGCGCGTATGGCCCATGGGGCGGCGACGTCTCTATTCATTCTAGTTTACTGAGACGCACGCGCCTCGGAACACGTCCACATACAACCGGAGGCCACAGGGCCGGCCGGGGTCTGGTTACGCCTGAAGGGTCTTGCAATTGCCACATGAGAGGCGCATCTGCGCCAAAAAACCACTTTCCGGAGGCCCCATGCGCGCCCGCACCGCATTCATCCTCGCCGCGCTCGCCAGTGCCGCCCTTGCCGGCCCGGCTCTGGCGCTCACCGTCACCGCCCGCGTTTCGGGCGGCAATATTGCCGTGCATGCCGGGCCCGACAATCGCTTCGAGATCGTCGGCCATCTGCGCGAAGGCCAGGAAATCCCCGTCGATCGCTGCACCCAGACCGACAGCGACAGCCGTTCCGGCTCCTGGATCGGCGATGCCGGCCACACCCTCTGGCCCAATGGCGCCACCACCTGGTGCCGCATCCCCGACTATGGCTGGGTCGACCGCAGCTACATCGTCGGCCGGGGCCTGGTCAACGTGACCCCGCCCGATTTCGTCGGGCCGGGTTGGTGACTTCGCAGGCGGTGTGCGCAGCACATGAAAGGCTCCGGTGGAGCCTTTCAAGCCTAGAAGGCCATGAGAGCTTGGAGCGCCCCATAGGGGCAAATCTCTCCGGTGGAGAGATTTGAGCGAACAAGGCTCGAATGGCGAGCGCTACAGCCACCCCGCCAGTTCCCGCCGCACCATGGATTCAATGAAATCCATGCCGCCGGGCGAGGCGTTGAGGCAGGGGATATAGGCGAACTTCTCCCCGCCCGCCTCAAGGAATGTATCCTTGCCGCCCATGGCGATCTCTTCCAGCGTCTCGATGCAATCCGCCGAGAAGGCCGGCGCCAGGATGGCGACCTTCTTCTTGCCCTGCCCCGGCAGCGCTTCGAGCGTCTTGTCGGTATAGGGCTGCAGCCATTCGGTGGGCCCGAACCGGCTCTGGAAGGTGACCATCAGCTTGTCCTTGTCCCAGCCCAGATATTCGCGCACCAGCCGCGTGGTCTTGTAGCACTGGCAATGATAGGGGTCGCCGCGCTTGAGATATTCCACCGGCATGCCGTGATAGGAGGTGATCACCACATCCGGCTCGAAATCCAGCGCCGCAACCCCGTCGCGGATCGAATTGCCAAGCGTCTCGATATATTTGGGATCGTCGAAATAGGCTGGCGCCGTTCGCACCGCCGGCTGCCAGCGCATGGTTTTCAGCGCATCAAACGCCTTGTCATTCGCCGTCGCCGTCGTCGTCGCCGAATATTGCGGATAAAGCGGCACCAGCAGGATCTTCTGGCACCCGGCCGCCTGCATCTTCTCCAGCACCGATCTGGTCGAGGGATTGCCATAGCGCATGGCAAAATCCACCATGACGCCATCGCCACCCAGCCGCTCGGCCAGGCTTTCGGTCTGCTCGCGGGTAATCACCCTGAGCGGGCTTTCGTTCTTTTCCTTGTCCCAGATCTGGGCATAGGCATGCCCGCTCTTTTGTGGCCGGAACGAGAGAATGACCAGATTGAGGATCGGCCACCACAGCAGCTTGTTGGTCTCGATCACCCGCGGATCGGAGAGGAATTCCTTCAGATACCGCCGCACGCTCCAGTAATCGGTGGCGTCGGGAGTCCCCAGATTAAGCAGCAGCACCCCGATCTTCTGCTGGGGAACGGGCGGATGGTTCGGTGGAAGATGAGCGGACATCGGGGACCAGTTTGGAAATGTTCCAGAGTTGGCCGCACCATACGCATTTCACTCCCCGGCGCAAAGCGGCTATGGGTCGCGCCGCGCCGGTGATCCAGTCCGGAGCACTGCCAGCAAAAGTGGTGCCGGTTTTGCGGTTCGGCAGCGCGACAGAACGGAGACTTAAAGGCTGGCAATCAGCAGCAGTACGCCAAAGCCCAGCACGCACACCGCGCCCGCCAGCTCGGCCCACCACACGATTGCGCCGGCCAGCGCACTGTCCGCCCCGCCGATCCGCCCCGCCAGCCCCTTGGCCGTCACCGCCAGGGTCGCCAGTGTCGCCACGGTAATCGCCGTGCCCAGCCCCATCAGCAGCACCGAGGCAATCCCGGCGGCCAGCACGCCCTGCGACAGCGCGAACACCAGCACCACCAGTGCTCCCGAACAGGGCCGCAGCCCCACCGCCAGAACGACGCCCAATTGCTCCCGCCAATTGCCCCGGATATCCTGCGGCGCAATCGCATGATGCATGGCGTGCGTGTGTTCATCTGCATGGTGATCGTGCTCGTGGTCATGCCCATGCTCGTGGTCATGGGCATGGCTGTGTCCCCAGCCAAAGACCTTGCGCAGCACCAGCCAGAGGCCGAGCAGCGCCACCATCGCGTAGGAAACAACGCCGACCCAATGCGCCGCCTCGCCCAGCGCCGTGCTGGTCAGGTTCAACACCCCGGCCAGCACCAGCACAAAGCCGATCGCCACCAGCGACTGCATCAGCGCCGACAGCCCGCTCAGTGCAATCCCGCGCCGCAACTGGCTCTCATTGGCCAGTACATAGGACGAAATCACCACCTTGCCATGCCCCGGCCCGGCCGCATGGAAAATGCCATAAAGAAAGCTCAGCCCGCCCAGCACCCAGAACGCGGTCCAGTCGGTACGCAGCGCATCGAGCGAGGCCGTCAGCGCCGCATAAAAGTCCCGCTGCTGGTTCTGCAGCCAGCCGAAAAACCCGCTGCGCGGCAAGTTGATGCCCACTTCCGGTGGCGGCCCGCCAAACGGCGCCGCAGGCCGCGCCCGCGCCACATCGGCCGCAGCATCGGCCGCAGTGGTTGCCACGCTGGCCGCACCACAGGAGATGACCACCAGCCCCTGGGTTCCGCGCATGGCCGCCGCCAGGTCTGGCGGCAGTTCCAGCACCTCCGGCCCCAGCGCATAAAGCCGCTCCTCGACCTCACGCGTCATCGGCACTGGCGGCTCGACCCGCACCGCGCAATCGGACGGCGCGTTTTCCAGCGTCACATCGGCCGCATCATTGACCGTAATGGCCACGTAATATTCGGGATCGTAAATCCCCAACTCGAACCGCTCGCCCGGCGTCTGCGGCTGGTCCGCCACAATGGAGTAATCGAGCGTGACGCGGTTGTTCTCATAGGTCATGCGCTGGTCGCCGACAGCGTCGAACACCATCTCGTCGCCGGCATAGGTATAGAAGCCGTAATCAGCCAGCCCGACCATGTTCTCGTCCGCCAGCGCCTGCATTTCGGCGGAACTGACGCTGCCGTCGCCATCGGTGTCGAGCCCCTGCACCATCCACACCGAAAACGCGGTGTCGAAGGTCCAGCTATGGTGCAGCCCCGCCACCCGGCCCGCATCGTCGAACCGGATCGTCGCCTTGGCGTCGATCATGATATGCGGATGGGCCAGTGCCGGCTGCACAAAGAAAACTGCCGCCAGCGCGGCCATCGCCGCCCCTCGCCGAAATCCGTTCACAATGCGCCCCTAATGGATGGGGTGTGTGGCGAACCACTCCACCAGATGATCAATCAACGCCCGCACCTTGCCCGCCAGATGCCGCCGATGCGGATAGACGGCCTGCAATGTCTGTCCGGTCGGCAGGAAGTCGGCCAGCACCGGCACCAGCTCGCCCTTCTGCACACTCGGTTCGGCCAGATAGGACGGCAATACGACAAAACCGAGACCCAGCGCGGCGGCTGTGCGCGCCGCCAATGGCGAATTGACCCGCAATGGCCCGGTCACCGGCACCGAAATGGTCTTGCCCTCCTCGGTAAACCGCCAATTCGACTGCCCCTGCAGGTTCACATCGACAATGCAGGGCAAATGCCGCAGATCTTCGGGATGCTTGGGCGTTCCGACCTGCTCGATCAGCCGGGGCGCACCACCAACCACCACATGCATATCGGCAATCTTTCGGGCGATCAGCGAGGAATCGGCCAGCGTCGAGATGCGCAGCGCGACATCGACCCCTTCATCAACCAGGTCGACATAGCGATCCTCCAGTCGCAGGTCGAGCGTCACATTGGGAAACTTCTTCAGATACGCAAAGATCGCCGGCGCCAGCGTGCTTTCACCGAAATTGCGCGGCGCCGAAACGCGCAGCAGGCCGCGCGGCTCGGCCGTCTGGTCGGCGATATTGGCATCGAGATCATCGAGTTGCTGCAACAACCCCGAAGCCTCGCGATAGTACGCTTCACCCGCCTCGGTCAGGCTCAGCTTGCGCGTTGTGCGGTTCATCAGCCGGACGCCCAGATAGTCCTCGAGATCGGTGACATATTTGCTCAAGAGCGCCTTGGAGCGCCCATGCTGCCGTGCCGCGGCCGAAAACCCGCCTGCGTCGAAGACCTGCACAAAGGCGCGGATGCGGGAAAGGTCCTGTGACATGGTCGATGTCCGTTCACTCGGAGATGGTCAATGGACGCATAACTCATCTGCATGGAGTGAACAATTACGCCCCTTGGTCGTTGTGCGATTAACGATAGGATAGATGCCCAATCGACGGCGACAAGGAGATCGGACTATTTTCCCGCCTATGGCCAGACCCTCCTCCCGCTCAGCGCTCTACCGGCTCATCGAAGCCGGCCAACTTGCGCACAAGGCGCTGCTCTTGCCGCTGGTCGAGAAAGGTCTCGAGCCGGGCGACGATGCCATATTATTCGTGCTGGGCCGCGCGGGGACAACCGAGGCCGACCTGGCCCTGGAGCTCGGGCTCACCACCAGCATGCTGGCCACAAGGCTTGAGCGCCTCGCCAGCCGCGACTTCATCACCCGTCAGGCCGTCGGCCCTGAACTTGAACCAGGCATTGCCCTCACCGAACGCGGCCTGCGCATCCGCAATGCCCTGGCCGATCACTGGGCCCAGCTCGAAGAGGCCCTGATGGGCGAGCTCAAGGCCAAGCAGCGCAAGAAATTTTCCGAAGTCCTGGGACGCTTCGTCGATCTGTTGCGGCTCTGAGGGGCCGATCCGGCTTAACAAATCGTTCAGCTTGGGTTCAGGCACGATGGGTTTAGTTGGGCTCAAGGCTTGATCGCCACCCCATTCGGAAGGAGTCCCCGCATGACCTTCAAGACCAAACTGATTGCAGCCGGCATTGCCACCATGGCCGTGCTGGGCACCACCATCGCCGCATCGGCCGCACCGGCCGTTGCCACCGGCAATGTCAATGTGCGCTCCGGTCCCAGCACCGGTTTCCGCGTCGTCGATACGCTGCGGCGCGGTGAACATGTGGATATCCAGTATTGCCGCGGGAGCTGGTGCTTCGTTGAAAAGCGCGGCCCCGATGGCTGGGTCTCCGCCAATTATCTGAGCAGCGGCCGTCCCGGCTGGGGCAATGACTGGAATGACGACCATTGGGAACGCCCGCGTCCCCCGCGTCCGCCCCATTGGGATCGTCCGCACCATCCGCGCCCGCCGCACTGGAACCCGCGTCCACCGCGTCCCCAGCCCATCTACCCGAGCAATCCGGGCGCCAGCATGTGCTTTAATGGTCCCAATGGCTATTTCTGTATCGGCACCTGATCGCGGATCGACGCAAGTCACGCGCCGTCCCTTTGGGGCGGCGTTTTGCGTTGACCGCTACTCCACCATCAGCCGGTCGATCTCAATTCCGCGTTTCTCCAGAGGCGCCCGCATCCGCCGCGTCAGAAATTCATTTGTGCCATAGGTCACGATGGCGCCAATCGCCGCGGCTGCGCCAAAGGCCAGCCATCCTTCCTCGCTGCCCAGCACCGAAGCGCCCAGCAGCGTCGCGATGCCCATGCCGAAAACGATCCATTGCTTGCGCTGTTCGGCAATCTTGAGGTTGCGCGCGCCAGAATGCAGCAAATCGCGCAATTCCATATCGGTCATGGCCGCCAGCTCGGGTGAACGGCGCTCCCGGCGTATGGTTTCGATATAGGCATCCACCCGCCGCATGGTCAGCGCATCGCGCTTGTCGCTCTGCCGCCCGCGGGTCAGCATTGTCCAGCCGCCGCCAAGCAGCAACAGAACCAGGGCAACTTCGATAAGCCAGATCATTGCGCGCCTCCTGCCAGAAGACATGCCCTCTCACACCGGCCAGTGCAAGGCCACCCGCGCAAGATGCCCCGCAGCACCGCGCCACGGGGCATCGATAACATTTGTGAAGCGTCAGGCCTTGGCCATGGCCGACTTGATAATACCGGCAATCGCGGTCAGCAGGCCGCCACCGATCAGGCCGGTTGCGCCCTGTCCTGCCAGGGCACCGAAATCCAGTCCGCCTGTTGTTCCTGCTGCGCCGGCGGCTGCACCCACCAGCGAGTCGAGGCCCGGTATCATGCCGGCCAGCCAGGTTCCGGCCAGGCCACCAATCGCGCCGACAATCGAATTGCCGGCAGTGCCGAGATTGAGCTGTTTTGCCAATTGCCCGATGACATTGCCGCCGGCACCGCCAGCGATCAATTGCACCAGGATTGGCACGATGACTTCCATGCTAATCCCCCTCTCTGATTGCGCAGGGCCTCCCGCCCTGCAACACAATCACGCTACGCCTGTTTTAAGTTCGGGCAAAGTATAAAACCCTGCTGCCAGAGTTTGACCCGTTTCCGCTTTACCGCCACGCCCCAGAGACTTGACCGCACTTGAACGATTGATGAGCCCACCCTTCCCACCTATGGTCCGCCCAATGTCCAGTTCATCTTTTCCCTTCCCGAATCAGGATCAGGCGGTCGCCCTTGTGACCGGCGCCGGAGATCGCATCGGAGCGGCCATTGCCCATGCCCTGGCCGATGCCGGCCATGCCGTCATCATTCATTTCCGCTCCGACGAAGATGGCGCAAGCGCCGTGCGCGACCGCATCCGCAAGGCCGGCGGACGGGCCGAAATCATCCAGGCCGATCTGGCCAATCGCGGCGCGCGCGCCAGGCTGATCGAAACCGCCGCCAGCCTGTTCGGCCCGCTGACCCTCCTGGTCAACAACGCCTCGGCCTTCGAACCGGATAGCGCCCGTGACGTCGAGGAAACCCTCTGGGACACCCATTTCGCGGTCCACGCCGAAGCCCCGGTGTTTCTCGCGCGCGACTTTGCCGCGCAACTGCCGGACGGCATCGAGGGCAATATCATCAACATCGTCGATGAGCGGGTCCTGCAACCCAGCCCGGCCTTTTTCAGCTATTTCCTGTCCAAATCCGTCCTCTGGACCGCCACCCAGACCCTGGCACAGTCGCTGGCACCGGCCATCCGCGTCAACGCCATCGGCCCCGGTCCCGTGCTGCCCAATGCCCATCAGACCCAGGCCGATTTCGAGCAATCGGTGGCCAGCCTGCCTCTGGGTCGCAATGCCGACCCCCAGGCTATTGCCCAGGGCGTGCTGGCGATCCTCTCAATGCCGTCATATACCGGCCAGATGATGGCACTCGATGGCGGCCAGCATTTGAGTTTCCCCGCCCGCCGGGGCCTGACCCCACGACCATGACCGACGACACTGCAACCCCTGCCCCGCTGCCCTCCGGTCCGGAGGTCATTCGCGCCTTTGTCCGAACCCTGCCGGCGGCCCCGGGTGTCTATCGCATGCTCGATGCCGATGGCAGCGTCATCTATGTCGGCAAGGCGCGCAGCCTGAAATCCCGCGTCACCAACTATACGCGCCCCGAAGGCCTGCCGGTCCGCATCCAGCGCATGATTGCGGCCACGGTTTCCATGGAATTCGTCCGCACCGAAACCGAATCCGAAGCCCTGCTGCTCGAAGCCAATCTCATCAAGCGCCTCAAGCCCCGCTTCAACGTGCTGCTGCGCGACGACAAGAGCTTCCCCTATATCCTGATCACCGGCGACCACGAGGCGCCCGAGCTGACCAAGCATCGCGGCTCGCGCCGCCGCAAGGGCCACTATTTCGGCCCCTTCGCCTCGGCCGTCGCCGTCAGCCGCACTATAGCCAGCCTGCAAAAGGCTTTCCTGCTGCGCAACTGCTCGGACAGCTTCTACGCCGCCCGCACCCGCCCGTGCCTGCAATACCAGATCAAGCGCTGCGCCGGCCCTTGCACGCGTGAAATCAGTCTCGAAGGCTATGCCGAACTGGTCGAGGATGCGCGCCAGTTCCTTTCCGGCAAGTCCGATGCGGTGCGCAACCACCTACAGACCGACATGAACAAGGCCGCCGAAAATCTCGATTTCGAGCGTGCCGCCCTCATCCGCGACCGCCTTTCGGCTCTGGCGCTGATCCAGTCCCAGGGCGACGCCACCGCCCGCTCGGTCGAGGAAGCCGACGTCTTCGCCATCCACCACGAAGGCGGCCAGTTCTGCGTGCAGGTGTTCTTCTTTCGCGCCTTCCAGAACTGGGGCAATCACGCCTTCCGCCCCAAGGCCGATGACAGCCTCACCGATGCCGAAGTGCTCGAAGCCTTCCTCGTCCAGTTCTATGAGGATCGCACCCCGCCAAAGCTGGTTCTGCTCAGCCACGACATGGCCGAACCCGCACTGATCGAGGAAGCGCTATCCTCCCGCGCCGGCCGCAAGGTGCGCATCGAAGTGCCCCGGCGCGGCGAAAAACGCGATCTGGTCAATCACGCGCTCAACAATGCCCGCGAGGCCCTTGGCCGCCAATTGGCCGAAGGCGCGTCCAACCGCACCCTGCTCGAAGGCGTTGCCGAAACCTTCGGCCTCGAAGAAACCCCGCGCCGCATCGAAGTCTATGACAACTCCCACATTTCCGGCACCAATGCGGTCGGCGCCATGATCGTGGCAGGCGAGGAAGGCTTTTCCAAAAAGCACTACCGGACCTTCAATATCAGATCGACCGACATCACCCCCGGTGACGATTTCGGCATGATGCGTGAAGTGCTCACCCGCCGCTTTTCACGCCTGGCCAGCGAGAGCGAATCCGATGCCGAGGACGAGAACACCGGCATGCCCGATTGGCCCGATGTGGTGTTCATCGACGGTGGCGCCGGTCAGCTCAATGCCGTGCGCGACGTCATCGCGGAACTCAACCTGCCCCGCGAAGTCACCTTCATCGGTATCGCCAAGGGCGAGGAGCGCGACGCCGGCCGTGAAAAATTCTTCATCGAGGGCCGCGACGCCTTCATGCTGCCGCATCGCGATCCGGTGCTCTACTATGTGCAGCGCCTGCGCGACGAAGCCCACCGCTTCGCCATCGGCACCCATCGCGCCCGCCGCAAGAAGGACGCTGTCAAGAATCCGCTCGACGAAATCGACGGCATCGGCCCCGCCCGCAAGCGCGCTCTGCTCAACCATTTCGGCTCCGCCAAGGCCGTCTCCCGGGCCTCCCTGGCCGATCTCGAAGCCGTCCCGACAATCTCCAAGGCCATGGCGCAGATGATCTACGACCACTTCAACCGGACGTAGCGAGGACAGCCCCTCACCGGGAGGGAGAGGAACAAGAAGCGGGCGCGCAGCGACGGATGAGGGGACGTTCTCAAAAAATGTCGAAATCCGCCCGCCCCGCTCGTCGCATTGGCATTACCTCAACGGGAGACCTGCAATGAAATTCATCACCATGGTGAAAACCCTCAACCCAGAGACCGCGCCCTATCCCCCGCCGGCGCTGATGTCTGCAATCGTCCAGCTTGGCATGGAGGCCGGTGCAAAGATGATCGAGAACGGCGGCATGGCCCTGGCCGGCACGGTCTCCACCCGCCAGGGCGAAATGGTCACCGACGGCCCCTTTGCCGAGGCCAAGGAACAGGTCGGCGGTTACGCCATCTACGAGCTGGAAACCGATGCCGAAATCGTCGAGTGGACTCAGCGCTTTGTCGAACTACACCGCCAGCACTGGCCCGAATGGGACGGTGAGGTAACCATCCTCCAGCTCCAGCAGTTCAACATGGCGGGCTGAGCCAAAACACTCACAGCGCGCAAAGAATCGGTTTAGCTTCCCTTGCCCAAGGGGAGCGAACCCGATGTCACCGATCATCTCCGCCTCTGGCGTGGGCAAGACCTTCCGCCAGCTCAAGCGCCAGTCCGGCTTCGGTGGCGCCGTAAAAAGCCTGTTCTCCCGCGACTATTCCGAGATCCGCGCCGTCGACGGCATTTCCTTTGCCATCGATCCCGGCGAAGCCGTCGGCTATCTCGGCCCCAATGGCGCGGGCAAGTCGACCATGATCAAGATGATGACGGGCATACTGACCCCCAGCGCCGGCACCCTGTCCGTGCTCGGCCGCGAACCCCATGCCAACCGCATGGTCAACGCGCGCGAGATCGGCGTCGTCTTCGGCCAGCGCAGCCAGCTCTGGTGGGATCTGCCGGTGCGCGACAGCTACGATCTCAACCGCCACATCTATGACATCCCCGAAGCCCGCTTCGCCGAAAACCTCGCCTTTCTCACCGCCATGCTCGACATGGCCCACTATCTTGATCGCCCGGTGCGCCAGCTTTCCCTAGGCCAGCGCATGCGCGCCGAGATCGCCCTGGCCCTGCTGCACGATCCGAAAATCCTGTTTCTTGACGAACCGACCATCGGCCTCGATGTGGTCGCCAAGGATGCGGTGCGCAGATTTCTCTCCGAGGTCAACAAGCAGCGCGGCACCACCATCATCCTCACCACCCACGACCTCGTCGACATCGAGGAAATCTGCCCGCGTCTGATCATGGTCGATGATGGCAAGCTGCTGTTTGACGGCGAGCTCAAACGCCTCCGCGCCACGCTTGGCTCCCGCCGCCGCCTGACCCTGGAATTCGCCACCGATCCGGGGCCACTTGCCCTTTCCACCGCAACCCTTGCCGCCGACGAAGGCACCACCAAGCATTACCTTCTCGAGAACGAAACCGTCTCGCTCCTCGATGTGCTGGGCGAACTCGGCCGGGGCCACGGCCTGAAAGACGTCAAGCTCGAGGAACCCGACATTGAGGAGGTCATCCGCACCTTCTACCAGAACAAGCCAAAGCTGGCGGCGGCGCCATGAAACTGAGCGCCTACCCCGCCTTCACCGCCACCGCCTTCACCTCCCGCCTGGCCTACCGCAACCAGGTCTGGTCCGGCGTGTTTGGCGAACTGGTCGCCACTTTCGCTTTCATTGCGGTCTGGACAGCGGCCTTTGTCGGCCGGGGCACGGTCGATGGCGTCACCCTGCCCGACATGGTCACCTATGTGCTCATCGCCGGCCCGCTGCTCAACTGGAATACCACCCGCTATATCCGCGAGGTGGGCGATGCCATCCGCACCGGCGACGTCACCACGTTTCTGCTCAAACCCTTGCACTACCCGGCCCTGCTGTTCTTCAACCAGCTGGGCAACAACGCCTTCGAGCAACTGACCATCACCCTGCCCGTTGCCATCATCGTGGCCTTCACCGTTGGCCTGCTGCCGCCGGCAAGCCTCGCCCACGGCCTGCTCTTTGTGGCCTATTGGGTGGTATCCTGGGGCATCATGTTTCTCATCGCCACGCTGACCGCCATGCTCGCCTTCTGGCTCCTGACCGCCTTTGCCCTCGACTGGTTCCTGCGCGGCATCATGGCCGTGGCGTCGGGCGCCATCGTGCCGCTCTGGTTCATGCCCGCGCCCCTGGCGGCCGTCCTGGGCTATCTGCCCTTCGCCTGGGTCAGCTATTATCCCAGCGCCGTTTATCTCGGAAAACTCGACCTGCCCGCTGCCGGCCTGCATCTTGCTATTGGCTGTATCTGGCTTGCCGCGCTGGCCGGCATTTTGACCTGGCTCTGGTCCCGCATGCGCCACCGCCTGATCGTGCAGGGAGGCTGACCATGTCCAGCGTCCTCAGGGTCATCCCCCATCTGATCGGCATCCATATCCGCACCCATATGGAATATCGCGGCGCCCTGTTCATCGGCTGGATCGCCCAGGCCATAGGCTATGCCGGCATCTATGCCTCCATCGCCCTGCTGCTGGCGCGCTTTGAAAATCTCGGCGGCTGGACCTGGCCGCAAATGGCGCTGCTGCTGGCCTTCCATCTGCTGGCCTACGCCCTGGGCGCATCGCTCAGCTTCGTGCAGTTTCGCGACATGGAGGAAAAGGTCCGCCTCGGCACCTTCGACGCCATCCTCGTCAAACCCATCGGTCCCTGGACCTTCCTCGCTTTTTCCGGCCTTAACATCGAATATGGCGGACACATTGCCCTGGCCATCGGCCTCATGGTCTGGTCGGTCTCCAACCTGGGCATCGACTGGTCGCCCGGCCTCGTCATTTATTTCCTTGCCGCCATCGTCAGCGCCGCCATGCTGACCGCCGCGCTCATGACCATGATCGGCGCCACCGCCCTGATCTGGGTGCGCTCGCGCCACCTGTTCTCCATCTTCTTCGGCTTCTGGGAACTGGCCCGCTACCCGCTCAACATCTTCCCTTGGCCGCTGCAGATCATGATGATCACCTTCGCCCCGCTGGGCTTTCTCGCCTTCATTCCCACCGCCGTGGCCCTGGGCAAACCCGTGCCCATCCTTGGCGACTGGGCCGGCCCGGCCTCCCTCGCCATCGGCCCCCTCTTCGTGCTCCTTGCCATGGCCCATTGGCGCTATTGCCTCAGGAACTATCAGGGCGCCGGCGGCTAGCCCCAAGCCGCAAACTGTGATCGCCGCGATCGCCCAATACGGGCAACCGCCGTCAGTGTCCGCCGTTCTCCTTGCAGCAAATCCAAGGAGCAAAGCCATGACCAAGGAAAACAACAACACCCTCTCGCCGCAGGAAGCCATCGACCGCATCTGGGACTTGGCGAAAAAGATCGACATCTGCATGCTCACCACCTGGGATGGCAGCCAGCAGCGCAGCCGCCCCATGTCGGCCCGCGTCCGGCGCGACGAGCACGCCATCTATTTCCTCACCGATCTTGAGGGCCACAAACTGACCGAGATCGAGAAGTTCCCTCATGTCTCGCTCGCATGGGCCGACAATGGCGGCCACAAATACGTGGTCATTGCCGGCGAGGCGGAAGTTTCCAACAATCGCGAGAAGATCGCAGAACTCTGGGGCGCCTTCGACAAGGCATGGTGGGATGACGCGAATGACCCGCAAATCCGCCTGCTCAAGGTAACGCCTGAGGATGGTGAAGTCTGGGACAGCCCGAATATGCTCGTCTCGGCCGCAAAAATGCTGACCGCCGCTGCCACCGGCGCCAAGCCCGACATGGGCGATACTGGCAAGGCGCAGCTCTGACCGAGTCTTGAACGGGCACCATCTAGTCCTCCCCCTTTCTTCAGCGGGAGGACGGGTGGGGTGTTCTTCCCAGGCACCCTACCAAAGTCGGGACTCGACAAGTCCCAGACTCGCGGCTACCTTCCCGCCCATGATCAGCACCGCGACCTTCTTTTGGTATTTTAGCTATCCGCTCCCGGCGGAGGCTATTGCGCGCGTGTGATCTGACCACAGACAAGACCACCAAATCGCAAGCCAGCCGCCCGACTTCCGAGGCGGCTTTTTTGTTGGCCCCTCCGGAACATCTCCCAGAGGACCACAAGAAATGCTCAAATCCACCGACGACCTGCGCATCACCGAAATCAAACCGCTGACCACCCCAATCGAGGTCATGCATCAGCATCCGCGCACCGATGCGGCCACCCGCACCGTGATCGCCGCCCGCCACGCCTTCCACAATATCTTGACCGGCCAGGACGATCGCCTGGCCGTTATTGTTGGTCCCTGCTCCATTCACGATCCCAAGGCCGCTATGGAATACGCCAACCGTCTCGCGCCCCTGCGCGAAAAGCTCGGCGATCGGCTCGAAATCATCATGCGCGTCTATTTCGAAAAGCCCCGCACGACGGTGGGCTGGAAGGGACTGATCAACGACCCCGATCTCGACGGCAGCTTCAATATCGATCTGGGCCTGCACACGGCCCGCACCCTGCTGCTCGACATTGCCAATCTCGGCCTGCCTGCGGCCTGCGAATTCCTCGACATGACCACCCCGCAATATCTGGTGGATCTGGTTGCTTGGGCCGCCATCGGCGCCCGTACCACCGAAAGCCAGATCCACCGCGAGCTGGCCTCCGGCCTCTCCTGCCCGGTCGGCTTCAAGAATGGCACCGACGGCAACATTAAGATCGCGCTCGATGCCGTGCTTTCGGCCTCCCAGCCGCATCATTTCATGGCCGTCACCAAGGATGGACGCTCCGCCATTGCAGCCACCACCGGCAACCAGGACTGTCACATCATCCTGCGCGGCGGCAAAACCACCAATTATGATGCCGACAGCGTCGATGCTGCCGCCAGCGCAGCACAAAAGGCAGGTCTCAATCCGGCTATCCTGATCGATGCCAGCCACGCTAATTCGTCCAAAAACCCCGAGAACCAGCCTCTGGTCCTGGCCGATATCGGCAACCAGCTCGCCAATGGCGACAAGCGCATCATCGGCGTTATGGTCGAATCCAACCTGGTCGCCGGCCGCCAGGATCTGATCGCAGGCCAGCCCCTCACCTATGGCCAGTCCATCACCGATGGCTGCATCGACTGGGACACCACCGTTACTGCCCTCGAAGCCCTGGCCGAAGCCGTCGAAAAGCGCCGCGCCGTGACCAAGAAGGCGGTGGCTTGATCCCTCCAAACCCACCGGCGCAACACCTCCCTCTTGACGGGGGAGGAGCATGTCAGTGTTCTCGCATAATCATTTCGGCAGGCCCGATCGATCCCTCCCCCTATCAGGGGGAGGTTAGGTGGAGGTATCCAAGCAAGAGATATATCCGTCTTGACCCCCACCCCGCCATCCTGTTCTCTCCCGCCATGAACCGGAACCCGCTTTTCCTCCTCCCCAATATCATCACCATCGCCCGCATTGCGGCGATCATCCCCATTGCGGCCCTGGTGATGTCGGGCGACACCACGGCGCGCTCGATCGCGCTGTTTCTCTACGTTGCCGCCGCCGTCAGCGACTGGGTCGATGGCTATCTGGCCCGTGCCTGGAACCAGTATTCCGATCTGGGACGCATGCTCGATCCTATTGCCGACAAGATGCTGGTCGCCATCCTGATCGCCGTGCTCGCCTGGGACCACAGCCTCTCCGGCCTCGATATGATCCCGGCCATTGCCATTCTGTTCCGCGAAACCTTCATTCCCGGCCTGCGCGAATTTCTCGGCAACAAGACCGTGGTCTTGCCGGTCAGTCAGCTTGCCAAGTGGAAAACCACCATCCAGCTTGTCGCCCTGGCCGTCGTGCTGGCCGTGCCGCTCATTCCCGGCCTCACCCTGGTAGCCAGCCTCATCCTCTGGGTGGCGGGCATTATCACCCTCTGGACCGGCTGGAGCTATCTCCGCGCCTCCTGGCCGCATCTGTCGGGCATCGGCAAATGAAGGTTCTCTACTTTGCCTGGCTGCGTGAGCGCCTCAACCGCGCCAGCGACGAAGTGTCCCCGCCGCCCGAGGTGGTCACTCTTGCCGACCTCATCACCTGGCTGCGCGCGCAGGACGAAATCCTCGACCACGCCATGGCCAACCCGGCCATTTTCAAGCTCTCCCGCGACGCCCGCATCGTGCCGTGGGATACCCCCATTGATGGCGCCCGCGAAATCGCCATTCTCCCACCCATGACCGGCGGCTGATATGATCCGCGTCACCGAAAAACCCTTCGATCCCGGCGCCGAACTCAATGCCTTCCAGGCCGCCCACACCGAAGCCGGGGCCATGGTCAGCTTCACCGGCATTGTCCGGTCCCGGCCCGACGACCCGATCTCGGCCCTGATCCTGGAATGCTATCCCGAGCTGGCCGAAAACGAGCTGGCCGCCATCCGGGACGACGCCATCGCCCGCTTTTCGCTCCTCGATGCGGCCATCATTCATCGCCACGGTCGCCTGGTCCCGGGCGAAACCATCATGATGGTGCTGACCCTCGCGCCTCATCGCCAGGCCGCCTTCGATGGCGCGCAATTCCTCATGGACTACCTCAAGACCGGCGCGCCTTTCTGGAAACAGGAAGAGACGGCCGCCGGCCTGCGTTGGGTCGAGGCCAGGTCCGAAGACGACGAAGCCCGCGCCCGTTGGGCCCGTTAACCCAAATCCCAACGGATTCGGAATTGCCCCGCGCCATATGTTAACCTCTGGTTAACCTTGGACATGAGGGAGGCCAATCATGTCGTCGCAAGCCTATATCGACGCCGCCACGGTCAAGCGCCTGTCCGTGCTGCAGACCTGGCGCACCGCTCTGGCAGTCCTTTTTGATTGGGGCGTCATCGCTGCCGCCATCGCCGTCTCGCAATGGGCGCAGGATCCGCTGGTCTATCTCCTCGCTGTGGCCATTATCGGCGGTCGCATGCATGGCTTTGGCGTCCTGCTGCACGATTTCGCCCATTACCGTTTCATGTCAGGCAACAAGGCGCTCAGCGACTGGATCTGCGATCTGCTATTGGCCTGGCCGATCCTGACCACCGTGGCCAGCTATCGCAGCAACCACCTCGCCCACCACCGCTACACTAATACCGACAAGGACCCCGACTGGGTGTTCAAGCTGGGCAATCGGCGCTTCACTTTCCCCAAGGCCTGGCAGGAAGGGGCGCTGGACCTTTTGAGCTATTTGGTGGTCGTTGGCTCGATCATCGACATTTTCGGCATGCTGCACCGCCTCAAGGCCGCCGAAAAACCACCGCTATCCTATCGGCTCGCCCGGCTCGGCTTCTATGTTGCCCTCGCCATTGTCTTCACCTGGCTCGGTATCTGGGCCGATGTGCTGCTCTATTGGTTCGTGCCCTATTTCACCGCCTTCTTCCTGCTAATGCATGTGCGCAGCGTGGCCGAGCATTTCGGCTCAATGGACTACAGCCACGAGCTGGGCGGCACCCGTTCGGTCCTGCCCTATTTCTGGGAGCGGGCCTTCTTTGCCCCCCACAATGTCAATTACCACCTGGAACACCACCTCTATCCCAGCGTGCCCTTCTACAACCTGCCCCAGTTGCACGCCGCCCTGATGGCCAATCCCGACTACGCCGCCCGCGCCCACAATACCCGCGGCTACACCACGGGCCTGGTGCGCGAAACGGTATTCGGTACCAGATCCATACCGGCCGGCTAGCACCCAACCCGCGCAACTTTGCGCCCGACCAATTGGCCCCATCGCCCTCTCTCCCCTGAGGCGAGAGGGCAGAGTGAGGGCTTCAGTGGCTGCTTCGGCCCTTGATGCCACCAATTCCTCCGGCCCCGACTGACTCCGTCAGAGGTGAAGCAAGGTCAACAAGAAAGCCGGACGTTTCCGCCCGGCCTTTTCAATTCCGAAAGCTTGAAATTCTACTCCGCCGCCGCGGCCTTTTTCGGCTGCACGGCCTGCGCATAGGCATCGATCAGCGTGCGGCAGGCATCACCCGGGGTGAACTTGTATTCCCCGATTTCCGACACCGGCGTCACTTCCGCGGCAGTCCCGGTCAGGAAGCATTCGTCGAACTGCCCCAGTTCCTCGGGCATGATATGCCGCTCGGTCACGGTGAACCCGTTCTCCTTGGCCAGGCCGATCAGCGTCTGCCGGGTAATCCCGTTGAGGAAGCAGTCCGGCGTCGGCGTCGTGATCTCCTTGCCCTTGATGAAGAACACATTCGCGCCCGTGGCTTCCGCCACATAGCCGCGATAGTCCAGCATCAGCGCATCGGCATAGCCATTGGCCATGGCCGCGTCTTTGCTCAGCGTGCAGATCATGTAGAGACCCGCCGCCTTGGCCGAAGACGGAATGGTCTCCGGGCTCGGGCGCTTCCACTTGCTCCATTCCAGGCGAATGCCCTTGAGCTTTTCCTCCACCGAGAAATAGCTCGGCCACACCCAGGCCGCGATCGCCACATGAATCTTGTTGTTGCGCGCCGGCACGCTGAGCTCTTCCGAACCGCGCCAGGCCACGGGCCGCACATAGGCGTCGACCAGATTGTTCTTTTCCAGCACGAGCTGCTTGGCCGCCTCGATCTCGTCAACCGAATAGGGGAACGGCTTCATGTCGAGCGTCGCCGCCGAGCGGATCAACCGCTCGGTATGCTCGCGCGACTTGAAGATTTCCCCGCCATAGGCGCGCTCGCCTTCGAATACGGAGCTGGCATAGTGCAGGCCATGCGTCAGCACGTGCACCTTCGCGTCCTTCCAGGGTTTGAGTTCGCCATCAAACCAGATCCAGCCATCACGCTGGTCCATAGGCAGGCCTGCCATTGTTCCTCTCCGAAAAATATGTCTCGCGCCGTTCTTCCCGAACGCGCCTTTTGCTCAATCATGCATCAGGGTCAAACCCTTGGCAAACCGGAACGGCTCTGGAATAAGTCAAAGCTGTGGTGCCGATGGAGGAACAATGCCAGCGGATCAAAAAAATGTCAACAAGGCTGACATAAATTCTCTGGCCGATCAGGCGCATTTGCCGCTCGACATCATGGGGCTGTTTTTCTTTGCCTATCGCGACTTCACCGGCGATGCCGATGCCCTGCTCGAACGCCAGGGTTTTGGCCGCGCCCACCATCGCGTGCTCTATTTCGTCAATCTGCGCCCCGGCATGCCGGTGGCCGATCTGCTCGATATCTTGAAAATCACCAAGCAGAGCCTGGCGCGCGTGCTGCGCCAATTGATCGACAATGGCTATATCGAGCAGCGCACCGGCCATTCCGACCGGCGCCAGCGCCTGCTGCACGCAACCGACAAGGGCCGCGAATTCTTCGCAAAACTGTCCGAAACCCAGGCCAGCCGCATCGATGCCTCGATCGACGCCCTGCCCCCCGAAGCCGCCAACATGGTCCGCCGCTTTCTCGTCGGCATGGTCGACCCCACCGACCGCGCCGTGCTCGACCGGCTCAACCTCACGACCAAGCTTTAGGATCAGGCGTCAGCCGCGCCCCAGCTCTTCGCTGCGCTTGCGGGCCGCATCCACGGCCCGTTCCATCAGCGGCGTCAGCCCATCATCGGCCATCAGCACGGCCAGAGCCGCCGCCGTCGTGCCATTGGGCGAGGTCACGTTCTGCCGCAGCACACCCGCCGGGGCCGGATCGGCCTCCATCAGCGCCGCCGCGCCAATCACCGTCTGCCGCGCCAATTGCATCGCCACCTGCTCCGGCAGGCCCTGCTTGACCCCTGCCGCCGCCAGCGCTTCGACCAGGTTGAACACATAGGCCGGGCCCGAGCCGGACACCGCCGTCACCGCATCGAGATCGCTTTCGGCGTCGAACCAGGCCACCTGCCCCGCCGCCGAGAGCAGCGCATCAGTCGCCGCCCGGTCGTCCGTGCCCACCTCCGGGCCGGCGACGGCGCCGGTCACGCCCTTGCCGATCTGCGCCGGCGTATTGGGCATGGTGCGCACCACCCGCCCGGTGTCCAGCCCCGCCGACAGCGTCGCAATGGAAATCCCGGCCGCTATTGAAAGCACCAGCGTCTGCGGACCGACGGCTTGCTTGAGCCCCTCCATCACATCGCCGATGATCTGCGGCTTGACCGCCAGCACCAGCACATTGGGGTCCAGCCCCACCGCCTCGGCATGAATGGTCAGCTCATAATCGGCCGCCAGGGCCTTGGCCGCATCGCTCGGAGCCGGATCGACCAGCACCAGATTGCTGCCCGGCAGCCCGGCATCGAGCCAGCCGCGCGCCAGCGCCATGCCCATCTTGCCGGCGCCAACCAGCATGACGGGACCCAAAGTCCGCAAATGTGCATTCATTATGCTTCGCCTACTGTCTCGAACATCACATGGCTCAGCGCATCGGCGGCCGACTTGCCGGCCCAGACGACGAACTGGAACGCCTGATAGTAGAGATCGCAACTATCGGTAGCAGAACGCAGCAGGGCCTCGCATTGTTGCGGCGAAACATCGGCCCCGCCTGTCAGCAGGTGCGAATTGCGGAACAGGACAACGCCTTCCTTGTTCCATATGTCGAAATGCCCAATCCAGAGCTGCTCGTTGATCAGGCTGATCAACTGCTTGATTTCGGCCCGCCGCCCTTCCGGCGCCTTGAGGTCAAAAGCACAGGCGATATGCAGGCTTTCCAGATCTTCCATCCAGTTGAACGAGACATGGTAGTCGCTCCACCCTCCGCGCACGGAAATGGAAATCTCGTCGGCGTCCTGCCGCTCGAAATTCCAGTCGTTGATCGAGGCGATGTGCTCGACAAGGTCCACCGGATGGGAGACGCGGTCGGGCTCATATTCAATCAGGGACATGTAGATCGTCCGTCCTTGGAAGGCGTTTTTCGTCCACGCGGCCCTTGGGGCCACCACTCTTGGGGTACGCTGGAGAACAACACCGCCACTGCGACGGTCTCAAGAATCGTCCCCCTTGTGTGAACCCTACACTGCGTCTCTGATTCAGGGGACGCGACGGGATCGGAGAACACCATTCTCTTGTGGATGATGATTGGGCCGTCATGGTTAACGAGCCGTTAAAACCCCCGGCCAGCCTGTCTCGAAACGGTGCTTTTCAACAAGCACAAGCCTCTCCTCACCGCCCCCTAGATGGGGGAGGTAGCGTAGCTAGGCCCAACGGGCCGTAGCAAAGCTAGGAGGGGGTGAAATCTCCACCACGGCGAACTGCATCTCGGAGGGGGTCCCTACCCCAAACTCTCCGGCCCGACCCAGCCGAACCGGATCGCATCGCCCCAGCCGGGAAAACCGTTCTCCTTGGCCAGCCGCGCGGCGGCCTCGGTGTCATAGGGCACCGAGATCAGCGCCGTCTGCCATTTGCCCAGCCGCCGCTCGACAATGGCATAATGCGCATCGGGCGAACCGCGCACCATCTGCATCCCGACCGAGCCGGGATTGACCAGCAACCGCCCGTCGCTCAGCCGCAGCGTGCGCGCAATATGGGTGTGCCCGCACAGGATCACCGGCTGGTCCAGCCCCACCGCCTCGCGCTCCACCTCGGCTTCCGAGGGCAGCACCGTGTTCCGTCCATCAAAGAAATTGTCGAGCCAGGGCGTTTCGTCACTGCTCGGTGTGCCGTGGCACATGAACACCGCATCGCCCAGCTTGGCCGTCGCCGGCAGGCTCGCCAGCCACCCCATCTGCTGCGCGCTCAATTGCGCCCGCGCATATTCATCCACCGACCAAGGCTCGTGCCGCAGCGAGGGGTCCACCACCCAGCGATCGTGATTGCCGCGAATGGCCGTCGCCTCCAGCGCCATCACCCGCTCGGCCGCCCCTGCCGGATCGATCGGTCCGCTCACATGGTCGCCCAGGCACACAATCGCCTCGACCCCATGCCGCTCGATATCCTCCAGCACCGCGTCCAGCGCCGGCACATTGCCATGAATATCGGAAAGGACCGCGATCCGCATGGCGAAGCGCCCGCCTAGCCGGCCGGCTTGTCGCCACGCAGCGCCGCCAGCTCCTTGCGCAGCGCCTCGATTTCCTCGCCCTGCACCTGCACCAGCTCGCGCAGCGCGTCGAAATCCTCGCGCTTGACCAGGTCCATGTCATTGACGATCCGCGTCGCCTGGGCCTTGACGACGGTCTCCACCTCCCGCCGCACCCCATCAGCCACCCCGGCCGCCTCATTCATCACCCGGCCCAACCCGTCAAAAATCTTGTTGTTCTGGTTCATGGCACGGCTCCGTGTCGTGGAAAATTCCTGTTCCCCGATATGTAGGCGATGGGCAAGAGAATGGCCAGTGCGGCGGATTGGTGCGGGTTAGAATGGTAGGGGTTCCGGTCGGCGCGCTCTCCAAAGGTGCCACCACTTGCGCTCCTCCAAAAACCCCTTGGTCCAGCCTTCATATTCGGACGCCTTGGGCAAAAGCGCTGCATCAGCGCTTGCGGACCAACTTATCTCATTCAGGTGTTTGCGCGCGGAACCAATTTTCCCCTTGTGGCGCCTTATCAAAAGTTCACCATAAGCGCGCAAGTCGTGAGCAGCTACCATTGCGAAGAAGATGCAATCGTCTGTGTAATCAGAAATGGCAGAAATAGAGTCCCGATACCTCCCATCTACGGTTCCATTTCCTTTCGGAAGCGCCAAATACACTTCAGCCAACTCCCCTCCCTCGAACTGACTTACCCGAAATTCTTCCGCCAGCGCATCTCGAACTTCAAGTGCCGCGCGTAGGTGATTCTGGGCATCCACAAGCGCAGATACCGCCGCCATCGCTCGGCCACCAACGGCAACCTCACCAAAAACTAGATCTTCTAGCCGATTTGCTGGAGCGCGCGGGTAAGGAAGGGAAGACAAGTCGGCCGAAATCTCTATCGGATAGGCTTCCAGTTCAATAGCCTTTTTGATTTCGCGATGGCATTGCTCATAATCAGAAACCAATTTCACAAGGTGCTGCTTTTTTAGTGCCACGTAGGCGTTCACAACAGAGAAACAAACCAAGATGGCCCTATTGACCGCTCGCAATTCAGCACGCCCTGAAAGAAGCCTTTCCCGCCTCTCGATGGCAATCTGAGTTGACCAACTTCCAGCGATGGCGCCTATTGCAGCGCTCGCGACACCAATTATCCAACCAGAACTTTCTGAGAACCAGTCGCCAATTATTCTAAGGAATTCTGATACTTCCACCCACAAACCCATTTATTGAATGCGTTCGACCCTCCCCAACGACGCACGCAGAACACGATGCGCCTGATAGAAGATGTACAGCTCTAGTCTGGCCGCGCGAAGTCGTAAATGACGTCCGTCGGCGGGTTTGAGCTGATGCAACCTTCACGCGTAGTGTACCTCGTGGTTCTAAGGTCGCGTCGCCTCCATCTCGATTAGAGCTCACGAGACATGGTTTCTTCCGCAGGGAGAGGCTAAGTGGGAATATCCGCTAGAAAAGCTGTCGTGAATTTCGAAAGCATCGACGCCCACCGACTGTCACCCCGGGCGTGACCCGGGGCCCATCCTGAGATGCTTTCCAACTTACCACCAGAAGTGATCTGCGCCGGACCTCAAGATGGGTCCCGGCCGGAGTTCACCTTCGAGCGCGCCGCGACCCGGGGGCCGGGGTGACAGTCGGCAGGTTTGATTGGGATCGGGCAAGAAAGTAATCCCCGTCTCAAAATCCTCCCCCATAATTCCCCCATCTCTCCCGCGATGGGCGGACTGCAGCGAACAGTTGCGGGAGGAGCCGGTGAGACTGGATTCGCTCCAGGGCTCGTCTGCCAGTCGGGCCACCTTGCGACGAGCGATCAATAGGGGCCACGACAGCAGGAGAAACCCGGTATCCCGAGGCGGCGACGTCTCTATTACTTAGTTTTACTGAGACGCACGCGCCTCGGGATACGTCCACTTCAAAACCGGAGGCCTCTGGCCGACCGGCCTTTCGGCATGCCTTCACGCATCGCGGAACGCTCTTTGACACTTCGAGATGTCCCACCGGGCCGGGCGCGCCAGTGGCGGGACTGGGGGTAAGAACGCCACGAAAGCTGGGTTTGAGTGGCCGGTGGCACCCCCTCCGCCCAGACGCGCCTTGAACCGCCGCGCGCATCGGGTTACGGCACTCACGGTGCTGCCATAATCGAACGGCATGCCGGTCGGCCTCACGGAGACAGAGCCTTGCCCTTCCCCAATATCGACCCCATTGCCATTGCCATCGGCCCCATCGCCATTCGCTGGTATGCGCTGGCCTATCTGTTCGGGGTCATTCTGGGCGCGGTCTATGGCTATTTGCTGTTGCGCAATCAGCGCCTCTGGCATCGCGGCGCGCCGCCCTTCAAGGCCAGTGATATCTGGGATTTCGCCTTCTGGGCCATGCTGGCCATCGTAATTGGGGGGCGCGTGGGCTATGTGCTGTTCTACAACCTGCCCTATTACCTGGAAAACCCGGCCCAGATCATCAACACGCTCGATGGCGGCATGTCCTATCATGGCGGTATGCTCGGCCTGATGCTGGCGGCGATCCTGTTCACCCGCTCCAAGGGCGGCAACTGGCTCTCCAGCCTTGATCTGCTCGGCGCCGTCGCCACCATCGGCATTCTGCTCGGGCGCCTGGCCAATTTCATCAATGCCGAGCTCTATGGCGCCCCCACCGATGCGCCCTGGGGCGTCGTCTTCCCCACCGATCCGCTGCAGGTCGCCCGCCACCCCAGCCAGCTTTATGAAGCCGCGCTTGAGGGCTTGCTGCTCTTCCTCATCATCCGCGTCGCCACCCATGTGTTCTACGCGCTCAGAAAGCCCGGTCTCGTCGCTGGCATCTTCGCCATCGGCTACGCCCTCTCGCGCATCGCCGTCGAATTCGTCCGCCTGCCCGATGTGCAGCTCGGCTATCTTTATGGCGGCTGGCTCACCATGGGCCAGGTGCTCAGCCTCCCCATCCTGCTGGGCGGCCTGATCCTTGTTATCCATGCGGCCACCCGCCGCGAAAACCCGTTGCGCCCATGATTGAGAAGCCCACCCAAACCAAACTCGACAGCCTGACGCTGGAACAGCAGATCGATTTGCAGATTGCCACCTCCGGCCCGATCTCGGTCGCCACCTATATGGGCCTCTGCCTCACCCACCCGTCCAAGGGCTATTACCGCGCCGCCGAACCGCTCGGCGCCAAGGGCGATTTCGTCACCGCGCCGGAAATATCCCAGATGTTCGGCGAGCTGATCGGCTTCTGGCTGGTCAATCTCTGGCAGCAGATGGATGAGCCCAAGGCCTTCACCCTGCTCGAACTCGGCCCCGGCCGCGGCACGCTGATGGCCGATATCCTGCGCGTCGCCTGCCGCGCCCCCGGCTTCCGCGATGCCTTGCAGCTTCGCCTGTTCGAAACCAGCCCGGTGCTGATGGCCGAGCAAAAGGCCAGGTTCGAGGTCTATGATCCCAAATGGCTGCAGGATTTCGCGAGCTTTGACGACGGCCCCGTGCTCATCGTCGCCAATGAGTTCTTCGACGCCCTGCCCATCCGCCAGTTCGTCCGCAAGGAAAAAGGCTGGCACGAGCGCCAGATCGGCCTCAAGGACGGCAAGCGCGTTTTCGGCCTTTCACCCACGCCCATTCCGCCTGCCTCCATGCCCGACGCCGTGGCCAATGCGGCGCCCGACACCATGCTCGAAGTCTGCTTCGCCGGTGCCGAAGTGCTCACCCGCCTGGGCAAGGTGATCGCCCAGCAGGGCGGGGCCCTCCTCGCCATCGACTATGGCTATGGCACCACCCAGACCGGCGACACCCTCCAGGGCGTCCGCCGCCACGCTTTTGCCGATGTGCTCGAGGCGCCCGGTGAAACCGATATTTCCGCCCATGTCGATTTCGGCGCCCTGGGCAATGTTGCCCGCGCCGCTGGCCTCGCCACCCAGCCTCTGGCCACCCAGGGCGATTTCCTCACCCGTCTCGGCATTGGCGAGCGCGCCGCAGCCCTTTCCGGCGCCAATCCCGGCTCGGCCAACGATATCCGCACTGCCCACGACCGGCTGGTGGGGCCCGACCAGATGGGCACCCTGTTCAAGGTGTTCTGCGCCCACAGCCCCGGATTGCAGCCACCCGGCTTTGCCGCATGACCGCCCCGCACGAACAGGCCCCGGCCCTCGCCGCCATCCCAACGCTCCGCCACGGTTTTTTCGGCCGGGCCGGCGGCGTCTCCACCGGCGACTATGCCGGGCTCAATGTCTCTCTCGCCATGGGTGATGATCCCGCCCATGTCGAGGCCAACCGCCAGATCGTTGCCGACACCATCGGCCTCGGCCCGCTCAATATTTTGAAGCAAACCCACTCCACCCGCGTCCAGACCCTCACCGGCCCCATCGCCCCGGGCAGCATTGATGCCGACGCCCTGGTCACCGCCACGCCGGGCCTCGCCCTTGGTATTCTTACCGCCGATTGCACGCCGATCCTGTTTGCCGATCCGCAGGCCCGCGTCATCGGCGCGGCCCATGCCGGCTGGCGCGGCGCAGCCGAAGGCATTGCCCTCAACACCATCGCCGCCATGGTGGCCTTGGGCGCCGACCCGTTCCGCATCCGCGCCGCCATCGGCCCCACCATTTCCGGCCCCAATTACGAGGTGGGCGACCAGTTCCGAACCGATCTCCTCGCCATCACCCCCGATGGGGCGCCGTTCTTCACCACGCCCGCCGGCGGAAAGCCGCATTTCGATCTGCCCGGCTTCGTCCAAGCCCAATTGCGCGCGGCCGGCATCGGCCCGGTCGAGAACCTTGGCATCTGCACCTATGCCGCCCCCAAGCGCTACTTCTCCCATCGCTATGCCACCCACCAGCAGACCAAAACTGGCCGCCAGATCGCTGTCATCGCAATGACATGAGGTTTATTTACCGCTAAGCCCAAAGTGCCGTTGTCACGCCGGACACTTGCCGCTAAAGCTGCCCGCGAAACTGGAAGGTCCCACTCCCGAGGGACCGGTTGAGACAGGATCGCGTCCATGAAGCTGGTGACCGGCAATTCCAACCGACCTCTGGCCCAGGCCGTCGCCAGCTACCTCGAACTGCCCCTGACAGACTGCACGGTGAAACGCTTCGCCGACAAGGAAGTCTATGTCGAGGTGCACGAAAATGTCCGCGGCGAGGATGTCTTCATCCTCCAGTCGACCAGCTATCCGGCCAATGACAATCTGATGGAGCTGCTCATCATCGCCGATGCGCTGCGCCGCTCCTCTGCCCGCCGCATCACGGCCGTCCTGCCCTATTTCGGCTATGCCCGACAGGACCGCAAATCAGCCCCCCGCACCCCCATTTCGGCCAAGCTGGTTTCTAACCTCATTACCGAAGCCGGCGCCAACCGCGTCCTGACCCTCGATTTGCACGCCGCCCAGATTCAGGGCTTTTTCGATATCCCCACCGACAACCTCACCGCTGCCCCCGTCATGGTGCGCGATATCCGCGACAATTATGACGTCAAGAACGTCATGGTTGTTTCGCCTGACGTCGGCGGCGTGGTCCGCGCCCGCAATGTCGCCAGCCGTATCGGCGCAAGCCTTGCCATCGTCGACAAGCGCCGCCCCCGCGCCGGCGTGTCCGAAGTGATGAACATCATCGGTGACGTCGAGGGTCGGACCTGCATCATGATCGACGACATTGTCGATTCAGGCGGCACTCTGGTCAACGCAGCCGAAGCCCTGCTCAAGGCCGGTGCCAAGGAAGTCTCGGCCTATATCACCCACGGTGTGCTCTCCGAAGGCGCTGCCGAACGCATCGCCGCATCCAAGCTCAAGGAACTGGTCGTCACCGACTCCATCCTCGAGACCGACGCCACCAAGGCCGCTGCCAATATCCGCCGCATGTCGATCGATGCCCTGATCGGCGAGGCCATCGCCCGCACCGCCAGCGAACAAAGCGTCTCCAGCTTGTTCGACTAGCCGCCAGATCGCGACAACACCAAAACCTATCCCCCCGCACCCATCTGGCGTTATCCTGTGCTCACCAGCACAGGAGGAGCCGACCATGCCCCGTTTTCTTGCACTCTATATGGGCACGCAGAATTCCGAAGTGCAGAAGGCCTGGGACAGCCTTCCCGAGGTCGAAAAAGCCGAGCGCGGTCAACGTGCCATGACCGAATGGGGCCAATGGGTCGAGCGGCACAGCCATGTCATCGTCGATATGGGCGCGCCCCTGGGCAAGACCCTGCTGGCCTCGCCCGAGGGCATAAACCCCACCCGCAACGCCATCGCGGCCTATGTCATCGTCGAAGCTTCGACGCACGAGGAAGCGGCGCAGATGTTCCGGAACCATCCGCATTTCACGATTTTTCCGGGAACGGGCGTGGAGATCATGCCCTGCCTGCCCATGCCGGGCGCATAAGGGCTATTGGCACACGGGAATCTATTGCCCAGCGTCCCTTAATCCTCTATAGCCCAGCGCCATGAAGCGCTCGTCACCCCTGGAGGACGGGCGCGTATGTTGTTGTAGGAACGACATACACCAACCCAGAATGGATGATTTCCATGGCTGCCAACAAGGTGCTCAAGGCACAGGCGCGTGAGGGAGTGGGCAAGGGGGCCGCTCGTGAACTGCGCCGTCAGGGACGTGTTCCCGCTGTTATTTATGGTGACAAGAAGCCCCCCGTCACCGTTTCCGTCGCATTCAAGGATGCGCTGAAGTCCATCTACTCGGGCGGCTTCAAGTCGCACGTTCTCGATCTCGATGTCGACGGCACCGTGCACAAGGTGATCCCGCGCGATTATCAGCTCGACGTCGTCATGGACCAGCCGGTCCACATCGACTTCCTGCGCGTTTCGGGCAGCTCCACCATCACTGTGGAAGTGCATGTCGAGTTCATCAACGAAGAAAAGAGCCCCGGCCTCAAGCGCGGCGGCACCCTCAACGTTGTGCGCCACACCGTCGAACTGATCGCTCCCGCCAATGCCATTCCCGAGGCCGTCACTGTCGACCTCTCCGGCACCGAGATTGGTGACTCGATCCACATTTCCGCTGTCACACTGCCTAAGGGCGTCAAGCCCACGATCACCGATCGTGACTTCACTATTGCGACCGTTGTTGCACCGTCGGGCCTCAAGTCCGCCGAAGCTGCTGACGGCGCCGAAGAGGAAGCTGCCGACGAGGAGTAATCCTGTCTTCAGCAACGAATCGTGTGAGGCGGCCCATGGCCGCCTCATTCATTTGCAAAGGCTGGTTTGATGAAATTGCTTGTTGGACTGGGCAATCCCGGCGCCCAATATGCGGGCAACCGCCACAATATCGGCTTCATGGCCATTGACGCCATCGCCGCCGCCAATGGCGTGTCCAATTGGAAATCCAAGCATGCCGGCCTCATCGCCGAAGCCGGCATCGGCGGGGAGCGAGCATTGCTCCTCAAGCCTCAGACTTTCATGAACAAGTCCGGTGACAGCGTTCAGCAGACCGCCCGCTTCTACAAGATCGACCCCGCCGACATCATTGTTTTCTATGACGAGCTCGATCTTGCCCCCGGTAAGGTCCGCGTGAAGGTCGGCGGCGGCAATGGCGGCCATAATGGCCTGCGCTCCATCGATCCCCAGATCGGGCTGAACTACAAACGCGTTCGCCTCGGCATCGGCCATCCGGGCAAGGAATTCGTCACCCACCATGTTCTGGGCGATTTCGCCAAGGCCGACCAGGCTTGGCTCACGCCGCTGCTCGACGAAATCGCGCGTCAGGCGCCACTCCTCCTCAGGGGCGACGATAGCGGCTTTATGAACAAGCTCGCCTTGGCAGTGAAGGGCGACGAGCCAGCCAAAAGCGAAAAGCCCGCCGCCCCCAGGGCACAGAGCCATATCCGCCAGGCCCGCCCCGCAAAGCCACAGGCCGAAGTCCCGAAATCGGGGCCCATGGCTGATATGCTAAGCAAGCTGTTCGGCACCAAGGGCGAGTAGCAGGCTCGCATGCCCAATACGACACGCTATGAATAAAAAAAAGAGCCCCGGCGCGCTCACACCGGGGCCTGAACTCCTGCAATCCTTGCCTACGCCACAGCCGCCTTGCGCGAGCCGCGCGCCCATTCGGGCAGCCATTCGCCATGCGCCTCTATGAGGTCGTCGACCACGTTCCAGATCTGGTCCAGATCCAGCTCAGCCGCCGTATGCGGGTCCATCATGGCGGCATGGTAGATGTGCTCGCGCTTTTGTTCCACCAGCGCCCGCACGGTCAGTTCCTGCACATTGATATTGGTCCGCATCAGCGCCGTGAGCTGAGGCGGCAATTCGCCGATATAGGTCGGCTGCAGGCCGTTATCGTCGACCAGGCAAGGCACTTCCACGGCAGCATTGTTGGGCAGCGAGGTGATGACGCCGTTATTGCGCAGATTGCCATAGATCACCGAGGGCTCCCCGGTCCACACCGAGTTGACGATGGACGAGGCATATTCCTTGCTCTCCTTGACCTCGATGCGGTCGGCCTTCTTATAGTCGTCGCTGGTCTGCTTCCACTTCGCGATCTGCTCGACGCAGCGCTTGGGATATTCATCAAGCGGAATGCCGAATTTCTCGATGATGTCTTCGCGCCCTTCCTTGATGAAATAGGGCGTGTACTCGGCAAAGTGCTCCGAGCTTTCGGTGACGAAATAGCCCAGCCGCGTCATCATCTCATAGCGCACCTTGTTGGGGCAGCGCGGGTTCCAGCCCGGCTTGGGCGCCCGGCCTTCGGCATAGGCGCGATGCAGCTCGGGATAGAGATCCTTGTAGCTCCCGTCCGGCTGGCGATGCTCGAATTTGAGATAGAACGCCATGTGGTTGATGCCAGCCGAGCGGTAGCGGATTTCCTCGTAGGGAATATCGAGGTCGTGCGCCAGCTCCATGGCCGTGCCCTGCACCGAGTGGCACAGGCCAACCTGTTTGATCGATGGGTATTTTTCCGCGATCGCCCAGGTATTGATGGCCATCGGGTTCACATATTGCAGCATCACGGCATCGGGCGCGACCTGCATCATGTCCTCGCAAATGCTCCACAGATGGGGCACCGTCCTGAGGCCGCGCATGATGCCACCCACGCCAAGCGTATCGGCAATCGTCTGGCGCAGATTGTATTTCTTGGGCACCTCGAAATCGACCACCGTGGAGGGCTCGTAGCCCCCGATCTGGAAGCAGACGACCACGAAATTGGTGCCATCCAGCGCCTCGCGCTGGTTCGAATAGGTGCTGACCGTAGCCGGCACACCAAGCGTCTTGACCAGCTTGCCGGCAATGATCGCGCTTTCTTCCAGGCGCGTCGGATTGATGTCCATCAGCCGGATCTCCGCACCCGTCAGGGCAGGACGTTGCAGAATGTCGCCGACAATGTTCTTCATGAACACGGACGAGCCAGCACCGATAAAGGTGATTTTGGGGTTTGCCATTGGGGATGCTCCGTAGTGGGCCGGGACCGGCCTGCGGCTCCTCCTGCCGCGTTGTTCCCAATGCTATCGTTCATCGCCGATGATGCAATCCGGGATAGAATGCCTTTATTCCGGTTTTCTAAGAATCCTACTCGGCGACACCGCGGGACTGCCCGCTCCAGCGCCGAAAGGCATGTGGACTGTATCCTGTTGCGCGGCTAAACCGGCGCGAAAAGTAGAATGGGCTGTCAAATCCCACCTCTGCTGCGATCTGCTTGATCGGAAAGCTTGTACGCCGCAACAGGTCACCGGCCCGTCGCAACCGCACGCCCTCGATATAGCCCTGCACGCTCTGCCCGGTTTCGGCACGAAACAGATGCGACAATCGAGATGGCGACAGCCCGGCTTCCCGGCTGACATCCTCAACGCTCACACGCTCGGACAAATGGGCCTCCATGAATGCCATGGCCCGCCGCACGCGCCTGTCCAGATCGCCCGCTTCAGGCGAATTATGCATATCGCATTGCAACAGCAGCGCTTCCAGCGCATTCATCGCCAGCGCCTCCGCGCGGCGCTGGCCACTGCCGAGCAGGTCGTGCACCTGCAGGAATTGCGCAACCAGGGGGCCTTGGTCTCCCTCAGGCCGCAGCACCCTCAGCCCGCCGTCCACGCGCGGCCAGCGTAGCCAGTCATGCCAATCAGCGCGTGGCTGAAAATGCGCCCATACCAGTTCCCACCGCTCAGCGTCGTCGGCAACGCCATAGTCATGCGGCGTTCCGGGCGGCAGCAACACCCAGTCCCCGGGGGCGGTGCGAAAGCTGCCGCCCAAATGCCCAAACCGCCCACCGCCGGACAACGTCAGAACCAGAAGCCAATCTCCGACGCCTTTGGGCCGATAGGCCCGATAACCCGCGGCCTGATCAAAATGACCCGTCAGCAGGCGCAGGACGTCATCATGCGGGGTTTCATCGGTCGAGTGCATAGCAGGATAATACATGTCTTCGGCAGGCCAGGCCATGGCGCCGCTCCGTGTGGCCATTATGTTTGAGCACAGGAGGACTGCCCATGACCCTTTCCAGCCAACAGCGTGCCGCCTATGCGCGAGACGGCTTCCTGGCTCTGCACGGCCTGATCGCCCCTGACGAAATTGCCCTGATCCGCGAAACCTTCATGGCTCAGGCCAGCGAAGGCCCTGTTCCAGGCCTCTCCGACATGCGCAGCGGCAGTCCGACAGGCAACGACCCGCTGGCGCGCTATCCGCGCATGATGCATCCACACAAGCATGACGATAAGCCGGTCGGCCCGCTTGCCCGCCGCTACATGCTCGACGCCCGCCTTGAGCCAATTCTGGCCGAACTTTTTGGCGAAGCGCCCTATGCCTGCCAGTCCATGTTCTATTTCAAGCCGCCCGGCGCCCGTGGACAGGATCTGCATCAGGACAATTTCTATCTGCGGGTCAAGCCAGGCACCTGCCTGGCCGCATGGATCGCCATCGACGATGCCGACGAAGGCAATGGCGGCATGATGTGCGTGCCCGGGACCAACAGTCTCGACATTGCCTGCCCCGAACCGTCCGATCCGGCGCTGTTCTTCACCTCCGATCATGTCGAGCCCCCGCCCGGACATGAGCCACGCATGATGAACCTCAAGGCCGGCGATGTGCTTTTTTTCAATGGCAGCGTCATCCACGGCTCGACCCCCAATACCAGCGCAGACCGCTTCCGCCGTTCGCTGATCTTCCACTATGTGCCGGCCAGCACTATCGAGATCAGCCACTGGTATGAGGCCATCAGTTTCGCTGGAGACAAGATGGATATCGCCATCAACATGGATGGTGGTCCCTGCGGCACCGCCCAGGCCATTCCAACCGGCCCCCACTAGCCACCAGCGGATTTTCCCGTATGGCCGGAATAGGTCACTCGTAACCGCACCGGATCAGACTCGCATGGCAATTGGAGCGTGCCATGCGCGACAGATATTATCGTTTGATGGACGCGGCAGACCTGCCATCCCAGGCTGTGTTGGTACGCATCCGGCAGGACGGCGGCACACTGCTTGCCTCTATCCTGGGCGATGCAGATGAACTCGAAAGCGCGCCGGACCTCGTGCTTTTCCGCGCCGCCCTGTTGCGCCTGCAACAGGACCTTACGGCAATTTTCGTTCTATTGGACGAACCGGCGCACTGGCAGGCGGACTGGGGCGATCTGGTCGACTACCGCGTCACGCGAAAAAACGGAAAGCCGGCGCTGCGTTTCGCGCAGCCGCCGGCTTCCCCTCAATGCGATAATGCCCAACCGGGTCAGACGTTAAACTTGAACAGCATCACGTCGCCATCCTTGACGACATAGTCCTTGCCCTCGTCGCGCGCCTTGCCCGCTTCCTTGGCCGGCACTTCGCCACCCAGGGTCACGAAATCCTCGTAGCCAATGGTCTGGGCGCGGATGAAACCGCGTTCGAAATCGGTATGGATCACGCCGGCCGCCTGCGGGGCCTTGTCACCGCGATGGATGGTCCAGGCGCGCGTTTCCTTGGGGCCGACGGTGAAATAGGTCTGCAGGTGCAGCAGATCATAGGCCGAGCGGATCAGGCGATCGAGGCCGGGCTGCTCCAGTCCGAGCGACTCCAGATATTCCGCCTGCTCCTCATCGGGAAGCTGGGCAAGCTGGCTCTCGATCTCCGCCGAGATAATGACGACGCCCGCCTCATTGGCTGCGGCATAGTCTTCCACCTTCTTGGAATATTCATTGCCTGTCGCTGCAGAGCCTTCGTCCACATTGCAGACATAGAGCACGGGCTTGCTGGTCAGAAGCTGCAGCTCGTTGAATGCCTTTTCTTCTTCCGGATCGCGCTTGACGAAACGGGCCGACTTGCCCTCGCGCAGCACGGCCAGCGCGCGGTCGATCAGCTCCAGCGTGACCTTGGCGTCCTTGTCGTTCTGCTTGACCTTTTTCTCGACGCCAGGCCGGCGCTTTTCCAGGCTCTCCAGGTCCGCCAGCATCAACTCGGTCTCGACCACCTCGGCATCGGCAAGCGGGTCCACCTTGTTTGAAACGTGGATGACATTGCTGTCTTCAAAGCAGCGCAGCACATAGGCAATGGCATCAGTCTCACGAATATTGGCCAGGAACTGGTTGCCCAGGCCTTCCCCCTGCGAAGCGCCCTTCACCAGGCCGGCAATATCCACAAAGCTCATGCGCGCCGGCAGGATCTGCGCCGATTTGCCAATGGCCGCCAGCTTTTCCAGCCGCGGATCGGGCACCGAGACCTCGCCCACATTGGGTTCGATCGTACAGAACGGGAAATTGGCCGCCTGCGCAGCCGCAGTACGGGTCAATGCGTTGAAAAGCGTCGACTTGCCGACATTCGGCAGGCCGACAATGCCCATCTTGAAGCCCATGGGTATCTCCGGGAAATCTTTGCGCTCCACTTGGGCGGGATCGGCGCCGATGTCAATCTTTCCCGTCTTATTCCGCGCCCCTCGGAGCGAGGCGGACCGGCAAGGCCGGATCGCAAGGAGATACTGCGACTGTGTCGGAGCGGCGAAGAAACCGCCCCAACCAGCGCTACATGTCACCGCCCAATGGGGAAGAAGGGAAGCGCCCCTGGCTTGGCGTGCTCATTGTTATCCTTGCTCCCTCGTGGGAGAAGGTGCCAGAAGGGCGGATCAGTGGTACCTCCCTTGCCCCCATCGCCGCAACATGCCAAAAGCATCGTTGACGTATAGGGCAAGAAAATGACCAATCCTGTCACGAAAGATCGGCGTCACTTCGAGGACCTCGCTATGGGCGAAGTCATCGATCTGGGCCGCACCGCCGTCTCCAAGGACATGATCATCACCTTCGCGCGCGAGTTCGACCCCTTTCCTTTTCATCTCGACGAGGAAGCGGCCAAGGCGAGCCTGCTCGGCGGCCTCGCCTCCAGTGGCTGGCAAACCGGGGCGCTGAGCCTCAGGATGCTGGTCGACAGCTTCCTCTCGACCATCGCCTCCTGCGGGGGCCTGGGCTTTCGCGACCTGAAATGGAAGACCCCGGTCATGGTCGGCGACACAATTGGCGGCAAAGTCACCATTGCCGGGCTGCGTCGCTCCGAAAGCCACCCCCAATGGGGCATTGTCACGCTCGACTTCGACGTCCGCAACCAGAAGGACAAGCCGGTGCTGACTATGCGGCTGGCCAATCTGGTTGAGTGCCGCACGCCGGAGGCGGCAGCATGACCCGCTGGTTCGAGGACATCACGCTCAACGAAGCCTTTCCGCTCGGCGATCACACCTTCACCGCCGAGGAGATCATCCGCTTCGCCACGCTCTACGACCCGCAATATTTTCACACCGACCCCGAACTGGCCAAGCACAGCCATTTCGGCGGCCTGATCGCCTCAGGTTGGCACACGGTCAGCGTCGGACACCGCAAGATGGTTGATGCGCTATTTGCCGAAGAGGAACGCCTGCGCGGCCTGGGCCAGGAGCCCGGCGTCTCCGGCCCCTCCCCCGGCGTCAACGCCATGGATTTCAAGGCGCCCGTGCGCCCCGGCGACACTGTCACCTACACCTTGGTTGTGACCGACAAGCGCCCATCCAATTCCATTCCCGGCTGGGGTCTGCTGTTCAACCAGCTCACGGCCGTCAACCAGCGCGGCGACTTGGTCTATGAGGCCCATCTGGTCGGCTTTTCCAAGCTGCGGGACTATGTCATGCCACTCAAGCTGCGCATCCTGCTCGGGATCACCAAGATCCCCGTTCTCGGAAAGCTGATCAGACGCGCCTCTTGATCGTGTCACGGTGCATCGGCATGCTCTGGCCATGCGCCGATTCGCCCTTTGCCTCGCCCTCACCGTTCTGTCCGTCACGCCGGCTCTTGCCCAAGCCTATCAGGGCAATTGGAGCTGCCGCGATGCCACAACCAATCGCGCCGGCATCCTGACCATTTATGGCCAGGTCTATGGCTGGGCCTCGCGCGTCGCCAACGATCCCAATTCCGGCACAGGCACCCTGACGCCCTATCAGGACGGTGTGGGTTTCAACGACGGCAATCTGCGTGCCAATGCAGCCATCCAGGCTGGCCGGCTGGTCGATGACGCCAATTTTGGTACAGCCTTGCAGCTCGAAACCGCCGACGCCATCGTCATGCTCTGCAACCCGCGTTAGGCCGGTCCCCGCTCTCCCCCAAAAGCAGGGGTTGAACTTTTTCGTCTTTTGCCGCATTTAGAGGTGGCAGTGCCGGGCCCCTCTGGTCATAGCTCCTTGCTATGGCGATGTCGGAACTGCTCCACTCAATTACATGGAGAAGGTCCGGCGATGGAATCGCTTCTTGCCGCCCTTTCGGGCGATTTTCTCGGCACACCAACCTATTTCTGGGTCGCGTTCATCGCGATCGTCATAGCTCTGCTTGTTTTTGACCTCGGCATTCTGCACCGCGATGAGCACGAGATCGAAGCCAAGGAGAGCCTGCTGCTCTATGGCTTTTATGTCCTGATTGCGATCGCCTTTGGCGCCTGGGTCTGGTTCAGCCGCGGGGCACAATCCGGCCTCGAGTTCTACACTGGCTATCTTATCGAGCAGTCACTGGCGATGGACAACATGTTCGTCATCGCCACGATTTTCGGCTTCCTCGGCATACCCCGGCTCTATCAGCACCGCGTGCTGTTCTGGGGCATTCTGGGCGTGATCCTGTTCCGAGCCGTGCTGATCGGTGTGGGCGCTGCCCTCGTCCACCAGTTTGAAGCGATCCTCTTCCTGTTCGGCGCTTTCCTGGTCTTCACCGGCATCCGCATGTTCTCCCATTCCGACGAAGAGCCGGACATGGAGAACAACAAGATCCTCAAATTCCTGCGGCGCCATTTCCGCATCACCAATGAGTTGCGCGGCCGCAGCTTCGCGGTCAAGGAACCCGATCCCAAGACCGGCAAGCTGGTGACCTGGCTGACGCCCCTGGCCGTGGCGCTTATCATGGTCGAAATCGTCGACCTGATCTTTGCCGTGGACTCTGTGCCGGCCGTGTTTGCGGTGACCCAGGACACCTTCATCGTCTACACCTCCAACATCTTCGCCATCCTTGGCCTGCGCGCGCTCTATTTCGCCCTCGCCGCGGCGATGAACCGCTTCCGCTATTTGCAGATCTCGCTGGCAATCATCCTGGTGCTCATCGGCATCAAGATCTTCCTCGTGCCCCTGGGCATCAAGATCGACACCATGCTCTCGCTTGGCGTCACCATCGCGATCCTGGCTGGCGGTGTATTCTACTCGCTCTGGAAGACGCGCAACGAGCCCGACATCAGCGCCGAAGACCAGCCCAAGACCGGTCAGTTGGAACCCTGAGGACAACGTCGTTCACAATATGAGACAAAGGCCGGCGGTTGACGCCGGCCTATTTCCTGTTTGTCTGTCTTCTGCTCGCTCACTGCGGCTCTCGCAGTAGCCCCTCAACTAGCCGGCGGTACGCAGCCGTCGCGCGGTCTGATATGGCCTGCGGATCCTCGGCATTGGCAATCCAGGTCGCCGCATAGCAGGACGCCCCGGTGAGCATGCGGGCCGTCGCTTCCAGGTCCACATCCCGGATCACGCCATCCTCGGCCAGTTCCGCCAGGCACTCCTTCATCGCCGTCATGCAGCCATTGGTTGTCGGCCAGCTTGCCGGATCGCCGAGCACCGCCGGGCCATCGCGCAGGACGATTCGGCGGATTTCCGGCTCCAGCGCCATCTCGATATAGCCGATCCCCTCTTCGATGAAGCCTTCCCAAGGCGTCCGCATTTTGGCCGCACGCGCCTTGAGCCGCACGGTCATCTCTGCGTCGATCTGGGCAATCACCGCCTCGAACAGGCCGCGCTTGTCGCCGAAATGGTGGTAGAGCGCCCCGCGCGTCAGCCCGACCTTCCCGGTAAAATCATCCATTGATGCATCGGCATAGCCGATCTCGCCAAATGCCTTGCGCCCCGCCGCCAGCAGCTTTGCGCGTGTCTCGGCGATCATCTCGCCCCTGGTCCTGACAGCCATTCAAACCTCAAATGCATACGTCTCGTATGCCAATTGACATACGTCGCGTATGATATTACCCAATCACATACGCCGCGTATAAATATGCACTAGGTCGCGGCTTATCAAATGTCGAGGATTTTGACATGCCCAACCCCTATTCGGAAATCTTTCGCGCGCCCGGCGCCAAGGGTTTCGCCGCCGCTGGTTTCCTGGCCCGCATGCCCATGGCCATGGCGCCCATCGGCATCGTCGCCATGCTGTCCCAGGCCCATGGTGAATACTGGCTTGCCGGGGCCGTCTCGGCCACCTACGCCCTGACCAACGCCCTGCTGGCCCCGCAGATTTCACGCCTCGTCGACCGCGTCGGTCAGACCCGGGTCCTGCTGCCCACAACGCTCATTGCCGTTGTTGCATTCTCCCTACTCATGCTCGCCGTCAACCAGGATTGGCCGATTTGGACGCTCTATGTGACCGCCTTCGTGGCGGCGCTCATGCCCAGCTTCCCAGCCATGATTCGCGCCCGCTGGAGCGAATTGTTCCGCGACCGGCCCGAACTCAACACGGCTTTCGCCTTCGAATCGGCCGCCGACGAGCTGGTCTATATTGCCGGTGCCTCGCTCTCGGTCGGCCTCAGCGTTGCGCTCTTTCCCGAAGCCGGCATGCTGGCCAGCACGGCCGCCCTGGCCATGGGTGGCCTTTCCTTCATTGCCCAGCGCGGCACCGAACCGACGCCCTCGACATCGGCGGATAGCACGACCGGCTCGGCTATTCGCCAACGCCCCGTGCAGATCGTCACCCTGGCCCTCGTTTTTGTCGGCACCATTTTCGCCACCGCCGAAGTCAGCGCCGTCGCGATCACCGAGGCCCTCGGCGAACCGGGCGCGGCCAGCCTGGTGATCGGCGTCTATGCCGCTGGATCATTCGTCGTCGGCCTCATCATGGGGGCCATGACCATACGCATGCCCATGCAGCGTCAATTGGCCATCGCCGTGGGCACGGTGGCCATCACCACCATTCCGCTGCTCTTTGCCGACACTGTTATTCTGCTCGCCTTCGCGGTCTTTGTCAGCGGCATCGCCATCTCGCCCACCTTCATCACCGCCTTCGGCCTGATCGAGCGGCGCGTTCCGGCCGCCCTCCTCACCGAAGGCATCACCTGGGTCATCACCGGCATCGGTATCGGCATGGCGCTCGGGGCCTTCGTGGCCGGATGGGTCGTTGACACCTATGGCGCCCAAAACGGCTTCTGGGTCTCCATCATTGCCGGATTCCTGGCGCTGGCAACCGTGCTTCTGGGGCAGCGTCAACTGGGCGGCACAGTGCCCAGGAGCGGCACCCCGTCGCCGCAACCCGCCCAATAGCGCGACATCTTCCAGAACCGGTGCAAGGACCCCGAGAGGCCACGTGGGCCCTTGCACCAGTCTTGCCGCATTTGCCCGTTAACGAATTGTCAAACGACAAGGAGACAGGCCAAATGGGCGCCATCCATGAAATCGTCTTTGATTGTGTTGAACCATCCGTCCTGGCCCCGTTCTGGGCCGGCTTGCTGGAGGGGTATACCCTGCGCGAGACCGAAACGGATCCGGCCACAAGTCAGGTTCTGGGCCTCGATCCAAACGCGCCCGCAATCCTGATGATTGATGGCCCCGGCCCCTCCATCTGCTTCCAGAATGTCGACGGGCAACGTCCGGATAACAATCGGGTCCATTTCGACGTAGAGGTCGAAGACCGGGCCTCAGAGGTCGAGCGCCTGAAATTGGCGGGAGCCTCCGTTGACCGCGTACTACCCACCTACACGGTCATGCGCGATCCCGAGGGCAATCAGTTCTGCCTGATCGATAAGCGCCAACATCATTTGGCCGGAGAGGTTGAGCAGGCCGCCTGAGTGCTGACACAGCCTGTCAGCGCCCTGCGCCATCCTTCTTGCATTCGCCGGAAGGAGCGCACCTATGACCCTCACACTGTCCTGCCATTGCGGCGCTACGCGCATCGCCCTGCCCGGGCACCCCGCCCATGGCAGCCAATGCAACTGCACCTATTGTGCGCGCACGGGCGCCGTCTGGTCCTATTATGCGCCCTGAGAACTCACATTCCTCTCGCGCGCCGGCGAACGCCTGTACTCGACCAACCCGGATATGCATCAGCACTATTTCTGCGGCACTTGCGGCATGCAGACCTGGGGCGAATCCCCCGATTGGTCATCACTCTACAATGACGACGGCACGCCCAAGGGCGACGACCCCAAGGCCATTCCGGCCACGCGCAAGCAGGCGATCAACCTCCGCCTCGTCGACGATCTGGACTGGTCCAGGATCGAGGTGACGCAACTGGACGGACGCATCGGCTGGTAGCAGGGTCACGACCGCACGGGACCCGGCGCCATGGCACCCCTAGTGCCCCTCGAACGCCATCAGGGACGACACTGCGATGCCTTCGGCGCGCAACTTGTCTGCACCGCCGATTTCGGGCAGGTCGATCACGAATGCAGCGTCATCGCATACTGTACCGGTGCGCCGCAGCAGGCCGACCGCTGCAATAGCGGTTCCCCCGGTGGCAATCAGGTCATCCACCAGCAACACCTTGTGCTCCGACCCCACCACGTCGGCATGAATCTCGATCGTGTCGACCCCATATTCGAGCGCATAGTTCTGCCCGATGGTTTCACCGGGCAGCTTGCCCTTTTTGCGAATTGGCACGAAGCCAGCACCCAGCGCGATCGCCACGCCCGCGCCGAAAATGAAGCCGCGCGCTTCGATCCCGGCCACATGGGTAATGCCCTTGCCCCGATATGTCGCGGCAATCCGCTCCACGCTCTCCCGAAATCCTTCGGGGTGCTCGATCAGCGTGGTGATATCGCGGAACAGAATACCCTTTTTGGGATAATCCGGAATCGTACGGACGAGCGACTTCAGGTCGAGCGACATCAATGGCCTTGTCAGTTGGAATGGAAAGTCAGGTCTTGTTGCGGCCCAGGATGTGCCGGGCAATGACCCCCGCATTATAGGCCACGTTGCGCGTGGTGCTGATCGCCGTCTCACGCGCCTTGGGATTGTTGACCACGGCCTGCACGCCAGCACGGACAGCCGGATGGCGGCTGACGGCTATTGCAGTGCTGACCATTGTGACGGCAAGGCGAACGGCGGACATCGCGGTTTCCTCTAACAACCCGGACTGGACGCAATATCGCGACTGAGACCGGCAAAGGCAAGGGGCGGACTGCTGCGGCAAGAGCAATTCATTGCGACGAGGCACAAAATCAAAGGGGCCCTTCCGGGCCCCTTCAAAGCTTCAGTGCATGCCCCGATGGCGTCGCCTCCCTGCCTGATCCACTTAAAACGCCCCCGGTAGGGCGTTTTGGCGGCGCAACGCACGGCCGTGGGTCAGTGCTCGATGCCGGCCCAGAGCTTGCGCTTGGTCGCGTACATCAGGCCGGCAAACAGCACCAGGAACAGCAACACCACGAAACCGGTCTGCTTGCGGCTGACCAGGTGCGGTTCGGCCATCCACATCATGAACGCAGCCACGTCGGTCGAATACTGCTCGACAGTCTCAGGAACGGTCACGCCATCTTCACCCGGCTCATAGGTCACCAGGCCATCAGACAATGGCGGTGCCATGCCGATGGCGTGGCCGGGGAAGTAGTCGTTGTAATACTTGCCTTCGGCCAGCTCGAACCCTTCAGGCGCGGTCTCTGGCACTTCGTCGTGATAGCCATTGAGCAGGGCGTGGATATAGTCCGCGCCACCTTCCTGGTAGCCGGTAAAGTAATTGAAGACCCAGGTCGGGAAGGGATCGGTCACGCCGCGAGCCTTGGCCAGCACCGAGAAATCCGGGGGCAGCGAACCGCCATTGGCGTCGCGCGCTTCCTGGTCATTGGCAAATGGCGACGGCCAGCGGTCGGCAGGGATACCCGGGCGGCGGCCACCTTCGGCCGTTGGATCCTCAACCTCATACTCTGCAGCGAGCGCCTTGACCTGCTCCTCCGAAAAACCCGGACCACCCGGCTCGCTCAGATTGCGGAAGGCGATCAGACTGGCGCCGTGGCAGCTTGCACAGACTTCACGAAACACCTGGAAGCCACGTTGAAGCTGATTTTCGTCATAGGTGCCGAAGATACCCGCGAAGCTCCAGTTCTGGCGCTCGATTGGTGCGCCAGCTTCGGCGGCCTGGGCCGACACGCTGGTCAAACCAACCATGGCGGCGACAGCGGCGATGATGAACTTGGTCTTGAACATGTCTATCGCCCCGATCACGCGTGTGCCTTGCCGAGAACGCTCTCGGAAATGCTGGTCGGCAGCGGCTTCGGCGTCTCGATGCGCGAAAGCACCGGCAGCACCACCAGGAAGTAGATGAAGTAGTAGGCCGTGCAGACCTTGGCCAGCACCGTGTAGATGCCCTCGGCCGGCTGCGCACCCAGATAGGTCAGGGCCACGAAGTTGATCGCGAACAGCCAGTAGAACCACTTGAACATCGGGCGGAACGTACCCGAGCGGACCTTGGAAGTGTCGAGCCATGGCAAGATGAGCAGCATGACCAGAGCACCCCCCATGGCGATCACGCCGCCAAGCTTGGAGTCGATGAACAGCACGTTGAAGTCGATGGCGCGCAGGATCGTGTAGAACGGCAGCAGATACCATTCGGGCACGATATGGGCCGGCGTCACCTGGCTATTGGCCATGATGTAGTTGTCGGGATGACCCAGGATATCCGGCGCAAAGAACACGAACCAGGCGAAGGGGATCATGAAGACCACCATCGCGAACAGGTCCTTCATCGTGTAGTAGGGATGGAAGGCGACGGTGTCGCGGCTTTCCTTCACTTCTACGCCGATCGGGTTGTTGTTGCCCGGCACGTGCAGCGCCCAGATATGCAGGCCGACAATGGCCGCAATCACGAAGGGCAGCAGGTAATGCAGCGAGAAGAAGCGGTTGAGCGTCGGGTTGCCCACGGCAAACCCGCCCAGCACGAGCTGCTTGATATTCTCGCCGACCACCGGAATGGCCGAGAAGATGTTCGAGATCACCGTGGCGCCCCAGAACGACATCTGGCCCCAGGGCAGGATGTAGCCCATGAACGCAGTGGCAACGGTCAGGATGAAGATCAGCACGCCCAGGATCCAGATGATCTCGCGCGGCGCCTTGTAGGAGCCGTAATACAGACCGCGGAACATATGGATATACAGGGCCACGAAGAACATCGAAGCGCCCACCGCGTGGACGGCCTGGATGATGCGGCCGCCATTCACGTCACGACGGATATGCTCGACCGAGTCGAACGCCATGGCGACATTGGGCGTGTAGTGCATGGCGAGAATGATGCCAGTCACGATCTGGATACCCAGGCACATCACCAGGATGGCCCCGAAGGTCCACCAGTAGTTGAGGTTCTTGGGCGTGGGGAAGTCCATCAAGTGTTCTTTGGCGAAACGGACCACCGGCAGGCGGTCATCGAGCCACTTCTCGACGGAATTTCCGGGAGTGTAGGTAGAATGTTCGGACATCGGAAAAGCCCCCACTAACCGATCTGGATCAGCGTATCGCTGACGAATTCATAGGGCGGAACAACCAGGTTCGCGGGCGCGGGGCCACGGCGGATGCGCCCGGCCGAGTCATAGTGCGAGCCGTGGCAGGGGCAGAACCAGCCGTCGAAATCGCCCGATTCACCAACCGGGATACACCCCAGATGGGTACAGTTCGCGATCATCACCAGCCACTGCTCGTGACCTTCCTTGACGCGCTCTTCATCGGTCTGCGGATCCTTGAGATCGGCCAGCGGAACCGCACGGGCTTCCTCGATTTCGGCAGCGGTCCGGTGCCGCACGAACACCGGAAGGCCGCGCCAGGTGATGGTCACAGACTGCCCTTCCGGAATCGCGCCAACGTCGAACTCGATGCTGGCCAGGGCCAGGGTCGAAGCGTCGGGGTTGAGCTGGTTGATCAGCGGCCAGACCACGGCGGCAGCGCCGACCGCGCCGACGGCGCCGGTGGCGACATAAAGAAAGTCCCGCCGGTTGGTGGATGAATGTTCTGCTTGCGTGGCCAAGGTCCGTATCCCCGTAACATGCACATTTGACGGGGCCGGCCCCGGACTGGTCGATCGCGTACGCAGAATCGACTGCCGTGCGCCCTCAAGCGGCCCGTCAGGTCCGTCCTTTTTGCACTGTCATGGTCGCTTGTCCAGTGCAGGTGCCGTGACAGCGCACAACTGCGACACTATACCCGAGCCAGCCCGGATTTCCGGGCGCTCCATCACGCGTGAGGCCGCCTGACATGTCCATTGACCTGGCCCTTTACCAGCCAGACATCGCCGCCAACACCGGCACCTTGCTCCGGCTTGGCGCCTGTCTGGGGGTAAAGGTCCACATCATCCATCCTGCCGGTTTTGCCCTCACCGACCGCAACCTGACCCGTGCCGGCATGGACTACCTGGACAAGGCGGCGCTTGCCGAACATGACAGCTTCGCCGCCTTCCAGGACTGGCGACATGAACAGGGCCGCCGCTTGGTCCTCCTGACCACCAGGGCCAGTCAATCTGCCTATGACGCAAGCTACCAGCCCGGCGACATACTCCTGCTCGGCCGCGAAAGCGCCGGCGTTCCCGAAAGCGTCGCCGAAACCGCGGACTTGCGGTTGCGCATCCCCATGCGCCCCAACTTGCGCTCGATCAATGTGGCCATCGCCGGCGCCATGATATTGGGCGAAGCATTGCGCCAGACCGGCACCCTGCCCGGCATGACGCCCTTTACAGAACAGAGCTGAAGGTCCATTTCCCCGCCATGACTGCGCCAGCCCCCACCCTCCCCGCCGATATCGAGACGAAAAAGACCGCCGCCAGCGCCTGGTTCCGGACGCTGCGCGACCGAATCTGCGCCGAACTCGAAACCATCGAGGCCGAAGTCACCGGACCCCATGCCGAAATGGCCCCGGGCCGCTTCGAACGCACCCCCTGGGACCGTGCGGCCGGTGGCGGCGGCGAAATGTCGATGCTGCATGGCCGGGTCTTCGAAAAGGCCGGCGTGCATATCTCCACCGTGTACGGCAACTTCTCCGAGGATTTTGCCAAGCAGATGCCGGGCACCGAGGCCGGCACGGCGTTCTGGAGCTCGGGCATTTCGCTCATCATCCACCCCTGGAACCCCCACGTTCCAGCAGTGCACATGAACACCCGCATGATCGTCACCGGCCAGCAATGGTGGGGCGGCGGCGCCGATCTCACCCCGGTGCTTGACAATCGCCGGACCCAGACAGACCCCGACTCAATCGACTTTCATGCCGCTATGCACGCCGCCTGCGAAGGCCGCCCCGGGGTGGATTATGAACGCTTCAAGGCCTGGTGCGACGACTATTTCTTCCTGCCGCACCGCAATGAGCATCGCGGCATTGGCGGCATTTTCTACGATCACTTCAATTCCGGCGACTGGGACGCCGATTTCGACTTCACCCAGGCCGTTGGCAAAGCCTTTCTTGGTATCTACCCCGGGCTGGTCCGCCGCAATTTCGAAAAGCGCTGGTCCGAGGCCGAGCGCGACGAACAGCTCGTCCGCCGCGGCCGCTATGTCGAGTTCAACCTGCTCTACGATCGCGGCACGACCTTCGGTCTCAAGACAGGTGGCAATGTCAATTCGATCCTCTCCTCCATGCCGCCCGCGGTGAAGTGGCCCTGATACTTTTCCCAAGCTTGGCACGACCGGGTCGGCGACATTAGGATTCGGTCATGTCCATCAGCGATCTCGACATCACCGGCTATCGTTCCATCCGCTCGATCCGCTTTCCATTGAGGCGGCTTACGGTGCTGGTCGGCGGCAACGGCGTGGGCAAGACCAACCTCTATCGTGCACTCGAACTGGTGCATGCTGCGGCTACCGGCGACCTGGCGTTGTCGATTGCCCGCGAGGGTAGCCTTGCCTCCGCCATGTGGGCCGGTCAGCGCCGCGCTAATGAGAAGCCACGTCTGGCTCTGGATGTGGGTCTCGACACCATTCTGCCCGGAGACGACGAGGCCGCCTTCCTGCCGCGCTATTCGGTGGAAATTGGCTATGGCGACAGTCGCTATGAGGCTATCTTCTCTGAGGAGCCCAAGATCAAGGCCGAGAGCCTCACCCTGCCCGGACGGCGGACTGTCACGCTGCTCGAGCGCAAGGGGCCGGCGGCCTGGTATCGTGATCAGGACGGACGCATGCGCCAGCTCGATCATCCCTTGCTCGCCAGCGAAACCGCCCTCTCCGCCTTGCGCGGCGCCCTGCCCGAACTCGACGCTGTCCGCCACCTGCTCGCGTCCTGGCGCTTTTATCACAGCTTCCGGACCGATCCGGATTCGCCCCTGCGCCGCCCTTCCCTGGCCGTAACCGCCCCAACGCTGGATGCCGATGGCGGCAATCTGGGCGCCGTCCTGGCGACGCTTCGGCACATCCGTGGGGACACAATCGATCTCGACGAAGCCATCGACCAGGCCTTTCCCGGCGCACGGCTGAACGTTCCACCGCCCGAGCGCGATGCCAGCTTTTCCATGAGCTTCCCCGAAATTCCGCACCGCGCCTTCGGCCCCGCCGAGCTCTCCGACGGCACACTGCAATTCCTGGCGCTGCTCGGGGCCCTGCTGGCCTATCGCCTGCCGCCCTTCATCGCGCTCAACGAACCGGAAACCTCGCTGCACCCGGATCTCCTGCCGGCCCTGGCCCGTGCCATCGCCCGCGCGGCCATGCGCAGCCAGGTCTGGGTGGTCACGCATTCGGTGCCCCTGGCCAACGCCATCGCAGAGGAGACCGGCATTGTTCCGCGCACGGTGATACGCCGCGATGGCGCAACCTGGATCGAGGGACTCTCGGACATCGGCATCTTCCCGGACGAATAGCGGGAACCTTTTGAACATCGCCGCGTTCCGTCAGACCCGCCAAAGGGAGTGACACAAGGAGGTTCAGCGATGAAACGCTTTGATTCCGGCACACTCATTCCAGGATCCACCTGGCGCGCCGAAGCCGAAACCGAGGCCGAAGTTGTGCGACGCGCGGTCGAAAACATGCGAACTCTCAACGGCGAAGCCGAAGTGCGGCCCGACATGGTCGAGCGCATCAAGGAACGCATTGTTGATGTCGACGACACGGGTCGCCAGACCAAGCATTGATCATATGAGCCCCGGTTTTCCGGGGCTTTTCATTGGCTTGCCACGCCCTAGTGGAAAATCCGCTCCAGCAGTGCGTCCTTGCTGGCCGAAAATTCACTTTCCACCCATGCCCGCTCCATGATGGCCAGTGCCGCGCCCATGTCAGGTCCCGGCTTCATGCCCCGCGCTTCCAGATCTGCGCCACCAACCGGCAATGGAGCCACCGGCAGCCGCCCCATATCGCGGGCCAGCTCTGCCAATTGTTCGCGCGGCCAACCCTCCTCGGCGGCCGCAACCGCCAGCCCCTCCACGGCATCTTCGCCGAACCGGTAGGCTGCCCAGCCAACATCGCCGCGCCGCAACAGCGCAGATGATTCCGCAATACGTTCGGCATGCCCGACCAACGCCTTGCTCAGCCGCCAGTCCGCCTGCCGCTGGGCCAGGTCATCGCGCCCCAGCATGGCCAGTCGCGCCGCCGCGCTCTGCCCGCCCAGCGCCTCATAGCGCTGTAGCGCTGGCACCGCCCCCGGTGCCAGACGCACCAGGCCCAGCCGATCCATCAGGGCCAGCGTGGTTGCAACACGCGGCAAGGCCAGCATGCGCAGCATTTCGGCCCCCACCCGCTCGCGCGAGATATGGTCCAGCTCATCGGCCGCACCCTGGCACGCCGCCAACCCCTCAGGATCGAACTGTTCGCCCCCATGACTGGCCGAGAACCGGAAGAACCGATAGACGCGCAGACCATCCTCGGCGATCCGCTGCGTTGCATCGCCGATAAAGCGCACCCGCCCATTGATGAGGTCTCCGGCGCCACCGAGCGGATCGAACAATCGTCCGTCGGCAAAGCAGTAAAGCGCGTTGAGCGTAAAATCGCGCCGCGCCGCATCGGCCACCCAGTCCGTGCCAAAGGCCACCTCGGCGTGCCGGCCATTGGTGACCACATCCTGGCGCAGCGTGGTCACTTCCACACTCGTTTCATCCAGCCGCAAGGTCACCGTGCCATGCTCGATGCCGGTCGGATAGGCATTGATCCCCGCCGCCTTGGCCCGCTGCATCACCGCAACCGGCAGCAGTTCGGTCGCCATGTCGATATCGGCGTGTTCGCGCATCCGCCCGATCAGGCTGTCGCGCACCACCCCGCCCACGGCCCTTGTCTTGCCTGCTGAGCCATCAAGCGCCGCGAATATCGCCTGCACCTCTGGCCGATCCAGCCATTCCGCGCCGTCCAGCCGATCCGGTATCACGCAGCCACCTCGCCCAACACCAGATCGCGGAACTGCCGGGTCAGGTTGGCGGTAATGCCCCAGATGAAATGCCCATCATGGTCGATCTGCCAGGTCGAATGCTCTTTCCCGCCGCGGCTGATGCGGAACCGCCCATAGCTCCGGGCGTCCAGAATGCGCTCCAGCGGCACCTCGAACACCGAATGCACTTCGCCCGGATTGGGCACGAAAGGCCCGGTCGGATCGACCTCGGCCACCACCGGCGTGATCAGGTAATTGGTGCCGGTATAATAAGTCTCCATATAGCCCAGAATGGTCGCATCACGCGCCATCATGCCCACCTCTTCATTGGCCTCGCGCAGGGCCGCCGCAGCGGGACCATCATCCGATCCGTCGATTTTGCCACCGGGAAAGGCCACCTGGCCAGAATGCGCCCGCAGATCGGGGGATCGCTCGGTATAGAGCACGGTATGCCCTTCCGGGCGCCGCACCAGCGCGATCAGCACAGCAGCCGGGACAGGCGCACGTTCAATCGGCTTGAGAGGTTGCCAGTCGGGCACCAGCCCCCGCGCCGGCGGCGGGTCTGGCGGGTCAGCCAGCAGCCTGGGCGACAATAGCCGGACAATTTCGGAACTTGGAGCCAAGGCGCACCCGGGATGATTTCATAGCAATGAGAGGAATGTAGTCATCCCGTTCCCATCCTGCACCCCCTTTTGGCCTCACGGCTCAAGGTCAAACGCAGCAATTTCACCCTTGAGCGACTTGGCCAGGCTCTTGTCCTCGGCCAGCAGCAGCACGCGCGTTGGGTCGACCGGGCCGGGAAACTGGATGTTGCCCGGCGTGGTGGTCTCCCAGCCCAGCGGGCAATAATAGTCCTGGTCGCCTACCAGCAGCACGAACTCACCCTCGCCCCGGGCCAGCGCCAGCTTGGCCACTTCCCTTGCCAGCAGCTTGCCCGCGCCCCGCTTGCGGAAATTGGGGTGGGTCGCCAGCGGCCCCAGCAGATAGCCCTTGTGCCCGTCCACGCTGATCGGTGTCATCCAGACTGAGCCACAGGCAGTGCCATCCACTTCCGCAATCAGGCTCAGGCTCGGGTCTATGGGAAACATTTCCCGCACTCGAAAAGCCGTGCGCGCAAACCGGCCCGGGCCGAAGGCAATGGCCTGCAGTTCATCGACAAACACATCATCGGCCGCGGTAGCGGCCCGAACGGTCAATTGGCCGGCTGCAGGGGAAGAGGCGGCCTCGGCCGCAACGAGCGTGGTCATGGGTCTGATCCAGGGAAAGTGTGCAGGAAAACGTACGGATCGGCCACCGGCCCTCCGCTCTGAACGACCAACTAGGGTCGTCGGTTCATCTGCAAAACCTTCACCATCCTGGACGCCTCCACGTCTGGAACCCGATTAGCACCCACGCGGTTGGTCGTAAATGGGAATATTGGGGCCATGCTTCCGAATTCCTTGGCGTCCGGCGCAACCGTTTCGCGATTGCGCAACAGTGTGTTGCCGTCAGGACCCTTTTTGCTTGCCGCTTCAGTCCATAGCTAAGGGGCGAAAACCGATCCAACCGGCAGGGTCATTCAATCCGCAAATGCCGACAGCAAGATGACCGAAAGGCAGTTTCAATGGGACAGTTGATCGACGGAAAATGGTCGACCCAGTGGTATGACACGAGCAAGACCGGCGGCAAATTCGTTCGCTCGCAGGCTGGCTTCCGCAACTGGGTTACCGCCGACGGCAGCCCCGGCCCCTCGGGCGAAGGCGGGTTCGCGGCCGAGGCGGATCGCTACCATCTCTATGTATCCCTGGCCTGCCCCTGGGCGCATCGAACCCTGATTTTCCGCAAGCTCAAGCAACTGGAAGACCTGATTTCGGTCTCGGTCGTCGCGCACAAGATGCCTGACGAAACCGGCTGGAATTTCGACAAGAGCGAAGGTTCGACCGGCGATGCCCTGTTCGGCAAGGAAAAGCTCTGGCAGGTCTATACCAAGGCTGCGCCGGACTATACGGGCCGCGTCACTGTTCCGCTGCTCTGGGACAAGAAGACCGGCACCATCGTGTCCAACGAAAGCTCGGAAATCATCCGCATGTTCAATTCGGCCTTCAACGAATTGACCGGCAATACCGACGACTACTATCCCGAGGACCTGCGCCCCCGCATCGACGAGATCAATGCCCGCGTCTATGACGACATCAACAATGGCGTTTACAAGTCAGGCTTCGCCACCACCCAGGACGCCTATGACGAGGCGGTCACCAAGCTCTTCGACGCGCTCGACTGGGTTGAGGGTCTGTTGGGCGAAACCGCCTACCTGACCGGCGACACCATCACCGAGGCCGATTGGCGGCTCTTCACCACCCTGGTGCGCTTCGACGCGGTCTATGTCGGCCACTTCAAGACCAACCGCAAGCGCATCGCCGATTACCCCAACCTCAGCCATTACCTCAAGGCGCTCTACGAGGTTCCGGGCGTCAAGGAAACGGTCGATCTCGACCATATCCGCACCCACTATTACTGGAGCCACACCACCATCAATCCGCACCGCATCGTGCCCATCGGCCCCGAACTGCCGTTTCTGGATTGAGGTCTTCGGTTACCCTCGGCGTTCACCTCCCCTTTTTCAGGGGAGGTAGCGTCGCTGGGCCCACTGGGCCGTGGCAAAGCGGGGCGGGGGTAAACCTCAATAGCCCCAGATCGACCGCTTCTCCACGCCATCGAAATATTCATCGATCCGCTGGCTGGTCGCCGGGGTCACCTTTTCGGGCAGATTGTGGCGGTCAAACCAGCCCACTTCCGCGATTTCGTAGTCCGGCTTGCGCTCGAATTCGAAATTGAAGCTCTTGGCCACATAGAACGCCACATGGTCCCGGTTCGTCACCGGGCTGGTATTGTGATAGAGCCCGAACAGTTCCATCGGCCCGGTCACCCGATAGCCGGTTTCCTCCAGCGTTTCGCGCGCCCCGGCTTCCTCGAAGGTCTCGCCCGGCCCCACGCCACCGCCGGGAAACTGCCAGCCCGGCACATAGGTATGGCGGATCAGCAGCACCTTGTCGCCATCCACCACCATCACCCGGGACCCCACGGTCATCCGGTGCCAGAGCCCTTTGAGGGTCAAAAAAGCGGTCGCGCGCACGCGCTGGAAGCGATTCATCATGGTCTTGGCTCCATCTCTGCCTCTTGGCTATCAGAGCTTGGCCCGCGACAAAATCGTGCGTTGTGTCGATTGAACGTTTTCTTGCTCCATCCGTTCTGGCACAACCCACCGCGATGATCACCCTGGCCCACATTTCCGACATCCATCTGTCCCCCATGCCCGAGGTGGGTTTTCGCGATCTTCTGGGCAAACGCCTGACCGGCTTTCTCAACTGGAAGCTCAAGCGCCACGGCGAGATGAACACCGAGACGCTGGCGCGCCTGGTCGCCCATATGCAGGACCAGCAGGCCGATTTCACCGCCGTCACCGGCGACCTCACCAATCTGGCGCTCGACAGCGAAGTCGAACGCGCCGGCCGCTGGCTGCGCGAACTCGGCGGCGCCGACAAGACCGTGGTCTGCCCCGGCAATCATGATGCCTATGTCCCCGGCGCGCTGGAATATGCCCAGAGCGAATGGGGCGACTATCTCAAGGGCGAAACCGTGGAAGGCCAGGCTTTCCCCTTCGTCCGCCGCGTGGGCGAAGTGGCGATCATTTCCTGTTCCAGCGCCGTGCCAACCGCGCCGTTTTTCGCCATCGGGCGGTTCGAGGAAAAGCAGGCCGCGCGCCTCTCGCGTATTCTCAAGCTCCTGGGTGATGCCGGCTATTTCCGCGTCGTGCTGATCCATCACCCGCCCAATGCCGAATTGCAGCATCCCAGCTTCGGCCTCAAGGGCCACCGCATTTTCCGCCGCGTCATCACCGAAGAGGGCGCCGAGCTGGTCCTGCATGGCCATACCCACCGCTCCTCGATCCACCATATTCCCGGCAAGAACCACGAGGTCCCGGTGATCGGCGTTGCCGCCGCCAGCGCCGCCCAGGGCGGCACGCTGGATGACCCGGCCCGCTACAACCTCTTCCGCATCGAGAAATCCGGCGAGGAATGGCGCTGCACCATGCGCGAATACGGCTTCCAGCGCCTGGGCGCCGACATCGTCATGCGCATGCAGATGCGGATTTACTGACCTCGATCAGCCCGCTGGTGCACGATCACCCCGGTTTGCACGGCCTCAGCCATGGAACAGCCTGCCAAGATCAGACGAGACCCGACTATTTGTCGCTTTCGGTCAGGCCTTTGACGAACCAGCGCTGGAAGAAGATGACCACGGCAACGGGCGGGAGGATGGCCAGGATCGCCAGGAGGTTGGATCGCCCATATTCGGGCACCTGCTGGCTGCCTTCGAGCCCTTGGGTGATCTGCTTGATGCCCTGGACAAGGGTGTATTTGCTTTCGTCCGTGATGATCATGGTGGGCCACAAATACTGGTTCCAGCCATAGACGAACATGATTATGAAAATGGCCGCGATCATTGTCTGGGAAAGCGGTACCAGAATGTCGATAAAAAACCGGATCGGCCCGGCCCCGTCGATACGCGCAGCCTCCAGCAGCTCTTCGGGCACCGAGAGATAGAATTGCCGGAAGAAGAACGTCGCGGTGGCCGAGGCGATCAGCGGCACGATCAGGCCGGTATAGCTGTTGAGCAAGCCCAGCTTCTGGGTGATCTCGTATGAAGGCACGATGCGCACCTCGAGCGGCAGCAGCAGTGTGGTAAAGATCAGCCAGAAGGCAATCATGGCAAAGCGCATGCGAAAATAGACGATGGCATAAGCCGCCATCATCGAGATGATGACCTTGCCAATGGCAAAGCCCAGGCCGAGCACTGTCGAATTCCAGAACATGTTCAGGCCCGTATTGTCGCCCGAAAAACTCATCGACTCGAACAGCGCCTTCATCAGGTTCGGCCAAAGCTGGTCGCCCCACTGCAATGATGGGCCCGACTTGATCGTCTCGATGTCCGGCATCGAGCTCATCTGCACCAGCATGAGCAGGGGCGCCACCATGAAGACGACGCCGGCGATCAGGATCAGATGGTCGCCCACCGCGCCCCAGTTGACCCGCGCCACGGGCAGGCGGGGGGCCGGCGTTTCAGAGGCGACGCTGCGGGGCTGGGACAAATCGGCCATGATCAGCTTTCAATTGTAGTGAATGCGACGCTCGACGAGACGGAACTGAAACACCGTCAGCAGCAGCACGAGCACCATCAACACCACCGACTGCGCCGAGGAGCCGCCGATATCCTGGCCGCGGAACCCGTCGAGATAGACCCGGTAGACCAGGGTCACCGGGTTATCGCCGGGATTGTTGCGCAGGATGGTGTCGATCGTGCCGAAGGTGTCGAACAGCGAATAGGTGATGTTGGTAATCAGCAGGAAAAAGCCGGTCGGCGCCAGCAGCGGAAAGGTGATGGTCCAGAACCGGCTCACGCTGGACCTGTTGTCGATCATCGCCGCTTCCACGACATTGCGCGGAATCGACTGCAGGCCGGACAGGAAGAAAATGAAATTGACCGGGATCTGCTTCCAGACCGAGGCAATGATCATGGCGATCGCGGTGTCATTGTAGTTCAGCCTGACCCGGAAATCCCAGCCGAACAGCTCGAAGAAATTGGTCAGCGGACCCCAGCGCTGGTTGAACATGATCAGCGTGATGAACCCGGCCACTGGCGGCGCCACCGCATAGACCCACATCAAGAGCGTCCGGTATGTCTTGGCGCCACGAATGACCTTGTCGGCCTTGACGGCCAGCAACAGGGCAATCGCCAGCGACAGGAAGGTGACCGACACCGAAAAGATCACGGTGAACCAGGCATTCTTGAGATATTCCGAGCTGCGGAAAAGCCGCAGATAGTTTTCCAGCCCCACGAAAGTCGCGCCGAAACCAAAGGGGTCTTCGAGGTAGAACGAGGACCGAAGCGCCTGGACGGCGGGCCAATAGAAGAAAATGGCAATAATCGAGAGCTGCGGCAGCAGCAGCAGGATCGGCAACCAGCGTGAATCGAACCCGGCGCGCTTCAATATCGTAACCCCGCTTTGCAAGGGATCGGCGGCCCACTCATGCGGGCCGCCGAGGGATTTGGCGAAAGGCTTACTGCTGGGTCTGGGCGAAGCGGGACAGCAGCTCGTTGCCTTCTGTCTCGATGGTCGCCAGCGCGTCCTCGATCGTGGTCTCGCCGTTCAGGAAACGGGCCAGTTCACGGTTCTGGACGTCACGGATCTGCACATAAAAGCCCATGCGATAGCCGCGGGTATTCTCGCCGGCCTGCAGCGAGAGCTGCTGGATGGCGGTTTCGGCGGCAGGCGAACGCTCGTAGTGGCCGTCTTCCTTGGCCAGCTCGTAGGCAGCGGTGGTGATCGGCACATAGCCGGTTTCGCGGTGCCACATATACTGCACGTCCGGCGAGGTCAGGTACTCAAAGAACGCGGCAGTGGCAGCATTCTCTTCGTCGGAATGACCAGCCATGGCGAACAGCGACGCGCCGCCGATAAAGGTCTGGTAGCCCTCGGCCGTGATCGATTCCCAGTAAGGCAGGTAGGTCGAGGCCCATTCGAACGGCAGTTCGGCAGCGGTCAGGCCGCCGAAATCGCCCGACGAGCCGATATACATGGCCGCGTCGCCGTCGTTGAAGTGGGCCTGGTTGTCGTCCCAGCCGGTGCCGAAGAAGCCAAACAGATCGGCATCGAGCCATTCCTTCACCTTGGTGAAGTGCATGGTCATTTCGGGCGAATTGATCAGGATCTCGGTGCCATCGGCGCCTTCATAGCCATTGTCATTGGTGGCGAACGGCAGGTTGTGGCGCGAATGGAAGTTCTCGACGAACTCCCAGGGCAGATGGGTCTGGACCAGCGGGATATAGCCTGCTTCCTTGAGAGCCGGGGCCATGGCCTCGAATTCTTCATAGGTCGCCGGAGGCGCATCGAAGCCAGCCGCGGTCAGCGCGTCCATATTGTAGTAGAGGACCGGCGAGGACGAGTTGAACGGCATGCCGATCATCTTGCCTTCGGTGTCGGCGTAGAAGTAACGCACGCCGGCGATGTAGTCCTCGATACTGAAATCGACGCCATTGTCCTGCAGCAGGTCCTGCACCGGGATGGTCGCACCAGCAGCGCCCATCACGGTAGCGGCACCGGCGTCGAACACCTGCACCACATTGGGCTGCTCGCCGGCACGGAAAGCGGCAATGGCAGCCGTCAGGGTCTCTTCATACGAGCCCTTGAACACCGGCGTGATGACATAGTCATCCTGGCTCGCGTTGAAGTCGGTCGCGATCTGGTTGACGACATCACCGAGGTGACCGCCCATGCCATGCCACCAGTTGATTTCGGTCTGCGCAAAGGCTGTCGTGGTGGACAGTCCCAGCGCGAGGGCGGCCAGAACCGCCGATTTCTTCAGATTGGTCATGTTTGTCTCCCAATGGGCCGGCACATGCCTTCGTAGCTGCCCGGCTCCAGCCAAACCTTGTCTGTGTGTGAGCGCCGGGATGGAACTGAACTCATCCGAAACATCGGGCGCACAACTCGCCGGCCCGTTCCGGGCTGCGACCTGCCTGCACCCCTGTATTGAGCTTGCTTGTCGCTCGGTTGAAGGTTCTGCGACAGACCGGTGACATTGCACAGCCGTGCAAGCGCTTCACACGAACCCGCTGGCCAGCCTGCATGGGGTAAAGACTGCCCCATCATGCCGGACCGGCGTGCCGGAGCGGCAACGGGCGCATCACGTGCGCAACGCGGAGCCGCCCATGTCGAACGCTTCACTCTTCGCCCGTCGTCCCGCTATGATCCTGTTGCAAAGGAAGGCTGGCCCCATGACCCAGGCAACGCCCACCATTCTCGCCTATCACGCCGCCCAGGCCGAAACCGACCGCGCCATTTGCGACGCGCTGCGCACCATCATCGACCAGCACCTGCCGGACGCCGAAAGCAAAATCTGGCATGCTCATCCGGTCTGGTTCCTGGCCAGCAATCCCATTGTCGGCTATTCCAAGCTCAAATCATGCGTCCGCCTGCTTTTCTGGAGCGGCCAGTCCTTCGAGACGCCGGGCCTTGAACCCCAAGGCAGCTTCAAGGCCGCTGAGCTCCGCTTCACCGCCCCCGGCCAGATCAATCCCAATGCGCTTGGCAACTGGCTCGAAGAAGCCCGCACCATCCAGTGGGACTACAGGAACCTCGTCAAACGCAAGGGCCGGCTCGAACCGCTGTTTTGACTATGCCGGCACCGGCCCCTCGACATCAACCGCCCATGGGCGCCACCCGATTAGCCCAGGCCACCGTCTTGCATTGGCGGCATTTTCCCTGCGCTGGAAGCACGCTGAACTGCGGCCGATCATCCGGGCGCCCGTCCTCGCACCGCATGAGCGCGGCCCCGCACCACCAATTCTCCTGAACCGAGGGATGCTTGGGCACGATTATTGATCAGGTCGACCTGTTCTGGGTCCAACCTGGAAAGCACCTGCGCAATGGCGGGCGAGGATGTCGCGGTAGACCAATAGGCCCCAAAGGACGGGAAGGCCCGCTGAACCGTGATTTCGCGGGTTTCCACATCGACAAGGCCCGCATCTGTCCACATGCCAAAGAGCGCGCGCAGTGCCGCCGCCTCGGGATGTGGTGGCTGCAAAGGCTCAATTCCTGCCGATCTCAAGGCCACTTGCACCGCCTCGTATGGAAAACCGCCCCCCTCGAGATCCCATGCATAGGCCGCAACCTTGCCACCGCTGCGAACGACACGCCGCATTTCCGCAACCCCGCGCGCCGGATCTGGAACGAAGAAAATCACAAGCGCCATCATGGCGACATCGAAGGCGCCGTCGGCATAAGGAAGCTCGAGCGCAGACCCCAGGGTGAAATTGGCAAGGCCCGCCCGGTGACGCGTTCGGGCATAGGCCAATTGTGCCTCCGAGGGATCGATTCCCGCCACCGATGCGGGCTTTGCCTTTTCGATAATCAGTTCGGTCGAGGCGCCATTGCCGCACCCAACATCCGCCCATTTTGCGCCTGCTGGCATGTTGAGCCAATCGAGAAACGGAGCGCCCACCAAGGCGCTCCAGACACCCATCATGGACTCGTAGCTCTCACCGTCTCGAAACTGAATGGCTTCAGCCATCTCATCCTCCTCTGGATCGGGCATGTCTGCGCGCATGAGGGATGCTTACTTGGGGCCATGTCGGCAAGTCGGGCTCGCAGGCCCACACACGCCGAAGCTGGGCGGCTTTCGCATCCGCAGCAGGCATGAAGACCACAATAGGCCTTTCCGAGCCTCAATATCCAGTGACGCCTTGGCGACGGGGCATGCAAGCTCCGCGACGGCAATTGCTTTGGCGAAACACCGAGATGCCACCGTCAAACGAGCGACAATTGCCTGACTCAAGGGCTATCGGCTCCAATGGCTAATTTGGGGTGGGAAGCTGCCAGTCTGCTAGTGGACGCCAATGGGGCAAGAGCGGACATAACGAACCTGACTTCTGTACCGCCCAAGCCTCTGGTAACCCCGATGAGCGGTACACAACTGTTGATTTAAGCGCTTCATGAGCCTCAGATGGCGGGCATTTCAAAATCACCGTTTCGATAGATGAGGCATCTAAGTTGCAAGTGATCCTCCCGCTCCTACTAGGATTTTCTATTTTTGCATTGCTCGATGGCGGATTATCAGCGAACGTCTTAGTTTACACCGCCTATTTGGCTCTTTTTCTTGGCTTTGTGCCAACTAGCGTTGGGCAGAAAGCCGCATATATATTGGTGTTTCCTCTATTACCGGTCAGTGCTTACTACCTATTTGCGTCGGCTTCAGACTTGACGTTGAACTTCGGCTTCAACGTGGCATTCCAATCCGGGCAGATTACCCCTTTCGGCATGCTGATGACCTATGGGCCGTTCTTTATTGTCTCGCTATGTGCGCTAGTTGCGCATGTTGCAGTACTTGCATTCCTGAAAATGGATGATCCAACCCGTCCGAGGCGATGATGCACGAGTCGTGTTTGGCACTATGCGTCGACGGGCGACGATCTGCTTAGACTTGACCGATCTGGGGTTCCGACCAGCAGACCTGCATGGTTCCATAAAGGCAATTGCGCGAGCGACCTTTTTGGCAGGTTCTGGGCGCCGTCTCTGCCAACGCCGATGGCGGCAATGGGGTCGGTTGTCGTCATCCACGAGGTTGCTCGGACGGATTTTCTTACCAGGCAATATCGCCATGGACGTGAGTGGTATGCTCCCGATCTATCGGGACAAATCCTAGCGTGGGCCAGAACGCTTCCGCCTCCGGACCGCCGGCATAAAGAGCGATCCGACGATGGAATGGTCTTGCGTAAGCGAGGACGAAAAGCGCAATCTTGCGCCCAACGCCAAGCCTTCGATAACGCTGCCGTACATAGAACCTTCTCATACGCAGCCAGTCTTTCTCCACGAAGTCCTGCGTAATGCCACCTATTCCAGCCAATTCACCGTTAATGGTGGCCAATGCCAATATCTCGCCGGGGCGTTCGAAGCGATTGGTGCCATCCTGCCACTCATCGCGGAGGACCGACAGGTTATTGAACCCTTCGGCAGCGGCTTCACTCAATAATCGATCAAAATGGTCCGGCAACCGAACAATCCGGTTGATCTCGACCACCTGACTTTCGCTCGTCATCTTGGCTCCAGTCACAACCATCATCGTCGTCCAACAATACTGAAAGCGCGAGCGCAGCAAAGGGGTGATGCGCCTGTGGGACAGTGTCTGCTTTCGGGTTTTGCGACTGGCACCACAAACATCCCCAACGGGGTCGGTTTCTGCCATGACGTCGGACTTGTTGCATGGCCTTGTAAAACTCACAGGCTGCCACCCCGGCGCAGGCCGGGGTCCATCCTGAACTGGTGCGATTTTCGCTGATGGCCACCCGCGTGGTTCGAGGGTCGCTTCGCGCCCACCTCACCATGAGGGCTCTCGAAACGCCGGTTCCGCCCCAGACCTCATCCTGAGGTGCGAAGCGCAGCGCAGCCTCGAAGGACGAGGTCGGCCATCACCACACCCGGTCAACTTTTTTATCCCCGCACCCAAAACCTCCCTTATCCTCTCCCCATCACTCCCGCGCGGACGGACTGCAGCGAACTTTGCGGGAGGAGCCGGTTGGGTTCTGGGTCGCTCCAGGGCCTGCCTGCTCGTTGGGCCACCTTGCGACGAGCGATCAATAGGGGCCACGGCAGCAGGAGAAACCCGGTGTCCCGAGGCGGCGACGTCTCTATTACTTAGTTTTACTGAGACGCACGCGCCTCGGGACACGTCCATTGCACAACCGGAGGCCCTGCGGCCAACCGGCTTCGAGCCATGCCTGCCGCGCACATCGCACCAATGGTGATGCGAGCGAACAAGGCCCGGATGGCGGCAGCATTTCATCTTCACCGCCACACTCCCACCACGCGCGCAAATCACCTATATGTCGGATCAAAGCCAGCGAGTTGCCCGTGACTGAATTTTTCCGCATAGAGCGCCCCACCTTCGACCCGGCCAGTGGCGAGGCCGTTCTTGCCTATAGGCTGAACGATCTTGCCTTCACCGAAAAGCTGGTCCTGCCCGCAGGTGCCAGCGAGAGCGCGGCTGCCTCGCCCGCCTTCGAAAAGCTGCTCAGCCTCACCGCGATCGTACTCGGTGTGTCCTATTTCAAGCTGCGCGCGCCCTTCGCCATCCAGGCACCCGACATTGCGCTGACCGCCGCCGAGCGCGCCTTCGTCATCGATGTCTATGAAAATGGCCTGGGCGAATTCTACGCCCGCAATGAACTCGCCCGCTTCGGTAAGCTCGAGCTGACCGCCCCGCATGACCCAACAGAGCGCAAGCCCGCCCCGGACCTGCCCAGCCGAACCCTGCTGCCTATTGGCGGGGGCAAGGATTCCTTGGTCAGCGTTGATCTGCTGACCCATACCGATGAGGCCTTCACGCCCTTTGCGGTCAATCCCAAGGGGCCGATCCTCACCTCGGTCGACGCCATCGGCACGCCGCCGCTTTATGTCACCCGGACCCTCGACCCCGAAATGATCCGCCTCGGGCAGGAGACCGCCTATTACAATGGCCACGTGCCCTCCACCGCCATCAATTCGATGATCGCATCCCTCTGCGCCCTGCTGTTTGGCTACGACCAGATCGTGCTTTCCAATGAGCGCTCCGCCAGCGAGGGCAATGTCATGTTCGACGGGCGCGAGACCAATCACCAATATTCCAAGTCGCTCGGTTTCGAACTGCTGATCGCCGATACTCTGGCCAATGCCACGGGGGGCGCGCTGAAATATTTCTCGCTGCTGCGCCCCTATTCGGAAGCGCGCATCGCCTCGCTCTTCACCAAGGAGCACAAGTTCGATGCCGTCTTTTCGAGCTGCAACCGTAACTTCCGGCTCAATGGCAATGACGGCCCGCTCTGGTGCGGCGAATGCCCCAAATGCCATTTCGTGTTCCTGATTTTCGCCCCCTTCATGGCCAAGGACCGGATGCTGCGGATCTTCGGCCGCAACCTGCTCGACGATCCGGCCCATGAGCAATCCTTCCGCGAACTGGCCGGCCTCACCGGCCAGAAGCCCTGGGAATGCGTCGGTGAAATCCTTGAGGCCGCCGCCTGCTTCTACACCCTCACCCGCCATGCCGACTGGCATGAGGACGCCATTGTGCGCGCCATCAAGGCGGATCTGTTTGCCCAATATGGCGAGGAAAAGCTGCAGAGGGCCATGGCCGAATGCCTGACCGATAGCCACGACCACCACATTCCCCCGGCGCTCGCCGCCAAGGTGGCCGCCTATGCGGTTTGACGAACCCGTCCTGCTCTATGGGGCCGGGCACGAGGCGCTGTCCTCGCGGGCTTTTCTCAAGGCACGGCAACCCCAACTCAAGGTCTATGTCACGGTCGATAGCGGCACCGCCGATATCCCCGATACCGAGCTGATAGCCGCCGCCGACTTGCCCGCCGCCATCGCCGCGCGCCGCTTTGGCCTCATCATCAAGAGCCCTGGCGTGTCGCGCTACAAGCCCATCTTCGAGGCGGCGCGCAATGCGGCCATTCCGGTCACCTCCAACCTCAATCTCTGGGGCGCCAGTTTCCGGCATGACCGCACGGTCATTGCCATTACCGGCACCAAGGGCAAGTCGACCACCGCCACGCTGACCCATCTCATGCTCACCCGCTCGGGCATCGATGCGGGCCTGGCGGGCAATGTGGGCCTGGCCCCGCTCGAAATCGCCGACCGCCACGCCGTCGTGGTCTTTGAACTCTCGAGCTACCAGACCGCCGACATGAATTTTATGCCCGACGTGGCGGCGCTGACCAATCTTTATCCTGAACATGTTGACTGGCATGGCTCGGTGGAGCGCTATTACGCCGACAAGCTCCATCTGATCGACCGCGATGGCGGCTTCGCCGTGGCGCTGGGCACCGCAGCCAAGGGCAATGCCCTTGTGGCGCGCGCCGTGCGCGATCACCGCCGCCTCCTGCCCGACCTCACCGCCGAGGTCAGTATCGCCGTCGAAAACGCCGTGGCCCGGTCGCGCCTGCGCGGCGCGCACAATCTCGACAATGCCCTGCTCGCCGCCCAGATTACCCTGGGCGTTGGCGGCTCGATCGATGGCATCATGCAGGGCATCGCGGCCTTCCGCCCCCTGCCCCATCGCCTCGAGGAGCATCGCATTGGCGATCATGTCGTCGTCAACGACTCCATCTCCACCACGCCCGAGGCGACCAAGGCCGCTCTCGCCGCCTATCCCGGCCACCGCATTGCCCTGATTGCCGGCGGGCACGAGCGGGAACAGGACTATACCGAACTGGCCGGCCTGTTGGCCTCACGCGGTGTCACCACGCTTGTCACCCTGCCGGTGACTGGCTCGCGCCTGGCCAAGGCCACCCGCGCCGCCAGCCCCGACATTCTTGTCATCGAGGCGCCGGACCTCGATCACGCGATCAGCGCTCTCGCCGTCCAAAAGCTTCGTTTTGACACGCTGATCCTCTCGCCCGGCGCGCCCTCCTATAATCAGTTCAGGAATTTCGAGGAACGCGGCGCCCATTTCGTCGAACTCTGCCGCGCCCGGCTGGGCCATGCCGGCTCATCTGGCGGCTGGCGCCCGCCTCAATAGGGGGAATTGAGCGAGCTTTCCGGCACTCCGGCCTGCCGCAGGCCCGTCGCGATCCGCTCGATCAGCGCAAGATCGGTGGCCCGCTCCCGCATCCGCGACAGGATCCCGGCCTGGCGGAACGACGGTACTTCCAGAACCCGCGGCAGTTTCTGGTCGACCAGGCCCGCATCATCTGTCCCCTGCGCCGCCAGCAATGCGAGAATGCTCCCCAGCTCCACATCGCTGCGCGCGCAGCGCTCGGCATAGGACAACGCCCGGCGATACTCGGCCTCGTACAGCGCGGCCATTGATGGCACGCAGAAGTACCAATCCGGGATCTGGGTCTGCGGCACCGATTCCATCGCCCGTCGCGCTGCCGGAATCGCCGCATCCAGACGCCCGATCAGCGCCAGATGCCGCGCATGGGCCGCCATGGCATCCATATTGGACGGGTTGATCTGCAGCGCAGTGCCATAGGCCGCTTCCGCAATATCATGCAGGCCGAGCATCTCATCGAGCCGCGCCCGCTGCTCCCAGACAAAGCTGCTGGTCGGATCGGAAAGCACCGCCCGGTCCATAAGTTCATCGGCTTCAGCCAGCCGCTCATCCAGCGTCAGCAGGGCGTTGTCACCTTCGCCCACGCCCTCGGCAATCAGACTGGCCAACCCGGCGATCACATTGCCATTGTTGCGCTCACTCTCCGGCAACCCCGCAATACAGGAGCGAACCCGTTCGGCCAGCCCAACCGATCCCGATGTGCGGTACATGCTGAACAGCACACCGCACAGATAGAAGTTCTCCCGCCCCGCAATACTGCCCTGGCTCAGCAATTCCCTGGCCCGATCATGCAGCGGTCCACGCGTTCCACCCAGCAGCAGGATCAACTCCTGCGAGATCGCATCAACACCACCCCTGCGCGTCAATTGATCGCGCGGAACCGAAATCGACCAGTTCCAGACAATCGAGTTTGTTGCCAGCTCGGTCAGTATCGCCCCGACTTGATAGTTCTGCGGCGAGAGGGGATCGTCACGCACAATTCCAGTCAGCGAGAAATCCTCCGTACCCCCGCCACCAGACCGGCTGCCCAGAGAAACATCCACGATCAGCAAGGGCTCGAAATCGGTCACCAACTCAATGGCCAGAGCTGAAATGGTCGGGGTAATGCTGCTGTCCCCGGTCAGGTTCTGAAATTCCATGATCCGTAGGCGCGGCGGCTGCAGGGTGCCGCTGACCACAACCGTCTGCTCGCGCCGCGTGTCGACCGTGGACAGGGAATAGGCCAGCGCCGCTGCACCAACGGCCAGCACCAGGAGAACAAACCATGACACTGTGACATGCCCGCGCGGTGCCGGCGCTTTGGCTGCTTGGGTAGGATCTTCTTCTCTCGCCGGCGCTGTCGAGCTCGCATCGGAGCCCTCAGTCGCCGCCTCGAACGAGACTGTCCTCTCTGCCGTGACAAATTCCGGGACGTAGCGACCAATCGGCAACTGGATCTGAATCTCGTCATCGGCTCCAGGGCCGCGATAGTACTGGTCGAGCAGGGATCGCAGACGTCTCGCCTGCACCCGAACAATCGGGTCTGCCTGCGGGTCGAAGTCGGATGGGCGGCCAAAAACGTCAACAGCTATGGCATAAGCCTTGATCGCTTGCCCCTCGCCGGCCAATTGCCGTTCAACGATATATGACAGGAATCGGACCAGTTGTGGCGAACGCGCGATCTCGGGCCAGTTAAGCAAGCGGGCCAGCGCCCGATTTACCCCCTGCCGGTCCGGATTCTCCGCCAACGCACAAAACCTCCCGTGCCACCTCGGTTATTGTGACGCGCTTTACATGTAAAACACAAGGGCGGCTTACCCCTGTTTTACCCGATTTTGCCTCCCTGAGATGGCCGACATCAAGCATACGCCCCTCCGTCGACGTCACTATCTCGACATGTTTACCAGGCGGTCAGGCCCCGCCAGACCAGTTCTACAAATCGAATAAACCACCTGCCCGAAGTTCCTTGGCGGCCCTCGGACAGCGTTGGCGCTTTGTTGCGTAACACCCACTTTGCGGCGGGGAAGAGGTGACTTTTGAACGTTGTATCCGACGATATGCCTTTCATCGCGTTGATTGATGATGACGGACATTCTGCGCATCTGCTGACCCGTATGCTCGTGGCACATGGGGCGCCGCAGGTCCGGCATGTCGGCTCGGCCGAGGCAGGGGAGACGTTCCTAATCGAGTGCCTGTCCGACGTCGATCGCGAATGGCCAGGTCTGGTGATCGTGGATCTTAAGGCTCATAGCGGGGCAAATCTGGAGTTTGTGACCCGCCATCAGGCTCTGCTGCGGCAAAAGGGTATTCCCCTTGCCGTTATGATGCAGACCACCGACCGGGTCGGCCGTCAGGCCCTGCAGGAAGCAGGCGCCGCGGCAGTGTTTTTTCGGCAAGCCGAACTCGATGCCTATCGGCGCGAGGCGGCCGCCATAGTCAGTTTCTGGGCGCGCAATCAGCGCCTGGATGCGGTTGGCATGTGACTCCTGCGTCCACAGGTTACATGCCTATAGGCGGAGAGTGATGCTGCGCGCGGGTCCCTGGACCGGCATGCATTCCCAAGTATCCTCTCCGCCGACCTCAAAGGTTGGCGGTCTGCACCACCGCTAACCCTCACGCGCGGTCCCTGCCTTTTGTGGACCCGACGCATGGGCGCGGATGTGGCACCTCCCGGTCACATCCGTACGGGGGGAGAAGCAAATAGCCCGAGGCGCATGTCCCTCAGCGCCAGACGGCTCGCCTGTTGCTTCTCCCCGCGGCCCTCTTCAGTCTCAATCCGGCTTGGGTTCGTTGCCCCGCACGATATGATGCGCGAAGGCGCGCAGTGCGGCCATGACGATGACAGCCAACAACGCCACCCCAGCAGCGATCAGGTAGTACCCAAGCGAGGTTGCAACCCCTACTGCCCCGGCCAACCACATGCCGGCCCCGGTCGTGAGCCCCTGGACTCCGGCGCCACTGCGAAAAATCGCGCCTGCCCCGAGGAAAGCGATGCCCGCCGTCACCGCTTCCACGGCACGGATCGGATCGGGATTAGTCTGGCTGGCGCCCTGTATGGTGTGGAAGATCTCGAAGGCCAGAATGGTGAAAAGCGCCGCCGCGACCGAAACCAGGATATGCGTTCGCAAACCTGCCTCGGCCGTATTGACCTCCCGCTCAAAACCGATGAGTGCCCCGAGAATGGCTGCAATCGCCAAGCGGATCGCGATGATATGAGCAGGAAGATGGCTGTCCACCCAACCAATTGAAGTGCCGATATCCATGAGACCCCGTCCGGATTTGTGACGCTTGTGTCACAACACCTTGGGTGTGCGGCGGTTCCCAGACAAAAGCGTGGAAGCTATGACGCCGTTCTAGCTGGCCGGGGTCGGCGCCGGCTGCATCATGCCCAGTACCAAGTAGACAATGGCGAATAGCACAACGATACCGATCAGCGAGACGACCAGCACGCGCAGGTTCATCTTGCGGGGGTTGGCCTGACGCACTTCGGTGGTGTTCTTGTCCGGATCATAGGTTTCCATGTGACGCTCCTGTGCTTGTTCGATCTGGACCAACGAACGCCGGCCAATGCGGTTCCTTACTCGCTCCTCACAGGGACTTGACGGCGCCTGCCGTGAGGTCGACTTTTCAGCATGAACAACAATGAGAACAAGACCATGACCAGCCCCGCCCTGCTCACCCATATGATCATGGCCGGACAGGGCAAGGCGCCGGCGGACCTGGTCATCCGCAATATCGGCCTGCTCGACGTCATCACCGGCGCGGTAACCACAACCGATATTGCGATCGTCGCCGACCGCATCGTAGGCACCCATGCCTCCTACGAGGGCGAGCAAGTAATCGACGGCACCGGACGGTTTGCCGTGCCCGGCTTCATCGACACCCATCTGCACATCGAATCCTCGCTCGTGACGCCGCTGGAATTCGACCGCTGCGTGCTGCCCCATGGCGTGACCACAGTGCTGTGCGACCCGCATGAAATCGCCAATGTGTTGGGCGCCGAGGGCATTCGCTATTTTCTCGACAGCGCCGAGCGCACCATCATGGATGTCCGCGTCAATCTCTCGTCCTGCGTGCCGGCAACCCCGTTCGAGACGGCCGGCGCACAGCTCGAAGTCGACGACCTCCTGCCCTTCCGCAATCACCCCAAGGTCGTGGGCCTGGCCGAGATGATGAATTTCCCCGGTGTGCTTAACGCCGATCCGGGCATCATCGCCAAGCTTGTCGCCTTTCAGGACGGCCATATTGACGGCCACGCGCCCCTGGTGCTGGGCGAGGCGCTCAATGGCTATCTCGCCGCAGGCATTCGCACTGACCACGAGGCCACCAGCGCCGCTGAAGCGCGCGAAAAGCTCGCCAAGGGCATGGCCATCCTTATCCGCGAGGGGTCAGTGTCGAAGGACCTCAATGCGCTGGCCGAAATCCTCGACGAAAACAGCTCAAGCTTCGTGGCCCTGTGCACCGATGACCGCAATCCGCTCGATATTGCCGAAGAGGGCCATCTGGACAGCTCGATCCGTCGCCTCATCGCCATGGGACGCCCGCTGCACCATGTTTACCGCGCCGCCAGCCATTCTGCCGCCCGCATTTTTGGTCTGAAGGATCGCGGCCTGGTGGCGCCGGGTTGGCGTGCCGACATTGCCATTCTCGACAGCCTTGAAGACTGTCGTGTCTCCAATGTCATCGCGGCCGGCCGCCTGGTGACGCCCGAATTGTTCGAAACGCGGGGGGATGTCGCGCCGGTCGGGCTCCACTCCATCAAGGCAAAGCCGGTCACGCCAGACGCCTTCATCACCGACCCCAGGCCGGGTCAGAACCGCGTACCGGTCATTGGCGTTCGCCCAGGTCTCATTCTGACCTTCCGGGAGGAGGCCAGTCTGGCATCGACCGATCAAGGACTGCAGCCCGATCTCGATGCCGATGTGATCAAGGTTGCCGTTATCGAGCGCCACGGCAAGAACGGCAATATCGGCCGCGCCTTCGTTACCGGCTTTGGTCTCAAGCGCGGCGCCATTGCCTCTTCGGTCGGGCATGACAGCCACAATATCACAGTGGTCGGCGCCACCGATGCGGACATGGCCATTGCGGTCAACCGGCTGATCGAGCTGGGGGGCGGCTTCGTTGTCTCGGATGGCGGCAAGGTGACGGCGGAATTGGCGCTGCCCATCGCCGGCTTGATGAGTCTCAAGAGCTTCGAGGACGTTGCCGAGGATCTGCATCACCTGCGCGACGCCGCGAAGGCGCTCGACTGCGTGCTGCCCGAACCCTTCCTGCAAGTTGCCTTTCTCGCCCTCCCGGTGATCCCGCATCTCAAAATGACCGATAGGGGCCTCTTCGACGTCGACAAGTTCGACTTTGTGAGTTGATGCGGTGAGCCTTTCATCCCTCTACCTGGCCTGGGTAGAAGACCTGCCGCCTCGCCTCAACGGCGTGCGCAAGCGGCGCGGTCTTTCCCTCGCCATGGATGACGGGGTGATCCTCAAGACCGACCACTATGCCCCCGACACGCCGGGGCTGCACCCGACAATCCTGATGCGGCTGCCTTATGGCCGGCGCGGTTTTGGCGGCATTGCCGAAGCCTATGCCGAACGCGGCTTTCACGTGGTCATCCAGGCCTGCCGTGGCACAGAAAAATCGGGCGGCGACTTCGACCCTTTCGCCAATGAGCGCGCGGACGGACTGGCCACGCTCAACTGGATCAAGCAGCAAGACTGGTTCGATGGTCGCATCGGTCTGACCGGTCCCAGCTATCTGGGCTACGCACAGTGGGCTATCAGTGATGCATTGCCCCCCACCGCTGCCATGGCCACCAAGGTGACGACCGCAGACTTTCGTCCTGTTGTCTTTCCCTCTGGCGCCTTCCACCTCAGTCTCTGGCTGAGCTGGCTTCAGGTGATCGAAGGTCTGCGCAACAACCCGCTAGCCACGGCGGCACGCATGTTTTCGGGCGACATAGAGCGCCGCACGGATAAGGCCGCCGCCGCCTTGCCATTGATCGAGGCCGACAAAGTCGCCGTCCGCCACAAGGTGGCGTTCTGGCGCTATTGGTTCGACCATGCCATCGGCAACGACGCTTTCTGGACCGAACTGGATCACCGCCACCGCCTGACCGAGAAGACGCCACCGGTGCACTTCATCTCGGGGTGGTACGACTTCATGCTTGATCCCCTCCTGGACGACTATCAAAAGCTGGTTTCCCTCGGCCACAAACCCTATTTGACCATTGGCACGTGGTTCCACGTGGCCGAGGAACTGCAACGCGACAATCTGCGTGAAACGCTGACCTGGATGCGAACATGGCTGATGGGCGACAGCTCGGATCTGCGACAGCGACCGGTACGCATTCACATATCGGGGCTGGACGAGTGGCATGAATTCGATGCTTACCCGCCGGGTCAATCCCACCCCTCCAACTGGCATGTCTCGGGCGAAGGAAAGCTCAGTCAATCCAGCCAGCGCGCCACGGGCATGGACCGCTATCACTATGATCCCGCGGACCCGACGCCCAATCTGGGCGGCGCAATCTTTGCCTTTACCGGTGCCGGAGCCGTTGACAACGCACCCCTTGAGGCCCGCCCAGATGTTCTGACCTATACCAGCGGTGTCCTCACAAGGGCTTTGACCATTATCGGTCAGTGCACAGTCACGCTCGAAGCCCGCGCGCGGGTGCCACATGCCGACTTCTTCGTGCGGCTCAACGATGTGGACCCGAACGGCATCTCCAGAAACATCTGTGACGGCTTCATCCGGGTAACGCCTGATACGCTGCAGCTATCCAATGGGTGCTGGCGCCTGACCATCCCCCTGCATGCTACCGCACACAGTTTCCGAGCAGGCCACCGCCTGCGCTTGCTCATCGCCTCAGGCGCGCATCCGCGCTTCGCACGCAATCTTGGGTCGGATGAACCGATCAACACGGCGACCACCATGGTCGACAATACCATCGAAGTCGTCCGATCCTCGCTCAGCATTACATTACCCGGTTATGAACTGGACTGAGTTTGCGGCCGGCAAACATCGCCCTAAGGCCCGCCGGTCATACTAACAATCTGAAAACGCAAGAGAATAACGCGGCGACCCGCGATCGCCTCTCGTCATGCTGGATAGACCAGATTGCCCATTGCATATTTAGTTATTCTACATAACAATTTGCCGTGCAGCTTGATGCTCAACGGAGGAGATGAGATGCGACTGCAATGGAAGAGCGCCGTGGCCATGGGCACGGTGGTGATTGCGACTGGCTGGGCTGGATCGGCTCATGCCCAAGCGCTGAATTGCGCAGACCTGACCAGCCATGGTTTCGGCATTGACGACCTTGTCATTGCCTCCGCGGTGGCCGAACCGGTCGGCGAGGAGGCTCCCGTTGCCCACTGTCTGGTTCGTGGCCATGTCGGCGAACGCATCGGCATTGACGGGAAGACCTACAAGGTCAGCTTTGAGTTGCGCCTTCCCGACGACTGGAATGGACGCTTCGTGCACCAGTTCAATGGCGGCAATGACGGCTCGGTTGTACCTGCAATGGGCAATATTTTCACGTCCGACCCGGCAGACACAGCCCTGGCGCGCAACTACGCTGTCGTTTCCAGCGACGCCGGCCATGATGGCGGCGCCAATCCGGAGGCCGGACTTGCCGGGGGTGCCCGCTTCGGCTTCGATCCTGAAGCCCGCAGCGACTACGGCTATGCCGCAGTCCTCAAACTCAATCCTGTCGCGACCGAGCTGGTCGAAGCCTATTATGGCGAAGGCATCGCCTATAGCTATGGCGTTGGTGGCTCCAATGGCGGGCGCCACGCCCTGGTGCAGGCAACGCGCTCCCCTGAGGCCTTCGACGGCATCCTTGCCGCCTATCCCGGCTTCAACCTGCCCAAGGCCGCCATTCAGCACGCCTGGGATGTGCAGAGCTTCAAACCCATTACGGGAGATGTCCGCACCGCATTCAGCCAGGAAGACCTGACACTGGTTGCCGATGCGGTCCTGGCGGCCTGCGATGGACTGGATGGTCTGAAAGACGGCATCATTGCCGACTACCCTGCCTGCCAGGACGCTTTCGATGTCACCACGCTCACCTGCGACGTCGAAGGAGCCAATGCCTGTCTCGTCCCGGCACAGGTAGAGGCGCTGCAGCGCATCCACGCCGGTCCGACCAATTCGGCAGGTGAACCGCTCTACAGTGATTGGGCCTGGGACCGCGGCATTGCCAGTGGCGACTGGCGCTTCTGGAAGCTTGAAAGTGGCATCCCGCCCTGGGATGGCATGCCCCTGATCGCCACCATGGGCGCCGCGTCCCTAGCGCAGATCTTCTCCAACCCGCCGGTGGAAATCGAAGGCACGCCGGCCGCGCTGGAGCAATATCTTCTCGACTTCGATTTCGACACCGACATCAGCGTGAACGCAACCGACGTGACCTTTGCCGAGTCCCCCATGGAGTTCATGACGCCGACAGATGTGGATAATCCCGAACTCGCCGGGTTCCGAGATGCCGGTGGCAAGATGATTGTCTTTCACGGCATCAGTGACCCGGTCTTCTCGGCGCTCGACACCATCGACTGGTATGAAGAGCTCGACGCAAATAATGGCGGCAACGCCGAGGATTTCGCTTTGCTCTACCCCATACCGGGCATGACCCACGGCACCGGCAGCCCGGCCGCCGACAAGTTCGACGCTTTTACCGAACTGGTCGAATGGGTCGAGAACGGCGAACAGCCAACCCATCTGGTGGCCACCGCCACACAGGACAATCCCTACGTCCCGGAGTTGATCGGCGTCACCCGCAAACTGTGCCCTTACCCCGCCATCGCGCGCTATCAGGGTGGCGACGAAGCCAGCCACGAAAGCTTCGCCTGCGAATAAGAAGCAAAGAGCCCGCCGGAAGGCGGGCTCTATACCGGCCGCAAGCAAAGCCCTAATGCGCGTCGCGCGCTTTCACTTTGCGGCGCGCCGCATGCAAGAGCGGTTCGGTATAGCCGCTGGGTTGATCCGCGCCATGCAAGGCCAGGTCCAGCGCTGCCTGGAAGGCGACCGACTGGAAATTCTCGGCCATCGGACGGTAGAGCGGATCGCCTGCATTCTGGGCATCCACGACACTGGCCATGCGTTCGAACACCGAGGTCACCTCGTCGCGGCTGACCAGGCCATGGCGCAGCCAATTGGCCACCGCCTGGCTCGAAATGCGGCAGGTCGCCCGGTCTTCCATCAACCCGACATCGTTGATGTCCGGAACTTTGGAACAGCCAACCCCCTGCTGCACCCAGCGCACCACATAGCCCAGAATGCCCTGCGCGTTGTTCTCCAGCTCGCGCGTGATTTCCTCGCGGCTCAATGAATAGGGGGCCTGCACTGGCATCGAGAACAGGTCGGACAGCCCCGGCAGAGCCTGGTTATGCCGGCGTTTCTGGGCCTCGAACACGTCCACCTGGTGATAATGCAGCGCGTGCAGCGTTGCCGCCGTCGGCGAGGGTACCCATGCCGTATTAGCGCCCGCATTGGGGTGGCCGATCTTGGCATCCATCATCGCGGCCATGTCGTCCGGTCGCGCCCACATGCCCTTGCCGATCTGCGCTTTGCCCGAGAACCCGCAACTCAGGCCGATCAGCACATTGCGGTCCTCATAGGAATTGATCCACCTCTCGGACTTGATCTCGTCCTTGCGCAGCACCGGGCCCGCTTCCATCGAAGTGTGGATTTCATCGCCCGTGCGGTCGAGGAACCCGGTATTGATGAAGAACACGCGTTGCCGCGCCTCATAAATCGCGGCCTTGAGATTGGCCGAGGTCCGCCGCTCCTCATCCATAATGCCGATCTTGATGGTGTTGGGCTTCAGGCCAAGGAACTGCTCAACCGAAGCAAAGATCGCGCAGGCGAATGCCACTTCCTCCGGGCCGTGCATCTTGGGTTTGACAACATAGATCGAGCCATTGCGCGAATTATTGCCCTTGTCGTGCATGGCACAAAGAGCGGTGACGGCCGCATCCATCAGCCCTTCGCCGACCGGCTTGCCGTCAAGCAGTACCGCATCGGTGGTCATCAGGTGCCCGACATTGCGCACCAGCAGCAGTGACCGCCCTTTGAGCACGAGTTCACTGCCATTGGCACCCCGATAGACCCGGTCCGCCTTGAGCTTGCGGGTGACTGTTTTGCCGCCTTTCTCGAAAGTGTCCTCAAGATTACCGAGCATCAACCCGAGCCAGTTGCGGTAGACCCCCACCTTGTCCTCGGCATCAACCGCCGCAACAGAGTCCTCGCAATCCTGAATGGTAGTCAGCGCCGATTCGACGACAACGTCGCTGAGCCCCGCAGGATGGGCGCCGCCGATTGGGCTCGTCTTGTCGATCACCAGCACCGCATGCAGCCCATTGTGCCGCAGCACGATCTCGGCCGTTTCGCCCTCACCAGCATACCCGACAAAAGCCGAACCATCCTTGAGGGTCGCCGGACCGGCCTTGGTATCGATCACAAGATTCGCCAGGCCGCCCTGCTCGGCCACCACATAGGACGTGACATCGGCATGACTGCCGGTGGTCAGCGGGAAGGCCTCATCCAGGAATTGCGCCGCCCGAGCCACCACGGCCGCACCCCGCGCTGGGTTGTAGGCCCCGCCCGGCGCCAGTTCACCGTCACGACTGACGGCATCAGTGCCATAGAGTGCATCATACAGGCTGCCCCAGCGCGCATTGGCGGCGTTGAGCGCATAGCGGGCATTGGACACCGGGACCACGAGCTGCGGCCCACAAATGCTGGAAATCTCGGGATCCAGTCCCTCGGTCTCGATGGAAAAGTCGGCTGGCTCGTCGACCAGGTAGCCGATCTCCCTGAGGAAAAATTCATAGCCCTGCGCATTATTGGTCACCGGCCCGTATTTGCGGTGCCACTCATCGATCTTGGCCTGAATATCGTCGCGCTTGGCCAGAAGCTTGATATTGGTCGGCGCATGTTCGCGCACCAGACCTGCCAGCCCTTCCCAGAACTGATCCGCCGTTACCGACAGCCCCGCCAGCGCTTCTTTCTCGACGAAGTCGACGAGAAGCGGATGAACGGACAGGCCGGATTTGGTCAGGTAGTCACTCATGGCGGAAGGCTCTCCAATCGCAATTGTGATGAAGGTGTAGGCCATTGCGGCCCTGCTTCACAACCCGACCAAAGTGGACTTCGCCCTTGCGCCAGCCACATAGACCTCGGCAATGGATCGATCGTCGCCCATGGTCTGGAGCAGGAACAGCTCTTCGGCCAGTGTAGTCATCGTGGCGTGTCGCATCCGCATGGTGGGCGTTGCCCCGGCATCGAGCACGATCAAGTCTGCCGCCCGGCCCGGCGCAATCGAGCCGATGGTATCGGCCAGCCCTAGCGCCTCGGCATTGCCACGCGTCGCCATATAGAAGGAGGCCAGCGGATCGAGCCGCTGACCGCGCAATTGCAGTACCTTGTAGCCCTCGTCCAGCGTGCGCAGCATGGACATGCTGGTGCCCCCGCCAATATCGGTGGCAATGCCGACGCGCACGCCGTGGGTCACCATCCGTTCGCGATCAAACAGCCCCGACCCCAGAAACAGGTTCGACGTCGGGCAGAAAACCGCAACCGACCCCGTTTCGGCCAGAACCGCCGTTTCTCGATGGTTGAGATGGATGCTATGGCCCAACAGGGTCTTGGGCCCGAGCAGCCCGTAATCCTCGTAAATACCGGCATAGTCCGGCGAGCCGGGATAGAGCTCCATTGAAAGGCTGATTTCGGCGTCGTTTTCGCTGAGGTGTGTTTGCAGGTAGCACTCGGGATGCTCCTGCACGAGGGCGCGCGCCATCTCCATTTGCTCAGGCGTCGAGGTGATGGCAAAGCGCGGCGATATCGCATAAAGGGCCCGCCCCCGTCCGTGCCAGCGCGCGATCAATGCCTTGGTGTCGTCATAACCGGACTGGGCCGTATCACACAGTCCCTCTGGCGCATTGCGATCCATCATCACCTTGCCGCCCACCATCAGCATATTGCGGCGCTGGGCTTCGGCGAAAAACGCATCCACAGAGTGTGGGTGGCTGGAACAATAAGCCACCGCAGTCGTCGTGCCATGCCGGATCAGCGCATCGTAAAAATCGACGGCAACAGCATCGGCATGGCCTTGCTGGGAAAATTTCTGCTCCTCGACAAAGGTGTAGCTGTTGAGCCACTCGAGCAGGGAGCCAGCATAAGACGCCATCATCTGGCTCTGCACATAGTGCAGATGCAGGTCGATAAAGCCTGGCATGATCAGGTTGGGGCGATGGTCGATGATGACAGCACCTGCCGTCTCGGCCTCGGAGAAATCCCCGACGGCCACGACCAGTCCGTCCGCTATGCTGACGGCACCGTCCTCCAGGTAAAGATAGCTCTCGACATCATCGAGGGCCTGCGGGGCCCGCACAAAACTCAGCACGCGACCGCGCAAAATGGTGCGCGTCATGAGCCCGAACCCTCACGATACCATTCGACCAGCAAGGCGCGTTCCGCCTCGGTCATCTCGGTAACATTGCCCGGCGGCATGGCATGGCTCCAGCCAGCCTGAATAGCGATCTGATGGGCATTGTTGGCAATGGCGACATCATTGTCGAGAATGACATTCTTGGGCGCCTCATAGACGCCCTCCCATACAGGCTCGGGGGTATGGCACATGGCGCAGCGCGTCTGCACCGCCAGGCTGGCCGACGCGAAATGCTCGGTGGCCATGAACTTTTCGCCGCTCGCGGTCACCAGCACTTCGCTATCGGCTCCCGGCAGCTTTGGCGACGTCGACAACCAGGCAATAACCAGCATCAGCACCACCGCGATGGCCCAGGTCCAGTGTGGATTGCCCTTGCGCGCATGGCGGGTGTTGAAATAGTGCCGGATGACCACGCCGACGAGAAAGATCAGCGAGGCAATGATCCAGTTCCACTGCGTGGCAAAAGCCAGCGGGTAGTGGCTTGAAAGCATGAAGAAGATAACCGGCAGCGTCAGGTAGTTGTTATGCAGGCTGCGCTGCTTGGCGATCTTGCCGTATTTGGCGTCGGGCACCCGGCCTGCCTTCAGATCTCCCACAACGATTTTCTGGTTTGGAATGATGATCATCGCAACGTTGGCCGTCATGATGGTCGCGGTGAACGCGCCCATATGCAGCAGGGCCGCCCGGCCGGTGAAAAGCTGGGTATAGCCCCAGCTCATCGCCACGAGGATGGCGAACAGCACCAGCATCAACCCGGTCGTCGACTGGCCGATCGGTGACTTGCACAGCGTGTCATAGAGCAGCCAGCCCAGAACAATCGAGCTGGCAGAAAGCAGGATCGCCATCCAGCTCGGAACGTCCAGAATGTTGCGGTCAACAAGGAACAGATCGGCGCCCACATAGTAGAGCAGAGCCATCAGCATCGCGCCTGACAGCCAGGTCGCGTAGCTTTCCCATTTGAACCAGGTCAGGTGCTCGGGCAGAAATTCGGGCGCCACCAGGTATTTCTGGATGTGATAGAAGCCCCCGCCATGCACCTGCCACTCCTCGCCATGGGCCAGTGGTGGCAGGCTCGGAGTCTTGCGTAGCCCCAGATCAAGCGCGATGAAATAGAAGGACGATCCGATCCAGGCGATGGCCGTCACGACATGCAGCCAGCGCGCCGCAAACATCGCCCATTCGTAGAAAATCGCCAGATCGCCCATCAGAGTCTCCGTATGCCCTATCTGTCTCCATCCCGGAGACATGCAAAAGGGGCGGGCGCAGGCCCGCCCCCTCAATTCGCATCACGCACGCGATCACGCTGGCGGAATGACGCCTTCGACATACCAGTCCATGCTGAGCAGTTCGGCATCCGTCAGGGTCACGCCAGCAGCCACCTTTTCGGCGCCGGTATGATCGTTGATCGGACCGGTGAAGATGTTGAACGATCCGTCGATCTGGCCGTTCTTCACAGCTTCGGCGGCGGCGATCACGTCTTCCGGCACCTTTGGACCATAGGGCCCGATCTGCACTTCACCTTCGGCGAGGCCAGGCCAGCTATCCTTGCTTTCCCAGGTGCCGTCGATGACGGCCTGTGCGGTCTTGACGTAGTGCGGGCCCCAATTGTCGATGATCGAGGTGAGCTGCGCCTGCGGTGCAAATGCGCTCATATCGGCGCCCTGGCCGAAACCGCCGACAATGCCGCGCTCTTCAGCGACCTGCAGGGCAGCCGGGCCGTCAGTGTGCTGGGCGATGATGTCGATGCCCTGATCGATCATGGCGCGGGCCGCATCGGCTTCCTTGGCCGGGTCGTTCCAGGTCGAGATATAGACCGGCGTGATGGTGAAATCTGGATTGATCTTGCGCGCAGCGAGCACGAAAGAATTGATGCCCATCACCACTTCGGGGATCGGGAACGAACCGATATAGCCGGCCTTGCCGGTCTGCGACATATGCCCCGCAATGGTGCCGCAAACAGCGCGACCTTCATGGAAGCGTGCATTGTAGGTGCCAACATTGGCCGAACGCATGTAACCGGTGGCATGCTCGAAAGTGACATCGGGGAACTGCTCGGCCACCTTGATCACATAGTCACCGTAGCCAAAGCTGGTCGCAAAGATCAGCTTGTGGCCAGACTGGGCTAATTCACGCAGCACGCGCTCGCTGTCCGGACCTTCCGGTACGTTCTCGACATAGGTGGTTTCTACCGCATCGCCAAGCTGCTCTTCGAGATAGAGCCGGCCCTGGTTATGGGCGTAGTTCCAGCCATTGTCGTTGATGGTGCCGATATACATGAAGCCGACCTTGAGCGGCTCGCTCTGGGCAAAGGCCTTGGAGCCCAGCAGCGGCAAGGCCGCAGCGGCACCACCGATCTTGAGCAGGTTACGACGGTTTAGGGTCATCTGTTCTCTCCTGATTGACGTCATTTATTCATCGAAACGGTCGTTTTTCGCCGTCTCAATTGCTGGGCAAGAACGGCCTGCCGAGACAGGCCGGTGCATTGGAAGAAGCATCACGCCGGATCGATATCAGCACCAGCACGACGACGGTGGCAAGATAGGGCATCGCGGCCCAAAGCTCGGCCGGGATGGCGGACAGTGGTCCTCCGCCCGCCTTGGCATAGAGCTCCATGGTCATCACCAGTCCGAATAGATAGGCACCGGCGAGCAGTCGGAACGGCTTCCAGCTGGCAAACACCACCAACGCCACTGCAATCCAGCCCCGCCCGGCGGTCATGCGTTCGGCCCATTGCGGTGTCAGCAGCAAGGGGAAACAGGCGCCTGCAATGCCGGCCATCGCACCGCCAAAGGCCACAGCTCCATAGCGCACCGCAACCACCGAATAGCCGATGGAATGGGCCGAGTGATCGTTTTCCCCCACCGCACGCAGGATCAACCCGGCGCGGGTCTTCTTCAGGAACCACCAGACAGCGAGCACCATGGCAAACGAGAAATAGACCAGCGCGGAATAGCCAAACAGCACCCGCCAGATCGGGTGTGTTGCCAGTTCCGAGGGAAATAGCGGCCCCAGCAACGTTACCGGGCGCGCGGAATACCCCTGCCCCGCCAGCGCCGAAAAACCGGTACCGAATATGGTCAGGGCGAGACCGGTTGCAGTCTGGTTCGCAGACAGGCTCAGGGTCAGAAAGCCGAAGATCATTGAGGTCGCCACCCCGGCCCCGGCCGCCAGCAGAATGGCCAGATAGTGATTTCCGGTGGTGAAGACCACGACAAAGCCGGTAATGGCGCCAACCAGCATCATGCCCTCGACGCCCAGATTGAGCACGCCGGACTTTTCGACCACCAGTTCACCCAGGGCCGCGATCAGGATTGGGGTCGATGCGCCCACCACGGTGACGATGATGGCAATGGCCAGTTCCAGTGTCATGCGCCTGCCTCCGTCTGCGGCACGACCCGCTTGAGCCGGTAGCGCACCAGAATGTCCCCCGCGAGCAGGAAGAACAGCATCATGGCCTGGAACACGCCCGTTGCGGAGTTCGACAGCCCTATGGTGGTCTGCGCCACTTCACCGCCCACAAAGGTGATGGCCATGACAATCCCGGCAAAGATCACGCCGAGTGGGTTCAGCCGCCCCAGAAACGCAACGATGATTGCGGTAAAGCCGTAATTGGTCGGAAAGCCCGGCACCATGCGCTGGAACGGCCCGGCCACTTCAAGCATGCCGGCAAGCCCCGCCAGGCCGCCACTGACCAGCATCGCCAGCCAGATCGTCTTGTTCTCCGAAAACCCGCCATAGCGGGCCGCATGGGGCGCCGCCCCGACAACGCGCATCTGATAGCCGAACACCGAGCGCGACATGATGAACCAGGCGATCAGCGCAACGATGATGGCAATCGGCACGCCGGCATGAACAATGGTTCCCGGGAAGATATTGGGCAGCAGCGCCTCGCTGGCGAACCGTCGCGTCTGCGGAAAGCCCATGCCCATCGGGTCCTTCCAGGGCGCCCGGACGAGATAATAGATCAATTGCACCGATGCGTAGGTGAGCATCAGCGAGGTCAGGATTTCATTGACATTAAGCCGGGTCTTGAGCAGTGCTGGAATGGCGCCATAGGCAGCGCCACCGGCCATTCCGGCCAGCATCATTGCCGGCAAGGTCCACCAGCCGCCCGCACCATGGCTGGCCAATGCCACCCAGGTCGCAGCCAGTCCGCCCATGATGTACTGACCCTCGGCGCCGATATTCCAGACATTGGCGCGGTAGGCAATCGATAGCCCCACCCCGATGATGATCAATGGCGCGGCCTTGACTCCCAGATCCTGCCATTTGAACGAATTGGTCAGCGGCGTCAGGAAGATCTCCCGCACCGCGCCAATCCCGTCATAGCCAATCACAGAAAAAATGACGGCGCCGATAATCATCGTCAAAGCCACCGCCGCGACCGGCGTGGCATAGAGCATGAAGCGTGACGGCTCGCGGCGTTTTTCCAGGCGGAATTGCATCATGCGGCCTCCTCGCCATGAACACCGCCCATCAGCAAGCCGATCTCCTCGACGCTGAAGTCGCCAATCGGCCGGCTTGCGCTCAGGCGCCCCATATTGATGACTGCCAGAGTGTCGCTGAGCGCTCGCAATTCGTCGAGGTCCTGGCTGATCACCACGATGGCCGAACCAGCCGTGGCCAGATCAACCAGCGCCTGGTGGATGGCCGCGGCTGCGCCCGCATCGACTCCCCAGGTCGGCTGGCTGACCACCAGCACGGTCGGTTTCTGCAGGATTTCCCGACCCATGATGTATTTCTGGAGATTGCCGCCCGAGAGCGACCCGGCCGTCGCCGCCGGCCCCAGCGCCTTGACGGCAAAATCGGCAATGACCTTGCCGGTATAGGTCTTAGCTGCGCCCGAATTGATCAACCCCAGCACCACCATGCCGAGCCGATCACGCGCGGTCAGCACAGAATTGTCAGATAGGGAGAAATCGCCCACAGCGGCATGACCGTTTCGTTCCTCTGGCACGGCACACAATCCATGCCGGCGGCGCTCCGTGGTGTCCATCAGGCCAATGGCGCGCCCGTCAATGGAAATAGCCTCACGCTCCTCACCCTTGAGCTCGCCCGAAAGCGCATCGAGCAGGGCGTTCTGCCCATTGCCCGCCACCCCGGCAATCCCAAGAATTTCGCCCGATCGCACCGTGAAGCTGACATCGGCCACCGGCACATCGAAATCGCCGGTCTTCCTGGTGGTAAGCCCATTCACCACCAGTTTCGGTTCGCCAAAACGACGCCCTTCGGGCTTGATGATATCCTTCAATCCCGTGCCGATCATCTTTTCGGCCATGGAGCGGCTGGTTTCAGCCTTTGGATCGCACGTATCAACCAGCTTGCCGCCCCGCAAAATCGTGGCCGTATCGCACAAGGCTTTGATTTCATGTAGCTTGTGGGAAATGTAGAGGATTGAACAGCCCTCGCTGGCGAGCTGGCGCAGCACGGTGAACAACTGGTCCACCTCCTGCGGCGTGAGCACCGAGGTTGGCTCATCCATAATCAGCAATTTCGGATTCAATAGCAGCGCCCGCACGATCTCGATGCGCTGCCGCTCCCCAACTGAAAGCGTGGCCACGGTCCGATGCGGATCGAGCAGCAACCCATAGGTCTGCATGACCTCGCGAATGCGCGCTTCAAGCTCACGAGACGGGATTTTCGCGTCCATCCCCAGAGCGATGTTTTCCAGTACGGTCAGCGCTTCGAACAGCGAAAAATGCTGGAACACCATACCGATACCCAACCGGCGGGCGGCCTTGGGGTTCGGCACCACGACCGGCTCGCCATTCCAGCGAATCTCCCCGCCATCGGGCTGCATGATGCCGTAGATCATCTTGACCAGGGTGGATTTGCCTGCGCCATTCTCGCCCAGCAGCGCATGGATTTCACCCGGCTTGACCGCGAACGACACATGGTCATTGGCCAGAACGCCGGGAAACTGCTTGGTGATGCCGCTCAACTCGAGCCGGTTGGGCATATCAAAATCCACTCGTCACCCCCAATCGTTTGGGGGTGGACACCTGCCCGACAGAAACTTCCCTTGCCCCAATGTGGACCATAATTTCAGCCGCCGCCAGTGCCGCAATAACCGAAGGTCGTTTATCCCCAAGCCCTTGCGTGCCAATAGGTAAAATCAGACGATCCAGATCAACCCGGTCGCCCCCCTGCTCCATATACCAGCTCGCGAACTTTGCGCGTTTTGTCCGTGACCCCACCATGCCGACATAGGGACAGTCGAAGCGACCCAACGCCTCATTGGCAATTAGGAAATCCAGCGCGTGATCATGGGTCAGGATGACATAGGCGCTGCCAACTGGTGCAGACCGGACTACCGCCTCCGGCATGGCCACCCGCCGATGTGGAATGCCGGCCGGCAACCTATCCAGCTCCTCCTGCCGCGTGTCGATTACCTCGACCTTGACCGGCAGCAGCGAAAGGATTTGCGCCAGCACTCGCCCGACATGGCCGGCACCGAAGACATAGACTGAGGCAGCAGAGCCGTCTTCGGCCATCACCCTGGCCATTACCTCGCGTCGGACGACATCGTCCGCATAGCGAAGCGTGACCGTGACCCGTCCGCCGCAACATTGCCCGATCTCGGGCCCTAGCGGCACATCCATGGCCTCCTCAGCACGCCCTTCGGCGATCAGCCGCCGCGCATGCTCAATGACCATATATTCGAGCGCACCGCCGCCAATGGTGCCGAAGATCGCCCCCATGCTCACCAGCATGCAGGTGCCCTGCTCCCGAGGAGATGATCCGCGCACCGAAGTCAGTTCGCATGCAATCGCATCAGGATTGGCAGCGAAAAAGGCTTCGAAGGCGGCGGATGCACTCATGTCAGCTAATCCGGGCCTTTCTCAGACGCTCAACGCCCATCAGCACCCGTTCGGGCGTCACCGGCGTATCGAGGTGGGGCGCTATGGCATAATCCGCAACACTTGCAACCGCCATGCTCAACGCCTCGACAACACTGATCGCCAGCATGAACGGCGGTTCTCCAACGGCCTTGGAACGGCCGATGGTCGGCTCACGATTCACCGACCATTCGGCCAGTTGCACATTGAAGATCGGGGGAACATCGGAGGCCAGCGGGATTTTGTAGGTCGAGGGCGCATGGGTACGCAATTGGCCCTTGTCGTCCCAGACCAGCTCTTCGGTTGTCAGCCATCCCATGCCCTGGATGAAGCCACCTTCCACCTGGCCGATATCGATGGCCGGGTTCAGCGACTTGCCCACATCATGCAGAATATCGACGCGGTCCACCGTGTACTCGCCGGTCAGCGTATCGATGGTCACCTCGCTGACAGAGGCGCCATAGGCAAAGTAATAGAACGGATGGCCGCGCCCGGTTGCCCGATCCCAGTGGATTTTTGGCGTCTTGTAAAAGCCGGCGGCGGAAAGCTGCACCCGGTTCATATAGGCCGAGGCGGCCAGTTCGGCGAAGGGGATGTGCTTTTTGCCGACATCAAGGCCACCGGTCACCCAGCGGCAATCGACCTCATCCGCGTCATGCAACTTGGCCGCATGGGCCAGCATGCGTGCCTTGATCTGCTCGCAGGCGTCCCAGGCCGCCATGCCGTTGAGATCCGAGCCGGACGAGGCGGCCGTGGCCGACGTATTGGGCACCTTGCCGGTCGAGGTCGCCATGATCTTGACGGTATCAAGATTGACCCCGAAGGCCTCGGCCACCACCTGCGCCACCTTGATATAGAGCCCCTGCCCCATCTCGGTGCCGCCATGGCTCAAATGGATCGAACCATCCTTGTAGACATGCACCAGCGCGCCCGCCTGATTGTACCAGGTGGCCGTAAAGGAGATCCCGAACTTCACCGGCGTCAGCGCAATGCCTTTCCTGAGCACGGCACTCGACGTGTTGAAGTCCAGCACAGCCTGGCGCCGCGCCTGATAGTCTGACGACACCTCCAGCTCATCCACCACTCGATGGACAATATTGTCCTCCACCACCTGATGATAGGGCGTCACATTATTGCTGTCGGTCCCGTAGAAATTGGCCTTGCGGATTTCCAGCGGATCCTTGCCCAGCGCATAGGCGATGTCTTCCACCCAGCGCTCGGCCGCCACCATGCCCTGCGGGCCGCCAAAGCCGCGAAATGCGGTGTTGGACACCGTGTTGGTGTAAAGCGGCTCGGAGCGCGCCCGCACCGCCGGATACCAATAGGCATTGTCGCAATGAAATAGCGCCCGATCGGTCACCGGGCCGGTCAGATCGGCCGAGAACCCGCCTCGTGCGCCATAAACCGCGTCGACGGCAAGTATCTTGCCGTCCTCATCATAGCCAACATCATAGTCGACCACGAAATCATGCCGCTTGCCGGTCGCGCTCATATCGTCATCGCGGTCAGGCCGGATCTTGCAGGCCCGGTTCCACTTCTTGGCGGCCAGCGCAGCCACCACGGCAAACAGATTGCCCTGGGTTTCCTTGCCGCCAAAGCCACCGCCCATGCGGCGCACATTGATGGTCACCGCGTTCTGCCGGATGCCCAGCGCATGAGCCACGATCAACTGCACCTCACTCGGGTGCTGGGTTGAGGAATGCACCGTGACGTCTTCATCCTCGCCCGGCACAGCCAGCGCAATTTGGCCTTCGAGATAGAAATGGTCCTGCCCGCCAATGGTGACGGCACCCTTGGCACGGCGCGGCGCAGCGGCCAGGCCGGCCTCGACATCACCCCGTTCGAGTTTGAGCGGCTTGGTCACCTGCTGCCCACCGGCCGCCTGGGCCGAACGCACGTCAGTAATAAAAGGCAAATCCTTGTAGTCGACCTTGGCCAGTTGCGCGGCACGGCGCGCCTGGTCACGCGTTTCGGCGATCACCGCGAATATGGGCTGCCCCCAAAAATGCACTTTGCCATTGGCAAATAACGGCTCGTCATGCACATGCGCCGAGCTGATATCGAGTTCGCCCGGCACGTCGTCATTGGTCAGCACACCGATTACACCGGGCGCAGCCAACACCTCGGAGAAGTCCATACCGAGGATCTCGGCATGCGGCTTGGTCGAAAGCCCAAGATAAGCATGCATCGTGCCCACCGGCTCGATCATATCGTCGATATATTCGGCCGTGCCGGTCACATGCTTGGGGCCGCTGTCATGCTGCGTGGGCGCATGGAGCGTGGCGAGAGAAATATTGCTCTGCTTGTTCATCACGCCACCTCCCTCGCCAGGCGCTCACCCCGCTCCTGTGTCCACAGGAAGAAACGCTTGAGCAGGTTCTGTGCCGCAAGCAGGCGATAATCTGCCGATGCGCGCATGTCGCTGATCGGCTGATAATCCTCGGCAATGGAAGCTATGGCCACCTCGACAGTCTCCATCGACCAGGGCTGGCCAATCAGCGCCGCCTCAACCGCCTTGGCGCGCTTGGGCGTCGCCGCCATGCCGCCAAAGGCAATGCGTGCCATGCCCACGGTGCCAGCATCGTTGACAAAGACCCGGAACGCACCGCAGAGGGCAGAAATATCTTCCTCGCGCCGCTTGGAAATCTTGTAGGTGGCAAACTTCTCGCCGGTAGGCAACAAGGGCAAAGTTACGCTCTCGACGAATTCACCCGGCTGACGATCCTGTTTCCCATAGGCCAGGAAATAGTCCTCGAGCTTAATCTCGCGCCGGTGCACGCCCTTGCGCAAATGCAGCTTGGCACCCAGCGCAATGAAGGGCGGCGGTGTGTCACCGATGGGTGAACCATTGGCGATATTGCCACCAATTGTTCCCATATTGCGGATCTGTTCGCCCGCAATACGATCCCACAATTCGATCAGTTCGGGAAATCTTGACGCGATGACTGGCTGCGCCTCCGAGTAGGATACGCCGGCATAGAACCGCACTTCGCTGTCATTCTCGGCGATGCGCTTCAGCTCCTGCAAATGCCCGATGAAGATCACCGGCCCAATGGCGCGCATGAATTTGGTGACCCACAAGCCCACATCGGTCGAGCCCGCAACGATCCGTGCTTCCGGATTGGCCTCGTACACGGCCGCGAAATCATCGAGCGAAGCCGGTATGATGACGCGATTGCTGCCCTCGCCGATTTCGACGCGGCGGCCATCCTGCATCGCCTTGAGCCTGTTCTTGACCACAATGCGTTCGGCCCAGAGCGGATCGCCTTGCGGCCGGCCGTAGGTGCCCATCTTTTCGCCAGCGCGGATGATCGGTGCATAGCCGGTGCAGCGGCAAAGATTACCCTGCAATGCCTTCTCGATGGCCGCCCGCGACGGATCGGGATTGCGCTTCCAGAGTCCGTAAAGGCTCATCACGAAGCCTGGCGTGCAGAAGCCGCATTGCGAACCATGATGATCGACCATGGCCTGCTGCACGGGATGGAGCGCACCGTTCTCGCCGCGCAGATGCTCGATGGTCACTACATGAGTACCATGCAGGCTACCGACAAAGCGGATGCAGGCAGTCACCGAGTCATAGATGACTTCATCATCCGTCAGCCGTCCAACCAGCACCGTGCAGGCGCCGCAATCTCCCTCGGCACAGCCTTCCTTGGAGCCGCGCAGCCGCCGCTCCAGCCGAAGCCAGTCAAGCAGGGTCAGGTCCGGCGGCACGTCGGTCAGCGTCACCTCTTCCCCGTTGAGCAGGAATTTCAGGGCATTGGCGACTTCGACCATGGCTCAGCTCCCTCGATAGGTAGAGTAGGCGAAGGGGCTGACCAGCAGCGGCACGTGATAGTGCTTGTCCTCGGAAATGGTGAAGCGGATCGGCACCACATCCAGGAATGGGGTTTCGATCTCTACCCCGACACGTTCAAAATACTGTCCCACATGAAAGCGGATCTCATATTCGCCATGCTGGAACTCCTCGCTCAGCAATGGCTGATCCACGCGCCCATCTTCATTGGTATGGCTGTCGAGCAGGTGGTGCGTATGATCCCCGTGCACATAGTGCAGTTCCAGCCGCATACCGCGCGCCGGCTTACCATGCATGGTGTCCAAGACATGGGTGGTCAGGGCTCCGCCCATCTTGCTGCTCCGTATTCGTTCCCCGAAACGCACAATAGCACGCGCACTTGCTCTTGATACTCTCAAATTGGGAGCATTATGCTGCCAATCTGGCAACAAGAGGACAATCACATGGACCCGCGCTCACCACCCGAAAGACCGCGCGAGCATGCCTTGTCGGCAGGCCTGCTGGCGCGGGTGTTCCACCAGCCATCGCTGATTTACTTCAACGCCGTCGCCACCCATCTGTCCATCCGCGAGGCCGCGCGGCGGCTTAACATCGCCTCATCGGCCGTGACGCGGCAGGTCGCGCAACTCGAGGATGCGCTGGGCATCGAACTGTTCCTGCGCGAAAAGCGGCGCCTGCGCCTCTCACCCGCCGGCGAAATCCTGTTCCGCCATTCGCGCCGCCTTGCCGCCCCAATGGAAGCGGCCGTATCGGAGATCGAATTACTGCGCGGTGTCAGGGCCGGCTCGGTCCGCATCGCAACAGCCGAAAGCGTTGGTCTGTCCTTCCTGCCCCAGCTCATCAGCGATTTCGGCAAGCGCTACCCGCGTCTCAATCTCGACGTCTCCATCATTTCGTCGACCGAAGTTGTCGAGCGCCTGGTCGAGGAGCGTATCGATATCGGCTTTGGCTTCATCGCCAAGCCGCCCCGTCAGGTGGACGTGGCCTTTCGCCGGGATGTTTCCATCGGCGCCGTGATGGCGCCCGGCCACCCCCTGGCGGGCGTCCGAAACCTGACAATGGCGCAGTGCCTTGAACATCCACTGGCCGTCGGTAAGCCGGAAATATCGATCCGTGAGGTCATTGAACCCTTCCTCCATTCCCCAGCAAACATCACCCCGCCCTTGGTCGAGGTGAACTCCATCCGCCTGCTGGTCGAACTGGCGCTGGGTGGCCACTATGCCTCGATCATGACCCCGATTGGCGCCCAAAACGAGATCGCGGCAGGCCGCCTCGTCTTCCGCCCCCTGCAGGATGGCGGACTGCCGACCAACCGCTTCGGAATTCTGGTGCGATCGGGCAGCGCCCTTCACCTGGCCCCGGCGATCTTCTTTGAACACGCCAAGACTTTTTTTGAGAGCCTTTCGCTTCCCGGCGCTGTTTGAACACAAGCTGGGTTGACATTCATAGCCGAAGAGCTATTGATTTAATCCATAGCTATTCATGAATGGATCTAGATGAACACGCATCAAGATGCCTTGTTCCGGTCGCTCGCCGACCCCACCAGGCGCGCCATATTCGAACAGCTCTGCAGACAGGGCGAACAGACTGTCGGCACGCTGACCGGCTTTGCCGGAGTCGCTCAGCCGACCGTTTCAAAACATCTGGCCGTGCTCAAGCAGGCTGGCCTCGTAAGCGATCGCCACGAAGGCCGGCAGACCCACTATTCCGCGCGGGTTCAGGCGCTCGCGCCGCTGGCGGACTGGACCAAGGAAATGACGAACTTCTGGGAGGCACGGCTCGATGCCCTCGAAAATTTGCTCACAAGGATAGATCAATGACCCGTTTCATTCGTGCTTTTCACCGTTGGACCTCGATCGTCTTTACCCTGACGGTGATCGTCAATTTCGTCACAATTGGCTTTCTGGGTCAGGCCGGCGTACCCCCGCTTGTGACCTTCTCGCCGCTCCTGCCTCTTTTCCTCCTGCTGTTCTCAGGCTTGTTCATGTTCGTCCAGCACTACGCGCGCCGCCGCACGGGCCTCAACCATGTCTGAGGGGAAACCCGAGCGTCCGCCGCTCCAGCCCGGACCTGACGGCATTGTCCGGCTCTCCGGCGGCAATCCCCAGATCGCCAAGGGCTATGGCAACGAAGTAGTTCAGAAATACATCGCCGCCATGCCCGGCTGGCAGAGCGAGGTCGGCCGCAAATTGGACGCCATCATCGAAAAGACCGTGCCCGGTATCCACAAGGCCGTGAAATGGAACACGCCGTTTTATGGATTAGAACAGGGCATTTACATTGTCAGCTACCACTGCATGACCAAATACGTGAAAGTGGCCTTCCACAATGGCGCCCAACTGCGCCCAATGCCTCCAGGCACTTCGAAACAGGCCGAGGTGCGGTATCTAGATATTTACGAGAACGACATTCTGGACGAAGACCAGTTCGCCGACTGGGTGAGACAGGCCAGCAAGCTGCCCGGCGAGAAGTTGTAGGGAGTTGGATTGTGACATTTTCCAAGAACAGCGCCGCAGACCTTGCCTCCGGCGCAACGCCGGGTGAATTGATCGACAAGCGCATTGCCGACCTGCCAGATTGGCGGGGCGACAAATTGGCCAAAATTCGCAAGCTGATCCATGAGGCCCTGCCCGATGTGGAAGAAGAGTGGAAGTGGGGCAAGCCCGTCTGGTCCCACAACGGAATCCTGTGCACCGGCGAAGTCTATAGGGCCACAGTGAAATCCACCTTCCCCAAGGGCGCCTCACTGGAAGATCCCAATCACCTGTTCAATTCCAGCCTAGAAGGCAATGTCCGCCGCGCCATCGATTTTTTTGAAGGCGAGAGCATCGACGAAGCCGCTTTCAAAGCGCTGATCCAGGCCGCTGCGACGGCCAATGGCGAAATTGCCACCAAACGCGCCCGGAAATAGGATCTCCCGAATGACCATCGCCACCCAGACCCGCTCTGTCGTTGTCGAGCGCGAAATCCCGCATCCGCCAGCCAAAATCTGGAAGGCGTTGACCCAGTCACATCTGATCTCGGAATGGCTGATGGCCAATGATTTCGATCTCAGGGTTGGTCATAAATTCAAGCTACGCGGTGAATGGGGTGGCGTGCTGGACTGCGAGGTGCTTTCAATCGAGCCGGAACGCTCTCTTTCCTATGCCTGGGATCACGACAATCAGGATCCCCTTTACGCACTCAAAAGCGTAGTCACCTACACCCTGACTCCAACCGACACCGGCACGCATCTGCGAGTGGAGCAGGCTGGATTCCGTCCCGAGCAGAAGCAAGCCTTCGGCGGTGCCCATGCCGGCTGGAAGCAATTCCTCGAGAAGCTGGAAACGGTTGCAGCGATCGGCGGCTGACGTCCTTCTATGGACACAAGCCCCGCTTCAGTCTAGCGCAGGGGCGGCGCTTCTGCTTACCATTGGGTCTCCCGCCTGACGTAGAAGAGACTCATCCATGAACCGATATCCCCGCGACATGCATGGCTACGGCCAAACCCCGCCCCATGCCAACTGGCCCGGCGGCGCTCATATCGCGGTGCAGTTCGTCCTCAACTACGAGGAAGGTGGTGAGAACAATATTCTGCATGGCGACGACGCGTCGGAGGCTTTCCTGGTCGACGTGCTGGGCGCGGCCCCCTGGCCGGACCAGCGCCATGCCAATGTGGAATCCATGTATGAATACGGCGCTCGCGCCGGTTTCTGGCGGCTGCACCGTCTCTTCACCGAGGCAAAGCTGCCCGTGACAATTTATGGCGTTGCGACTGCCCTGATGCGCGCGCCGGCTCAGCTTGCAGCCATGCAGGAAGCGGGCTGGGAAATTGCCAGCCATGGCCTGAAATGGGTGCAGCACAAGGACATGCCGGCCGCCGAAGAAAGCGCCCAGATTGCCGAAGCGGTGCGCCTGCACACCATCGCCACCGGCTCACGCCCGCTCGGCTGGTACACCGGCCGCTCTAGCCTCAACACGGTTGACCTCGTGGCTGACCATGGCGGCTTTGCCTATATCTCGGACACCTATGACGACGACCTGCCCTATTGGAAGGTGATCGGCGGCGAGCCCCAGTTGATCATTCCCTATACGCTCAGCGCCAACGATATGCGCTTTGTTACGGCGCCCGGCTTCGACAATGGCGAGGAATATTTTACCTTCCTCAGGGACAGCTTTGATTGCCTCTACGCCGAGGGCCAGGCAGGGTCACCCAAGATGATGTCGATTGGTCTGCACTGCCGCCTGGTCGGTCAACCCGGCCGCTATCAGGGCCTCAAGAAATTCATCGACTACATCAAGGGTTTCGACAAGGTCTGGGTGCCCACCCGACTCCAGATTGCCCAGCACTGGGCAAGGGAGCATCCCTATAGGGCGCCTGAAGTGACCCCCAGCCAACTTGAGCGCGCCGAATTCGTTGCCCGCTATGGTTCGATCTTCGAGCATTCTTCCTGGATCGCAGAGCGCGCCTGGGAGGCCGAAATGGGGCCGGCCAATGACACCGCGATCGGCCTGCACTTTGTCTTACGCAACCAGTTCCGGATGGCCACGCCCGAAGAACGCCTGGCTGTTCTCAAGGCACACCCGGACCTTGCCGGCAAGCTTGCCACTGCCAAGCGCCTGACCGCCGAGTCGACCGCCGAGCAGGCCTCGGCCGGCCTCGACGCGCTGACGGATGATGAACGCAACAGGTTCACAGCGCTCAACAGCGCCTATGTCGAAAAGTTCGGTTTCCCGTTCATCATTGCCGTCCGGGACCACAACAAGCAGTCCATTTTGGAGAACTTCGAGACGCGAATCGCCAACACGGCCGCCGAAGAATTCGCCACTGCCTGCGCCCAGGTCGAGCGTATCGCGCTGCTGCGTCTGCAGGCCATCCTGCCCTGACGCGTCGCGCCCTGTCGCGGCAAATGCACAATACTGGCCGGACCGAAGAATGGCCCGGCTCTCATGACCTCCGACAATGACCCATTTGGGTCGTCGCGGACAATGACCGCATGCGCAATCTTCTGCGCTGCCGCCCTACAAGCGACAACCCCATCGTACTGTTTTCGAGGGCATCTTTGTGGCGATCACTTGTAGAAGCCCTCGCGCAGATTGATGCCGTGCTCCACCCACATGCGCATGGCGCAGAGCATGCCAGTCCAGCCTTCGCAATTGCCATAGGACGCTTTTTGCCCGGCCTCGTTCTCACGCCAACCCGCTTCATGGATAGAGACCAGGGTTCGCCCGTCCTCCAGCGCTTCAAAGCCCATCGTGACCTTGGTCTGATAGATGCCAGCAGGATCACCATCCGGCGGCGCATCCCAGGTCAGCACGATCTTCTCATCAGGCACGACCTCGACGACATTCACGGGAAAGGCGCCGGGAAAATCGTGGAAATCCCAAGTTACCGTCGCGCCGGTCTCCAGCCGCCCCCTGGCGCCGCCGGTCGTGAAATAATGTGAGAGCTGCGCCGGATCGGCGACCGCCTCGAACACCTCACGCACCGGGCGTGAAATGCGCCCTCGAACCGTAAATTCATACGCCATCAGACCCTCCATCTGCTTGACATTGAGACCTTATGTTATAATTTTATAACATGTCAAATGACGATACAGATGACCTACTTTTCAAGGCCCTGGGGCACCGGGTCCGCCGGCGCATTCTCGATCTGCTCAAGGCGGAATCCCGCACCACCGGCATGCTGTGCGATCTCATCCCCGAGATTGACCGCTGCACGGTGATGCAACATCTGCGCGTCCTCGAAGAGGCTGGGCTGGTTGTCGCTGAAAAACGGGGACGCGAGCGCTGGAACCATCTCGACGCCCTGCCCGTCCACGCCATTCACGAGCGTTGGATCGGGCCCTATGCGGCCTATGCCGCCGCCATGCTGAGCAAACTCAAACACAGGGTCGACGCCTGAGGCGTTACCCCATAGCCTCGGCCTGCGCAAACCTCTAAGCTTGAGCCAGCACGACACAATTCGAAACGAGTCATGGTCTCTTCCTACGCCTCTCCCAGTGCCGGCCTGCCTGGTCAGATGGACCTGCACACAGGCCGCGCCACCTTCACCGAGGCCTATGCCCTTATTCCACGCGGAGTGATGCGCGACATTGTCACCTCCTGCCTGCCCCATTGGCGCGATACCCGGCTCTGGGTCATTGCCCGCCCCATGAGCGGCTTTGCCGAGACGTTCTCGCAGTACATTGTGGAAGTGTCGCCCGGCGGCGGGAGTGAGCGACCAGAAGACAATCCCGGAGCCGAAGGTGTCCTGTTCGTGGTCTCAGGACAGCTGACCGTCACCATCGAAGGCAAGACCCATTTGCTCGAAGTGGGCGGCTATGCATTCCTGCCCCCGGGCTGCGCCTGGAGCCTTGTGAACAAATCCACCGAAACTGTGCGTTTTCATTGGGTGCGCAAGCGCTACGAAGCGGTCGAGGGCCTCGCCGCGCCAGAGGCTTTTGTCTCCAGCGACAACGACCAGCCGATCCGCTGGATGCCCGATACCAATGAGCGCTGGGGCACCACGCGTTTTGTCGAACCGGATGATGTCCGCCACGACATGCACGTCAATATCGTCACGCTCGAACCCGGCGCCGTCATTCCCTTCGAGGAAACCCATGTTATGGAACACGGCCTCTATGTGCTCGAAGGCAAGGCGGTTTATCGTCTCAACCGCGACTGGGTGGAGGTGGAAGCGGGCGATTTCATGTGGCTGCGCGCCTTCTGCCCCCAAGCCTGCTACGCCGGTCCCGAGCGGTTCCGCTACCTGCTCTACAAGGACGTCAACCGCCACGCCAAACTGCCGTTTTGAGCCATGCCAGCCGACAATACGATCTTCACCGAGCCGCTGACCGCAGAAGCCTTTGCGCCTTTCGGCCAGGTCATCCAGACCGAGAACGCCGATCACTATCCGATCAATCTGGGCATGACAGAGCGTTTTCACGACCTGGCTCGGATTGAACTGGAAGGCCAGGGGGCCCGGCCTCTGATCTCGATATTCCGCGGACGCCCATACGCCTTGCCACTCGACTTGCTTCTGATGGAACGGCATCCCCTGGGGAGCCAGGCGTTCTTCCCGCTCACGGGTCACCCCTGGCTGGTGATTGTCGCGCAGGACAATCGCGGCGAACCAACGCGCCTTCGTGCCTTTCGTCCCGCCGCCGGGCAAGGCGTCAATATTGCTATCAATGTCTGGCATGGCGTGCTGACGCCTCTGGAGAAAACCAGCGAATTCCTCGTTGTTGATCGCGGCGGCGACGGCGACAACCTTGAAGAACACCACTTCAAGCATCCCTGGACAATCGTGGCAGACCGCCCCGAGTAACCCTGAAAACGTCCTTGTCTCGCAACCGTCAGGCGCATGCTGTAGTTTGTGCAGCAAAGGGATGGAGGCAGACATGCACCTTTCAAGGCTCATCCAGGCCATGGCGCTGATACTGATGGTCCTGTCGCCGCCGGCCATGGCCGCGACCACGCTCAATGGCACCGTGACCTATCGCGAGCGTATGGCACTGCCGGCAGACGCCTGGCTCCGTGTCACGCTGGTGGATCTGACAACGATGGCCCCGGTCGTGGGTGCTTCGGCTGGCATTCCAGCCAAGGGCCAGGTGCCGATCGGCTTCGCGCTCAATGTGCATTCGCAGGTTGAAAAGACCAATGGCGCCTATGGATTGCTCGCCGAGATTTCCAGCGCCGGACAGGTGCTCTTTCGCACGCCCAGTCCCGTGCCCGTTTCCATCGGAGATAGCGCGCCGACGCCAATCTTGGTCTATCGCACGCCAACCCAGCCACCCAGCCCGGAACCGCCTATTCCCGCCACCCCGTCAGAACTCTTCGACACGCTCTGGACGGTCACCAGCATCGGCGGCCGGCCGGTCTCCGCGCCGCGGGCACCGACCCTCTCGATTGCGCCCGACCATCGCGCGGGCGGGTTCGGCGGGTGCAACAATTACTTCACCGAAGCCAGCATCGAAGCTCAGGCGTTGTCCTTTGGCCCAGCCGCCGCCACCCGCATGGCCTGCGCACCTGATTTGATGAATGAAGAGACCGCCTATTTCACGGCGCTGTCCGCCGTGGCATCCTATGAACTCGACGGTCAGGGACTGCGGCTGCTCGATGCGGCCGGTGTGCCGCTCATCGGGCTTGTGCGCACCACGGAGTAGACTGGTTTGGAGACTGCGGAACTGATTTCACGCCTGCTCGACGTGATCGAGAAGGATATTGCCCCCGTCACCGCCAAGGGTGTTGCGCGTGGCAACAAGCTGTTCGGTGCAGCAATCCTGAAGAAGTCCGATCTATCAGTGGTCGTAGCCGAAACCAACAACGAGATCGAAAATCCGCTCTGGCATGGTGAAATGCATGCCATCAAGCGCTTCTTCGAACTGCCAGCGGACCAGCGGCCGGCCACCAAGGACTGCTTGTTTCTGGCGACCCACGAGCCCTGCTCACTGTGCCTTTCCGGCATAACCTGGTCAGGCTTTGACAATTTCTACTATCTGTTCAGCCATCAGGACAGCCGCGACAGCTTCGCCATTCCCTATGACATCCAGATTCTCAAATCCGTCTATGCGGTGCCCGAGCCTGAAACCGGCACAGTGTCGCCGGGGCGCGACCTATACAACCGCAGCAACGATTTCTGGACCAGCCATGGCCTGCAGGACATGATCGCCGGGCTCGCCCGCAGCAATCGCGAAACGCTCATGGCGCGCATCGACGATCTCAACGCCCTCTATGCCGAATTGTCCGAAAACTATCAGAAAGACAAGGGCAGCAAAGGCATTCCGCTGGCTTAGTCGAGGCTGACGGCTGCTGCCGGCATGAACTCGCTTCGCGGTGCCTCGGCGAATGAGGCGGCAAAGGTCAGGAAGCTGATCGACAGGGCGAACAGCGCGGTAAGCAAAAGCTGCGACATGATGTGAAGGACCCTCATTCTTATTCGCGGCGGTCCGGGCTCACCCCTTTCCGCTCTCGGTTCCTTCTACGCAGGTCGCTTTGAACGCAGGACCAATGCACCATTAACGTGTCATTCATAAATCCCGCCGGGCGCATACCAGCCATGAGGCCCGAACTTTTTGCGCCCCTGTGCGTTGCAAGCTGTGACCATCAATGCAACCAAAGGGGTAGCCATGTCCGAACTGATTGCACAGTCTGGCGGCGCGGCACCGTTGCTCGCCATTTTCACCGATTTCGACGGCACGCTGGTTGAAATCGCCGAAAAACCTGACGCCGTCGACGTGCCCGCCCATCTGGCGGATCAGTTGGACCGGACTGCCCGCGACTTCAATCATGCATTCGCCGTCATTACCGGCCGCGAAATTGCCGATATTGATCGCTTCCTTGCTCCGCTGCATTTGCCGGTCGCCGGCGCACATGGGGCCCAGCGTCGCCGCGCCGATGGCACGCTGCTCGAACTCGATGCCGAAATTACAGGGGCCGCTCAATCCATTGCCAGCGCCATGGCGCCATTACTCGAAGAACACTCCGAACTGATCCTGGAGCCCAAGGACGGTGCCGTTGCGCTGCATTATCGTCAGGCACCGGAGCTGGAAGAAGACTGCCTTCTCGCCATGCAGGCCGCCATTGGCAAGCATCCCGACTTCACGCTCGTTCCAGGCAAGATGGTCATCGAGGCGAGACCTGCGGGTTTCGACAAGGGCAGCGCCCTCAAGGCCTTTATGCAGGAAGAGCCATTTGCCGGCCGCACACCGATCTTCATCGGCGACGACACAACCGATGAGGATGGCTTTCGCGCCGCACAGGAGCTCGGTGGCGTCGGTATCAAGCTCGGACCGGGCAAGACGATTGCGCGCATGCGCATCGCCGACGTTGCGTCCGTATATGCGCTGCTTGAAGGCCTGACCCAGATCGTTACTGGGCCACAGGCAACCAGCAATCTCGCAGACGAAACGCCGATCCTGGCGGAGACGACTGCACACTGAACTGACGACCGCCGGACCTGCCGGCACACATTTATGTTCAACCAGACACGGGGGCACCAGCCACATGAGCCGCATCGTCATTGTATCGAACCGCACGCCCGGCAAGGGTCCCGCCGCCGGTGGGCTTGCCGTCGCGCTGCGCAAGGTACTGAGCGAAAGGGAGGGCTTCTGGTTCGGCTGGTCTGGCAAGCTGACGGATCAGCCCGCCCGCGAAGCCCGCATCGAAGACATCGATGGCCTTGAGGTCGCCCAGATCGACCTCAGCCGTGAGGATCATCACGCCTATTACGCAGGGTTCTCTAATTCCATTCTCTGGCCCAGCTTCCACCTGCGCCTCGACCTGGCAACGATTGAAAGCCACTGGTACGAGGGCTACCGCCGGGTGAACCAGCAATTTGCCAGGGCGCTGCTGCCGCTGCTCAAGCCCGATGACGTGGTCTGGGTGCATGATTATCACCTGATCCCGCTTGCGTCCGAATTGCGCCAGCTCGGTGCGCGCAACCGCATCGGCTTCTATCTGCATATTCCGTTCCCCACGACCGACGCGCTTTATGCCATCCCGCACCATGAAGAACTGATGCGCGACCTGTCGCGCTATGATCTGGTCGGCATGCAGGCCAAGCGCGACGTCGCAGCCTTCACTGAGTTTGCCGAGCACCAGGCGCCCTCAACCTTTGGCGGCCACAAGGTGCAGGCGATAGACTTCAGCCGCACCGAGGTAGAGGCCTTCCCCATCGGTTCGGACCCGGATGCCTTCGCCAAACTCTCCGTCAGCCCCGCCGCCACCAAAATGGTGAACCGCATGAAGCGGGTTTTGGGCGATCAGCGGCTGATCCTGGGTGTCGACCGGCTGGACTACTCCAAGGGCCTGCCGCAACGCGTCGAGGCCTATGAAAAGCTGCTCGCCAACAATGCCCGGCTGCGCCGTTCTGTGCACATGTTGCAGGTGGCCCCGCCATCGCGCGACAGCATCAAGGAGTACCAGGAAACCAGCGATACGCTGGACGCCATGTGCGGCCGCGTCATGGGGCATTTCGCCGAACCCGACTGGCAGCCCCTGACCTATGTCAAGCGCGCCTATGGCCAGCCAAGCCTGGCCGGGCTTTACCGCATGGCCCGAGTGGCCCTGGTCACGCCGCTACGCGACGGCATGAACCTGGTAGCGCACGAATTTGTCGGGTCCCAGAACCCGGAAGACCCCGGCGTGCTGGTCCTCTCACGATTTGCCGGTGCCGCCGAAATCTTCCCCGAGGGTCTGTTGGTCAATCCGTTTGATACGGATGAAACCTCCGAGGCCCTGCGCATGGCCCTGGACATGCCACTCGATGAGCGCAAGCAGCGTTGGGCGGCTCTGATGAAGTCAGCGCAGAAGCACAATGTCGATGACTGGGCGGTGAGCTTCCTCAACCACCTGACCCAGGGTGGCCCGGACAAGCCCAGCGCGACCCGCGACGTGCTTTATCTCGGTTCCGCGAGCGAATTGGCTACGCCTCCGAACGCCATGGGGTCCCAGACGCCCCCAGCAGCGTAACCAGCATGCGGTTGGCCGGGGTGGCAATGCCATGTTTCTCGCCCAGCCGCACGATGACCCCGTTGCGGGCTTCGATTTCCATGGGATTGCCCGCCAGCCGGTCGACATGAATCGACCCGGCTATCGCGCCCTCCTTCATGGTGCGCATGTTTTCGACAGCAGCCTCAACCACCGATTGGGGCACTTCTGCGCCCTCTGCCCGTCCAACGGCGGCGCATTCTTCAACGAGAGCGCGAATGATCGCTTCCATGTCATTGGACCAGACCGGCCCGGTGGCCCGCAAAGTCAGCGCCGGAACAATAGCCGCACAATTACCGGTTAGCTTGACCCAGAGCTGGGACACAAAATCCCCATGCGCCGCAGCATCGATCTCCGTATCGGCGAATAACTCCGCAAACGCTTCGCCATTGCGCCCTGCAGGCACCGCGATGATGCCATGCCGGCTCTGGACGATACGACCGGGCGCGCTGCGCGAGGCCGGCAGGTTGATCATCACAGGCACCAACTTGTCTGCCGGCACCAAGTGGGCAAACAGGCTCACATGCTCCACCCCGTTCTGGATGATCGCCACCCGCGTTTCCGGCCCGCACAAGGCCTCAAGCCATGGCGCGGTCGCGTCTGCACTATAGGCTTTGGTCGTGATCAGCATCCAGTCGACCGGCCGGGCCTGTGAGGGGGCCGTCAGAACTTTCGGCGTGGCCGTGATTACACCTGCCGGCGTTTCCACCAACAGATCGGTGATCGGCGTGCGCACGCAGACCGACACATCAAAATCGGCGTTCTGGGCCAGCCAGGCGGCAAGGGTTCCCCCGATGGCACCCGGCCCGACAATGGCAATGGAAGTCATGGCAATCCCTCAAAATGCAATGGGCGGCCCGAAGGCCGCCCATCTATCTAACCCAAAAATGTGATTCAGGCGTTGGCTGAAGCGCGCCGGGCACGGCCTGCATCGCGCTGACCCTTGTTCCAGCGCGGCCTGCCAGGTTTGGCACCAGTCGGCTTATTGCCCGCTGGCCGGGCAGACTGTGGCATGCCTTCGCCAGCTTTGCTGCGCTCGCCACCCGGGCGCGGCGTATTGAACTTGCGCGGGCTCTTGGACTTCGGATTGCGGGCCGTGCGTGCACCGCCCGGTGCGCCCGCATTGCTCCGCTGTTGGCGTGGCGCGGCGGCTTCTTCGACCAGGTTCAGATCGCCCGACACCGGAAGTGTCCGGCGGATCAGCCGTTCGACATCGCGTAGCTTGGACTTTTCCGTACCATCACACAGCGTAATGGCAATGCCCGAGGCGCCGTTACGGCCCGTGCGGCCAATGCGATGCACATAGTTTTCGGGATCATCCGGCAGGTCATAATTGACCACATGGGTGATGTCCTTGACGTCGATGCCGCGCGCCGCGATATCGGTCGCCACCAGAATGCGCACCTCGCCGCTGGCAAAGCCCTTGAGCGCTGCCTGGCGGGCATTCTGGCTCTTGTTGCCGTGAATGGCAGCGGCGTCATGTCCATCGATGGCGAGGTTCTTGGCCACCCGGTCGGCGCCATGCTTGGTGCGGGCAAAGACAATAACCCGCTCCATGCCCTCGGCCTCGTCGCCGAGCAGATCGTTGAGCACGCCGCGCTTGGCCTTGGAGCCGGACATGATCACCCGCTGGTCGATTTTGACTACGGTAGATCCCTGCGGCGCGGCCTCGACCTTGATTGGCCCTTTCAGCAACGATTTTGCCAGATCTTCGACTTCCGCCGCCATGGTGGCAGAGAACAGCATGGTCTGGCGGCGCAGCCCAATTGCCTTGGCAATGGCCCGCACAGGGGCAATGAAGCCCATATCGAGCATGCGGTCGGCCTCGTCCAGCACCAGCCAGCGCGTTTCATTGAGGCGGATCTTGTTGTCGTCCAGCAGATCTTTGAGACGGCCTGGTGTGGCCACGACCACGTCGACACCCTTGGCAATCTTCTGCACCTGATGGTAGCGCGACACGCCACCCAGCACGAGAACCGTATCGAGCTTCATCTTCGAGCCGGCAAACTTGCGGATATTCTCGTCGATCTGCACGGCCAGTTCACGCGTCGGCGCCAGGATCAGCGCGCGCGTCGTCATCGGCCGGGGGCGACCGGTCAGCTCGAGAAGGCCGGCCAGGATCGGCAGGCCAAATGCCGCAGTCTTGCCAGAACCAGTCTGGGCAATGCCCATCATGTCCCGGCCCTCAAGCAGCTTGGGGATGGCCTGGGCCTGAATCTTGGTGGGCTCGGTAAAGCCGCCGGCAGTCAGGCTGTCAGTGATCAGTGTCGGCAGGCCGAGCGAGGTAAAATCGTTCAAACTCTTGTCTTTCAACTTGCGCAAAACTGCGCATGCGCCAAACCGCAATGCGGGTGGCGCTTCTATCAACTTTGCAATCGGGCGATGGGATTATCGCGCGGGTGCTGGCTCAAACCCGGACCGCACATTCTGGGGTATCCGGGTCGACTTCGCCGCTCACCGCTTGAGTAAGAAGGGAAGTCCATCAACGGCCATTTCGCCGTGACGTCGCATTCATATGGGGGAATCGGCGGAAAAAGGCAAGCGCGATGGGCGCATGGGTGGTGTGCTGCGCCGCTGCTGGCCTCAAATCCCGCCATACCAGTCATAGCCATTGTCTTCCCAATAGCCGCCCTTGCCGCGGCCAAAGGAGGACAGGTCATCGACCAGCTCGATCGTGTGCAGATATTTCGGCTGCTTGTAGCCTAATGCCCGCTCGATCCTGAGACGAACCGGTGCGCCATTGCTCACCGGCAGGACCTCGTCATTGAGCCCGTAGGACAGGATCGTCTGGGGGTGATAGGCGTCCACCAAATCCGAGCTGGTGTAATAGAGAATGTCGCCAGAAATGCTCCTCTGGATATTGTCGTAGCAGTGATAGACGCAATAGCGCGCGCCTGGCTTCACTCCGGCCTGGTCAAGCACCGGCCCCAAGGGTGTGCCAGTCCACTTGGCAATGCAGCTCCAGCCTTCAACACAATCGTGCCGGGTGATTTGCGTGCGTGAAGGCATGTTGCGCAACTCGGCCAGCGAAAAGCTGATCTCCCGATCCACCATGCCTTTGATGGTCAGACGGTAAGGCTCGAAATTGGCCTCCCGCAGGGAGATATATTCCGCGGTCGTGGGATCAGTTGAACCGTTGGGGCGCTGGCCCTGGCGGATCTCGCTCGCGGCGTATTCGCGCGCCAGCACTTGGTCGCCGATCAAGGCACGCTGCGCCTGATAGGTCAGCACATTGGCTTGTTCCAGGGCCTGACGCACCGGATTGCCGCGCTGGCCGAGAAAGTCGAACTGGTTGCATCCCGAAAGGGCCAGAGACGACCCCAGCGCCGCCGAGCCGACTAGAAACTTGCGGCGATTGACGATCAGGCCGCTCATGGCTTGTCTCCCTGTTCACGCGGTGTGCCGGGGCTGGTGCGATACCAGCCGGTAATCATGGAGCGGAGCTCGTTAAGCGGTCCTGCCAGCAGCACCATGATTATGTGAACGACAAAGAACAGGACCAGCAGCACCATCACAACGAAATGGATGGTGCGCGCCGTCTGCCGCCCCCCGAAAATATCCAGCAGCCAAGGCCAGGCGGCATCCATGCCCGGACTCATCGTCAGACCCGTCAGGATGATCAGCGGAAACAGCACAAAGAAGACCGTGAAATAGCTCAGCTTTTGCAGCGGCGAGTAGCTGCGGCCGTGGTGCAGGCGCAGTCGCGCATGATCGATCGCATCCCGCGGCAATCCGATGATGTCGCGGCCTTTGGGCAGGATGTCCCGCCGCAAATGGCCATTGACGAAACTGGCCAGGAACCAGATGAACAAGGCAGCGACAAAAATCCAGCCGAAGAAGAAATGTACGACCCGCCCTGTCGCCAAATCGCGGAAGGACGGAATCGTCACCGCGCCAGGAAATCCGACAAAGCTTGGATTGGCCGCCGGTCCGCTCATGCCCAGAACGCCTGTCGTGTCGAAGGTCTGCCCGAATACGGTGGTCTGCCCGCGCGGCCCGCTCGGCGTGTTGACGGCGCCGATGCTGAGCACGGCATTGTCGAATTCAAAGCCCGATTGCTCGCCGATATAAAGGGTCGGATGGGCGTTGAAGATCTGCAGACCGGACAGCAGCAGAAAGAACAGGCATATCGCCCAGACCCAATGGGTCAGCCGCGTCCAGATGGACTGGCGATAGACCAGCGGACCTTTGGCGGGCGGCAGGCCCTTGTCTTCAGTCATGTTTCCCCCTCGGCGGATATGATGCATTCCTGCCTTCAGTAACGCTACCGCATCGGGCGAAGCGTCGCCATCACGTCGATGTTATTGTCTCGAGCACAGTCTGGTAGGCCCGCACTGCCGACTTCACCATATTCGCTTCAGCCTCAGATCGGGTTACCTGTTCACGCAGCCGTGTTCGGCGCTCGCTTTTTTGTTCCCGCTGTGTAACCTCCTGTACAAGCGGCGCGAATGGAGAACCAATGCAGGCGGATGCGACCGAGAAACGGATGCGCGAGTTGATGCTCGCCGCACTCGACGGCGACGCAGCCGCCTATCGCCGGTTGCTGGCCGAGCTCACGCGCTATTTGCGACCCTGGTTCGCGAGACGCCTGAGCCCGTCCCATGCTTCGCACGCGGAGGATCTTGTGCAGGAAACGCTACTTGCCTTGCACACCAAACGTTCGACTTACGACCGCAGCCGGCCCTTCACCGCCTGGCTGCATGCTGTTGCACATCACAAATTCGTCGACCATGTCCGTCGCCACGCTATCCGTCCCACTGTCCATCTCGATGACGACGCACCCATTTTTGCGTTCGATGACAGCGCCCACGCTGCCGACCGACGCGATGTCGACGCCGTGCTGACCGAGGTGCCCGAACGAACTGCCGATCTCATCCGCCAGACCCGCATCGAGGGCGCCAGCATCGCTGAGGCGGCCGCTCGCCACGGCATCAGTGAAACCGCTGCTAAGGTGTCGATCCATCGCGGCCTCAAATCCCTGATGAACAGGTTTGCGGGAGGCAGCAAATGACCAATGAACTGATCGATCGCCTTTCCGCAGAACTTGAGCCAACACCAGAAAGGGCGTTGGAAAAGCGTCTTTGGCTGGCGCTTTCCATTGGCCTTGTCGGCACCATTCTGATTGGCCCGCTAGTGCTCGACGTTTTGGTCGGCCGCCCGTTTGGCGGAGCCTGGGGCAACTCCATGTTCTGGGGAAAGCTGGCCTATACCATTGGACTGGGCACCCTTGGACTAATCGCTGTGCCGGCCCTGTCCCGTCCCGACCAATATCGCATCTGGCCGCTGCTGCTTGCCGGTGCGCTGGCCGTGCTGGCCCTTATTGTCGGCACCTTGGGCTGGATGCGTTCAGATTGGGCCATGCCGGTGTTGATGGGCGGAACCGCCCTTGTCTGCCCCTGGCTGATCATCGTGACGGCGGCCCCGCTACTGGCGGTTTTGCTCGGCATGATGCGCCGTTTTGCGCCCGCTTCGCCAACAATGGCGGGTCTGGCTGCAGGGCTGTTGGCCGGAGGCTTCGGCGCCGCGGCCTATGCCTTCTACTGCGGGGAAACCAGCATGATGTTCATGGCGACCTGGTATTCCCTGGGCATCGCCCTGACTGCACTCCTGGGCGCGATCATCGGGCGATACCTGTTGCGCTGGTAGCGCCGGACTATTCGTCCCGCGCTGCCCAGTTGATGCCACGGCGCATGATGGTGGCGAAGTTGGGGTTTTCGAATTCCTTGGCCGAGTGCCCCAGGGTCGAGTGAAAAACGCGCCCCTGGCCATAGCGATGCTTCCACACCACAGGAACCACGGCGCCTTCGATCCATGGCGCGTGCTCGCCGCTGAACGTTGTGGTCGCGAGTACCTCGATCATCGGATCGACATGCATGTAGTACTGCTCGGAGGTATAGGGAAAGCTTGGCTTGATCCCCGCCATGATCGGATCGTCGGGCTTGGTCACGTCGACAGTGTAATCGATGATGTCGCCCGGATGGGCCACCCACTGGCCACCGACCATGAACTGGTAGACCACGGAGTCGCGAAAGGCATCGGACATCCCCCCGTGATGGCCGGCGAGGCCGACGCCACCGCGCACGGCATTGGCAAGGTTCTCGGCCTCCTCCTTCTCGATTTTGCTCATCGTGTAGATCGGAATGATCAGCGACAGATCGGCGATCGAAGGATCGGCGAAGGCACTGGTCTCGGTCGCGGTCCGCACCGAATAGCCGTCCTCATGCAGCCAGCGGCGATAGATGGTGGCGCATTCCTCCGGGTCGTGACCTTCCCAGCCACCATAGACAATCAAAGCACTGCGCATGAGCATTTCCCCTGCAAATCAAACGGCGCGGAGAATACCCGACTGGGCTGGTATTGAAAGCCCATCAGGCGCGATTGATGTGGTCAAGCCTGTTCACGAAGTGCAGACGCCGCTCGAACGCCCAGCTCACCGGCGGGCCATAGAGTCCCAGTTTTGCCTGCCTGTACGTCTCTTTGAGCGCCGCCGTCGCAAAAAGCTCGGTCCACTGATTGGCATCGAAATAATTGTAGTTGAGGCGCACATCGTGCCCACGATTGCCGGCCCAATCCATCAATTGCAACGTAAGTCCAGCCAATATGCCCTCGCGCACATGGTCTTTGATCACCACGCTGCCGGAAGCCACCCGCGCCGCCTCTGCAAGGACAAGGCCAGGGGCGTCAGTGTGGTGCAGGACATCGACGATAGTGACGCAATCGAACTGCCGGTCCGCAAATGGCAACCTGCCCCCGTCATAAACGGTGACAGGGATATGCGTTACCGGTCGCACCAGCACATCGACGCCTTCGATCACAAGTTCAGGGCGCCGTCGCATAATGGCCTTGGCCACCTGCCCGTCACCGCACCCAAGGTCCAACACCCGGATGGCATCGCTCGGAATGGCAATAGCCAGACTATCCGCCAGCGCTTCGACGCGCCGCCTGAAGATCAAAGCACCGTGGACAGTGTTGAGCAGGCGCTTGCTCCAGGACCGCATGCTCATGCCGGCTTGGCTTCAAGCCGCCGGTCTCGGTTGAAGGCCCAGGCCCGCAGCACAACGTAGTTGAGCCCTGAGGTCAGCGCGATCACCAGGACTGCCGCCATCAGACTGGGCAGGGCGAACGTCCCATGGAGCAGGAAACTGAACATGGTGGCCAGCGCCAGAGCCATCATCTGCACCGCCACATATCGCGGGAGCGCCTGCCCATGCGGCGCTTGGGAGCCGAAGCTGAAACGCCGGTGCAGCAGGTAGACCGGGACGATGAATGCTGCATAGCAAAACGTGCTGACAAGCCAGCTTTCGACCATGGGCAGCACCCAGATCAAAGCCGTGCTGACCATAACAAAGCTGGCGGCAGCGCAGGCGCCGATCACGAAGAACATCATGACCCCACCACCGACCGGGCGCGTTGCCCCCTGCTCGGGATGCGCGTGCATCAGACTTTCCAGGGCGACATTCATTGGTGGCACTTTCGGTAGGCAGCTTGCTTGCCCAGCAATACGCGTAAACCCTTGCAACCGCGTTTACGCTGCCAGCCGCGAACCCCACCCGGAAAACTGTGACCGGAAATTTGACCAAAAGGTCCACTTTCCACTGTCACAATTAGCTGATTAGTTGTTTTATGACACTGCTGGCAGCCCTTCAGGCGTCGGGCTGATTGGCAGATGCACTGACGACTGCAACAGGTACAAGGGACATCAGGGATGAAGAAACTGCTTCTGGGCGCAACGGCGCTCACACTCTGCGCCGGCTTCTCGACAGCCGCATATGCAGAGTTCACGCTGAACATTCTGCACATTAACGACTTCCACTCCCGCTTTGGTCCGATCACTGGTACGGACTCCAACTGCAGCGCCGAAGATGATGCCGCTGGCGAGTGTTTTGGCGGCATTGCGCGCCTCAAGACAGCCATTGACGCCAAGCGCGCCGAACTCGAAGGCGAGAATGTCGTGCTCGTCGATGCAGGCGACCAGTTCCAAGGCTCTCTTTTCTACACCCAATATCGCAGCGAGATCATTGCCGAGTTCGCCAACGACCTGGGCATCGAAGTGATGGCCGTGGGCAACCACGAATTCGACGATGGGCCAGAGGAACTGGCCAAGCTGCTCGACGCTGTGAATTTCCCGATCATTTCGGGCAACACTAATGTCGAAAACGAACCCCTGTTAGCAGGCCGCGTGCCCGGTACACTGGTTCTTGAGATCGGCGGTGAGCAGATCGGTTTCGTGTCTGCTCTGGCTGAAGACACCGATGAAACCTCTTCCCCCGGCGACAATGTCGAGTTTGAAGACACCATCACCAGCCTGACCACGCAGGCAGAAGCCCTGACCTCGGCCGGCGTGAACAAGATCATCGCGCTCACCCACATTGGCTACGCGCAGGACCTGCAGGTCGCTGCCAACGTGCCCAATGTCGACATTGTCGTCGGCGGTCACTCTCATACTCTGCTATCCAACACGGACGAGAACGCTGCCGGCCCCTACCCCACAATGGTCAACGGGCCGGCTGGCAACGAAGTGCCTGTCGTCACCGCCGGCGCTTATGCAAAATATCTCGGCGACCTGACGGTCACCTGGGATGACGACGGCAATGTGATTTCTGCCGAAGGCGCCCCGATCATCATGGACGCATCGGTCACGCCGGACGAAGGCTATGTTGCCCGCCTTGCCGAACTCCAGGAGCCGATTAACGCTCTTATGGAAGAGGTGATCGGCACCGCAACCGATGCGATTGAAGGCTCACGCGAAGTCTGTCGCGTCGTCGAATGCTCCATGGGGAACTTGGTAGCAGATGCCATCCTCGACCGCGTCGCCGATCAGGGCAATGTCATTGCCATTCAGAACGGTGGTGGCCTGCGCGCGTCCATTGATGCCGGCGAAATCACTATGGGCGAAGTCCTGACCGTCCTGCCCTTCTCGAACACGCTGGCAACGGTGGAAATTTCCGGGGCCGACGTTATCGAGGCACTGGAAAACGGCGTCTCCGATATCGAGAATGGCGCTGGCCGCTTCCCGCAGGTTGCCGGTCTGAAATACAGCTACACCCTCGCCAACCCGGCCGGTGAGCGCATCTCCGATGTGATGGTTCCCGGCGAAGGAGACCAGTGGGTGCCGATCGACGAAGACGCCACCTACATCGTGGTCACCAACAACTATATGCGCGGCGGTGGCGACGGCTACGGTACCTTCGCGGAAGGCGACAATGCCTACGACTTCGGTCCTCCGCTGGAGCAGGTCGTGGCCGACTACATCGCCGAACTTGGTGGTGAATACACCCCCTATACCGATGGCCGCATCACTGTGATCGAGTAGGTTCGAACGACCAGATAGTGAAAGGGCGCCTCCGGGCGCCCTTTTTTGTGCCGTCCTCATCAGGCGCGCCGCGCCAATTGCCCCCAGGCGAGCAGGATGATTACGGCCCCCACTATGGAGGCGATGAAACCCGCACCATCGCCCTGATTGTACCAGCCGATCTGCTGGCCAAGCCAAGTCGCAAGGACCGAGCCGACGATGCCCAGCACGGTGGTGAGAATGAACCCGGAGGGCTTGTTGTTCCCCGGCGTGATCCACTTGGCGATGAGACCGGCGAGAAAACCGATGATGATGGCCCAGACAATACCCATGCGACGCTCCTTTTGCTGACCATAGAAATTGGTATCGCCTCAACTGGTTGCAACGCCGAGGGCAAATTTGATCGCGGTTTGTGATCGAGGAGGTCGCAACGCAAAGCGGAGAGGCTCGTTGTGAGGCTGTCCAAGTGGGGGGCACAACCCACGAACAGGAGCCAATTATGAAAAAGACCATTATTGCATCTGCAGTTACCGCCCTTCTGGCCACCAGCGCCATTCCGGCAATGGCCGCCGATTCGTCTCTTGACCTTGACGCCGGTGCGGGCATTTCGCTCGACAGCAACGTGCTGACCGCCCAGACCGATGCTGGTGTTGATGCCGGCGTGGATGCTGGCGTGGACACGTCCGAAGACGGCGTCAGTGTCGATGCTGGCGTGGACGCTGGTGCCGAAGTCGACGCTGAAGACAGCCTCGATGCAAACGCTGGCGTGAGCTCTGACGCAAACGTCGAAGCAGCCGGCGGGATGGCCGACGATACCTATGGTTCTGTGATGGCTTCCATCCAGACCTCGGCCAATCTGGATCTGTCTGCCGTGACCGAAGAGACGGATATCTCTATCGTGCTGCTCTCATCGCTGCAGGGCAATGCGGAGACCGAGAGTGCCGCTCTCGATGAGGCGCTGACCGCCAGTGCCGACGCGCAGGCCGGCCTGCATGCCCGCATCTCCGACAACGCGGCAATCACCGCTGAACTGGAAGCGGAAGGCTATGCTGTCGAGGATGTCGTCAGCCTCAAGACCAAGGCCGATGGCGCCCTGATCGTCTATGTTGACGACCGCGCCTGATCCATCGAAATGAAGAAAGGGGCCCCTGCAGATTGCCGGGGCCCCTGTCTCTTGCGCCTAGACGGTATGCTCAGCCCGTTCCCGCTCTGTCACCGTCGCCATATCGAGCACCTTCTGGATATTGGTGGCATGCCGGAAGCTGGGCTCCAGGTTCTGACCCTGTCGGCACGCATCAATGAAGCGCTGGTAATTGGTGGGCACCGGATCGACCTCGACCTCCGTCCACGTCCCGGTCTCAGCGTCCTGCCCCAGGCAAGTATAGAGCTTGGACCAGTCGTGGCGATGCTGCACCTCGATCGAGCCGAGTTCGCCATAAACCCTCAGGCGAAGTTCGTTGAAATGGCCCGTCGCCCAACGCGAGGCATGGACCACACCGAGCGCACCATTTTCGAGCTGCGCCGTCATGGCGAAGCTGTCATTGGCATCCAGGTCATATTCGCCAATCTTGTTGCCCGGTGCCTTGTCGAAGGTTTCCAGGCGGCAGAACACTTTGGAAAAGTCGCTTCCCGCGCCATAGGCGGCAAAGTCGAGAATGTGCACCCCGATATCGCCGAGTACGCCATTTGAGCCGTGCTTCTTGGACAGGCGCCAGAGCCACTGGCTCTCCGTCCGCCAGTCACCCCAGGCGCGAGACACCAACCAGCTCTGCAAATAGCTGGCCTCGAAATGCTTGACCGTGCCAACCTGACCCGACTTTACGATTTCACGGGCCTTCTGAAGCTGGGCAACATTGCGATAGGTCAGGTTGACCATATTGACCAGACCCAGCCGTTCGGCCGTCTCGGTCATTTCCATGGCCCTCGCGTGATCTGTCGCCAAGGGCTTTTCACAGAACACGTGCTTGCCCGCCGCCAGGGCAGCCATGGTCGTAGGATAGTGCACACTGTCGGGCGTCACATTGGCCACGGCATCGAACTGCCCCCAGCCCAGGGCCGCGTCGAGCGAACCAAAGCCGCGCTCGATATTGTGTGCCGCACAGAAGGCCTCTACCCGCGAGGGGTCGACATCAACCCCGCCGGCCAGGGTGACCCCTTCGATGCTCGCAAAATTCTTGGCATGCGTATTGGCCATGCCGCCGGTACCCAGGATGAGGATACGCATATGTCAAATCCTTGGCCGTCGCCGACGGCCGCTCGTCTGTTGTCTGTGCAGGTCACCCCCGCCCAGTGCGGGAGTGCCTGTAGGTCTAAAACGACGCATCCTGGCTTGGCCGGAATAGCGCCGCAGGTCGGTCAGCTCTTCACTTCACCCGCATGGTCGGCGGCGCTCAGCTTTGCGCCGCGTTCCTCGATCTTCTCGATCGCCTCGGCAACCGGCGTGTTCGGCGCCTTCATCAGGTGCGCGTGACGATCGCCCTGATAGGCCCAGTTGACAGCATTGCGCAGCACCTGTCCCACATTGGCGTCGTGATAGGTCGGGTAGGTTTCATGACCGGGGCGGAAATAGAAGATATTGCCCGCACCACGCCGATAGGTCAGGCCCGAGCGGAACACTTCGCCACCCTGGAACCAGGAAACGAATACTGTCTCAAGCGGCTCCGGCACGGTGAAGGGCTCACCATACATCTCTTCATATTCCAGCTCGAAATAGGCAGGCAGTCCCTTGGCAATGGGGTGACCGGGATTGACCACCCACAGGCGTTCGCGTTCGCCCGCTTCGCGCCAGTGCAAATTCGCGGGCGCCCCCATCAGGCCCTTGAACACCTTGGAGTGGTGCCCCGAATGCAGCACGATCAACCCCATGCCCTGCCAGACATGCTCCATGACGCGCTTGACCACGGCGTCATCGACCTTGTCATGGGCCGCATGGCCCCACCACAACAACACATCGGTATTGGCCAACGCCTCTTCGGTGCAGCCGTGCTCGGGTTCTTGTAGTGTGGTGGTCTTGACCTCAAGATTGGCATCCTGCCGCAGCAGCGCAGCAATCTGGTTATGCATGCCATTTGGGTAGTTTTCGGCGACAACCTTGTTCTTCTGTTCGTGAACGTTTTCGCCCCACACCAGGGTACGGATCGGCATGACAGTCTCCTAATATCAATAGCCCGGCAGGGAGGCGCCGGGTGTTTCTTGGTTCTGCGTCATTCCCGCAAAATCGGGAACCCCTGTTTTCTCAACTGAGGTTCCCGCCAGGAGGGACACGGTTTTTGGAAATGGTGACGGCAACGGTGCCGTCACGCATTGAAATTTGTCCCTATCGAATCGGCCTTCCTGCTTCATCGAAGCGATGTACGCGATCTTCCATCGGGGAAACGCGCAGCTTCGAGCCGCTCGGATGCTGCATGGCGCCTTCCAGGCGAACCACGATCGGCTCCTCCTGGCCCATTTCAAGATAGACGTAGGTATCCGCGCCGAGATTTTCGGTATGGATCACTTCGCCTTCCCAGATGCCATCTGGCTTGACCAGCATATGTTCGCCACGCACGCCCAAGGTTGTGCACTTGAAGGCTTCGGCTTTCTCACCGGTCAGGAAATTCATCTTGGGCGAACCGATAAAGCCGGCGACAAAGATGCTGTCGGGCTTCTCGTAGAGCTCCATGGGCGTTCCCACCTGCTCGACCAGACCATCACGCAACACACAGATACGGTCGGCCAGCGTCATCGCCTCCACCTGATCATGGGTCACATAGATCATGGTGACATCGTGCATGCCCTCATGCAGCTTGGCAATCTCGATGCGGGTCGCCACACGCAGGGCTGCATCCAGGTTTGACAATGGCTCGTCGAACAGAAAAACTTTCGGGTCCCGGGTAATGGCCCGGCCGATGGCGACGCGTTGCCGCTGACCGCCCGAAAGCTGCTTGGGCAAGCGGTCGAGATACTGCCGGATCTGAAGCATATCCGCCGCTTTCTCCACACGCTCCCGGATGGCTTCCTTGCTATGACCCTTCTCCAGCTTGAGCCCGAACGCCATGTTTTCGTAGACCGTCATGTGCGGATAGAGCGCATAGGACTGAAACACCATGGCGATGCCGCGCTTGGAAGGCGTCAGGGCATTAACCACCTTGCCGTCGAACAGCATTTCGCCCGAAGTGATGTCCTCAAGCCCGGAAATCAAGCGCAACAAGGTGGATTTGCCGCAACCCGATGGGCCGACAAAAACCATGAACTCGCCTTTGCGCACTTCCAGGTCAACGCCCTTGATGACGTTCACAGCGCCAAAGGACTTACGGATATTGCGAAGTTCGATTGATGCCATTTTGGCTTCTCCTTATCCTTTGACGCCGCCGGCTGTGAGGCCGGAAACGATCTTGCGCTGGAACACCAGCACCAGGGCCACCAGTGGCACGGTCACGACGACCGATGCAGCCATGATGATACCCCACGGAATTTCATACTGTGAGCCGCCCGAAAGCAGCGCGATGGCCACCGGTACCGTGCGGGTGTCGTTAGAGACCGTGAAGGTCAGCGCGAACAGGAACTCATTCCAGGCCGCTATGAACGCCAACAGGCCAGTGGTGACCAATGCCGGCCACATCAATGGCATGAACACCTGCGTGATGATGACCCATGGCGTAGCCCCATCGACAATGGCCGCCTCTTCGATCTCAACCGGCAGGTCACGCATAAAGGTGGTCAGCACCCAGACGGTGAATGGCAGCGTAAAGATCGTATAGGCAAAGATCAGCGCCCACGGGGTATTGTAGATGCCCAGGAACCGGATCACCTCAAACAGGCCAGCCAGCACCGCAATCTGCGGGAACATGGAAACGGCCAGGATCGTCATCAGCAGCAAGCTGCGTCCCCGGAACCGCACCCGGCTCAGGGCGAAAGACGCTGTCACCGCCAGGAACAGGGCAAGGATCACTGTGACCGAAGCGACAAAGACCGAATTGAGCAGGTTGCGTGGGAACGCACCTTGGGAGAACACCTGCCGGAAATTTTCGAAGCTGATCGAGGTCGGCCAATAGGTCACGCGGAACAGGTCGGTACCCGATTTGAGGCTGGTCAGGATCGCGTAGTAGAACGGGAAAACCGAGACCACCACGATGACCAACACCAGCGCATAGAACAGCACGGTCTTGGTCAGCTTCCAATAATCTAAGGTCGCGCCCATTAGCGGTCTCCCCCCTCGAAGTTCACCTTGCCGATCCAGATATACAGGATGGTGAAGATCGCGATCAGCAGGAACAACAGCGTCGACTGAGTCGACCCTTCAGCGAAATTGTTGAACTGGAACAGGTTCTCCTGCGCCAGCACCGACATGGTCTTGGTCGAGCGCGAGTTGGGTGTCAGCACATAAATCAGGTCGAAGATGCGCAGCGCGTCAAGCACGCGGAAGATGATCGCCACCATCAGCGCCGGTCGCACCAGCGGCAGCGTGATCCTGAAAAACTGCTTGACCGGATGCACCCCGTCGATCTCTGCAGCTTCATAGATGTCTTTGGGGATCATCTGCAGGCCGGCCAGGATCAGGAGCGCCATGAACGGGGTGGTCTTCCAGATATCGACAATCAGCACCGCGGTCATTGCGGTATCCGCCGAGGCCGTCCAGGCCACAGGAGCAGAGAGCAAACCCAGCTTCATGCCCAAATCGTTGATGATCCCGAACTGGTCATTCAGCATCCAGCCCCACATACGGGCAGAAACAATGGTCGGAATGGCCCAGGGAATAAGAATGGCAGCGCGAACGATGCCTCGTCCGCGGAACTCGGCGTTGAGCACCAGCGCCACAATCATGCCCAGCACGGTTTCCCAGAGCACGGACCAAAAGGCAAAGCGCACGGTATTCCAAACCGCATTCCACCAGTCCGGATCCGCCAGCACGCCGCGATAGCGCACCGTACCGCTTTCAAGCACTTGCCAGCGCAGATAATTGCCGATGCCGATCCACTCGGCACCGTACAGATCGTTCAGCGTCGCATCGGTAAAGGAGAACCAGATCGAGCGCATCAGCGGCCATCCGGCCACAATCGCCAAGGCGATCAGCATCGGCACCAGGAACCAGCGCGCCGCGCGCGCACGTTGCTGCAAAAGCTCCGACCTGATCTTGGGTGTGGCCGCCGTCCCTACCGGGGCCATGGCGTCGGTCGCCATACTCGTTCTCCTCCCACATTATCTTCGAAAGTGCCGGGCGGGCGGCGGGTGAACCCCGACCGCCCGCCCCGCTAAAGCCGCCGGGAGGACTTACCAGGCGTCGCCCTTCAGGTCCTGCAGATCAGCCTCGAGGATCTCGAGGTTTTCCGCAGCCGAGCCATTGCCCGAAAGCGTGTCATGCACGGCGCTCCAGAACAGCGAGGAGACCTCGTTGTAGTTGGTCTTGGTCGGAGCGGACGGGCGTGGCACAGCCTGTTCGAAGATGGCCTTCCAATTGGCCATGAAGGGCGATGCGGCCAGCACGTCGGCGTCTTCATAGAGCGACGGAATGGTGGGCAGGTTGGACTGCTGAATGGCGCGCTCCTTCTGGACTTCCTCCGAAGCCAGGAACTTGGCCAGCTCGATGGCAGCTTCCGGATCGGGCGAGTACTTGGAGACCGCAACGTTCCAACCACCCAGGGTCGCAGCCGATCGGGCACCTTCACCGTCGCCGGCAGGCAGCGGAGCGACGTCAAACTTGCCCTTCACTGCCGAGTCATCGCCGTTGCTCAATGCGTATGCATAGGGCCAGTTGCGCATGAACACGGCATTGCCGAGCTGCCAGACACCACGGCTTTCTTCTTCCATGTAGGCCAGCACGCCTTCCGGCGCGATGGTGCCGACCCAGCCGGCCGCACGATCAATCGCAGCAGCAGCCTGCTCGTTGTTGATCGAAATAGTGCCGTCGGCCTCAACAATCTGGCCGCCGCCATTCGACATCACCCATTCCAGCGCATCACAGGTCAGGCCTTCATAGGCATTGCCCTGGAACACGAAACCCCAGATTTCCGAATTGCCCTCTGCACGTTCGGCATCCATGATTTCCTTGGCAGTCGCTTCCAGCTCGGTCCAGGTGGCCGGGACCGACTTGCCGTGCTTTTCCAGCAGGTCAGTACGGTAGTAAAGCGCCGGAGCGTCAGTAAACGCAGGCAGGGCGACGAGCTTGCCGTCGGCGGTCTGCGACTCGATGATCGAGGGGAAGTGATCGTCCACAATGTCGGCGGCAGCCTCGGTCAGATCGAGGAACTGGTCGGCAAGCTGGGGCGCCCAGATCACGTCGGTCTGGTAGACGTCGATGTCGGTGTTGCCGGCGGCAAGCCAAAGCCGATACTGGCCGAACTGGTCAGTGGTGGAAGACGGCATTGGCACCACAGTAACCGTGTGGCCGGTTTCGGCTTCGAAACGGTCGAGCTGGCTGCGCAGGAACGCCAGGCCATTGCCGGTGTCACCCGACACGATGGACAGCTCGGCGGCCTGGGCCGCACCACCCACCAGGGTCACGCTCGTCAGCAGGCCGGCGAGCATCAGATTCATCTTCATTGGAAATCCTCCCGAAAAAACAACTTACGGGAGAGGCGCATTGAACTGACCCTGCGTCAAAGCGCCGGGCCAAATCTCCTCCCCCTCAAAAGCACCTCGCCGAACCGTTTTTGCCGTTCAGTTTGAAAGCGCTTTGGAAGTTAAGGAAACAGAGGCTCGAAAAACTGTCAAGCGTCGCCCAGGTCGATTTTTGGAACTTTTCCATGAGTGAAAAAAAATACCATTAAAATTCATAAGCTTAACAGAGGCAACTCTTTCCAGCGGCAAAAAACACGCTTTGAAACCTTGATGTACGCACCTCATTTTGCTGAAACGATTTCCGGGGCTTGCTTCAAAATTTGAAATCGCTTTGAATGGCTTTGGGAGGAGAATGGCAAAGTTCCCTGTTCAAAGGGACACGCCTGCCCTAATGGCTGTAGCGACCGGATTTTTCGCACCAATGCGGACAAGCGACCGGAGCTCAAAACCCTATGGGCCGTAACGCCGCAATGAGACTGAAAGACCTCGCCGAGCACCTCGGCCTGTCGCAAACCACGGTCAGCCGTGCGCTCAACGGCTATCCTGAAGTCAACGAGGCCACCCGCCGTCGTGTGGCCGAGGCTGCCAATCTGCTCGGCTATCGCCCCAATGCCAGCGCCTTGCGCCTGGCCACCGGACGGGCCGGCGCCGTTGGCCTTGTGCTGCGCGGCGCCGACGAGCTGGGCCCGCACATGTCCGAATTTCTCTCCGGTGTCGGCAGCTATATGGCCAGCCAGGAGATCGATATGCTGGTCTCCACCGTTGCCAGCCATCAAGAGGAACTGGCCGCCTATCGCCGCCTGGCCGCCAGCCAGAAGGTGGATGCGGTTATCCTGCATTCTCCCACCATCAGCGATGAGCGGGCTGAATTGCTGATGGAGCTCAAAATCCCCTTTGTGCTGCATGGCCGCACCAATATCGGCCATCCCGTGGCCTGGCTCGACATCGACAACACCAGCGCGCTCGAACGTGCCACCAGCCACCTGCTCGATCTGGGGCACCGGCGGATTGCCCTGCTCAATGGCGTCAAGGGCCGCACATTTGCCCAGCACCGGGAAATCGGTTACCGCGCCGCATTGACCGCGCGTGGCCTGCCGGTCGATCCGGCCCTGGTGGGCAACTCGGCCTTCACCGACGAAATCGCCTTCCGCATGGCCCAGGCCATGCTCGAACAGCGCCCGCGCCCCACCGCCTTCCTGGCCGGCTCCATGATGACCGCCCTCGGCGTCTTTCGCGCTATTCGCCAGGCGGGCCTGCAATTGGGGTCCGACGTCTCCATGATCGCGCATGACGACGTGTTCCCCTATCTCAACGCCGACAACATGTACCCAACCATGTCGACGACGCGCTCCTCGATCCGCCAGGCCGGCACTCGCATTGCCGAACTGATTATGCAGATCCTGGCCGGCAAGCCGCTGGCCGAAGTCCATGAACTCTGGCCGGTGGAACTGGTGTTGCGCGAAAGCTCGGGACCTGCGCCTAAGAGCTGACGGCAGGGCGCCGGCGCGTCCTCTTGATTCTGCCGCATTGACCCACTGCACTGCCCCATCGCCCGATTGACGCTTGAAGCGCATCACCACGCGGCGTTACCACTAGCAGCACCACGCGGCACGGAGTTCCCCATGACGTCCCCTTTCGTCAACACCGACTGGCTGGCCCAGCACCTGAAAGATCCTGACGTGGTCGTTGTCGATGCGAGCTGGCACCTGCCCAATGCGTCGCGAAACGCCCAGGCTGAATACCTGGCCGGCCACATTCCCGGCGCGGTGTTCTTCGACATTGATGGCATTGCCGATACGTCGAGCGAACTGCCCCACATGCTGCCCAGCCCGGCGGAATTCGCGCGGGCCGTCGGCGCATTGGGCATCAGCCAGGACATGACCATCGTCGTTTATGATGAGGTCGGCCTGTTCAGCGCCCCACGCGCCTGGTGGACGTTCCGCAGCTTTGGCGCGGAAACTGTGGTGATGCTCGAAGGGGGCGGACCGAAATGGCGCGCCGAAAAGCGCGGTACCGAAACCGGCCTGCAGCACCGGGAGAAGCGGCGCTTCGAGGCCAATTTCGACCCCGATGCGGCGGTCGATTTCGAGGCCGTCTCGGCCAATCTGCGCAGCCATGCCGCACAGGTGGTCGATGCGCGCCCTGCGCCGCGCTTTCATGGCGAAGTGCCCGAACCGCGCAAGGGGCTCAAGGCCGGCCACATTCCGGACAGCACCAATGTGCCGGTGAGCCTTGTTACGGAAAACGGCCGCCTCAAATCCCCGGAAACGCTGCAGGCGATCTTTGCTGAACGCGGTGTGCGCCTGGACCAGCCCATCATCACCTCCTGCGGCTCCGGCATCACCGCCGTAACCCTGGCTTTGGCGCTCGAACAGGCCGGGGCAAAGCAGGTTGCCGTCTATGACGGCTCGTGGGCCGAATGGGGCGCCCGGGACGATGCCGAGGTGGAAAGCTGACACGCTTTCAGGCATAGGCGACCCAGCCACGGAAATCGAACCCGGCATAAAACAGGCTCACACCGGAAAATCCCGCCTCCGCCATCATCCGTTCCTCATCTTGGGGCGACAGCAGATGCAGCCGCTCCAGCATCGCCTGCCGGCCATTTTCCGCATGGGCCGGATCGACGCCATTGGACACCGCAAAGGCGGCATGCCGCCGCATCCAGATGTCGCGGCTCTGCGGATCCTGCGGAAAGCTCATATGCGCCAGGACCAGCGGCGCACCCGGCCGCAGCCGGCGACGCAATTGCGCAAGGGTTTCGAGCCGCTCGTCCAGCGGAATGAAATGAAAGGTGAGGAGACACGTGGCGCCATCGAACGGCCCGTCCGGCGCCACATCAATCACTCCCTCATGCAATTGCACTCGATCGGCGAAAGGCTCAGTCGCCGCCCGGGCGGTCTCAAGCATCTGCGCCGACGGATCGACCCCGTCGAACTGCCAGCCCGCATGGCGGTCTGCCAGATTGCGCAATTCCATGCCACCGCCTGCGCCCAAGACCAGCACCCGGCCCGCCTCGGGCACGCGCTCGGCAAGCAGCAGATCAGTCATCCGATGCAGGCCATCGAGCCCCGGCACCTGTCGGGGCGGCCCCTCCGCATAACGCTGCGCGACATGGGCGAAATCGGACATCATCACCTCCAATCCTATTTGTAACTTTTGTAGTTACAATAAGATCGATTGGTCAAGACCTGCGCAAGACTGCCGAATCGGCCTGCCCGCCTTCCGCCATTGCCCCTTGCGGTGAGTCGCTGCATCGGAATAATCGCGGGAGCGACTAGGGATGAGGGCACATGGCTGCGCGTAACGAGACTTCTGCGACCCGGCTGGACGATGCCGCGCGGGCGGGCTGGCTGTATTATGTCGCCGGCAACACGCAGGAGGAGATCGCCTCCAAGATGGGCATTTCGCGCCAGTCGGCGCAGCGGCTGGTTTCGCTCTCGGTCAGCGAGGGACTGATCAAGGTGCGGCTCGACCATCCCATCGGCCATTGCCTGGACCTGGCCGAACGGCTGCGCACCCGCTATGCGCTCGACCATTGCGAAGTCGTGCCCTCCGATCCGGGCAGTTCCTCGACCATTATCGGCATCGCCGAGGCCGGGGCCGCCGAGCTCGAGCGGTGCCTGCGCAGTCCGGACCCGGTGATCATCGCCATCGGTACCGGCCGCACGCTCAAGGCCGCCATCGAACAGCTCCAGCCCATGGATTGTCCGCACCACACCGTAGTGTCGCTGACCGGCAATATCGCCCCGGACGGCTCGGCCGCGTTCTACAATGTCATCTTCAACGTGGCCGATACGGTCAAGGCGCGCAGCTTTCCCATGCCCCTGCCCGTCATCGCCTCTTCGGCCAAGGAGCGCGCCATGCTCCACACCCAGCCCATGATCGCCTCGACGCTGGATCTCGCGGCCCGCGCCAACATCACCTTTGTCGGTATCGGCCATCTGGGCCCGGATGCCCCGCTGCTGCTCGACGGCTTCATTTCCGAGACCGAACATAAGGCGCTGCAAAAGGCCGGCGCGGTGGGCGAAATCTGCGGCTGGGTCTTTGATGCCGAGGGCCGGCTGATCGAAGGCCAGACCAATGACCGGGTTGCCTCCGCCCCCATTCCCAGCCGCGAAAATGGGCGCGTCATAGCCCTGGCCATGGGCCCCGCCAAGGCCGCCGCCATCCGCGCCGCGCTCACGCGGCGCCTTGCCAATGGCATCATCACCGACGAACAGACGGCAGAATTGCTGCTGGCATAGCGGCATGATCGCTCATGGCCTATTGAACTCCTTTGCAAAAAGGGCGCGCTGAAACTCCGGCCGGCCCTTGCGGCTTCCGGTTCAAACTGGACGTGTCCCGAGGCGCGTGCGTCTCAGTAAAACTAAGGAATAGAGACGTCGCCGCCTCGGAACGCCGGGTTTCTCCTGCTGTCGTGGCCCCTATTGATCGCTCGTCGCAAGGTGACCCAACGAGCAGGCAGGCCCTGGAGCGACCCAGCACCCAACCGGCTCCCCCCGCAAAAGTTCGCTGCAGTCCGTCCGCGCGGGAGTGATGGGGGGAGTATGGGGGAGGTTTTGGGTGCGGGGATAAAAAAGTTGACCGGGTTTGGTGCGTGCCGACCTCGTCCTTCGAGGCTGCGCTGCGCTTCGCACCTCAGGATGAGGTCTGTGGAGGAACCAGAGTTTCGAGAGCCCTCATGGTGAGGTGGGCGCGAAGCGACCCTCGAACCACGCGGGCGGACATCAGAGAAAGTCGCACCAGCTCAGGATGGGCCCCGGCCTGCGCCGGGGTGACAGCCTGTGGGGTACTGGCCATGCAACAAGTCCGACATCATGGCGGAAATCGACCCCAATTCGGTCAGCGAACAGGCGTGTTGCGATTGCCAAAACCGGATGTCAGGTGGACGGTTTCTGAACGGAGAGCCTCTTGCCTATTAGCCGCAAGCAGAGTGCAACGTTCAACAGTGGATGCGCGAGATAGCTAAAAAGGACAAGGGCTCGGTCTGGCACTTCGAGTGCATAGAACGCGAAGTCCGCACCGCATGGTGTGCCGTATCTTATGGTCCCGCCCCAAATAGGGGAGGTGAATGCGAGGGTTCCAACCAGCAAAATAGCCGTGACTACTAGCGAACTGGCGGCCAGTCCATTTGCCGCCCTTTTGCCTAGCAAAAGCACTGCCATAGCGCCCAAGAGCAGGCCCGAGAGAACGGAACTTGCTAAAGCACTGCCGCTATCTCCTTGTGTACAAGTCGTGGCATACCCGAACATCTGGATGGGAATATTCAGAAGCGCCAGAATTATCAGAGTCACAGGCAGCACCCCAGATTGAGAAAGCATTGTCCGCTTAATGCGCAAATCTGCCAATACCTGACCGGCAGAAACCCACCCCATACCCGCCAACCAAGCACAGAGCCCTCGGCTCAACGCCGAGGGTGACGTCCGGTGGGCGGGGCGAAGCTGTGCAAGGCTTGGATGGCAGGTGACAACCCATCTTCACGTCATTGCACCAATCTGGCGCCCCGATTCCGGGCAATAGCCCCAACCACAACCGCATTGCCCAAGACTTTCTCCAGCCCCGCTGCACCTCGCCTTCGGGCCATCTGACGCACGTACGGCAGAAATCTGCGCAAAAGCCTGCTTGACTCGCGCGCCGCATTTGTGAACATTTGCTCATAGCCGAGGCAAATGCCCGTTTCGGCATCTGGGAGGATTTCTATGAGACTGACACCGCTTTTCGCGGGCGTTTTGACGCTCGCCCTCGTCGGCACCGCTTCTGCGCAGACGCTCACCATTGCCACTGTGAACAATGGCGACATGATCCGCATGCAGGGCCTGTCGAGCGCCTTCACCGAAGAAACCGGGATCGAGCTGAACTGGGTGGTTCTGGAAGAGAACACGCTGCGCCAGAACGTGACGACGGACATCGCCACCAATGGCGGCCAGTACGACATCATGACCATCGGCACCTATGAAGCCCCGATCTGGGCCGGCCAGGGCTGGCTCAAGCCGCTCGACGGCCTCAGCGCCGATGCCGAATATGACGTTGATGACCTGCTGCCCCCGATCCGCGACGGCCTCTCGGTCGATGGCAAGCTCTATGCCGCGCCCTTCTATGGCGAGAGCTCCTTCATCATGTATCGCACCGATCTGATGGAAGCGGCGGGCCTTGAAATGCCGGAAGCCCCAACCTGGGAATTCATCGGTGAAGCCGCCCGCGCCATGACCGATCGTGACAACGACATCAACGGCATTTGCCTGCGTGGCAAGGCCGGCTGGGGCGAGAACATGGCGTTCCTGACGGCCATGTCCAATTCGTTTGGTGCCCGCTGGTTCGACGAGGACTGGAACCCGCAATTCGACAGCCCCGAATGGAAGGAAACGCTGGACACCTATCTCTCGCTGATGGCCGATGCCGGCCCTGCGGGTGCCTCGTCCAACGGCTTCAACGAGAACCTGACCCTGTTCCAGCAGGGCAAATGCGGCATGTGGATCGACGCCACCGTGGCTGCGTCCTTTGTGACCAACCCCGACGACTCGACCGTGGCCGACAAGGTCGGCTTCGCCTTGGCACCGGACAATGGCCTGGGCAAGCGCGGCAACTGGCTCTGGGCCTGGTCGCTGGCGATCCCGGCCTCTTCGCAGAATGCCGATGCCGCCGAGCAGTTCATCGGCTGGGCGACCTCCAAGGACTATCTCGAACTGGTTGCGGCCGAAGAAGGCTGGGCCAACGTACCCCCGGGCACCCGCATCTCGCTCTACGAAAACCCGGACTACCAGGCTGCCGCCCCGTTTGCGGAAATGACCATGGGCTCGATCTACGCGGCCGATCCCACCCAGCCGACCGTCCAGCCGGTGCCGTATGTGGGTGTGCAGTTCGTGGCGATCCCGGAATTTGCCGGCATCGGCACCAATGTCGGCCAGCTCTTCTCGGCGGCCCTTGCCGGTCAGATGTCGGCTGATGACGCCCTGGCCCAGGCCCAGGACGCCACCACCCGCGACATGACCCGGGCTGGCTATATCCAGTAAGGCTTCCTCCAAAGCCTGAGGCGGCCGGAACCTCTCCTCCGGCCGCCCTCCTCCGGACCCTATGCACGGATTGTTCGTCCTCCCTTGCATCTGCGTCCCGAACGGGAGCCGCCCGGCAAACGCGTCCCCCTCAGGACGCCGGACGGCTCCGTCCCTGGCACTGCGGCCTTGCCGCAGGCTGGCGGGCCTGATCCGATGGCCACCTCTGGTGACCATCCGATGAGGACCGATGGACCCGGAAAAATCGGGCAGACCTGATCGGCCCTGGGAGGAATGGATGGCAACCCGGCAGACTCGCACCCTGGCGCGCACCATGATGGCACCCGCCGTCATCGTGCTCCTGATCTGGATGATCGTGCCACTGGCCATGACCATCTGGTTCTCTTTCCAGAACTACAGCCTCATCAACCCGATGATGACCGGCTTTGCCGGCTGGGGTAATTATGAGTACGTCATCGGCGATCCCAGCTTCACCCAAGCGTTGGTCAATACGCTTCTGCTGGTCGGCGGGGTGCTGCTGATCACCGTTATCGGCGGCACGTTCCTGGCGCTGCTGCTCGACCAGCCCGTCTGGGGCCAGGGCATTTTGCGCATCCTGGTGATCTCGCCTTTCTTCGTCATGCCCCCGGTGGCGGCGCTGATCTGGAAAAACGGCTTCATGCATCCCGGCTATGGCATGCTCGGGCATTTGTTCGAAGCGCTGGGGCTCGAGCCGGTGGACTGGTTCGCGCAATATCCGCTGTTTTCGGTGATCGTCATCGTCGCCTGGCAATGGCTGCCCTTTGCCACGCTGATCCTGCTCACGGCCCTGCAATCGCTCTCCGAGGAGCAGCGCGAGGCCGCAGAGATGGATGGCGCCAATGCGGTGAACCGCTTCCGCTACATCATCCTGCCGCACATGGCTCGGGCGATCACCATCGTGATCCTGATCCAGACCATATTCCTCCTCGGCATCTTCGCGGAAATCCGCGTCACCACCGGCGGCGGGCCGGGCTATGCCTCGACCAATATCGCTTTCCTGGTGTTCCGCACCGGTATCCTCTCCAACGACATCGGCGCCGGTTCGGCCGGAGGCGTCGTCGCGGTCATCATCGCCAATATCGTCGCCATCTTCCTGATGCGCGCCGTCGGCAAGAACCTGGACGCTTAGGGAGAAACATCATGGCCCGCAACGTATCCGTCCAGACCAAGACCGGCTTCACAATCCTGGCATGGGCCGTGGCCCTCCTGCTGTTCTCGCCGATCCTCTGGACCATTGTCACCGCCTTCAAGACCGAGGCCGAGGCCATCGCTTCCCCGCCCACCTTCCTGCCGCTGACCTTCACGCTCGACAATTTCTTCGATGTGCAGGACCGCTCTGACTATATCAAGCACGCCTGGAACTCGATCCTGGTGTCAGTCGGCTCGACCGTTCTGGGCCTCGTCATCGCCATTCCGGCGGCCTGGTCGATGGCCTTTGCCCCGACCAAGCGCACCAAGGACATCCTAATGTGGATGCTTTCCACCAAGATGATGCCGGCGGTGGGTGTGCTGATCCCGATCTACCTGATCTTCCGCGATCTGCGGCTGCTCGACACGGTGCATGGCCTGACCATCATCATGACGCTGATCAACCTGCCGATCATCATCTGGATGCTCTACACCTACTTCAAGGAAATCCCGGTCGATATCCTGGAAGCCGCCCGCATGGATGGCGCCGAACTCTGGAACGAGATTGTCCATGTGCTCGTGCCCATGGCCATCCCCGGCATCGCCTCGACTTTGCTGCTCAATGTGATCCTGGCCTGGAACGAAGCGTTCTGGACCATTACCCTGACCTCGGGCCGGGCCGGCACGCTGACCGCCTTCATCTCCTCATTCTCATCGCCCCAGGGCCTGTTCCTGGCCAAGCTGTCGGCCGCCTCGCTCCTGGCCATCGCCCCAATCCTGTTGCTGGGCTGGTTCAGCCAGAAGCAGCTCGTGCGTGGCCTCACCTTCGGCGCCGTCAAATAAAGGACCAAAATCATGGGCTCGATTACCCTCGAACACGTCAACAAGTCCTTCGGTGAAGTCGAAATCATCCCGGACATTTCGCTTGAAATCAAAGACGGCGAGTTCGTTGTCTTTGTCGGCCCCTCGGGCTGCGGCAAGTCAACCCTGCTGCGCCTGATCGCCGGGCTGGAAGACACCTCCTCGGGGCATATCAAGCTTGATGGCGAGGACGTCACCGGCGCGCCGCCCGCCCGGCGAGGCCTGGCCATGGTGTTCCAGTCCTATGCGCTTTATCCGCATATGAGCGTGCGCGACAACATCGCCTTCCCATTGAAGATGGCCAAGACGCCCCAGGCCATCATCGACCAGAAAGTCGACTACGCCGCCCGCACGCTGAACCTGGGCTCCTATCTCGATCGCCGCCCGCGCGCCCTGTCCGGTGGCCAGCGCCAGCGCGTCGCCATTGGCCGCGCCATCGTGCGCGAACCCAAGGCATTCCTGTTCGACGAGCCGCTGTCCAATCTCGATGCGGCGCTGCGCGTCAACATGCGGCTCGAGATCACCGAGCTGCACCAGCAACTCAAGACCACCATGATCTACGTGACCCATGACCAGGTCGAAGCCATGACCATGGCCGACCGTATCGTGGTGCTCAATGCGGGCAATGTCGAACAGTTCGGCTCTCCGCTCGAACTCTACAAGAAGCCCGCCAACCGCTTCGTCGCCGGCTTTATCGGCTCGCCCAAGATGAACTTTGTCGATGGCCCTGAGGCCGAAAAGCACAAGGCCCATGCCATCGGCGTGCGCCCCGAGCACTTCACCCTTTCGACCACCGCCGGAGCCGGGCAATGGGCCGGTACCGTCAATGTCGCCGAACAGCTCGGCTCCGACACCTTCCTGCATGTCGAGGTTGAAGGCCTGGGCCTGATGACCGTGCGCACCGATGGCGACCAGACCTTCAGCCATGGCGACAAGGTCTATCTCACGCCCGATGCCAACCGCATCTACCGCTTCGATGCGGCGGGCCTGGCGCTTTAGGACCAACGACCATGACCATCAGGCTCTCCGCAGCAGCGCTTCCAGCGATCAACTCCGCTGCCACCCCGGCCTATGACCGCGCCGACCTCACCCCCGGCATCGTGCATTTCGGTGTCGGCAATTTCCATCGCGCCCATCAGGCGGTCTATCTCGATGCCCTGTTCAATCTGGGCGAGGGCCATGACTGGGCGCTGGTGGGCGCCGGCGTGCGCCAGGCCGATGAGGCCATGCGGCAAAAACTGATGGGCCAGGACTGGTTCACCACCGTGGTTGAGCAGGAAGCGGACACCAGCGCCGCCCATGTCACCGGCGCCATGATCGACTACCTGCCGCCCGGCGACAGCGCGGCGGTTATCGCCAAGCTGGCTGACCCGGCCATTCGCATCGTTTCGCTGACCATCACCGAGGGCGGCTATTATATCGACCCTGCGTCGCAGAAATTCGACCCGACCCACCCCGACATTGTTCATGACGCAGCCCACTTCGACGCGCCGAAAACCGCGTTCGGATTGATCCTGGCAGGTCTAGTGCGTCGGCGCGAGGCGGGCATCGTGCCCTTCACGGTGATGAGCTGCGACAATATTCCGGGCAATGGCCATATTACCGAAAATGCCGTGGCCGGGCTGGCCGCGCTGATCCACCCGGAACTGGCCGAATGGGTCAAATCCTCAGTCGCCTTCCCCAATGGCATGGTGGACCGCATCACCCCCGCCACCTCGGATCGCGAGAAGACACTGCTCGCCGATCAGTTTGGGATCGACGATGCCTGGCCGGTGTTCTGCGAAAGCTTCAAGCAATGGGTGCTCGAAGACAATTTCCCCGCCGGCCGGCCGGCGCTGGAAAAGGTCGGCGTGCAGTTCGTGCCCGACGTGGCGCCCTATGAACACATGAAGATCCGTATTCTCAATGGCGGGCATGCCACCATTGCCTATCCGGCCGGGCTGCTCGACATTCATTTCGTGCACGAGGCCATGGAGCACCCGCTGGTCTCGGCTTTCCTCAAGAAGGTCGAAGCCGAAGAGATCATTCCGGTTGTGCCCCCCGTGCCCGATACCGATCTCGATGACTATTTCGCACTCTGTGAACGGCGCTTCGCCAATCCCAAGATCGGCGACACCGTTCGGCGCCTGGCATTGGACGGCTCCAACCGGCAGCCCAAATTCATCATCCCCTCGGCGCTTGATCGCATTCGCGATGGCCAGAGCGTCACCGGCCTGGCGCTCGTCTCGGCCCTCTGGTGCCGCTACTGCTTCGGCACCACCGATAGCGGCGCGGTGATCGAGCCGAACGACCCCAACTGGGACCGCCTCAACGCCCAGGCCATCAAGGCCAGGGACAACCCCAAGGCGTGGCTCGAAATGGCCGACATCTACGGCGATCTGGCCAAGGCCCCCGACTTCATCGCCGCCTTCACCAAGGCCCTCAACGCCCTCTGGACCCAAGGCACCGCCCGGACGCTCGAGGGGTATCTGGCGGATTAGCACTAGGTTTTGCCTCCGCCTTTCCCCCTCTAGTCGCTAGCAATCCCATTCGCTATGGTCCGCCCGGACCGAACATAAGAGGGCGGCGTGTCGCAAGACTTCCTGGTGGGTGTGGATGTAGGAACCGGCAGCGCCCGGGCCGGTGTCTTCACGCGCGATGGCCAGTTTCGTGGCCGTCACGAAGTGCCCATCCTGATGCGGCGCACCGATGCCAATTTCGCCGAGCATGACAGCAGCCAGATCTGGCAGGCCGTGTGTGAGGCCGTGCGCGGTGCCATGACTATAGCGGATGCAAAGCCCGCCGAGGTCTCCGGCATCGCCTTTGACGCCACTTGCTCACTGGTGGTGCGGGACGCATCGGGCGCCCCGGTCACCGTCTCGCGCGACGGCGAGGACCGATGGGACACCATTGTCTGGCTCGATCACCGTGCGCTGGACGAGGCCGACGAATGCACCCGCACCGGCCACGAGGTGCTGCACTTTGCCGGGGGCGTCATGTCGCCGGAAATGGAAGTGCCCAAGCTGATGTGGCTCAAGCGGCATTTGCCGCAAAGCTGGGACCGCGCCGGGCAGATGTTCGACTTGGCCGATTTCCTCTCCTGGAAGGCCACCGGCTCGCTGGCCCGCTCGCAATCGACCTTGACCTGCAAATGGACCTATCTGGGCCATGATGTGCAAAGCTGGCGGCATGACTTTCTGGCCAGGGTTGGTCTCGAAGACCTGCTCGAAAAGGCCGCCCTGCCGCAAAAGGCCAGCCCCGTCGGCGCCGATCTCGGTCCGTTGACGGCCGAGGCCGCGAACCAGCTTGGCCTGACCACGGCCTGCCGCGTCGGCGCCGGACTGATCGACGCCCATGCCGGAGCCCTGGGGGTATTGGGCGCCTTTACCGCCGATGTCGACACCATCGACCGGCATCTGGCCCTGATCGCCGGAACATCGAGCTGCGTCATGGCGCTTTCCGCCGAAGACCGGCCGACCTCCGGCGTCTGGGGCCCCTACTTCGGCGCCGTGCTGCCCGGTGTCTGGCTCAATGAAGGGGGCCAGTCGGCCACCGGCGCGCTGCTCGACCACATCATTCTCTGGCACAGCGCGGGAGGCGAGCCGACCCGCGACAAGCACCTGGCCATTTGCAACCGGGTGATGGAACTGCGCCAAAGCGAGGGCCTCAACCTGGCCAGCCGCCTGCATGTGCTGCCTGACTTCCATGGCAATCGCTCGCCTCTGGGCGACCCATCGGCATTGGGCGTGATTTCCGGCCTGACGCTGGACAGTGACTTTGACAGTCTCTGCCGGCTCTATTGGCGCACCTGTGTCTCCATTGCGCTCGGCGTGCGGCATATTCTCGATACCCTCAACACCAAGGGCTATGCCATCGACACGCTGCATATCACCGGCGGCCATACCCGCAATCCGCTGCTGATGGAGCTCTATGCCGACGCGACGGGCTGCACCGTGGTCGAACCCTCGACGCCGGATGCGACCCTGCTCGGCATGGCCATGGTCGCCGCCAATGCCGCCGGGCTCTATCCCAGCCTCGACCAGGCGTGCCTGGCCATGCAACAGGGCGGCACCGCCCGCGCACCCAGGGCCGAGGCGCGGGCGCAATTCGACCGCGATTACCGCATATTTCTTGAAATGCTCAAACAGCGTCAGGTGATCGACGGCTTGGAGTGAGGCGCGCTCGATCAGGGGTTGTCACCCCACCCTCTGCCCCTCCCTCTCAAGGGAAGGGATGCAAAGGACCTCGGCGTCAGGGCTGATGTATCACTTCCCCTTGTGAGGCCGGATCAAGTGCGGGAGTGATCCACGCTCGTGCACTGTGACCATCTTCAATCCGCCTATCCACGCGTCGCGATCCCCGATAAGCTCCTTTCCGGGAAGCCAAAATCAGTGGCCTTAAAGCGAGCGACAGAAGCTGCATGTCGATCAAAGCCGCCATCTATCACCTGACCCATTACAAGTATGACCGTCCGGTCACCCTTCAGCCGCAGGTCATTCGCCTGCAGCCGGCGCCGCATTCCAAGACCAAGGTGCTCAGCCACTCGCTTCGGGTCAGCCCCAGCCTGCACTTCGTCAATGTGCAGCAGGATCCCTATGGCAACTTCCTGACGCGCTTCGTGTTTCCCGAGCCGGTGACCGAGCTCAAGATCGAGGTCGACCTGGTGGCCGACATGACGTTCTATAATCCGTTCGACTTTTTCGTCGAAGAGAGCGGCGAGACCTGGCCGTTCCAATATCCCGAGGATTTGCGCGACGACCTGACGATCTACATGAAGCCCGAGCCGGCCGGGCCGCTGCTGCAGAAATTCCTCAATGGGCTCGACAAGAGCCCGAAAAACACCGTCACTTTCGTCACCGAGCTCAACGCCCATCTGCAAAGCGTGGTGAACTATATTGTCCGCCTCGAGCCCGGCGTATGGACGCCCGAGGAGACGCTTGGCAATGGCAAGGGGTCGTGCCGGGATTCGAGCTGGCTGTTGGTCAACATCCTGCGCCATCTCGGCCTCGCTGCGCGCTTTGTCTCGGGCTATCTGATCCAGCTCAAGCCCGATATCGTCTCGCTCGATGGCCCGGCGGGCACCGACCACGATTTCACCGATCTGCATGCCTGGGCGGAAGTCTATCTGCCGGGCGCAGGCTGGATTGGCCTTGATCCCACCTCGGGCCTGCTGACCGGCGAAAGCCATGTGCCGCTGGCGGCAACCCCGCATTATCGCAATGCCGCGCCGATCTCCGGCTTTGCCTCTTTTGCCGAAGTCGACTTCGCCTTCGACATGCGGGTGACCCGGATTGCCGAACATCCGCGCATCACCAAGCCGTTCTCCGACGAGAGCTGGGAGCGGCTCAATGCCCTGGGCAAAAAGGTCGACGAAAAACTCATCGAGCAGGATGTGCGCCTCACCATGGGGGGCGAGCCGACCTTTGTGTCCATCGATGATTTCGAAGCCGATGAGTGGAATGCCGGCGCAGTCGGTCCCACCAAGCGGCGCCTGGCCGATGCGCTGATCCGCCGCCTGCGCCAGCGCTTTGCGCCCAATGGCATGCTGCACCATGGCCAGGGCAAGTGGTATCCCGGCGAAACCCTGCCGCGCTGGACCTTCTCGCTCTATTGGCGCGTCGACGGCAAGCCGGTCTGGCAGGACGAAAAGCTGATTGCCCAGGAAGGCGTCAGGACCAGCGCCACGCACGAGGATGCGCGGAAATTCCTCGATGCTTTTGCGCACAATCTCGGACTGACCGGCGAGACCATCGACGAGGCCTATGAAGACCCCGGCGAATGGCTGCTCAAGGAAGCCAATCTGCCGGCCAATGTCGACCCCGCCAATTCCGAACTGGCCGATCCTGAGGCGCGCTCGCGCATTGCCAAGGTATTCGAGCGCGGACTGACCAACCCCACCGGCTATGTGCTGCCCGTGCAGCGCTGGAACGCCAGGGCCTCGAGCCCCTGGCTGACCGAAAAATGGAAGACGCGGCGCGGCAAGCTGTTCCTGGCGCCCGGCGACAGCCCGGCCGGCTATCGCCTGCCCTTGAGTTCGCTCAAGCATTTGAAGGCCACGGACTTTCCGCATGTGGTACCCATGGATCCTGGCGCGCCGCGCGGGCCGCTGCCCGATCCCGAAGAAATCCTGGCGCGCAAGAAGACCGGGCTTGAAACCGATCCGCGCGCCCAGGCCGCCGCCGGCTTCACCGCCGCGACCGAGCAGCAGGACATCACCGAACAGGTCATCAGCGAGATCGAGGGCGAGGTGCGCACCGCCGTCACCGCCGAAGTGCGCGAGCACCGCCTCTGCGTCTTCCTGCCCCCGGTGGAGGCACTGGAGGACTTTCTCGAACTGATCGCTGCCGCTGAAGCCGCAGCCAAGCAGATCGGCCAGCCGATCCATGTTGAAGGCTATGCCCCGCCACAGGACCCGCGGCTCAACGTCATTCGCGTGGCGCCTGATCCAGGCGTCATCGAGGTCAATATCCACCCCGCTTCCAGCTGGGATGATTGCGTGGCCACCACGGAGGCCGTCTACGAGGAGGCGCGCCAGTGCCGCCTGGGCGCCGACAAGTTCATGATCGATGGCAAGCATGTCGGCACCGGCGGGGGCAATCATGTCGTGGTCGGCGGAGCCACGCCGCATGACAGCCCGTTCCTGCGCCGGCCGGACCTCTTGAAATCGCTGGTGCTGCATTGGCAGCGCCACCCCTCGATGAGCTATCTATTCTCGGGCATGTTCATCGGCCCGACCAGCCAGGCCCCCCGCCTGGATGAGGCACGGCACGACAGCCTGTACGAGCTCGAAATCGCCATGGCCCAGGTGCCGGCGCCGGGCGGAGGCGCCCCGCCTCTGCCCTGGCTGACCGACCGGCTGTTCCGCAATCTGCTGGTCGATGTCACCGGCAATACACACCGCGCCGAAATCTGCATCGACAAGCTCTATTCGCCCGATGGCCCCACCGGGCGGCTGGGACTGGTGGAGTTTCGCGGCTTCGAAATGCCGCCCAATGCGCGCATGTCGCTCGCCCAGCAATTGCTGATCCGGGCCCTGATTGCCCGCTATTGGGACAAGCCGCTTTCGGGTGACTTCACACGCTGGGGTACCAGCCTGCACGACCGCTTCATGCTTGGAAGTTTTGTCTGGCAGGATTTCCTCGGCGTGCTGGAGGATTTGCGCCAGCATGGCTTTGACTTCGAGCCCGAATGGTTCGCCGCCCAGCTCGAGTTCCGCTTCCCCTTCTGCGGCGAGGTAGAGGTGGATGGGGTCAGGCTCGAACTGCGCCAGGCGCTGGAGCCCTGGCATGTGATGGGAGAACAGGGCGCGATCGGCGGTACGGTGCGCTTTGTCGATTCATCGGTGGAGCGGCTGCAGGTGCGTCTCGAATGCGACAATCCGGGCCGCTACACGGTGACCTGCAACCAGCGTCCAATGCCACTGCAACCGGCAGGCGCTGCTGGCGGAGCCGTAGCGGGGGTGCGCTTCAAGGCCTGGCAGCCGGCTTCGGGCATGCATCCGGCCATACCGGTGCACGCGCCGCTGGTGTTTGACATCTACGACAACTGGACCGGCCGGCCGATCGGCGGCTGCACCTACCACGTCGCCCATCCGGGCGGACGCAACTACGAAACCTTTCCGGTCAATGGCAATGAAGCCGAGGCCCGGCGGCTGGCACGCTTCGTGCCGCATAACCACACCCCGGGTGGATATCGCCTCACCCCCGAAAAGCCTGCGGATGAGTTTCCGCTGACGCTTGACCTCAGGCGGCCGGCGCGGTTCACGTAATGCCATGAGTTCGCGGAATCAGCAGACCCGCGGCAAGCCCCCGGCCGGCCCCAGCATCATTGCTGATTACCGCCTGCTGCCCGGCGTGCCGGACGAGATGATCGACCCGTCCGGCGCCATACGGCCCGGCTGGGATAAACTCATGGCAGCCTTCGATGCGCTGGGGCCGTCCGAACTGGCCGCCCGGGTCGAGCGCGCCGACCAGTATCTGCGCGATGCCGGGGTGTTCTACCGCAAATATGACGGGGCCGAGGGCAAGGAACGCGCCTGGCCCCTGGCCCATATCCCGCTGCTGATCGACGAAGCCGACTGGGTACAGATTTCGAGCGGGCTGACCCAGCGCGCCGAACTGCTCGAAGCCATTGTCGCCGACATCTATGGCAACAACACGCTGGTGCAGGAAGGCCTGCTGCCGCCCGAGCTGATCGCCCAGAACAGCGAATTCCTGCGCCCCCTGGTCGGGATACGGCCGGTCAGCGGGCACTATCTGCATTTTTGCGCCTTCGAACTGGGACGTGGGCCGGACGGGTCCTGGTGGGTGTTGGGGGACCGGACGCAGGCGCCCTCGGGTGCCGGCTTTGCCCTGGAAAACCGCGTGGCCACTACCCGCGCCCTGTCCGAAATCTACGCCTCGCTCAATATCAACCGGCTGGCCGGCTTCTTCCGCGGCTTCCGCGATGCGCTGTTCAACCAGGCCCAGCGCGATGGCGGGCGCGTCGGCATTCTCACCCCCGGCCAGCTCAACGAAACCTATTTCGAACATGCCTATATCGCCCGCTATCTGGGGCTGATGCTGCTTGAGGGCGAGGATCTGGTGGTCGAGGACGGGCAGGTCATGGTGCGCACCGTGGCCGGCCTCAAGCCGGTCAGCGTGCTCTGGCGCCGGCTCGACGCCAGCTTCGCTGATCCGCTCGAATTGCGCTATGACAGCCATATCGGCACCCCCGGCATGGTCGAGGCGTTGCGCGCCGGCTCGATCTCGATGATCAATGCGCTGGGCACCGGCATCATGGAAACGCGGGCATTGGCCGCCTTCATGCCGCGCCTGTGCAAGCATTTGCTGGGTACGGGGCTCGAACTGCCCGAAATCGCCACCTGGTGGTGCGGCCAGGGCGCCGAGCGCGAATTCGTGCTCGATAATTTCGATCAACTCATGATCGGACCCGCCTTCTCCACGCAATTGCCGTTCGACGATCTGCGCGGCACCGCCCTTGGCGCCAGCATGACCGCCGAACAGAAGGCTGACCTCAAATCCCGCATCGCCAATGATGGCGGCGCCTATGTCGGGCAGGAGCCGGTTCGACTCTCCACCGCGCCGGTCTATGTCGATGGCAAGCTCGAGCCGCGGCCCATTACCCTGCGCGTCTATGCCGCCCGTACCGATGAAGGCTGGACCATCATGCCGGGCGGCTTTGCCCGTGTCGGTTCCACCACCGACACGACGGCCCTGGCCATGCAACGCGGCGGCCAGGCCGCCGACGTCTGGGTGCTGTCGAGCAAGCCGGTCGAACAGGTCTCGCTGCTGCCGCGCGAGGGTGAAAAGCTGGTGCGCAATGCGCCGGGCAATCTGCCCAGCCGTGCCGCTGACAACCTCATCTGGCTGGGCCGCTATGCCGAGCGCTGTGAAGCGACCGTGCGCATCCTGCGCGCTTATAATGCCCGGTTGGCCGAACTCTCCAAGCCAGACCTGCCGATCCTGACCCATTGCGCAGCGCTGCTCGAAACGCTTGATGTCGATGCCGCCGAAGCCATGCCGCAGGGACTGCTGGCCTCCATCGACAGCGCGGTGCACAGCGCCGGACAAATCCGCGACCGCTTCTCGCCCGATGGCTGGCTGGCCCTGACCGACCTGCAAAAGACCGCCAAGCGCTTTGCCGCGCGCATCGACACGGGCGATGATGCCACCCGCGCCATGACTGTGCTGCTGCGCAAGCTGGCCGGCTTCTCGGGCCTGGTGCACGAGAACATGTATCGCTTTGCCGGCTGGCGCTTTCTTGAACTGGGGCGGCGGCTGGAACGGGCTATCCAGATGGCGCGCGTCACAGCCTGGCTGTCGGCCCCCGACGCCCCGGACGGTTCGGTCGAAATGCTGCTCGAAATCGGCGACAGCGTAATGTCGCATCGGCGCCGCTATTCAGTCACGGCCGGAGCGCTGAGCGCTGTCGACCTGCTGGTGCTCGATCCCCTCAATCCGCGTTCGGTTCTGTTCCAGCTCGCCGAATTGCGCGACCAGATCGAAGCCCTGCCCGGCGGCATTGACGATGAACAACTATCCCCTGCCGCCAAGCTGGCGTTGGAGATCCACACCGATCTGGTCATCGCCGAAGCCAGCGACATGACACCGGCGCGGCTCGACCGGTTGGCTGACGATGTGGGCATGCTGTCCAGCCTGATCGCCGCGGCTTATTTCACCTGAGGGCGGGACAGATGCTCTACGATATCCGCCTGGCTCTCGAATATGACTATGACGCCCCGGTGCATGGCGGCCGCCACCACATTCGCGTGGCGCCAGCCAATGTGCCGGGCCTGCAGCGTGTGATTGCGTCCTCGCTGGCCATTGAACCGGCGCCAGCGCGCCAGAGCGGCTTTCTCGACTTTTTCGGCAATTCGGTGACCGCCATCACCATGACCGAACCGCATGACAAGCTGACCATCCGCCTAACCGCACGTGTACAGATCGAGGAATTCTCGCCGCCCGCAGACCTGTCTCCGCCACTGGCGCAACTCTCCCGCGAGATCGGGCAATATTGGTCGGTGGCGTCCACCAGCCCGCAGCACTTCCTGGCCGCCTCGTCCCGTGTCCAGATGGTTCCGGCGATCACCGACTATGCGCGCGCCGTGGCGGCGGACGCGCCCACGACGCTGGGCGTTGCCACCGCACTGTGCATGGCGATCCACAGGGACTTCGAATATGACCCCAAGGCGACCGATGTCGAAACCCGCCCGGCCGAGGCCTTCGAGCTGCGCAAGGGCGTCTGCCAGGATTTCGCCCATGTGATGATTGCGGGCCTGCGCGGCCTTGGCATTCCAGCCGGCTATGTATCGGGCTTCCTGCGCACCAATCCACCGGAAGGGCAGGCGCGCCTTGAAGGGGCCGATGCCATGCATGCCTGGGTGCGGGCCTGGTGCGGCCAGCATCTGGGCTGGGTCGAGTTCGATCCCACCAATGCCATGATTGCCGGACCCGACCATATCTCGATCGGCCATGGGCGCGACTATTCCGACATCTCGCCCATTGTTGGTGTTCTGCGCACCCATGGCTCGCATGAGACCAAGCAATCGGTGGACGTGCTGCGCGTCGAGTAACCCGGCAACGGAACCAAAATCGTCATCACCTCGTTCTTTTGGCACGCGGGCCGAGCGGCCCCGCCAGGAAAGGTCCGGCAAACCGGATCGCAGGAGATGACGACGATGAACCAGTCCCAGTTCAGAACCCATGATGGCAACAGCCGGGTCACCGCAGCCACCTGGAGCGACGACCTCTACGACCACCAGTCGCGCTTCGCCGAAGTGGCTCTAGCTCTTCTTCCCGCCTCCCTCATCCTGGCGACCGCCACCGCCCTGCTGGTCGCCCTTCTCTAGGGTCGAAACGGCGCACCAGCCAACAACAGATCCCGGAGGGTTCAATGGGTACGATACTTCTGATCATTCTTATTCTCTTGCTGATCGGCGCGCTGCCGACCTGGGGATATTCACGTGGCTTCGGCTACTTTCCCTCGGGCATTCTCGGCGTCGTTCTGGTCGTGGTGCTGATCCTGGTTCTGATGGGTCGCATCTAGCCCCCGCATAAACCCAAACGGGCACGCCAGGTCCCTCTGGTTTCCTTGAAAATGGATTGTGCCCTTGCGGATCGATGGTCGCCCCCCTTTTGATCCGCACCTTTTGTCCCGACAGGCCAAGGGCTTGTCGGGACTTCTTTTTTCACCCAATCCGCGCGGAACTCCTGCCAGTCCCTGGCGTTGTTCCGACAACACAACAAGGAGCGTCCAATGGCTACGACTTCCGATATGGCCCCTTCCCGCCGCAAGGCCGGCAATGGTGGTGCTGCCGCCAAGGCCAAGACCGAGACCCGCGAGCAGGAACTGGAGGCGCAGGTCGCCCAGCTTCAGGCCGACATCAGGGCGATTTCCGACACGCTGGGAAAGCTCTCCGGCGAGAAGGTCGGAGAGGCGCGCGCAGTGGCGACCAGTGAGGTCAAGCAATTGCAGGCCCGCGGCCAGCACTTGCTGGACGACGCACAGGACCAGGTGACCCAGGCCGAAAAACAGCTCAAGGATACTATCCGCGAAAAGCCATTGACGGCCGTAGCCGCGGCAGCCGGGATCGGCTTCGTCTTCGCCCTGCTCACCCGGCACTAATTATGGGTCTGATTTCGCCGCTCGCTTCCCTGCTGGGGCTGGAGGTTGAAGGCCTTGCATCCAAGGCCAAGGCCGCAGCCCTGGTCTGGGGGCTGATTGCGCTGTTCTGCACCATTGCCGTTGGCTTCCTGATCGCGGCCGGCTTTATGGCACTGGCCGACATTGTCGGGCCGATCATCGCCGCCCTCATTCTGGCAGGAACGTTTCTGGTTCTTGCTCTTGCAGTTTATCTGGGCTCGCTGATCGGCCGCAGCCACCGGCAGCGGGAACTGGCGGAACGCCGCAGGGCCAAGGAAACCAGTACGTTCCTCACCACCGCCGCGCTCACCGCCCTGCCACTGCTGACCAGATCACCCATGCTGTTGCGCCTCGGACTGCCTGCCGCAGCCATAGCCGCCATTGCCCTGTTGCGTGACAACGATGACGGGGGCGAGGCCTGACGCGCGAGTGTCAGCGGCCATTGGTGCGCATGTCTGCGGGCGGCCGGATCACCGGCAGGGCCAGTGGATGCAATTGTAGATCCACGGCATTTTCCAGATCGATCAGTTCCCCGTCGACCACGGCATGGGTGCCCCGCTTGCGCTTGGGAAATCGCAGGATCAGATCGCGCACTTCGGTTTCGCTGACGGCTGGATTGGCGCGCCAGCGTCCGCTCATCACATCGAGCGCCAGGTTGAGCAATTCCCGGGTGGAAACACTGCGTGCCACATAGACCCCGAGCCGCCCTGAATTGAGCGTTGTGGCCACCGGCACGGGACTGTCGTCAAGCGGATTGTTGGAGATCGCCACGCCCGTCGCGGTCACGGTCCTGTCGCCCTTCTCTGTATGCAACTCGACCTCAAAGCGCGGCGGGTTGACCGCTGCCGCCAGAATGGCGCGCAGGCTGGCCAGCATCTTGCCGACACGGCTGCGATAGACCATGCCATTGCGGATGCGCACCAGGCGCGCATGAATGCCCACCCCGAACTGATGTACAAAAGGCCGGCCATTGGCCGTGGCGATGTCGATCCGGTCGACTTGCCCGCGCGCAATGGCAGTCAAGGCACGATCCAGCTCCAGGGGCATGCCCAAGGCGCGCGCAAACAGGTTCATCGTGCCGGCCGGCAACACGCCAAGAGGCTTGTTGCTCTTGAAGGCAATGCCCGCCGCCGCCGAAATCGTGCCATCACCGCCACCGGCTATCACCGCCTCGACGGACGGGTCATTGGCAGCGGCCTTGAGGGCCTTTTCGACATCCTTGCCCGCCACGATCGTGCAGTCGAGTTCATGTCCCTCGCGCGCGAACAGATCCGTCGCCATAGCGCAGAGTTCGTCGAGATCCAGGGTGCGCAGGGTCCCGCCGTCCTTGTTCAAAATGGCCCGGATTTTCAAAGAGCGTCATCCTTTTTTGTCGTCCTGGCGCGGCCCAGTTCGGGAAGCCTGATTGTCACTTCGAGTCCGCCACCTTCCACCGGCGCGTAGTGCGGCTCACCGCCGAACTGCCCCGAGAGCTGCTTGACGATCACCGAGCCCAGCCCTGATTCGGTTGCATCGTCACCCTCCGGCATGCCCACACCGTCATCCTTGACGCGGAGCATCGGCACATCTTCTTCAACGCGCGCCAAGGTGACGGTTATGGTGCCACTGCGCGCGTCCGGAAAGGCATATTTGAGCGCATTGGTCACCAGCTCACCGACCAGGATGCCGAGTGTCGTGGCATCGCGCGCACTCACTTCAATGGGCGACAGGTCGCCACACACCGCGATGCGGCCGCCATCGGTCTGGGTTTCGGCAAGGTCCTCGAGAACCGCGGCGAGGAATTCGTCAGCGCTGGCGGTTTCAAGGTCATCCCCCAGGCGCAGGCGACGATGGGCCGAGGCCACCGCATGGACGCGCAGCCGCGCCGCTTCGAGCGCCGCGCGAACATCGTCCGACTGAGTGCGCATGACCTGCAGGGCCAGAAGCGAAGAGACGGTGGCCAGCGAATTGCCAATGCGGTGATTGGTGTCCTGCAACAACGCTTCCACCCGCTGGCGTTCGCGCTCGGCATGAGCGCGCGCCTCCTCGATATCCCGCGTGCGCTCGGCCACTTCTTCTTCCAAGGCCTCGTTCTGGCTCAACAGCCCGCGATGGCGCTGGGCCAATGCGCTGACCTGCTTCTGCGTGCGCATCAACAGGGCATAGGCCAGGATCGCCGCCGCAGCGAGCGCGGCAATCAACGCCGCGACCAGGCCCGTGCGGGTCTGATCGATCTGCTGGTTGCGATCAGCCAGCTTGGCATCTTCCTCGGCGATGAACTCTTCCAGCGTCGCGCTGACCTCGGCCATCAGCCGCGCGCCCATGCCGGTCTCTGTCAGGGTCTGGGCCTCTTCACTGCGCCGCGTCGAAACCAGCTCCACTGTGCGGTTCATTTCCGCCATCTTGCTTGAAATGTCGCCGGTGATGCTGGCCACGCGGTCGCTTTGTCCACGATCATCCGTCGTCATTTCCATAAGGGCCGCGACGCGACGATCCAGGCTTGAGACCGCTTCTCGATAGGGCTGGAGAAACTGCGGGTCGGCCGTCAGCAAAAAACCGCGCTGGCTGGCCTCGGCCTGGCTCAGTGCATGGGTCAGCTCGCGCGCGGCATTGCGCACCGCATGGGTCTTGTTGATGTCGTTGAGCTGCCGGTCGATGCCCTGCATCAGCATCAGCGCCGCTACCGCGGCCAGGCACACCAGGCCGAGCGAAACCCACACCGCCAGGCGTCGCGTACCCCGCCGGACAAGATGCGGTCCCTCGACACTTTTGAGCCCGTCAACCAAGACGCTCATCTCCTGCTCCTGCGCCGGGTGCGGCCGCTGTGCCCGAGCAATGCTTTCCAGCGATGGCAGCAATGAGGCCGACATGGCTAAATCAGGGGGCGGACCGGTTCACCCAGACCTTCCCACCCGGCCAGGCGCGCCAGCTCGGCCGCATCGAGTACCTCGCAACTCCGCCCCAGCCAGCGGATCAGACCCTTGTTCGTCAGCTTGCGCAATGTCTTGTTGGTGTGAACGATGGACAGGCCCAGCGTGTCGGCAACATGCTGCTGGGTCAGCGGGATCGAAAGCGGTCCCTGCCCCTTGCCCAGGCCAACCGCTTTGGCCCGTTCATGCAGGAACGCCAGGAGATAGGCCGCCCGCTCGAGCGCCGTGCGCCGCCCCAGGCTGAGCAGATGATCGTCCAGCATCCGCTCCTCGCGTGCTGCCAGCCAGGTGACGTCAAAGGCAAGGCCAGGGTGGTTGGCAAACAACTCATCGAGCCGATCCCGCTGAAACACGCACAGCACCAGGGGCGAAAGCGCTTCGACCGAATGTTCCATTTCACCGATCACCGAGCCCTGCAACCCGACCAGATCGCCGGGCAGCACATAGTTCAGGATCTGCCGCCGCCCGTCATCGAGCATCTTGAAGCGGAACGCCCAGCCCGACAGCACGGTGAATAATTGCGCGCTATGCGCACCCTCGGTCAGGAAGACGGCTCCGGATTCGGCGGTCATTTCGCCGGTTTTGAAACTGGAAACAAATTTCAGCTCGCCGGCCGAAAAGTCGCGAAACGTTGGCAGCGTGCGCAACGGGCATTGCTCGCAGGACACGCGTCGCCCGGAAGATGGAAGGACCAAACTCAATTGATTTCCTGACGCTTTTGGAAGTCGAGATATCAAACGCTATGTCGGCAAGGAGCGTTCCCGACATGTCATAGTTAAATGACAGGGGCGCCAGATGAGCCGATCAGAGGCCGGGGGCACACACCAACAGAAAGCACACCCATGCTGAACGGCCGAACGGTTCTCGTCCTCGAGACCGAATTCATCATCGCATTGGGGATACAAAGTGCCCTGCAGGCCATGGGGGCGACGCAGGTGGTTCTGGCGCGCAGCCCCGACGAGGCCAATCAGCATAGGTCCGAGTGGACAGCGGCTGCGCTGGCCATCGTCGAGATCGAAACCGACAAGCCCGAGTTGATCGCCTTCGCCCGACAGTTGGCGCAGAGCGGAATAGCCGTCATTGGCATCAGTGCGGACGATCTGCGTGCAGAGGGAGTGCCAGGCCTGCCCGACACCCCTATCTTGCTCAAGCCATTGCCCGATGCGGACCTGGCCGAAGCCATAAAGGTCCGCCTCGCTCAGAAGCCGTGATTGCCTGACGTCACCTGCGCAGAGACGGCATCGGGACCATAATCGGACTCGCCACTCACCTTGAGCAGCTCGGTCAGACGCGTACGGGCACGGCTGACCCGGCTCTTCATGGTGCCAACGGCGCATTCGCAGATCGAGGCCGCCTCTTCATAGGAAAAGCCCGAAGCGCCGATCAGGATGATGGCTTCACGCTGGTCATCCGGCAGCTCGGAAAGCGCTGCCTTGAAGTCTTCGAGATCCATCGAACCATATTGCGAAGGATGCACGGAAAGACGCTCTGTAAAGGCACCGTCGGTGTCCTGCACCTCGCGCCCGCGCTTGCGCATCTGGCTGTAGAACTCGTTGCGCAGAATCGTGAACAGCCACGCCTTGATATTGGTGCCCATCTCGAAGCTGGACTGCTTGGCCCAGGCCTTCATCACAGTGTCCTGCACCAGGTCATCGGCCTTGTCATGCTTGCCGGTCAGCGACACCGCAAAGGCGCGCAGACTGGGCAGGGTCGCAAGCATCTCGCGCTTGAAGGAAGTTCCCTCGGCATTCATGCCGTTACTCCCCACCGCGATTGGACGACTTGTCGCTCTGTGCCTGTTCGGCGCTGTCGAGCTTTTCGAGCAGGTCGAGAAGCTGGTCGGGGACGCCTTCGTCCTGAACCGCTCCATAAAGGGCGCGCAGACGCGACCCGATATCCGAGGTCGGACCGAGCCCATCGTCCGCCCGCTCCGCCTGCATGCGCACACGTTGCTGCGTCACCAGATTATCCTTCTTCATTCCGAATTTGACCGTTCAGTCTTGATTTATCGCGCTGTAACGTGGCCCAAATGCCCGGAGAGGTGCAAAAGTTCCAAACTGCCGGAACTTTTCTCGGCAACACACGTTTTGGGCCATCGTGAGGTACAGTACAACAAGCGTCACCCGGGAGTTTTCGTCTATGTCCTTGTCCACGCGGATCGCACCGCATCTGCCCTACCTGCGGCGTTTTTCTCGCGCCGTCACCGGTTCGCAGACCTCAGGCGACGCCTATGTCGCCGCCACGCTCGAAGCGCTGATCGCCGATATCTCCCTGTTTCCCGAAGCCAGCAATGACCGCATTGCGCTCTACAAGCTGTTCTCGGCACTGTTTTCATCGTCTGCGGTGAAAGTGCCGGAGCCGGCTTCGAATTTTGCCTGGGAACAGCGCGCCGCCGCCAATCTGGCCAATCTGGCGCCCCTGCCCCGCCAGGCATTCCTGCTGGTTGCGGTTGAAGGCTTCAACCATGCCCAGGCCGCCGAGATCCTCTCGACCAGCGAGGATGAATTCGCTGACCTGCTCGACCAGGCGTCCACCGACATTTCCCGCCAGGTGGCCACCGAGATCATGATCATCGAAGATGAACCGCTGATCGCCATGGATATCGAGCAGATGGTTCAGAGCCTCGGCCACAAGGTGGTCAGCATTGCCCGCACCCACAAAGAAGCCCTGAGCCTATTTGCGCAGACCCAGCCCCGCATGATCCTGGCCGACATCCAGCTTGCCGACGGCAGCTCGGGCATCGATGCGGTCAACGACATTCTCAACAATCACTCGGTGCCGGTGATCTTCATCACTGCTTTCCCCGAGCGGCTGCTGACCGGGGAGCGGCCCGAACCGACATTCCTGGTCACCAAGCCGTTCAATCCCGACATGGTGAAGGCCCTGATCAGCCAGGCGCTGTTCTTCGATGAAGGCTCGCGCGCCGCGGCCTGATCCAGCTACATACGATTGCGGAAAAGGCCGGCTCGTCCCGGCCTTTTTCTTTGCGTGCGGAACTTGCGGTGAGCGGCGGCGTTGTTTGTGCAAGTATCAAAACATGGAGTTTCCCATGCTGTATTATGCACTGGTTTTTCTGGTAATCGCGCTGATCGCCGGCGTGCTGGGCTTTGGTGGCATTGCCGGCGCCTCGGCTGGTATCGCGCAGATCCTGTTCTTCCTGTTCCTCGCCTTCCTCGTGATTTCTCTCGTGGTCGGGCTGTTCCGCAGGGGCACATAGGACTTTCAGGCGATATTGACAGAAAAAGCGGCGTCCCTTGGGGCGCCGCTTCTGTTTCAGGGTTCTGGAAACCAGCTCTCGATCTGGCCCGTCGCCCAATAGACGGTCAGCCCGATCCACTCGCGCATGGCAGTCGATGCAATGGTGAGATTGCCGCCCAGATCGGCCAGATCAAGACCGAACTGCTCTGTGCCGGTGCTGCGGTAATCCGTGGGCCAAGGCAGCACCCGCACTCCCTGGGCGCGAAACAAGCCGACCGATCGCGGCATGTGAAAGGCCGATGTGACCAGCGCGACAGTATTGCCGCCTTCGGCGAGCAACTCCCGGGTGAACCGCGCATTCTCGGCCGTGTTGCGGGACTCCGGCTCTAGCACCAGACGATCGCTCTCGATCCCCAGCGCCACAAAGAAGCGGCGCGCCGTTTCCGCCTCGCTCTCACCCAGCCCACCCAGCACACCGCCGCCGCCGGACAGGACGATGCGCGCTTGCGGAAAGCGCTGCGCCAGCCATAGCGTGGTGGACAACCGCTCCCCGGCATCATTCATCGCCACGGTCTGCCGGACCCCGCTGACGCTGGAGACGGTCGCACCACCGAGCATCACGATGGCATCGACGCGCTCAGGCATTGCCGGCACCGCAAACCGGTCCTCCAGCGGTCGGATCATGATCCCCCCGATATTGGTCAGGCTGGCAAGGCCAAGCAGCAACACGGCCAGGGACAAGGCGGTCAGGGCAAACCAGCGGCGTCCGAATGCAATCAGAACACCGGCCATCAGCATCAGCAAAAGCACGATGCTGATGGGCTGCGCCACCAGCCAGAACAGCTTCGAGACAACAAAGAACATGCCCACCCTACCTTGCACGGTGCGGGCAAAACCCGCTTTTTCGCTTGCTATCTCACTGGCTTCTGGTTTTCTACCAGACGGTCAAGATTGCCAATCGAATAATAAGGCAGTCGCCAGTCAGGAAGCGCCCGGGAACGGGCCAATGGTGAGCATGAAGCAGGCAGCGCCCGCAAAAGCGGAGCCATCGCCGGTCGTCGAACTGCGCGAACTTCACAAATCCTTCGGCGCCCTGGAAGTGCTCAAGGGCATTTCCTTTACCGCGCGCGAGGGGCAGGTCGTCTCCCTTATCGGGTCTTCCGGATCAGGCAAATCCACGCTGCTGCGCTGTATCAACATGCTCGAGATCCCCGATAGCGGGGATGTATTGATTGACGGCGAAGCCATTGTGCTCAAGGGCAATGGCCAGGGCCGCAGCATTGGCGACGAACACCAGATCCGCCGCATCCGCTCAGAGCTGGGCATGGTGTTCCAGTCGTTCAACCTCTGGGCGCACATGACCATTCTGGAAAATGTCATGGAAGCGCCGCTGGTGGTGCAAAAGCGCGCCCGGCCAGAGGTGGAAGCGGAAGCCCGCGCCATGCTGGACAAGGTCGGCATTGGCGCCAAGGCCGATGCCTATCCCGCCCAGCTCTCCGGCGGCCAGCAACAGCGCGCCGCCATCGCCCGCGCCCTCTGCATCAATCCGCGCGTCATGCTGTTTGACGAACCCACCTCCGCGCTCGACCCCGAGCTTGAAGTGGAGGTGCTGCGCGTCATCAAGTTGCTAGCCGACGAGGGCCGGACCATGGTGCTGGTGACCCATGACATGGATTTTGCCCGCTCGGTGTCCGACCGGGTGATCTTTCTGCATCAGGGACTGATCGAGGAGGAAGGCGCGCCCGACGAGGTGTTCGGCGCGACCAAATCGGCCCGTCTCAAACAATTTCTCAATGCGGCCAGCCACGACTGACCTGCATGGAAAACGACCCGGAAAACCGGGCGCAATGACAACACGAACAAGCAAACGGAGAACGAGAATGAAAAAGACTATGCTGGCAGCGGCCGCCGTTCTGGCCCTCGCCACCCCCGCCTTCGCCCAGGACACTGTCCGCATCGCCACTGAAGGCGCCTATGCGCCCTGGAACTTCCTCAACGACGCCGGCGAACCCGCCGGTTTCGAGATCGATCTGGGCAATGCCATCTGCGAAACCGCAGAGCTGAGCTGCGAGTGGATCATCAATGACTGGGATTCCATCATCCCGAACCTGCTGGCCGGCAACTACGACCTGATCATGGCCGGCATGTCGATCACCGATGAACGCCTCGAAACCATCGACTTCTCCGACAATTACTTCCCGCCCGATCCGTCCAAGTTCGTCGCCGCTGCCGGCGCCGGTCTGGACTTTTCGGCCCTGTCCGGCGCGCGCGTCGGCGTGCAGGGTGGCACCATCCAGGCCGGCTATGCCGAGGAAAACCTGGGCGGCGCCAACACCATCGTCACCTTCTCGACCGCTGACCAGGCCATGGCCGACCTGGCCGCCGGCAATCTCGACACCATCCTGGCCGACGGCGCCTATCTTGAGCCCGTCGTGACCGCCTCGAACGGCGCGCTGGAATTCGTGGGTGAAGACGTGATGATCGGCGGCGGCGTGGGTGCCGGCGTGCGCAAGGAAGACGCTGAACTCAAGGCAACTGTTGACGAGGCCCTGGCCTCGCTCAAGGCCGATGGCACCGTGGACGCCCTGATTGCCCAGTGGTTCGACGGCATGGGTCCGTTCTTCGCCGAGTAAAACGCGCATCGCGCCTCTCCCGGCCCGTCCGGGGGAGGCAACCAACCGCGAAAGAGCGGCATGACCGAAGACCTCGCCTTCTGGCTCGGCTACATCACCAATGGCAAGCATCTGACCTGGTACGCCAGTTTCCAGTTCACGATCTATGCCGCCCTGCTCGGCGGCGCCCTGGCCGTGGTGTTCGGCCTGACCGGCGCCACACTGAAAAATTCGCGCTTCTTCGTGCTGCGCCTCATCGGCTCGACCTATTCGTCCATCGTGCGCGGCGTGCCTGACGTGCTGTTCTTTCTCTTCTTCCCCCTGGCCTTCGAGCAGGGCGTGGAATGGCTGGTGTCCACCCAGATCTGCTCGCCAGAAGCCATTGCCGCCCAGACTGCCCCCTGGCCGCCCTGCCGCGAGGCCAACTGGTTCCTGGGCACCACCGAATACCTCCTGCTCGCCAGCGTCTCGCTGGGGCTGGTCTATGGCGCCTTTGCCACCAATGTCATTCATGGCGCCATGCGGGCCGTTCCGGCCGGTCAGCTCGAAGCCGCGCGGGCCTATGGCATGAGCGCTGCCCAAGTGCTCTGGCGCGTGCATATCCGCCAGATGTGGGTCTATGCCCTGCCTGGGCTCTCCAATGTGTGGATGCTGATCGTCAAGGCGACCTCGCTGCTCTCGCTGCTGCAGATCGCCGATATCGTGCTCTGGGCCGATCGTCTCGGCGCGCCAAATTTCCTGCCCACGGTGGGCCTTGTGCATGACGACTGGCGCTGGCGCTATTATCTGGTGCTGTTCGTTTTTTATATCCTGGTCACCTGGCTGTCCGAGCGCGCCTTCGAATATCTGATGCGCCGCACCGGGCGCGGCATCCTGTCCGAGGTGCCGGCCTGATGGATGCGTTCTTCAACGATCTGGCCGTCATGGCCCCGGCAGTGGTGTTCAACATCTACTTCGCCCTGGCCTCGATCCCGCTCGGCTTTGTCATGGCGGTGTTCCTGGCGCTGGGCAAGGCCTCGTCCAACCCGCTGATCAACGCCCTTTCGCGCGGCTATATCTACGCCTTTCGCGGCTCGCCGCTGTTCATCCAATTCTTCATGTTCTATTCGCTGGCGCTTTCGCTCAACCTGACCGTGTGGCGGCCGCTCGGCATTTCCGGCTTCGTGCTGCATCCCCTGTTTATGGGGCCGCTGGTGCTGGTGCTCAACACTGCCGCCTATACCGCCGAGATCTTCTATGGCGCGCTGCGCGCCGTGCCGCGTGGCGCTGTCGAGGCCGCCAGGGCCTATGGCATGAGCCGGTCCCAGCAATTCCGCCGGGTGGTCTGGCCCAATCTCATCCGGCTGGCCTGGCCGGCCTATACCAATGAGGTGGTGTTCCTGTTTCACGCCACGGCCATCGTCTATTTTGCCCTGCCCGTGGTCGGGCCGCAGGCTGACCTGATGATTACCGCCAAGACCCTGTTCGAGCGCGATTTCAATGCATTCCTGCATTTCTCGGTGGCCGCGCTCTACTTCCTCGTGGTCTCGCTGGTGGTATTCTTCCTGTTCGGCCTGGTCTATCAGCGCCTGATGCGCCATCTGCCGGCCCAGCCGGGCCTGCGTTTTGCCCCAAAATGGTTCCGCTAAAACAATGACATTTCAGCAGCACTCGACCGTGCTGGCCGGCGATGCGCCCGGCCATTCGACCACGCTCTATTGGTACACCGCCGGACCCGAGGCCGCCGAAACCAAGATCTATCTGCAGGCCGCGCTGCACGCCGACGAACAGCCTGGGACGATGGCGCTGCACCATCTGCTGCCCATGCTGCGCGACGCCGACGCCGCCGGCACGCTCAAGGCGCGCTTCGTGGTCTTTCCCTCGGTCAATCCGCTGGGCCTGGCCACCCGCGTGCTGCGCCGCCATATCGGCCGTTACGACCTGGAAACCGGCGTCAATTTCAACCGCCGCTGGCCCGATCTCTATCCGCTGATCGCCGAGGCCGTCGCCGGCAAGTTCACCGATGATGCGACAGCCAATTTACGAACCATCCGTCAGGCCGTCGGCGCCTGGATCGACCGGCAGAAACCAACGACCGCCGCCCAGCACTTGCGCTTGCTGATCCTGAAAGCCGCCCATGATGCCGATATCATGCTGGACCTGCATTGCGACGATGAGAGCCTGAAACACATCTTCACCTCGCCCGACCTGATGCCCGGCCTGCAGGATCTGGCCGACCGTATGCAGGTGGCGGCGACGCTGACCGCCGAAGACAGCGGTGGCGGCTCGTTCGATGAGGTCTTGCCCAACCTCTATCGCAAGGCCCAGCGCGCCAACTCGGACTTCCCAATCCCGATGGGCGCGGAAACAGCGACGCTGGAATATCGCGGCCAGGCCGATACGCATGATGATCTCGGCCGCGAAGACGCCCAGGGGCTGTTCGACTTCTTTGCCGGTCGCGGCCTCATCGGCACCACGCCGGCCCCGGCGAGCCCGGCCCCAGGCCCGACCCCGTTCGAAGCCACCGAAGTGCTGCGCGCCGACCGCCCCGGCCTTCTGGCCTATCGCGTGAAGCTCGGGGACCGGGTGAACAAGGGTGACGTCGTCGCCGATATCATCGCCATGGATGGGCCGGAAGCCTTCCTCGCGCGCACGCCGCTGCGGGCCGGCACGGACGGTTTCATCCTCTCCCGTGCAAGCGCCAAATATGTCGTGCCCGGGTCTTCTGTAGCCAAGATCGTGGGCAGCGACATTCTGCCCGCACGCGCAGGCGGCTATCTGCTGGAGGACTGACGCTAGGCGCGCGCCAGTCCCCATCGCGCATGATCGAGCGCGGTCATCACGCCGCGCAGTTCGGCCAGGCCCTTCATGCGGCCGATCGTCGGGTAGCCCGGCTGCGAGCGGCGGCCGAGATCGTCCAGGATGTCCTGGCCGTGATCGGGCCGCATCGGAATCTCCCAATCAGCACGGCCTTCGGCCTTGCGGCGCCGTTCCTCGGTGAGAATGGCGGCGATCAGCGCCACCATGTCGGTGTCCCCGCCCAGATGCTCGGCTTCGAAGAACGAGCCGACAATATCGTCATTGTCGCGCTTGACGTTGCGCAGGTGCAGGAAGTGCACCTTGGGGCCAAAACGCTCCATCATGCCGGGCAAGTCGTTGTCCGGCCGCGCACCGAGCGAACCGGAGCACAGCGTCATGCCATTGGCGGGGCTGTCGACCGCATCGAGAATGTATCTGTAGTCATCCTCGGTCGACATGATGCGCGGTAATCCGAGCAGCGCGAATGGCGGATCGTCAGGGTGGCAGCAGAGCCGTAGGCCCAGATCCTCAGCTACGGGCACCACCTCCTCAAGGAAATCGATGAAGTGCACCCGCAATTGCTCGCGGCTGATGGCGCCATATTCATCCAGATGCGCCTGCACGTCCTCAAGCGACATGGACTCTGTCGAGCCGGGCAGGCCCATGGTGACATTGCGCCCGAGCTGCTTCTTCTCGTCCTCGCTCATCCTCGCAAAGCGCCGTCCCGCCTCGTCGGCTATGGCATTGGTGAAATCGGCCGGAGCGCCGGGGCGTTGCAGAATGTGGATATCGAATGCCGCGAAGTCGTTGATGTCGAACCGCATGCAGGAGCCGCCATTCGGCACCGTCCAGCGCAGGTTGGTGCGGGTCCAGTCGAGCACCGGCATGAAATTGTAGCAGATGGTTTCGATGCCGCTGTCGGCGAGGTGCTTCATCGAGATCTTGTAGTTGGCGATATGCTCCCGCCAATCGCCCTTCTGCTTCTTGATGTCTTCGGTGACCGGCAGGCTTTCCACCACATCCCAGGTCAGACCCGAAGCCGAGCCATCCTTGCGCGTAGCGATCTCTCGGTGGCGCCTGGCGATTTCCTCAGGCGTCCAGACCACGCCATTGGGCACGTGATGCAGGGCACTCACGACACCGGCGGCGCCGGCCTGGGTAATATCGTCAATACTGGTCAGGTCCTTGGGGCCGAACCACCGCCACGTCTGTCGCAAGTCAAAACTCCATTCTTGTATGGAAGTTCATGCCACATTCGGCGCGTCGCCGGAAGCCTCAATCATTGGCCAGCGCCAGCAGCGTTTCGACGTGGCAGGGTGAACCTGCCCGGCACCAGCAGGCCAAGTTCTTGCCGCCAAGGGCGGTGCGGATTTCGGCATCTGAGGGGCGCGGCCGATCCGCCTCGATCTCCCCTGCCATCCAGCGCGCATGGCGGGCGACGGCCTCCGCCTGAGCGGCATTCTTGTCCAGCCCCGTTTCGGCCATCACCGCGGCGATGGTGAAGGGATTGCCCCAGGGGCCGGGGCGCGCCACCGATTGGGCCGGCAGGCCGTTGAGCGCGTGTGACACGGCCTGCAGATCGAACCCCGCCCTGCGGGACAGCACAATGCGCGCCGGTTTCATTTTCGCATGTTCCGATCAAAGACGAATTTGGGCATTTCCCATTTCAGCACCAATGCCAGAACACGCAGTGTGAAGCCGAAGGCAATGGCAATCAACACCATCAGGTCGCCCGGCATGCTCATGGTCAGGCCGAGAAAATAGATCACCCCGGTGATCATCGAAACGGTAGCATAAAGCTCGCCCTGGAAGATCAGCGGAACGTCGTTGCACAGCACATCGCGCAGAATGCCGCCCGCCGTACCCGTCACCATGCCCGCCACAATGACGATGATGGGATGCACCCCGGCCTCAATGCCGATATTGCAGCCGATCACGGTGAACACCACCAGGCCCAGCGCATCGAGCAGGAGGAACGGCCACTTCAGCCGGTCCACCAGCCGTGCCAGGGGAATGGTCAGCAACGCCGCACCGCAGACCAGCAGCAGCACATAGGGGTTGTTCACCCAGACCAGCGGATAGTGATCGAGCAAGATGTCGCGCATGGTGCCGCCACCCAGGGCAGTAACGCAGGCGATCAGGCACACCCCGAACCAGTCCATATTGCGCCGTCCGGCCGCAAGGGCGGCGGTCATCGCCTCCACGGTGATGGCGATGTAAAAGGCGATAGTCAGCATGGCGCATGTTCTCCGATGCGTCGAAACCGGGTTGCCCTGGCGAGCTTAGGGCATCAGCATGTGCCCGTCGCCCCTGCCCAAAGCAAGCCCCATGCGCCAGCCTCGCACCGTCCGCGCCCTCGAAGAATTCGGCCGAACGCGTTTGAGCGAGAGCTTCTTCATGCGCGATTTTCTCTATTCCGAGATTGCCGCCATCAACGGTTTTCAGAACCTTCCCGAGGACCCGGACCTCGCCATAGCCGCCGGCAAACGGCTTTGTGAGGACCTTCTCGAACCGCTTCAGCGCCAGTTCGGCCGCATCTCGGTGCGCTCGGCCTATCGCTCGCCCCAGGTCAACGGGTTCGGCAATGCCAACAGGCTCAATTGCGCCGCCAATGAGAAGAACTTTGCCGGCCACATCTGGGACCGCCGCGACGGCAACGGCCATATCGGCGCCACCGCCTGCGTGATCGTCAACCGCTTCATTCCCTATTATGAGCGGACAGGCGACTGGGAAGCCCTCGCCTGGTGGATGCACGATCACTTGCCCTATTCCGATATCGAGTTCTTCCCCAAGTGTGCGGCCTTCAACCTGCAATGGCACGAAGCCCCGGCCCGCAGCATCTATAGCTTCATCCCGCCCCGCCGCGGCCGCCTGACCAAACCGGGCATGGCCAATTGGACCGGGCGGCATGAGGACGCTTATGCAGCGATGCTCAAGGAGATCAGCTAAACGAAGTCCTGCCGCATCGGCGTAAAGACATCGATCAGCCTGCCCTTCTCCAGGGCCACCACGCTGTGCACCAGCCCCGACGGGACGATGAAGCTGCCGCCCTGCCCCACCACCTCGGTCGCCCCGTCAATGGTCACCTCGAAGCGGCCTTCAGCGACATAGCTGACCTGGATATGTGGGTGGCTGTGCGGAGCGCCGACCGCGCCCTTGTCGAAGCCGAACTCGACCTGCATCAACTCGGGCGTATGGATCAAGACCCGGCGCGTATTGCCGGGCGCCAGCTCGGTCCATTCGCTGGCGTCCGGTTGCGCAAAAAGCTTCTGTTCAGTCATCTCATCACCTTGCGAGCCGGCCGCCATCGGCTCGTCCGATACTGAAGCCGGCGCACGCCCGACATTGGATGGACAGCCGACCTCGCCCGAACTGGTATGGAAGCTGAAATGGTGAGTCAACACGCGATGAACCAGCGCCGGCGGTGGCCTGGCAGGCGCAGGCGCGCCCACCCCAGACAAAAAGAAGCCCCAGGCGTTTGCCCGGGGCTTGTGTGAATCCAAACAGCGACTGATGTCGTTCAGATATGAATTGCGCCGTCGCCAAGCGACAGCGCCGCCTCGCGAACGGCCTCGCTCAGGGTCGGGTGCGCGTGCGTCGTGCGTGCCAGATCTTCCGATGCACCGGAAAATTCCATCAGCGTCACCAGCTCGTGGATCATCTCGCCGGCATTCTTGCCCACGATATGGGCGCCCAGCACGCGGTCGGTCTCGACATCGGCCAGGATCTTGACGAAGCCCTGCGTGGCCAGCATGGCCTTGGCGCGGCCATTGGCGGTGAAGGGGAATTTGCCGATCTTGTATTCGATGCCATCGGCCTTGAGTTCGTCCTCGGTCTTGCCGACGGAGGCGACTTCGGGATTGGTATAGACCACCGACGGAATAGCGGCATAGTTCACATGGCCGGCCTGTCCGCTGAGGATTTCAGCAACGGCAATGCCTTCATCCTCGGCCTTGTGCGCCAGCATCGGGCCGGCGATCACATCGCCAATGGCATAGATGCCATCGACAGAGCTCTTGTAATGCCCGTCGACCCGCACCCGGCCACGCTCGTCCAGCGCCACGCCGGCCAGGTCCAGGCCTAGCCCTTCGGTCTGCGGCTTGCGGCCAATGGCCACGAGCGCGACATCGGCATCGATCTCTTCGGCCTCGCCGCCCTTGGCCGCTTCCACCTTGAGTTTGAGTGAGCCGTCTTCCTGCTTTTCGACGCCGGCGACCTTGCTCGAGAGCTTGAATTCCATGCCCTGCTTTTGCAGCATGCGCTGGAACTGACGGGCCACTTCGCTGTCCATGCCGGGCAGGATGCGATCGAGATATTCGACCACGGTGACCTGGGCGCCCAGGCGCATCCAGACCGAACCCAGCTCCAGCCCGATCACGCCAGCGCCGATCACGACCAGCTTGTTGGGCACCTTTTCCAGGTTCAGCGCACCGGTCGAGGTGACGATCTGCTTTTCGTCGATCTCGATGCCCGGCAGATTGGCCGACACCGATCCGGTGGCAATAACGATGTTCTTGGTGACGATCTCGGTCTGCGAACCGGTCTGCGGGGTCACCAGCACCTTGCCCGCGGCCGGGATGGAGCCGATGCCGCGGAATACGGTGATCTTGTTCTTCTTGAACAGGTAATCGACGCCGCCGACATTGGAAGCGACCGTTTCGCTCTTGTGGTTCAGCATCTGCTTGAGATTGAGCTGGGGCGCTGGAATATCGATGCCCAGCGCCTTGAAGCCGTGGCCGGCCTCTTCAAACATTTCCGAGGCATGCAGCAACGCCTTGGAGGGGATGCAGCCGATATTGAGGCAGGTGCCGCCAAGGGTCGCCCATTTTTCCACCACGGCCACCTTCATGCCGAGCTGCGCTGCGCGGATCGCGCAGACATAGCCGCCCGGGCCCGAGCCGATGATGGTAAGGTCGAATTGGTCTGCCATTGTCCTAAAGCCTCAGATGTTGGTCAGCGCTGCTGAGCGAGGGCAACCCGCACAGCCAGCGCCAGGAATGTAATGCCGGTTACCCGATTAAACCACCGGCCGAAACGGAAAAACGCCTGCCGCACCCTGGGGGTCGTAAAGAAAATCGAGACCAGGGCGAACCAGGCAAAAAGCATGAGGGCCATGCTGCCCACATAGATCACCTTGGTCTGCCCGCCCGTGTGTACCGATACCAGCGTGGTGAACAGCGCCAGGAAGAACAGTACGGCCTTGGGATTGAGCAGATTGGTCAGGAAACCCAGCGCAAACGCGGCCATGTCACCCTTGCGCGCGGCGCCCTGTTCGGACATTTCGGGCGGCTGCGGCGGCGGACTGCGCAGCGCCGAAATCGCCAGCCAGACGAGATAGGCCGCGCCGGCCCATTTGAGGATGTTGAACAGCAGCAAAGACTGCCCCACGATCACGCCGACGCCGAGCAGCGTGTAGCTGCCATGTACCAGGATCGAGGTGGCAATGCCGGCGGAGGTGAACAGGGCTTCGCGCCGCCCATGCACCACGGCCTGGCGCAGCACCATGGCGAAATCGGCACCGGGAATGACCGCATTGATGCCGAAGGCCAGCATCAAGCCCAGGAATTCGAACCAGGGGAAGTCCATATGTCGCCACCGCCGCACGATTACGGGCTAACGGTTACACCAGCAGGCGCCCCCGGGCAACGCGGACCATGAGATTGACCCCTGCCCGATAGGCAAGGGCACACGCCTTAGACGGCAACACCCACGAACAGCATGAGCAACCCGATCAGCGAGACCATCCAGAACGACGAGCGCATCAATGGCACATCGATGAAATAGGCTGGCAGATAAGCCCAACGCGCCCAGAACCAGATCTGTGCGCCCCATTGTGTGAGGTTGTCGGACCGGCCGGAGATTTCGGTCGCGACCGCAAGAGCAATGAAAATGCCATAGGTCTCGAGAAAATTGCGCAGGCAACGATTGCCCCGCGCCGCCCACTTGTTTGGCGGGCGTTCATTGTCCCGCTGCGTGCCGGCATGAATGATCCCGTAATCCAGCCGATAAGCCGAAGCCTGGACCGTGAGATAGGCAAAGGCCAGCGCGGCGCTCCAGATCAGAAGGGTCAGTTCAACGCTCATGCCACGCTCCTTGTGTTGCCGTCATTACGGCTAGCAACGCAGCGTGGATCACATAAATCAATTGAACTGCAACAGCTTAGTTGAACCGGATCAGGACGCCGAAATGTCCTGTGCGCGTTTCAGGATTTCAGGAAGCTGCGCATCGATATCGAGCGCTTCGCTCTCGATCTGCTCAAGAAAGGCGCGGCAGAATTTGTCCTTGTCCGAAGCCTGGTTGTAGGCCGACATGATTTGGCTGCCGCCGTAGGTTTCGGCCGCCTGCTGCTGGCCCTCGCTGCCGCCACCCAGCCGCTCGATCACGCGATCGGCAAGATCGAGATAGCCGATGTTCCGAAGGTACCAATTGGCCGCGGCATCTTCATAGGCGCTGTCCAGCCCGGTGGTTTCATAGCAATGGGTTGTCATGACATCGACAATGGCCTTTGAGCCATGGAAGGCCATGAGTTCACCAACCAGCTCGGTATCGGCGGCGGCCTGCTCCTGCGCGAAACCGGGCGTAGCCATCAGAGCCATCGCCGCCCAAACCATCAGTCCTGTTCTCAATGCCACGTCTCCAGAACGCCTTGTTCGCGCGTCCACGCCCCTCTGCATATCGGGGCCAAATGCTAACAGAACCTTACTGTGCGCCCGTGCTCCACACACCATTGGGTGAACACGAAAAAGGCCCGCCAAAGCGGGCCTTTCAAACGCACAAATGTGGCAAGTCTTAGAGATCGAGCACCAGGCGCTCAGGGGCTTCCAGGCTTTCCTTGACGCGAACCAGAAACGTCACTGCTTCCTTGCCATCGACAATGCGGTGATCATAGCTCAGGGCCAGATACATCATCGGGCGGACAACGACCTGACCGCCGACGACCACGGGGCGTTCCTGGATCTTGTGCATGCCCAGAATGCCCGACTGCGGGGCATTGAGGATCGGTGTCGACATCAGCGAGCCATAGACACCACCATTGGAGATGGTGAAGGTGCCGCCCTGCATGTCGGCCATGGAAAGCTGGCCGTCGCGGGCCTTCTTGCCCAGATTGCCGATTTCCTTTTCGATCTCGGCAATGCTCATCTGGTCGGCATTGCGCACCACCGGCACGACCAGACCCTTGTCGGTGCCCACGGCCACGCCGATATGGGCATATTGCTTGTAGATCAGGTCATCGCCATCGATCTCGGCATTGACCGCCGGGATTTCCTTGAGCGCATGCACCACGGCCTTAGTGAAAAAGCCCATGAAGCCGAGCTTGACGCCATGCTTTTTCTCGAACAGCTCCTTGTAGGAACTGCGCAGATCCATCACCGGCTTCATGTCCACCTCGTTGAAGGTAGTCAGCATGGCGGCGGTGTTCTGCGCGTCCTTGAGGCGCCGCGCAATGGTCTGGCGCAGGCGCGTCATCTTGACCCGCTCTTCGCGCTCGGCATCGTCCGCAGCCACCGGCGCACGCGGGGCGGCAGGCGCCTTGGTCTCGGCGGCCGGCTTGGCCTCGGCCGGGGCCGCAGCAGGCTTGGCAAGGGCAGACAGCACATCTTCCTTGAGCACCTGGCCGGCCTTGCCCGAGCCCGCGATATTGTCGGCGTTCAGGCCCTTTTCGTTGATCATCTTCTGGGCCGACGGCGCCGGCGCGCGGTCAGTGGCCGTGGTCGGCTGCGGCGCCGGCTCTTCCTTGATCACTTCCGGACCAGCCGCATTATTGGCCGGTGCCTCGGTCTTGGCTTCGTCCGCAGGGGCCGAGGCAGCAGCGCCCGAACCCGCCGCGATGGCGCCGAGCAGGGCCCCGACATCGACGGTTTCCCCGGGCTGGGCAGCAATGGCTTCGAGCACACCGGCGGCAGGAGCCGGCACCTCGATGGTCACCTTGTCGGTTTCCAGCTCGACGATGGGCTCGTCGGCGGCGATGGCGTCGCCCACTTTCTTGAACCACTGGCCGATGGTGGCTTCGGTAACGCTTTCACCCAGGGTCGGGACGCGGATTTCTGTCGACATTGAGAATTGTCCTTCTTGATCGGGTTACTGCGCGAACGCGTCGTCGAGGAATGCCTGAAGCTGAGCCAGATGCGTCCGCATCAGGCCCGTTGCCGGGGACGCAGCGGCCGGACGGCCGACATAGCGCACGCGCTCGCCGCCGCGGCCCATCTGGTCGAACACCCACTCAACATAGGGCTGGATGAATGCCCAGGCCCCCATATTGCGCGGCTCTTCCTGGCACCAGACCACATCCGCATTGGGGAAGCGGCCCAGTTCATCGAGAACAGCTTTGGCGGGGAACGGATAGAGCTGTTCGACTCGCAGCAGATAGACATCGTTGATGCCCTTCTTCTCGCGGTCTTCCAGCAGGTCGTAATAGACCTTGCCGGTGCATAGCACCACGCGGCGGATCTTGTCGTCGCTGGTCAGCTTGATCGTGGTCTTGGGTGCGCCGGGCGCCTCGGCATCGTCCCAGAGCAGGCGATGGAAGCAGGAGTCCTGACCCATCTCCGCCAGACCCGACACCGCACGCTTGTGGCGCAACAGGCTCTTGGGCGTCATCAGGATCAGCGGCTTGCGGAAGTCGCGCTTGAGCTGCCGGCGCAGCACGTGGAAGTAGTTCGCCGGCGTCGTGCAATTGGCAACCTGCATGTTGTCTTCGGCACAAAGCTGCAGGAAGCGCTCAGGGCGCGCCGAGGAGTGCTCGGGGCCCTGCCCTTCATAGCCATGGGGCAGCAGCATGACGAGACCGGACATGCGGAACCACTTGCGCTCGCCCGAAGAAATGAACTGGTCGATGACGACCTGCGCACCATTCACGAAGTCGCCGAACTGGGCTTCCCACAGGGTCAGCGCCTTGGGCTCGGCCAGCGAGTAGCCATATTCAAAGCCCAGCACCGCTTCTTCGGACAGCATCGAGTTGATGACTTCGTAGCGGGCCTGATCGGCATCCAGATTGTTGATCGGGGTATAGGTCTTGTTCTCGACCTCTTGGTCGTTGAGCACCGAATGGCGCTGACTGAACGTGCCGCGTTCCACATCCTGGCCGGACAGGCGCACCGGATGGCCTTCGGTCACCAGCGTGCCAAAGGCCAGCGCCTCGGCTGTCGCCCAGTCGATACCCTCGCCGCTTTCAATCGCCTTGAGGCGGTTGTCCATGAAGCGCTTCACCGTCTTGTGGACGTTGAAATCATCCGGCACCTGGGCCAGCTTGGTGCCGATTTCGACCAGCTTGTCGATATCAACACCGGTCTGTCCGCGGCGCGGGCCTTCATCTTCAGCCGGCTTGAAGCTCTTCCACTGCCCATCGAGCCAGTCCGCCTTATTCGGGCGGTAGTCCTGTCCGGACTCGAACTCGTTCTCGAGATTGGCTTTCCAGTCGGCCTTGAGCTTTTCGACTTCCGCCTCGGTCACCAGGCCTTCGCCGATCAGCTTTTCCGCATAGAGCTCAAGCGTGGTCTTGTGACCACGGATTTTGGCATACATGGTCGGCTGGGTGAAGCTGGGCTCATCGCCTTCATTGTGGCCGAAGCGGCGATAGCAGAACATGTCGATGACGACAGGACGGCCGAATTTCTGGCGATATTCGACAGCCACCTTGGCCGCGAACACAACGGCTTCAGGATCATCGCCATTCACATGCAACACCGGCGCCTCGATCATCTTGGCGACATCTGTCGGGTACGGCGAGGAGCGTGAGAACATCGGGCTCGTGGTGAAGCCGATCTGGTTGTTGATCACGAAGTGGATCGAGCCACCGGTACGGTGCCCCTTGAGGCCCGAAAGCCCAAGGCATTCAGCAATCACGCCCTGGCCGGCAAAGGCCGCGTCGCCATGGATCAGCAGCGGCAGCACCATGGAGCGGTCCGGCTTGCCGTCGGTGGCGATGTTCACCAGCTTGCCGTCAGGCGCAATATGCTGGTCCTGCTTGGCGCGGGACTTGCCCAGCACCACCGGATCAACGATTTCCAGATGGGAGGGATTGGCGGTGAGCGACAGGTGCACCCGGTTGCCATCGAAGTCGCGGTCCGAGGAAGCGCCCAGATGGTACTTCACATCGCCCGACCCCTCGACGTCATCGGGGTAGAACGCGCCACCCTTGAACTCGTGGAACAGCGCGCGGTGCGGCTTCTGCATCACCTGGGTCAGCACATTGAGACGTCCGCGGTGGGCCATGCCCAGCACGATGTCCTTGATGCCCAGCGCGCCGCCGCGCTTGATGATCTGCTCAAGCGCCGGAATGGTGGACTCACCGCCATCCAGGCCAAAGCGTTTGGTGCCTGTATATTTGACGTCGAGAAACTTTTCGAAGCCTTCGGCCTCGACCAGCTTGCTCAGAATCGCCTTCTTGCCCTCGGGGGTAAAGGTGATTTCCTTGTCCGGCCCCTCGATGCGCTCCTGAATCCACTGCTTGGCTTCGGGATCCGAGATATGCATGAACTCGATGCCCAGCGTGCCGCAATAGGTCCGCTTGAGGATCGCCAGCATCTCGGGGATGGTGGCGTATTCCAGGCCCAGATAGTTGTCGATGAAGATCTTGCGATCATTGTCGGCATCGGTGAAGCCGTAGCTCTTGGGATCAAGCTCGGGGGCCGGCTCGTCGGTCTTGAGCTTGAGCGGGTCGAGATCGGCATGCAGGTGCCCGCGCATGCGATAGGCGCGGATCATCATGATGGCGCGGATCGAATCGCGCGTCGCCTGCAACACATCGGTAGCGCTCGGCGCTGGCTTGCCTTCGGCAGCGGCCTTCTTTGTCACGGCCTTTTCGACCTTGAGCGCGGCCTGGCCCCAGTCGCCGTCAAGCGCGCTGACCAACTCGCCGCTTTCGGCGGGCGGCCAATCCTTGCGGCCCCAGCTCGGACCATCCGCATTCTTCTGAGCTTCGGCCTGGCTGTCGTCGAGCCTGGAAAAGAAGCTCGACCAGGTCGGATCGACGCTGGAAGGATCGGTTTTGAAGCGGGAATAGAGTTGTTCGATGTAGTCGGCGTTCCCCCCATAGAGGAACGAGGTCAGCAAGAACGTGTCGTTCTTTTCCTGTCGTGTCATCGCTTTTGTCGCAAGGCCTTGCGCCCTGCCATCCTTCTCAACGAACCGGCCTGGAGTATCCAGTCCGGTGTCAAATGCGGTCATCCATAAAGTGGGCCGAATATTGACCGCGTTTCCTTTGTATCTTGTTAAGTCTGGCGGCGCCCCACAAGGCGCCACGGCTCACTCATCTGTGTAACAAACACATCGTGGTCCGGACTAGCACCGAACCGTGACCGAAGCGCGACCGACATTGGTCGCACATGGTGCAATACCCCCCCCTGACCTCCCCCAGCAGGGGGAGGCATGTTGGGGTGCAGACCTAGCCTTGCAGCACATCCGCCAGCGTTGCGCCGATGCGCGCCGGCGAGGCCGAAACCTTGATACCGGCCGCTTCCATGGCCGCGATCTTTTCTTCCGCGCCACCCTTGCCGCCGGAAATCACGGCGCCCGCATGGCCCATGGTGCGGCCCGGAGGGGCGGTGCGGCCCGCAATGAAACCGGCCATCGGCTTCTTGCGGCCCTTCTTGGCCTCGTCGATCAGGAACTGGGCCGCCTCCTCTTCGGCCGAACCGCCGATTTCGCCGATCATGATGATCGACTTGGTGGCTTCGTCGGCCAGGAACATCTCGAGCACGTCGATGAATTCAGTGCCTTTGACCGGGTCGCCGCCGATACCAACGGCGGTGGTCTGGCCAAGGCCTTCATTGGTGGTCTGGAACACCGCTTCATAGGTAAGCGTGCCCGAGCGCGAAACAATGCCCACCGAACCCTTGGAGAAGATCGAGCCCGGCATGATGCCGATCTTGCATTCTTCCGGGGTCAGGACGCCGGGGCAGTTCGGCCCGATCAGGCGCGACTTGGACTTTTCCAGCTTTGCCTTGACGCGCACCATGTCCATGACCGGCACGCCTTCAGTGATGCACACGATCAGCTCGATCTCGGCGTCAATCGCCTCCTCGATGGCCGCGGCGGCACCAGCCGGCGGCACATAGATCACCGAGGCATTGGCGCCGGTCTTGTCCTTGCCCTCGGCAACCGAGGCAAAGATCGGCAATTCGGTGCCGTCGACACCCGAGGACCAGACTTCGCCGCCCTTCTTGGGATGGGTGCCCCCCACCATCTTGGTGCCGAAATAGGCCAGGGCCTGCTCGGTGTGGAAGGTACCGGTCTTGCCGGTCAGGCCCTGCACAAGAACCTTGGTGTCTTTGTTGACGAGAATGGACATCTGTTTCTCTTCCGTCTTTCGGCGCCAGGCGCCAATTCATGCCCGCAAATCCGGGGCGGTTTACTATTCGCTCGTGGCGGTGTTCGGCGTGAGGATCGTGAGCTGGATAACAAAGCCCACAGCGTCCCAATGGGTGATGAGCAGGCTGTCGAGGGCGCCAGTGCCAATCAGGCTTGCATAGGTGCCGCCATTTTCGCTGGTCACCTCACCCTCGTAGCCATCCAGCGCGGCCAGCGCCTCGATGGCGCCTTCGCCCTGCCCCCGGGGCTCGGCAATATCGATGCGGCAATAGCCCAGCGTGCGGTTCGGATAGCTCTCGACCAGCGCGAACATGTCGCCCCAGCCGATGCCCGGAACCTCGCGCCCGGCCGAATAGGAGCGGATGAAGGGGCTTTCCGCTTCATCCTCATAGGCGTCCCAGCCGGCACCGATGGCCGTATCGAGGGCAAGCACGTCACCCCTGGCGAAGGCCTCGCACATCTCCAGCGCCGCCACGGCTTCTTCAGCCGGGGACGACTTGGTCTTCTGGGCCAGAGCCGGCTGAGCTGCCAGGCCCAGTGCCAGAACGAGTGCGAGGCTCACGCGCATCGGCTTAGCCCTGCACCGCCTTGACGATCTTCTGGGCGGCATCGTCCAGGTCATCGGCAGAGATGACGTCGAGGCCGGAATTGTCGAGGATTTCCTTGCCTTCCTTGACGCGGGTGCCTTCGAGGCGAACCACCAGCGGCACCTTGAGGCCGACTTCCTTGACCGCGGCAATCACGCCTTCGGCGATGACGTCGCAGCGCATGATGCCGCCGAAGATGTTGACCAGAATGCCCTTCACGGCCGGATCGGCAGTGATGATCTTGAAGGCCGCGGTCACCTTCTCCTTGGAAGCACCGCCACCAACATCGAGGAAGTTGGCCGGCTCGGCGCCGTAGAGCTTGATGATGTCCATGGTGGACATGGCCAGGCCCGCGCCATTGACCATGCAGCCGATATTGCCGTCGAGCGCCACATAGGCAAGGTCATACTTGGACGCTTCGATTTCCTTGGCGTCCTCTTCGGTCAGGTCGCGCAGCGGCTTGAGCTCTTCGTGACGGAAGCCGGCATTGCTGTCGAAGCTGACCTTGGCGTCGAGCACGCGCAGATGGCCATCAGTCATCACGATCAGCGGGTTCACTTCGAGCAGGCTCATGTCCTTTTCGGTGAACGCCTTGTAGAGGATCGGGAACAGGGTCTTGCCGTCTTCGGCCGCCGCGCCGTCAAGTTCAAGCGCTGCATTGATCTTGGCGACGTCATCAGCGGTAACGCCGGCAACCGGGTCAATGGCGACAGTGATGATCTTCTCGGGCGTATGCTCGGCCACAGCCTCGATGTCCATGCCGCCTTCAGTGGAGACGACGAAGGAAACCCGGGACGTTGCACGATCGACCAGCAACGAGCAGTAGAGCTCGCGGGCGATATCGGCGCCATCCTCGATATAGAGGCGGTTAACCTGCTTACCGGCCGGGCCGGTCTGCTTGGTCACCAGCGTATTGCCCAGCATTTCGCGGGCATTGGCAATCACGTCCTCGACCGACTTGGCCAGGCGTACGCCACCCTTGGCATCGGGCCCGAGTTCCTTGAACTTGCCCTTGCCGCGACCGCCGGCATGGATCTGGCTCTTGACCACATAGAGCGGACCGGGCAGCGACTTGGCAGCCGCCTCGGCTTCGTCCGCCGAGAAGATGGCAACGCCCGAAGCAACCGGCGCGCCATATTCCTTCAGCAGCGCCTTGGCCTGATGTTCATGGATATTCATTCTTTTCCCCTTGGGTGGGCAGACAATGTTCCGGCATTTCTGGAGCCGGAAAGCCAAAAGCCGCTGGCGGGGCCAGCGGCTTGCAGTGTTACGCCAGCTTCGGCGCGATCTTTTGACAGGCCTCGATCAGGCCTTCCACCGCACCGACCGACTTGTCGAAGGCCTTCTGCTCGGCAGAGTTCAACGCGATCTCGACGACCTTTTCCGCGCCACCGGCGCCGATGACGACCGGCACACCCACATAGGTGCCCTTGACGCCATATTCGCCATTGAGCTGCACCGCACAGGGCAGCACGCGCTTCTTGTCCTTGAGATAGCTCTCGGCCATGGCAATGGCGGAAGCGGCCGGTGCGTAGAAGGCCGAACCGGTCTTGAGCAGGCCCACGATCTCGGCGCCGCCATCACGGGTGCGCTGGATGATCTCGTCGAGCTTTTCTTTGCTCATCCAGCCCATCTTGACGATGTCGGTGAGCGGAATGCCGGCAACGGTGGAATAGCGCGGCAGCGGCACCATGGTGTCGCCATGGCCGCCCAACACGAAGGCATTGACGTCTTCGATTGAGACGCCCAGCTCATCGGCGATGAAGTGGCAGAAGCGCGAGCTGTCGAGCACGCCGGCCATGCCGATCACCTTGTTGGCGGGCAGGCCGGAGAACTTCTGCAGCGCCCAGACCATGGCGTCGAGCGGGTTGGTGATGCAGATGACCAGTGCGTCGGGGGCATATTTGGAAATGCCCGCACCCACCTGCTCCATCACCTTGAGGTTGATCTCGAGCAGATCGTCGCGACTCATGCCGGGCTTGCGCGGCACGCCGGCGGTGACGATCACCACATCGGCGCCTTCGATGTCCTTGTACTCGGACGTGCCCTTCATCTTGACGTCGAAGGACTGGGTCACGGCCGACTGGGCGATATCGAGCGCCTTGCCGGGACCGACGCCGTCGACCACGTCGAACAGCACCACGTCGCCGAGTTCCTTCTGGGCCGACAGCAGGGCCAGCGTCCCGCCAATCTGACCTGCACCGATAAGGGCAATCTTTTTGCGCGCCATAAATCCTCATCCCAGACTGCGTTGAATTGGCGCACGTCTTAACCCTGTCGAGACATACGGGCAAGTGAACCCTTCGTCGTAATTGGGTTTTAGCTCATGCTGATGGGCGAAGGGGCAGTGCCGGTTGGGCAAAGGTGTCCAGCAAGGCGTCGATTTCCGCGTTGGTACGAAGATTGTGGACAGCAGCCTTGCAACGTACGGCATCGAGAACAGCGCGATCGCGCGGTCCAAAGACGCTGTCATAACGCCAGGACCACTCAAGCAGGCGCCTGTTCCAGCCATCGCGGCGCCAAACGCGCCAGAGCCGCAGCCATACCGGTGGATCGAGCCGGATCACACACTCGGCCCGCGCTGCGCGATAGTCATATGTACGGCTGTTGCCACCCTCAATGATCCAGCGCGGTCCGTCAGCAACCGCCCTGCTATCGGCATCGATAAGGTCAGGTGACCTAACCTGCCCTGCCCGGTCATGTACAAATGCGTCTATGGAGACAACCGGCAAACCCAACCGCTCGCCAAGCCGCCTGGCAAGCCAGGTCTTTCCTGATCCGGGCCCACCAATGACCATGACGCGGTCCATCTTTCAGTCCGTTTCCGCCGGCGCAGCGTCGCGCAAGCCCTTGGCCAGATAATCCTCCGATTGCATCTCGGTCAGCCGAGACAGGGTGCGCTGGAACTCAAACGCGGTTTTGTCGTCGGCGCCCAGCTCTTCGAGCGGCACGGCAAAGCTGGCGGCCAGTTTCACGCCGCGGTCGTAGAGCGAGTCGATGAGCAGAATGAAGCGCTTGGCCGCATCGGATCTGGTGCGGTCCATCTGGGGAACATCGTCGAGCACGATGGAATCGAACTGATGGGCAATGCGCACGAAATCGCGCGTGCCCAGCGGCTTCTCGCAGAGATCTGAAAAGCCGAAACGCGCCGCGCCCATGGCGGTCAGCGGCACCGGAATTTGCCGCCCGATACTCTCCACCACGCCCGGCTCGCCCGGTTCACCGCCGGTGATGCGCAACCACATCTGGTCCATCGCCTCGCGCACAGCCGGCCCCGTGCCGAAGGCATAGACCTGCTGCCCGGCAAATTTCAGCCGGCGATAGTCCTGTTCGCTCGGCAGGCCGGCCACAACGGTCTTTTCCTTCAATAGCGCGATGAAGGGCAGGAAAAGCTGGCGATTGAGCCCGTCCTTGTAGAGCCCGTCGGGCACCACATTGGACGTCGCCACCAGTGTCACCCCACCGGCAAACAGCTTTGAAAACAGCCGGTCGAGCAGCATGGCATTGGCGATATCGTGCACGTGGAATTCATCCAGGCACAACAGCCGCAGCCCGCCATTGAGGATGGGCTTGACCACCGCCTCGACCGGATCGGCATCCTCGTCCTTGCCGCGCACCGACTTGCGGAAGGTGGCAATCCCGGCATGCACCTCGTCCATGAATTCATGGAAATGCACGCGCCGCTTCTCCCGAAACGGCACGGCGGCAAAAAACAGGTCCATCAGCATGGTCTTGCCGCGCCCCACCTCGCCATGGAGATAGAGCCCGCGCACCGCCACCGGCGCCTTTTCGAAAAAGCCGAACAGACGCTTGGGTTTGTGGGCAACCAGATCAACCAGCACCCGGTCGAGCTCCCGGACAGCATCGATCTGTGCCGGATCGGACGTCAGCGTGCCGCGCGTCACCAGCTCGTCATAGGCGGCACGGACGGGGGGCCGGGTTGCATTGGTGCTGGAAGACATGAGGTAATCCGGAGCCTTCCTCGGGCCGGACCCAAGGGCGGACAGGGCTTGAATAAGCGTGAGAGAAAAAGCCGGCCCTTGCGGGCCGGCCTCACAAAAAATCCTAGCGGGCCATCGAGACGGCCTGGCCACCGCCCATCGTGCCAATATAGCGACCACCGGAGGGGGCGAGGAAAGCGGCGATATTGCCGTTCTCATCGTAAAGCTGGAGCTGGCTGCCCACCTGCTGCCAGCCGGTCACCGAAGCAATCTGCGGCACGGTGCAGCCGGGCGCCGAGGCGCGGTAGTAGTTGGTGCCCGTCTTGGCGGTGAGCGGCAGATTGAGACGGCAGGTCTGGCCGGCGGCAACCACATTCCAGGCACCTTCCGGACCGGTCGAGACCCCGGTGGTCAACGGCGTGCCGACAGAAACGATCGAGCTATTGGTGCCCGTCGCCGTGCCCGCCGTTGTTGCGCTGGCCGTCGTGGTCGTTTGACCACCCAGCACCGGCTGGCCCGAAAGGCCAGGGGCCGGCGTGCCGGTTGCGCCAATCGCCGGCAAGGTCGATTGCTGCACCGTCGAGTTCTGCACCGGCTGCAATTGCTGGGGCGAACCCACAACATTGAGATTGGCGGTATTGGTCCGGCTGGACGGGGAACAGGCCGCCGCCAGAAGGGCGAGGGCCGCAAGGCCGATTACGGATGAAGCGCCGCGCTTCCAATCCTGCATTGATCACTCCTGCCGCAAAGGCTTAATGCACATTAACACTTGTGGCGGCTTATACCCAAAGCCTCCACCCTGTTCAATTGCCCGACCCGCATCGGACGCGTCTCACACCAATGTGGCCGTTTTCAGGGCAGCGCGCCAGTCATGCCGAGCGATCCACCATATCCTTGAGCAGATCCTGCGCCAGCATGGCGGCGTCGGCCACCTCGTCTTCGGGCACCTCCACAATGAACCCTTCCGGGCCGAAAAGGTTCGGCACGCCAGGCAAGCCGCCTTCACGCGGCTCAAGCGGGTGGAAGCCATGCGCCTTGAGCGCCACGATCAGCACGCGGGCCATGGACTGATCTTTCACCTGGATGATGGGGGCAAATTTCACGCGATACGCTCCTTGAGAGACTTGATCGTGAACAGTCAGATCCATCCCCGCAAGGACTTTCGCGCAGATCACGCAATGTTGGTGCCATCCGGCTTGCCAAGCGGTCATCGAAATGTTGCATTGTGAAAAATCCGGTCAACCAGTGATTTGCGCTGGACAAGACCGCCGGAAACACGAGTGAAACGGGATCGCCGGAGCAGGAATGGGCGCCTATATCATCCGCCGCCTCTTGCTGATGATCCCCACCGTTTTCGGCATCATGGCCGTCAGCTTCCTCATAACCCAATTTGCCCCCGGCGGCCCCGTCGAGCAGGCGCTGGCCAATCTCTCCGGGCAAAACACCGGCGCGCTCGAACGCGTCACCGGCAGCGAAGGCGGCGATTTTGCCGGCCAGCAGGTCCAGGGCGGCAATTCAAGCTACCGCGGCAGCCAGGGCCTGCCGCCCGAACTGGTGGAGCGGATCGAAAAGCAGTTCGGCTTCGACAAGCCGCCGCTCGAGCGCTTCTTTTCCATGCTCGGCAATTATCTGCGCTTCGACTTCGGCGAGAGCTACTATCGCGACATCTCGGTGATCGACCTGATCCTGGAAAAAATGCCGGTCTCGATCTCGCTGGGCCTGTGGATGACGTTGATCGCCTATGGCGTCTCCATTCCGCTGGGCATTGCCAAGGCGGTGCGGGACGGCTCGCGCTTTGATGTCTGGACCTCGACCATCATCATCATCGGCTATGCCGTGCCGGGCTTTCTGGTGGCCATCGTGCTGGTGGTCTTTTTTGCAGGCGGCAGTTTCTGGCAATTATTCCCGCTGCGTGGCCTGACCTCGCCGGGCTGGGAAAATTTTCCCTGGTGGCAGCAGGTGCTCGATTATTTCTGGCATCTGGTCCTGCCCATCTTCGCCATGGGCCTTGGGGCCTTTGCCACCGCGACCCTGCTCACCAAGAATTCCTTCCTCGATGAGATCGGCAAGCAATATGTGGTGACGGCCAGGGCCAAGGGGCTGACCGAAAACCAGGTGCTCTACGGCCACGTCTTCCGCAACGCCATGATGCTGATCATTGCCGGCTTTCCCGGCGCCTTCATCGGCGTGTTCTTTGGCGGTTCGCTACTGATCGAAACCATCTTCCTGCTCGATGGCCTGGGGCTCCTGGGCTACCTGTCGGTGGTCAATCGCGACTATCCGGTGGTCTTTGCCACGCTCTACATCTTCTCCCTGATGGGTCTCATCATCGGCCTGATTTCGGACCTCACCTATATGTGGGTCGATCCGCGCCTTGACTTTGAGAGCCGCGACGTATGAGCGGGGCAAGCGAAATCATCAGGCCGCCACGCCTTTCCCCGCTCAATCAGCGGCGTCTGGCCAATTTTCGCGCCAACAGGCGCGGCTGGTGGAGCTTCTGGATCTTCCTATTCTTTTTCGTGCTGACGCTGGGCGCCGAATTCGTCGCCAATGACCGGCCAATCCTGGTCATGTACAAGGGCGAATTGCTGACCCCCGCCTTTGTCGACTATCCCGAATCCAAATTCGGCGGCTTTCTGGGCGTCACCAATTTCCGCCACAAGGTGAATATCGACGAGATCGAGGCCAATGGCTGGATGCTCTGGCCGCCGATCCGCTTCAATCACAACACCGTGGACAGCTTCATCGCCTTTCCCGGCGCCAATCCGCCGAGCTGGCTGCTCACGCGCGAGCAGATCTGCCAGCGCTATCCAGAAGGCGTGGAGGATTCCTTCTGCGTACCCGGCAATTACCATTGGCTCGGCACTGACGGCGGCGGCCGCGATGTGCTGGCGCGGCTCATCCACGGCTTCCGCATCTCCATTCTCTTCGGACTTGTGCTCACAGTCCTGTCGTCCATCATCGGCGTAGTGGCCGGCGCCATGCAGGGCTATTTCGGCGGCTGGGTTGATCTCATCGCCCAGCGTTTGATCGAAATCTGGACCTCGGTGCCCTCGCTCTATCTGCTGTTGATCATCTCTTCGGTGATCGCCCCCAATTTCTGGGTGCTGCTGGGCATCCTGCTGCTGTTCTCCTGGGTGAGCCTGGTGGGCATTGTCCGCGCCGAGTTCCTGCGCGCCCGCAACTTCGAATATGTCAACGCCGCCCGCGCCCTCGGCGTCTCCAACCGGCGGATCATGTGGCGGCATCTCCTGCCCAACGCCATGGTCGCCACCCTCACCTTCATGCCCTTCATCCTGTCGGGGTCTGTCGCCACCCTGACCTCCTTGGATTTCCTCGGCTTCGGCCTGCCCGTCACCGCGCCATCGCTCGGGCGCCTGCTGTCCGAAGGCAAATCCAGCCTCGACGCCCCCTGGCTGGCCCTCACCGGCTTCCTCACCGTGGCCATCATGATGACCCTGCTGGTCTTCATCGGCGAGGCCGTCCGCGACGCCTTCGATCCGCGAAAGACGTTCCGATGAGCGAGCCCCTCCTCTCCGTCCGCGATCTCAGTGTTCACTTCGGCGCCGGCGCGGCAGTCGACAAAGTGTCCTTCGACCTGACGGCGGGCGAGACCCTGGCGCTGGTGGGCGAAAGCGGATCGGGAAAATCAATCACCGCCCTTTCGCTGCTCGGCCTGCAACCGCCAACGGCTTCGGTGACCGGGCAGGTTCATTTTGACGGCACCGAGCTCGTTGGAGCCGCTACGGCAACCTTGCGCGCCATTCGCGGCAATCAGGTTGGCATGATCTTTCAGGAGCCGATGAGCTCGCTCAATCCGGTGCACACCATTGGCAAGCAGATCGGCGAAGTCCTTGCCGTGCATCAGGGCCTGCGCCGCAACGCGGCCCGCGCCCGCACCCTGGACCTGCTCGACGCCGTCGGCATCCCAGACCCGCAGGGGCGGATCGACGATTATCCGCACCAGCTTTCGGGCGGACAGCGCCAGCGCGCCATGATCGCCATGGCGCTGGCCAATGAACCCAAACTGCTGATCGCCGACGAGCCGACCACCGCGCTCGACGTGACCGTGCAGGCTCAGGTGCTCGATCTGCTCAAATCCCTGCAACAGGCACACGGCATGGCCCTGCTGTTCATCACCCACGACCTGTCCATCGTGCGGCACATCGCGGACCGGGTCTGTGTGATGACCAAGGGCGAAATGGTGGAAACGGGGTCCACCCAGACCATCTTCGCCGCGCCCGCACACCACTACACAAGGCAATTGCTGGCTGCCGCACCGGCCGGCGATCCTGCACCCTTGCCGGCACAAAGTGCCAATGTGGTGTCCACGCAGGACCTCAAGGTCTGGTTTCCCATTCGCCGCGGCCTGCTGCGCCGGACGGTCGGACATATCCGCGCCGTCGACGGCGTCGATCTGGGCATCCGCAAGGGCGAAACCCTGGGCGTGGTCGGCGAAAGCGGTTCGGGCAAATCTTCGCTCGGCTATGCGCTTTTGCGCCTGATCCCCTCGACCGGCCGCATCGTGCTGCTCGGCAACGAGGTCCAGTCCCGGTCCTGGAACGCGTTGCGGCCCTTGCGCAAGCACATGCAGATTGTCTTTCAGGACCCGTTCGGATCGCTCAGCCCGCGCATGTCGGTGGGCGAAATCGTCGGAGAAGGCCTCAAGGTCCACATGCCCGCTCTGTCAGCCCAGGAACGGGACGTAAAGGTTGCCGCGGCCCTCAAGGAAGTCGGGCTCGAAGTTGCCACCGCCGCCCGCTACCCGCATGAATTTTCCGGCGGCCAGCGCCAGCGCATCGCCATTGCCCGCGCCCTGGTGCTTGAGCCCAATTTCCTGGTGCTCGACGAACCGACCTCCGCGCTCGACGTCTCCATCCAGTCCCAGATCATCGACCTTTTGCGCGATATCCAGCAGCGCCGGCAGTTGAGCTATCTGTTCATCAGCCACGACCTGCGCGTGGTCAAGGCGCTGGCGCATCGGCTGATCGTCATGCGCAACGGGCAGGTCGTCGAACAGGGCGAGGCCGCCGCGATCTTTGCGGACCCGCAGCAGGCCTATACCCGCCAATTGCTCGCCGCCGCCTTCGATCTCGCCGCGCCGCCCAATGTGACGGACGACCGATTGCCGCCGCCCCATACAAGCGAATAACCTCTTGATCGACTGTCCCAATCGGAGCCACGCCATGACGCTGCCCTTCAAGCTCTCCTCGCTCCTCGCCATCGGCCTTCTGTCCGCCAGCCTGACCTCGGCGGCCCAGGCGCAAACCCCGACCGACACCTGGGTCAATTCCTTCACCCTGGAGGGCGAGGCCAAATACGGTCTCGACTACACCCATTTCGACTATGTCAATGTCGACGCGCCCAAGGGCGGCATCGTGCGACTGGGCGATCTGGGCGGGTTCGACACCTTCAACCCCATCCTGCCCAAGGGCGAAGTGGCGGGTGGCATCGGGCTGCTCTACGAAACGCTGATGACCCCGTCGCTGGACGAGAACAACACCTATTATGTGCATCTGGCCGAGGCGCTGAAAATCGCCCCGGATTATGGGGCTGTGACCTTCCGCATGGATGCCGACGCCAAATGGCACGATGGCGAACCGGTCACCGCCGAAGACGTGGTCTGGACCTTCGAAAAGCTGATCGAGGTCAATCCGGACCGAGCGCAATACTATGCCAATATCACCTCGGCCGAAGTCACCGCGCCCGGCGAAGTCACCTTCACCTTCAACCAGACCGATAATCGTGAATTGCCGCTGATCCTGGGGCAATTGCTGGTGCTGCCGCAGCATTGGTGGGAAGGCACCAATGCCGAGGGCGAAACCCGCTCGATTGCCGAATCCACCCTTGAGCCGCCGCTGGGTTCAGGCCCCTATCGCCTCGCCAGCTTCGATGCCGGCCGCTCCATCACCTATGAGCGCGTCGAGGACTATTGGGGCGCCGATCACCCCACCCAAATCGGCCAGAACAATTTCGACGAGTACCGCATCGAGTATTTTCTCGATCTGACCGTTCAGTTTGAGGCCTTTAAGGGCGACCAGTTCGACTGGTGGAGCGAGAACCAGGCCCGCCGCTGGGCCACTGCCTATGACTTTCCCGCTGTCGAGGACGGGCGCGTTATCCGGGAATTGTTCCCGCAGGACTATAACGGCTCGGGCGTATTGGTCGGCTTTATCATGAACCTGCGGCGCGACAAGTTTGCTGACCCGCTGGTCCGTGAAGCGCTCAACTACGCCTTCGATTTCGAGGAATTGAGCAACACGCTGTTCTATGGCCAGTATGAACGCATCGACAGCTTCTTCTTCGGCCTGCCGTTCAAATCGTCCGGCCTGCCCGAGGGCGAGGAGCTGGAAATCCTCGAAAGCGTGCGCGACCAGATCCCGGAAAAGGTCTTCACCACGCCCTATACCAATCCGGTCAGCGGCGATCCGACCAAGCTGCGCGAGAACCTGCGCACGGCGCTGAACCTGTTCACCGAGGCGGGGTACACGCTTGAGGGCACGCAGATGCTGGACCCGAACGGCCAGCCCTTCACCTTCGAAATCCTGCTCAATGGCCCCACCATCGAGCCGGTAGCACAGAACCTGGTGACCAATCTGGCCCAGATCGGCATCAACGCCAGCATCCGGACCGTCGACAGCCCGCAATTCATCAACCGGGCCCGCAGCTTCGATTATGACATGATCTATTCGGGCTGGGCCCAGTCCTTCTCGCCGGGCAATGAGCAGCGCTTCTTCTTCGGCTCGTCCACCGCCGATCAGGAAGGTGCTCAGAACTACGCCGGTGTAGCTGACCCTGCTGTCGATGCATTGATCGAAAAGCTCATCGTGGCCGATGATCGCGAGACCCAGGAGGCCACGACCAAGGCGCTGGACCGGGTGCTGCTCAACAAGCACTTCGTGATCCCCAGCTATGCACTGCGCACCACGCGCTCGGCCCGCTGGGATCGCTTCAGCCACCCCGAAGAACTGCCCGAATTCTCCTCAGGCTTCCCCACGCTGTGGTGGTGGGACGAAGAAAAGGCCGCAAGGACAGGCGGAGTAACAGCACAGTAGACAAAGGGCGGCTCAAGGGCCGCCCCTCTCATTTGGGCTTGCGCGCTACCAGATCGACCAGCGCCGACAGTCCGCTATGCCGACTGCCTTCGGTTAGCTCGGCGTCATAGCTGCGCAATTCGATGATATCGAGCGCGGAGAAACGATCGGCCAGCAGCTCTTCGGTGTAAAGCTGGTCGAGAATGCCTGGACCACCTGTCCTGTACTGCATCTGTCTGGGGCCATAGCCCTCGACCAGCAACAGGCCACCGGGCGCCAGCGTCCGGATCATCCCCGCAAAGATGGCGTCGCGCATGGTCGGCGGCGCAAACTGGAAAAAGATACCCACAACGACGTCGAACCGGCCCTCCGCCCAGGCATAGTCTGCGATGTCGGCCAGTTCCGTGGTGAGGGAAACGCCACGCTTTCCGGCAAGGCGTCGCGCCTTTTCAAGACCGACAGGAGACGCATCAATCGAGGTCACCGCAAGGCCCTGCTCGGCCAGCCAGACTCCGTTGCGGCCCTCGCCATCGGCGACGGCAAGCGCATTGCCATAGCCGGCCAGCCGCTCGCGCTGCGACGCCAGAAAGGCATTGGGGGCTTCGCCGAACACATACTCGTCCGTATCGTAGCGTTCATCCCAGAAGCTAACGGCCATCGACGCTCAATAGTCCTTTTCGAAGAACACCCCGAGGGTGGAATTGCCATCCTGGCCGGCCGAGCCTCGGACGGTCAGGTCTTCGGTCACATCGAGATTGATCGTCACCTTGGACTGGCCATTCGCCCCGACCGTCGCGCCGAGATAGACATTGTCCTGGATATAGGTACCGGCCTGCACCCCGACATTGCCATCGTCATCGGTGACCACGTCGAGATCGGCAAGGCCCGCGGCGCCGCGCAGGCTTTCGACCAGCCCGCCGCCTCCGCCGCCACCAACCAGTTCGGCCGCCGCCGCCGCCAATTGCGCCAACTGGATGGGCGAAAGTTCGCCCATCGAACGGTTGAAGATCAGCCGGCTCAGCACCTCGTCCTGTGGCAGGGTCGGATTGGAGCTGAAACTGATATCGGGTGCCGAGGCGCGGCCCGACAAGGTCACAAAGACGGTAATGCCATCGCCCTCGGTGCGCGCCACGAAATTGAGTTGCGGGTCGAGATCGCCCACCAGGGTCACAGTGCCGGTTTCGAAGATGACCCGCTGCCCAAGAATGGACAGCCGGCCGCGCAGCAGATTGAAGGCGCCGACAGGCTGGACATTACTGATCGAGCCGGTCAGGCGCACCGAGCCGCCGACCTCCGCATCAAGACCGCGACCGCGGATGAAGATCTGATTGGGCGCGTTGACGTTGATATCGAGCTGCAATTGCGGCCCGCCACTGCCTGCTGCGACGCCCGTGCGCTCATTGATACGGGCCCGATCCAGCGTTTGCTGGACATCGGCGGGGGTGCGCCTGTGCTCGACATCGATCAGTTGCGCACCGCCGCCCAGGCCCTCAGGCACGGTGATATTGGCCTGCTCGATCAGCACATTGCCCGCCAGCAGGGGCGCGCCGGTCAGATTGCCGGTCAGGTTGAGACCGCCGGAAAGGGTGGCGACGAACAGATCGCCATCGGCATAGCGGGCCGAATTGATCTGCACTGCCAGATTGACCGGCAGAGCTGGCGTCAGGCCGACCGTGCCCGATGCAGACACATTGCCACCGGTCGCCAGATTGGCCGTCAGGCTCTCGATATTGGCATTGGTGCCCGACAGCGCCACCCGCCCGGCAATGCCGGTAAGGCGCAGATTGAGCTCGGGATCGACATAGTCGGCCCCGCTCGTGGAGGCGCTGCCGGTAAATTGTGGGCTGGTGAGACTACCGCCCACTCGCGCGTCGAAATTGACCGTTCCAGACACGCGCGCGCCACGATCGGCCACGAAGCGATTGGCCAGCGACAGCGGCGCGGAGCCATTGAACGCCACGGAGAGGCCGTTGCCGGCCAGCGGCACCCGGCCGGAACCAGAAACGGCCAGCCCGCCGCTGCCATTGGCGCTGAGACTGTCGAGCGTCACCACCTCGTCGGCAAAGCTGCCCGAAGCGTTGAAGGTCAGCGGCGCAATGCCGAAAGGCGCGATGGCGCTGGCGCCGATGCCGCCGCCGCGCACCTCGAAGGACATCTGCGGATCATCGGCCGGCCCCGACACAACGGCCCGCCCATTGAGCGTGCCGGACAGCCCCAGATCGGGCGCCACGGCATTGGCGATTGAAAGCGGCAGTTCGGCAATATCCACCACCATGTCCAACGCCTGCCCGGCCGTACCGGTCGCCGTGATGCTGCCCGAGCCGACATTGAAGCGCAGCGCATCAAGCGAGATGCTTTCGCCCTGCACCATCAGCACCGCCGGATTGGCAAGGCGCGCCGCCAGGCTCCCCTGTTCCAGATTGACGCGATCCAGCGCCAGGCGGTATCCGCCATCCACCGGGCTCAGCGCCCCGGCAAGATCAAGATCGGTGCCGGTAGCAAGGTTCGCCTGCGCATCAAAGCTCGTGGTGTCACCCGACTGTCTGGCGCGCGCACTCAGCGTATCGACCACAACCCCACCGGCGACGACATTGCCTGCCGTGGCGGTACCATTGACCACCGGCACACCGAACAGGTCCGAAATGCCGGCCGTGATATCGGCCCGACCGACAGAGATGTCATTGATCCGCAGTTCGGCGATATTCGCCGTCACGCCGGCCCCCTGTTCGCCATCCTGCGGGCTCAGTTCAATAGCGGCATTGACCGCGCCCGACGCATCGGTCAGCAGCAGTGCAGCGGCCAGCGAAACATCATTGGCGGCAACGTCCAGCCGCCCATCGACAAGACCGGACTCGACCATGCGCGTCAGATCGCCGGAAATCCGCGTGCCTGCGATCTCGAATGCGATGCCCGACAATCTCTGCAGTTCTGCATCCGTCTCGAAATTGGTATCCAGGGTGGCGCGATAGCCATCCAGCATGGCAGCGCCCGTGACGTCACCATTGATCGCGCCATCGAGCAGCGTTGCGGCCACACCGAGCTTGGCGTCGCGCAGGGTATAGTCGCCCAATGTGCCGCTCGGCACCTGTCCGTCCAGCACCAATACCAGCGGATCTTCCGGCGCCGTCAGTCGTGCCGAGCCCCGTACCGCCAGCGCGCCGCTGGCCTCCTCGGAGATCAGCGCAAGATCGGTCAAATCGAGCGTGATGTTAAAATCGGCGGCGTCACTGGCATAAACGCCATCGGCGCTGAACTGCACTTGATCATTGGCAATCAGGAAGTCATCGGCCGAAATGCCGGCCTCAGTACGCGCCAACCGGCCCGACAGGTCGACCCGACCCGCGAGCAGCGCATCGGCGGCGGCGTCATCGATCCGCAAATCCGTGCCCGTGCCATCGAACACCAGGTCAAACCCACCGGTAAGCGGAAAAATCTGTCCGTCCGCGGTCAGCTCAAGGCCGCCGGAAAGCGAGCGCCCGGCCAGCGCAGAAAAGGGCGCTATGCTGTCCGTCGCCAGCCGGACCTGTCCGTCGAAATCGGTGCCATCGATCTCACCGGCCATGGCCGCGGTCAGCGCCTGGCCCACCACCCGCAATTCGGCCAGCTCAATCGGTTCGCCCGCAGTCCACAGCCCTGCAATGCCCAGCCCGACCGAATTGCCCAGCGCCGCCTCGACGCCCGGATCGGCCGCAATGCCGGACAAGGCGCCATCGCCATTGAACGTGACCATGCGGCTGGCCGGATCGTCGAGATTGCGCGCCACCCCACCAATGCCAAGCCCGAAGGTCTGCGCATCAAAACCGTCGGTCTCCAGCCCCTCGACATCGATCCGCGCCTGCCACTGGTCGCTGGCCTCGGTGCCGAAGGCCACCCGAAGCTGCCCGCCCTGCACCTGGCTCGAACCGCCGGGCACCGGCAGGATCACCTTGTCCCCGTCGGGGTCGGCAATGGTCGCGGTCAGGTCGAGCAGGCTGACAAAATTATCCGCCGTGGTCTGGGCGCGGGCCGTCAGCCCCAATTGCCCGCCACTCAGCGTCAGATTGGAAATGTCGATGCCGCCGGCGCTCTTGACCAGCGCGCTGGTCGTCAGCCGGGTCTCGGCGCCGAAAAAGTCGCGGTAAGGCAACGCCACCAGGGTGGAAAGTGGCCCGCCCAGATTGGCGTTGATGGCAAAACCATCGGCCTGCTGCGCAATGGTGGCCGTACCGGCCAGTGCGGTCTGGTCATTGGCGAGCAATTGCATCTGCGTGGTCAGATCGGCAACCGGACCCTCCCCGTCCAGCGTCAGTGTCATGGCCGGGCGATCCTGGATATTCAGCAGGTTCGCCAGCACGCCATTGGGCGGCTCGACCAGCGACAGGCCCAGATCGATGGTCGCACCCTCGCGCCGATAGACCACATCGAGATCAAGCGTGCCGCCCGGTCCGTCGAGCCGCTCGATATCGAGCACCGCATCCAGATTGCCGCCTTCCAGCGTCATCGACCCATTAAGCGCGATCTCGGAACCCAGTCCGAACACGCCTTCTCCGAAGGTCACGCTGGGCACCGCCAATTCGCCGATCTGGATGGCGACGGGAAACTCCGGGATTTCCAGCGAACCAGCCTCGGGCGGCGGCAGATCCACCGCGCCTTCGACCGGAATGGCATTGCGAATGTAGTCGATGGACTCGGCGCGCAGCGAATTGACCTCGAGCCGCCCGCCGAACAAGGCCGCTTGGTTCCAGTTCAGGCTGGCATTGTTGACGCGCAGCCAGACCCCTTCTGCATCGGAAATGGTGATCTCGCGGATCGAGACATCCGACCCCAGGATGCCGTCAATATTGGACAGGCGGATTTGCCGCTCCGGCGTCGAAAGCTGGCCTTCGACAAAGCCGGTCAGGAAATCCTTCTGCTCCTCATTGTTCATGTCCTGCGCCACCAGCGCCACCGGGACGGCCGCCGGGGCCAGCAGCAGCGCAGCGATCATCAGGCGGCGGCGGTTGGTTGCGGAAAGCTTGGCCATCAGAACGCCTGCCCGATGCCAGCATAGATCGCATAGTCCGGATCGCCCGCCTTGCGATTGAGCGGCACCGCCACGTCGAGCCGCAAGGGCCCCAGCCCCGTGTAATAGCGCACGCCGACGCCCGCCCCGATCCGCAGATCGTCCAGACCCGGGAAGGTATCGGCCGCCACATAGCCGCCATCGACAAAGCCGACCACGCCAATATCGTCGGTCACCTTGGCCCGCGCTTCGAGTGAGCCTTCGAGCAGGTAACGGCCGCCGGTAATGTTCCCCATCCCGTCGTCGACGCCGATGGACTTGAAGCCATAGCCACGTACTGAGCCGCCGCCCCCGGCAAAGAACAGCTTGTCGGGTGGGATGTCGACGAGTGCCGGGCCGACCACCGCACCGGCCTTGAGCCTCCCGGCCAGCACGAAGGGATCATTCTCGCCAAAGCCGAAATAGGTGCGGCCTTCGACAACGAGCCGCCCGCCCGGCGTGCCGCCCAGAAGATCGAAGAAGGGCTCTATATTGGCCGAGGCATACCAGCCTTCGGTGGGATCGACGCTACTGTCTCGGCCATCATAGACCAAGCCGGCATAAAGCCCTGCGGTCTGGAAATCGCGGGTGCCGAAACTGTCGTCAAACCGGGCGATTTCGAAGCTGGCGCCGCCCTCGAAGGTCAGCTCGTCGGAAAAGAACCAGCTCAGCCCGACTTTGCCGCCCGCCGAGGTTTCCGTATATTTCGGATAGATGGTCCGCTCGGCAGACACCGTGGCCACCAGATCGACATCGGGGTGATAAAAGCCCGGCTTGGTGAAGGTGCCACCGATGAAATAGTCGAACTGGGAGGTGTCGAGCGGCCAGGCAATGCTGGCAACGCGCGCATCGAGCCGCAGCCTCTCAGCCTGCCCGAACAGATTGCGCCAGAGGTGATAGCCCTCGAGCCCCAGCCCGTCGACAGTCGAGAAGGTCGCGCCCAGGCCAAACCGCCGACCCGGCAATTCTTCCACGATCAGGTCATAGGGCAGCAGACCGTCACTGCCGATGCTCTCGGCCGCTTCCAGCCGCGCCGCGCGGAACACTTCAAGCCGGTCCAGGCGCTTCTGCGCGCGGTCCAGGTCGTCCGGGTCATATTCCTGGCCCACGGCCAGACCGGTCTGCTGGGCCACGAATTCGGGGTTCATATTCGTCGTGCCGGTGACGCGCACCGGGCCGAAGGCCGCCAGGCGGCCTGGATTGACAGTGATCGTTGCCGCCACCGTATTGGTGGCATGGTCGGCAACCACGTCGCGCGACACGATTTCGGCCTTGGCATAGCCCTGCTGTCGCCAGGCCTCCAGCGCCAATTGCTCGGCCCTGAGAATGACAGCAGAACGGGCCACTTCGCCGACGCCAAAGCCGCGCAGCGCTGGCATGTCCACCTGGTCATAGGGGTCCAGTGTCGGCGGGGCCTGATTGACAATCACCACATCGCCAAATCGGAACTGAGGCCCGGCCGTCACTGCGATGGTGACATCGACCGGGTCCGGCAAGCTGGTGTCAGGTGCCAGGCTGGACGCTTCGCGGCCGCCAATGCGAATGCTGACGGCGCCACCATAATGGCCTTCGCCATAAAGCGCCGCCAGGAGGCGCCGATAGTCGCCGCGCGCCTTGGCGATCAGCCCGGCCGCGCCAGAAGCCGGCTCCGGCTCGTCAGCCAGCAAGGCCGAGGCATTGCGCAGCGCCGCTTCGACAGCGCCGCCCTCGCTGGAGGTGAAGGTCACAAAATAGGGTTGAGGATCAACGATGACCGCTTCGGCGTCGGTCTCGGACTGGTCTTCAAAAAACTTGATGCCAAAAAGTTCGAAACCCACAGCAGGCATCGCCGCCGCGGCCGACAGGGCCATGGCGATGCACAAGGCGCCAATACTCGTTACCAGTCGCGCGCTTTGCAGTGGTCTATCCCGCCCTTTTACGCTTCAACCAAACCGGGCTGAAACCTAGATTGCCGCATGGACGGAAAGATTGCGTTAATCCTTCCCCGCCCTCTTCCGCCTCCGCCCAAAAGGCGAAGATTTCGTGGCGAGTTTAGGGCCAGCAGCGTCCAGCGAACAGCCTTTGCATTGAGTTTGTTCGATTTTGATTGCCGGGGCGTGGCAATGGCGCAACGCTTCGAGCTGTGCCGCAGGGCCGAGCATGCCAGTGGCATGATTGGAGGCGAGAAGGCCATGAGAGCTATACTCTATTGGCTCGATATCGAGGTACCAAGCCCTACTCCCGCGCCAACGCCTCGACCGGGTCGAGCCGCGCTGCCGAGCGGGCCGGCATGAAGCCGAACACCACCCCGATCACACTGGCCGAGATGATCGCCAGTATGATCGACTCGGTGGAGTAGGCCAGCCGGGCGCCCGAAACGATCGCAGTCAGCCCCTGGCCCAGGGCAAAGCTCAGCGCCACCCCTGCAGCGCCGCCAGCAAAGCACACCAGGATCGCCTCGATCAGGAATTGCCGCATGATGTCGCTGCGGCGCGCGCCCACGGCCATGCGGATGCCGATCTCCTTGGTACGCTCGGATACCGAGACCAGCATGATGTTCATCACCCCGATCCCGCCCACCACCAGCGAAATCACTGCGATGGTGGAGATCAGAATGGACAGGGTCGCCGATGTCGACTGGATGGTCTCGCGGATCGTGTCGGTGTTCTGCAGGAAGAAATCCTGTGTCCCGCCATGCAGCCGCGTCAGCAGTTCGGTGATTTCCGCCTCGGCCTGCGCCATATCGTAATCGTCGGCAATCCGCACGGCGATGGAATTGAGATAGCTCTGGCCCAAAATGCGGCTCATGGCCGAGGTGTAGGGCACATAGACATTGGCATTGTCCCCGCCGCGCCCGAAGCCCGAGCTGGCTTCCACCACACCAATGACCCGCACCGGCACCTTGCCCAGCATGATGACTTCGCCGATCGGATCCTCGCCATTGGTGAAGATGGAATCGACCGCATTCTGGTCGATCACCGCTTCCTGGGCCATGGCCGTGACACTGTCCTCGCCAAAGCCGGAACCGGCGGTGAAGCTGCGGCCATTGACTTGGAAATAATCCGCGCCAACCCCCGTCACCGAGGCATTTGTTGCGGTGTTGCGATAAAGTGCGGTGGCATTGGCGCTGACCTGTGGCGTCACGCTGTCGGCAAAGGCCTGTTCCGCCAGCGCCTTGGCATCGGTCGGCCGCAGCGTTCGCACCCGCCCCGATCGCATGTCGCCAAAGCCGGTGCCGGGATAGACATTGATGGTGTTGGTGCCAATCGAGGAAATATTCTCCAACACAGTCTGCTGGCTCCCCTGCCCCAGCGCGACAACGGCCACCACAGAGGCAATGCCGATGATGATGCCAAGCATGGTCAGGAACGTCCTGAGCTTGTGCGCGCCCATGGCCCGCAAGGCCATACGCAGGGCTTCGCCCATGCGGTCCAGCCCGCGCCGCCAGCTTGCCGCGGCCTTCATCTCTGTCTCGGCCTTTTCCACCCGGCGCGGCTCGACATTATGGCGATCGGCAATGATCTCGCCATCGGCAATCTCGATCACTCGTTCGGCCTGCGCAGCAATCTGCGGGTCGTGCGTAACCAGGATGATGGTGTGCCCGTCGGCATGCAGCTCCTTGAGCAGGGCCATCAATTCCTTGCCCGAGCGCGAGTCGAGCGCGCCGGTCGGCTCGTCCGCCAGAATGACTTCGCCACCATTCATCAGCGCCCGCGCCACGCTGACACGCTGTTGCTGTCCGCCCGAAAGCGCATTGGGACGATGGTCAAGTCGCTCGCCCAGCCCCAGCCGGGTCAGAAGGGCAACGGCCCGTTCGCGCCGCGCCGCCGCATCAATGCCGGCATAGACCGCGGGCACCTCGACATTTTCCACCGCATCCAGATCGGGTAGAAGCTGGTAGCGCTGAAAGATGAAGCCGAAATGCTCGCGCCGCAGCGCAGCCAGCGCATCGGCATCGAGCTTGCTCACATCCTTGCCGGCAAAGCGGTAGCTGCCTTCTGTCGCACGATCCAGGCAACCAAGGATGTTCATCAATGTCGACTTGCCCGAACCGGACTGGCCGATGATGGCGACCATTTCGCCACGATGAATGTCGAGGTCCACGCCCTTGAGCACCGCCACCGCTTCCGGGCCGGCCTGGAAGCGCCGGACCAGACCCTTAATTGCAATGATCGGCGTTCCTGCGTCGACTGGCCTGGCGCCGAGCCTGTCGGTGTTGCTGAGGGGGCGATTCATGGCCCCTCTAGCCTCCGCGCCGCATCATCATCGGCCCGCCAAAGCCACCCGGTCCACCCGGGCCGCCCGAACTGGAGTTCAGGCGCGCCCCGGTCGCGTTGACGACCAGGTCTCCTTCTTCGAGGCCAGAAACGATTTCGGCATTGATGTTGTTGTTGAGCCCCACCTCGACGCGCACCGGGCGCATCTCCTCACTGGCAGGATCAAAGACCGTCACCATGGCGCCGCCGTCCGGCCCCTGCCGGGTAACAAGGCTGGAAGGCAGGGTCAGCACATTACGCGCCTCCGCCAGAACGATGGTCACCGATGCCGTCATCGAAATGCGCAGGCGATGATCGGGATTGGGCACCTCGAACAATCCATTGTAATAGACCGCACTGCCCGAACTGGACGTATCATCGGCAATCGAGGTCGGCGCCGGTTCGATCTCGCGCAATGTCGCCTCGATGCGTTGGTCAGGTTCGCCCAGAATGGTGAAATAGACCTTCTGGCCTGCGCTGACCTTGACCACATCGGCTTCCGATATCTCGGCCTTGATGACCATGGTGTCCAGATTGGCGATCTTGGCAATCGTCGGCGTCGTCGAATTGGCGTTGAGCGTCTGGCCTTCCTCGACCAGCAACGCGACCACGGTGCCATCGGCCGGGGCCACGATCTGGGTGCGCGCTAGATCGAGTTCGGCGGACTCCACCGTCAGTTCCGCCTGAGCAATCTGCGCGTCAAGCTGGTCAATCTGCGCCCTGGCCTGTTCTACGGCGGCCTGCGCTGTTTCCAGCGCCGTCTGCGAGACCAGGCTGTTGGCGTTCAATTGCTGCTGCCGCGTCAGCGCCGTCTCTGCCTGGGCCAGAATGGCCTCCTGATTGCGTCGTTGCGCCTGAATGCCCGCCAGCGCCGCTTCAGCCGATTTCACCGCGTTTTCCTGGTTGAGACTGTCAATCTCGGCGATCAGATCGCCCTTCAACACGTCATCGCCCAGTGCCACATGCACCGCCTTGATGCTGCCCGACACTTCCGCACCGACGCTGACCAGGGCACTCGCTTCCAGCACACCCGAGGCCAGCACTGTGGTCTCGATATCCCCGCGCCCGACCGTCACCGTATCGGGCGTGGTGCTGGCCTGTGTCGGGGCCAGGAAATACCACCAGCCCGCCGCAGCACCACCGCCCAGGAGGATCAGAACAAGCAGGAAATTGACAAAACGCTTCATGGCTCGGAACGGCCCAATTGGATTCAGTATGCGTTTCCCATACGCCCAATGGGTGGCGAATTCACGTTAGCACTGGGTAAGACGCATTAAACTTTGGAAATGTTGACGCGGGCAGGAGGCGCGGTCCACCCTGCGCGCAAACTGTTGACCACTTCCCTCCAGGACCCATCATGTATTCGCTGCTCGATCCCAGCCGCTTTGTTGTCTTCATCACCGGCGCCACCTCCGGTTTCGGCGCCGCGGCCGCCCGCCGCTATGTCGCTGCCGGCGGCAAGGTGATCGCAACCGGCCGCCGCGAGGACCGGCTGCTGGCCCTGCGCGACGAACTTGGCCATGACAACTGCCACATCATTCCCCTCGATGTGCGCGACCGCGCCGCCATGGAAGCGGCCATTGCCGCCATTCCCGCGCCCTTCGACCAGATCAATATCGTGCTTGCCAATGCCGGGCTCGCCCTGGGCCTGCAGCCGGCCGCCGAGACGGATCTGAATGACTGGGAGACCATGATCGACACCAATATCAAGGGTCTGGTCTATACCGTACGCCTGTTGCTGCCCGGCCTGATTGCCCGCGGCGGCGGCCATGTGGTGACCCTGGGATCGGTGGCCGGCGAATATGCCTATCCCGGCGGCTCGGTCTATGCCGCCTCCAAGGCCTTCGTGAAGCACTTCGCGCTCGCCATCCGCTCAGACCTGCAGGGCAAGAATGTGCGCGTCACCGATATCGAGCCGGGGCTGACCGAAACCGAGTTTTCCGTGGTCCGCTTCAAGGGCGACGCGGACAAGGCGGGCAATGTCTATGCCAACACCAGGGCCATGACTGCCGAGGACATCGCCGAGTCCATCTTCTGGGCCACCTCGCTCCCCGAACACGTCAATGTCAACAAGATCCAGCTCATGGCAACCACCCAGGCCATTGGACCCTTCGACATCTATCGCGAGGGCTGACAGGAGCCGGGCAAGAGGGCAATATGGTGCCCTCAATGGAGGGTTCCCATGCTGCTGCGACTAGCAATTTTTCTGCCTGTCTCCCTTGCCCTGGCGACCCCTGCCATCGCCCAGATATCCCTCAAATCCATCGGCGACACCTGCCTCGAAACCGAACTCGACGAATGCAAGGTGCTGACGGCAGGCTATTTCAACCGCGCCGATTACGGGGACGACGACGGTGCCCCCCTGATTGCCTGGCAAACCCAGGCCGGCATCAGCGAATATGGCGTCATGGGCGGCTTCGTGCTGTTCCGGCACGATGGCGACGGCTGGGCGGTGCTCGACAAGGGCTTTGACGGCTATTTCCAGATGCCCAGCCTCAATGACGAGAATGTGCTGCACCTGCCCGGTTACAGCCAGGGCACCGGCGCCTTCAACACCGACCGCCTGTTCAAGCTGGAAGAGGACGGCACCACCTGGACACCCATCGACATGGACAACTGGCTGGTGGGCGTGGAACTCCCGGAGGACCTGGAAATCTGGAAGGGCGTCGCCTTCGATTTCTCCAATCCCTGGTCAGGCTATGTCGCCCGCAGCGGGCTTTGGCGCCCCGATGACGGCAATTGCTGCCCCAGCGGCGGCAGCGCCGTGATCAGCCTCGAGATCGAAGGCGATACCCTGGTGGGCAAGGAAGTTGAATACATCCCGCCCACCGGGGAGGAAGAAAACTAAAGCCCCAGGAACGCCACCGTATCCGGATCGACGGGAATGCCTTGGGCACGCCGCCGGTCCATCTCCTCCCATTCCCGGTCGCCCGGCGCCATCACGCGCCCGCCCTCGCGCACCGGAGAACCCCGCAACGCCGCCAGATAGGTGGTGATCGCGGCCCCGAAGGCGGCCCGACCGGCAAACTTGTCCGGGTCGATCACCAGCACGAAATGGCCCATGTTCCGTGGCGTCGAAATATCATCGCCGCCATACATGGGAATGAAATCGGGATCGAGCGTGGTGCCGGTCAGCAGGGCCGAGAACAGCGTCGCCACCCCGGCCAGGGCCGCGCCCTTGTATCCGTAATCCGTGCCCCCCAGTGGCAGTAGCATATCGGCTTCATGCGGATCGGTGGTCATCTCACCATCTGGCGTCGCGGCCACGCCCGCCGGTAGTTCCTTGTCGAGCGAGCGATGCAGCAGGACCCGGTTGAGAGGAATGGAACTGGTCGCCATGTCGAGGAGCCAGGGCCTGCTCCCCGGCACCGGCGCGGCAAAGGCCAGCGGATTGGTCCCGTGAAATTTCTGCGCGCCGTCGAACAGCGCCACCATGGAATCAGTATTGGTGGTGGCAAAGGTGACAAAGCCCGCTTCGGCCCCCGCCAGTGCATAGGCTCCCGCCGCCCCCAGATGCGAGGAATTCTTGATCCCCACCGCACCGACGCCGGCCTCCCGCGCCAGCTCCATGCCCACCGCGACGGCCTTGTAGGCGGCGTAATGCCCTAGCCCGTCATCGCCATCCACCATGGCGCTGCCCGCGCCGCGCTTGTCCACGCCAAGCTGCGGATCCTTGCTCAGCCGCCCGCCGGCCAGCATCCGGCAATAATGCCCGGTCAGCCGCACGCCATGACTGTCGACACCCACCAGAGAGGCATGCAGCATGGCCCTGGTCGCCGCTGCCCGCGAGGCATCATTGGCGCCCGCCTCGGCCAGGCGCATCTCGACGCGCTCTGCCAGCAGTGTTTCGGGGAACCGGGGCGCTTCACTTTCCACGACGCATCATCCTCATAGACCTCATCCTGCACTTGTCGATGGGCACCATGCGGTCTTGGTGCATTCCGTGTCCACCATCATGCCTCGGGCGCATGGCCCATGCCCAACTTTATGCTGGCACTGGCCGCACACCCGGTTATGCTTGGCCAACACAGTTGAGACTACCCCATGCCAAACGCCCCCGATCCGATCACCCGCAATCTCTGGCACGTTGTTGCCGCCACCGACGAACTGCCCCTTGGCCTTGTCGAAACCACGCTGCTGCTCGACACGCGCCTGGCACTGACCCGTGGCAATGATGGCGAGCCCGTCGTCTGGCTGCGTAGGGACGAGGAGCAAGGCGACGAGATCGACGCCGGGACGATCCACGATCGCCTCCCCGTCCGTACCGCCTATGGCTATACCTGGACCTGTCTGGGCACCCCGGCCGATGACCTCTTCCCGATTCCCGAATTTGCCGAGCCCGACCGGGTCAACATGAGCTGTGGCTCCATCGGCATTCATGTCTCTGCGCCACGCGCGGTCGAGAACTTCCTCGACATGGGCCACTTTCCTTACGTCCACACCGATATTCTGGGCTCCGAGCCGCATACCGAGGTCAAGGAATACGACGTCGAGGTGTCCGAGGAGCGCGACGAGGTGCTGGCCACCAAATGCCGCTTCATGCAGCCCCGCGCCGCCAAATCGGCAACCACGGCCATGGAAGTGGAATATGTCTATCGCGTGCCGCACCCGTTCTGCTCCGTGCTCTACAAATCCTGCCCCGAGGATGAAAGCCGTCGCGACGTGATTGGCATCTTCCTCCAGCCCATGACTGAGGAACGCTGCCGCGCCCACCTGCTGCAGTCGATGATCGATTCGACCTCGACCATCACCGATCTGCGGCGCTTCCAGCAGACCATTTTCGGCCAGGACAAACCGATTCTGGAAAACCAGTACCCCAAGAAACTGCCGCTTGACCCGCGCGCCGAAACCCCGATCCGCGCCGACAAGAGCGCCATCGCCTATCGCCGCTGGCTCAGCCAGAAGGGCATCACCTATGGGGTGATCCCGCAAGCGAGTTGATCGCCCCGGTTGCCGCCTCGTACGCCAAGGGCCTCCGGCAGCCAGTCCACAATATCTGCAGTCGTGGCGCGGCTGCCGGCCTTGACGGACAGATTGCATGCCCCTCTCCCTTTCCGACCCCAATTGGTATCCCATCGCCTCAAGCGAGGACCTGCCCTTCCGCCATGTCTATCAGGGCCAGTTGCTTGGCCGCGAACTCGCGGTCTGGCGGGCCGACGACGGCAATGTGAATGTCTGGGAGAACCGGTGCCTGCATCGCGGCGTGCGGCTTTCCATCGGCATCAATGAAGGCCAGGAACTCAAATGCCAGTATCACGGCTGGCGCTACGCCAACCGATCCGCCGGCTGCACCTATATTCCGGCCCACCCGGCCGACGCCCCGGCCCGCCGCATCGAAAACCGCAAGTATCCGGTCAGGGAAGCCTATGGGCTGATCTGGTCGGCGGCCAATGACGAAAAGCCCTTTGCCCCCTTCCCCGGCGCCGAGGGACAGAGCTGGTTTGCCCTGCGGCCCATGCCGGTGAATGCGGCACCCGAGGATGTGGTCGCCGGCCTCGCCCGTCTTGCCCCCGACGATCAGCCGGCGGGCCTCCTGCCCGGTCTGACAGTCCGGCTCGGCGAAATTGTCTATTTCGTCCAGCCCGTCGATGCGGGTCGTGCAGTGATCCGTGGCCTCCTGCCCGAAACACCCACTGATGCTCTGGCGCCCCTGCGCCACCATAATGAACATTTGACCCATTTGCGCGACCGGCTCGAACGCGCCGCGGCGAGAAAGCCCGCGCCCGAACCGTTGCAGCCCATCTATGAAAAGGTCTCGGCGGACCTTGCGACAATGCCCGACATTGCCGTGCCGCGCGGCAATACGCTCAATGTCGTGGTCAGCCGCAAATGGCAAAGCGCTGACGGCGTCATCGGCTTCGAGCTGGCCGATCGCGACGGCAAGCACCTGCCCACCTTCCAGCCCGGCGCCCATATCGATGTGCACCTGCCCAATGGACTGGTCCGGCAATATTCCATCACCAACGGCCCGGGCGACCTTCTCAGTTATGTCATCGGCGTCAAGCAGGAGAACGCCTCGAAAGGCGGCTCCAAGGTGCTGGTCGAAACCGTACGCGAGGGCGATGTGCTGGCCATTTCCCAGCCGCGCAACAATTTCCCGCTGCGCCGCGACGCCACCCGCACCGTGCTGATTGCCGGGGGCATCGGCATCACGCCCCTGCTCTCCATGGCACGCTTTCTCGACAAGTCGAGCCTGCCCTATGAGCTGCACTATTTCACCCGCAATGGCGAAAGTGTTGCTTTCAAAAGTGAGCTGGACGCGCTGCACGGCGCGGTGCATGTCCATTCCGGCCTTGCCCGCGACGCCATTCGGGGCACCATCGATCAGGTGCTTGGCCAGCACCAGTTCGCCAACCATGTCTATATCTGCGGACCCGGCGCCATGCTCGAAATGGTGCAGGAAACCGCTGCCAGGCTCGGCTGGCCCGACGAGGCGGTGCATTTCGAATATTTCCAGAACGACAAGACAATCGACGCTTCATCGGCCTTCGATATCGAGCTGGCCCGCTCGGCCATGACCCTGCATGTGCCTGCCGGCAAGACCATTCTCGAGGTGATGCGCGAGGCAGGCTTGACTGTGCCCTCCTCCTGCGAACAGGGCGCTTGCGGCACCTGCCTGACCACCGTCATGGAGGGTGAGGTCGACCATCAGGACGTCTATCTCAACAAGAGCGAGAAGGCGTCCAACACCTGTATGATGACCTGTGTGAGCCGTGCGAAATCGGCGCGCCTGGTGCTGGATATCTGACCCATGACCATCACCCTTTACGACTTCGAACTCTCCGGCAATTGCTACAAGCTGCGCCTTTTGATGAGCATTCTTGGGCTCCCCTATGACATCGTGCCGGTGGATTTCTTCCCCGGACGCGAGCACAAGGCCGATTGGTTCCTGCGGCTCAATCCTTTTGGTCAGTTGCCGGTGCTCAAGGACGACGATCTGGTACTGTCCGACTCTGGCGCCATCCTCGCTTACCTGGCGAAAAAATACGACGCCTCTGGCCAATGGTTCCCGGACGATCCGGCCATCACCTCCGAGATCCTGCGCTGGCATGCCGTCGCCGACGATATCACCGCGACCAGTTCCGCGGCTCGCCTGGCGCTGGGCTATGACTATGATTTCGACATCGAGAAAAGCCAGAAGGGCGCCCATCGCATTTTCCGGCTGATCGATGAACATCTCTGGTTCGGCGAACGCGAGGGGCGCGACTGGCTCTGTGCGCCATCCCATCCGACCACGGCAGACCTAGCCTGCTTTCCCTATGTGATGCTGAGCGAGGAAGGCGGCATTTCCCGCCAGGATTATCCAGCCCTTCGGCGTTGGACCGACCGGGTGCGCCGCATTCCCGGCTTCACCGTCATGTCGGGCATTTTCCCCGCCGGACCGGCGAAGGTGGATTGAAGCGCCCCCACCCAACCCCTAGCCCTCCGCCGCCATTCCCGCTATTGCCTTGGTCAAACTGAGGAGAAAATCCCATGATCATCGAACCCAAGATCCGCGGCTTCATCTGCACCACCGCCCATCCCACCGGCTGCGCCACCAATGTGCAGCGCCAGATCGATCATGTTGTGATCAAGGGACCAATCCCGTCCGAGCGCAAGCGCGTCCTCGTGCTCGGCTGTTCGACCGGCTATGGCCTCGCCTCACGCATCGTCACCACCTTTGGCTCTGGCGCCGATACAGTTGGCGTGTCCTTCGAGCGCGAGCCGGGCGAGACCAAGCCCGCCTCCGCCGGCTGGTACAATAACCGGGCCTTCGAAAATCGCGCCCGGGCCGCCGGCAGCAAGGCCGTGACCATCGAGGGCGACGCCTTTTCCAATGAAGTGAAGGCCCAGACCATCGAGGCCATCAAGGAGACGTTGGGCCAGGTCGACTTGATCGTCTATTCGCTGGCCTCTCCAGTCCGCACCGACCCCAAGGACGGCGTTACCTATCGCTCGGCCATCAAGCCTTATGGCACTCAGGTCACCTCCAAGACCCTCAATACCGGCACCGGCGAAGTTTCCGAGGTCACTGTCGAGCCGGCCACTGAGGAAGAGGCGGCCGCCACCGTCAAGGTCATGGGCGGCGAGGATTGGGAGCTCTGGATCGAAGCCCTGTCCGAAGCAGGCGTGCTGGCCGAGGATTTCGCCTCACTCAACTACACCTATCTGGGCAGCGAACTGACCTGGCCGATCTACCACAAGGGCACGCTGGGCAAGGCCAAGGCCGACCTCGACCGCGCCGCCGCTGCCATCCGCGCCAAGCACGGCGACAATGCCGCCCATGTCGTGGCTCTCAAGGCCGTCGTGACCCAGGCCAGCTCCGCCATCCCGGTGGTGCCGCTCTATGGCACCCTGCTGATCAAGGTCGAGGACGAAATGGGCCTGGGCGAAGGTCCGATCCATCAGATTGACCGCCTGTTCCGCGACAAGCTGCAGGGCACCATCGTGCTCGACGATAACAACCGCATCCGCGTCGATGACTGGGAACTGTCCGATGCCATGCAAGCCGAGTTGAAAAAGCGCTGGGCCGTGCTCAACACGGAAAACCTCGCCGCTCTCGCCGACCTGCCGAAATACCGCGAAGAATTCATGCGCCTGTTCGGCTTCGCCGTCGGCGGCGTGGACTATTCCAAGGATGTCGACCCGCGCGTGGTGGACTGAGCGTACTCACCGTCCCTTCTCCCCTTGTGGGAGAAGGTGCCCGAAGGGCGGATGAGGGGTGCCTTTATGCAATCGGCGGATAAGCGTGTTCCCCACCCTGCCAGTCGCGCACGGTAAAGCACCCATCCGAACCCACAATGCTCGTCGCCCCAATATCGGCCTTGCCATATCCGCCGGGAATGTCGAGCACATAGACCGGCTGGCACAGCCCCGATATCCGGCCGCGCAGCGCGTTCACCAGCGCCTGCCCCTCGGCAACGCTCACCCTGAAATGCCCCGTACCCGGCGCCAGGTCCGGGTGGTGCAGGTAATAAGGCTTGATCCGGTTTTCCACGAAGCCGCGCATCAGGCTGGCAAGCGTCTCGACATCGTCATTGACGCCCTTGAGCAGCACGCTCTGGCTGATCAGCGCGATCCCGCCCGCCAGCATCCGCTCGAACCCGGTCTTCGCCGCCGCTGTCAGCTCACGCGGATGATTGGCATGCACCGCGAGATAAGTCGTCTTGCCACTCGCCCTCAGCGCCGCAACCATCTCATCATCTATCCGCTCCGGCTCCACCACCGGCACCCGCGTATGAAAGCGGACAATTTTGACATGCTCGATGCCCGCCAGCCGCTCCATCAGGTGACGCAACCGGCGGGGCGACAGCACCAGCGGATCCCCTCCTGTCAGGATCACTTCCCATATCTCATCATGCGCCGCGATATAGCCGATGGCCGAATCCAGCTCGGCCGCCGTTAGCGTCCCCAGCCCCTGCGGCCCCACCATTTCCCGCCGAAAGCAGAACCGGCAATAGACCGGGCACACATGCACCGCCTTGAGCAGAACGCGATCCGGATAGCGATGCACGATCCCTTCCACCGGCGAATGGGCAAGATCACCAATCGGGTCGGCACGCTCTTCCGGCGTCGTGGTCAATTCGTCGGCCGTGGGCACGAACTGCCGCGCAATCGGATCATCCGGATCGTTCGGATCGATCAGGCCCAGCACCGCCGGAGCAATCCCGATGGCATATTTTTCGGCAACGGCATCGAGCGCAGCATCCGGCGCAACAAGCCTGGCGGCCTTCAGCTCCGTGACTGACTTGAGCGCCCCGCTCATTCCGCCACCGGCGCCCACAGCACCGCCTCGATTCGCTGCGCGCCCGTGGCCAGCATCACCAGCCGGTCGAACCCCAGGGCAACGCCGCTGGCCTCGGGCATGAACTCAAGCGCGGCCAGAAAGTCCTCATCGATCGGGTAGCGTTCCCCATAAATACGCTGCTTTTCGGCCATTTCCGCCTCGAACCGCACCCGCTGCTCTGCCGCATCGGTCAATTCGCCAAAGCCATTGGCCAGCTCAACGCCCGAGGCATAGACCTCGAACCGCTCCGACACCCGCGCATCCCCCGGCACCGGCCGCGCCAGCGCCGCCTCGCAGGCCGGATAACGGTCCAGCACCGTCACCCGCCCATTGCCCAGTGCCGGCTCGACCTTCTCCACCAGCACATGCGTGAACAGATAGCTCCAGCGCTGGTCATCCGGCAGCGCCATGCCCACCTTCAGCATCTGCTCGGCCAGGGCCGCATCCTCGGGCACCCCGTCCTCGTCCATGGTCGCCAACAGATCGATGCCCGCAAAGCGTTCGAACGCCTCGGCGACACTGATCCGCTCCGCCTCTGCAAGCGGATCGCAAATCCGGCCTCGAAATTCAAATTGCCTGCTCCCGGTCACCTCTGCCGCCAGCCGGATGATGGCCAGCGTATCGGCGATAATGGTCTCATAGGGGGCGCCCGACCGGTACCATTCGAGCATGGTGAACTCGGGATGGTGCAAGGCGCTCCGCTCGCGATTGCGCCAGACGTGCTGCAGACTGGCAATCCGGGTTTCCCCGGCGGCCAGCAGCTTTTTCATGGTGAATTCGGGCGAGGTATGCAGATACATGCCCCGTCCGACCCCATCATTCCCGATCATTTCGGTGCCGAAGGCATGCAGATGCGCCTCGTTGCCGGGCGAACGCTGCAATCCTGGCGGATCGACCACCAGAAAATCCCGCTCGGCCAGCCAGCCGCGCACGCTGGCCTCGATACGCGCCCGGGCCAGCAATGCCGGCCGCCGGTCGGCATGACGGTCGGGATGCCACCAGGGCGATGTGTTCGATACCGTCATTGATGGGTTTCTTGCCGTCCGGTCTGGCGAAAGGGCGCGGAATACTGTATCGGGCGCACCACATATGCATTTTCTGGCGCCCGGACGGCCCTGCCTCTAGCCCGCGCCAACGATACGAACAAGGAAGAAATATGGTCAAGGTCATCGCCTCGTCGCTGCGCAAAGGCAATGTCGTCGAGCAGGACGGCAATCTGCACGTCGTGCTGACGGCGGAAAATGTCCACCCCGGCAAGGGCAATTCAATCACCAACGTCAACATGCGCCGCATTACCGACGGCGTGAAGGTCGTTGGCCGCTGGCGCACCGTGGAAATGGTCGAAAAGGCCGACGTTGACGATCGTGAATATGACTATCTCTATTCCGATGCCGAAGGCCATCACTTCATGGAGCCGGTCAGCTTCGAGCAGATCACCGTTTCCGACGAGGTCATCGGCGACCAGAAGGCCTATCTCACCGATGGCATGAAGGTGCACCTGATGACCCATGAAGGCATTGCGCTCTCCATGGAACTGCCTCAGCGCCTGACCTTCGAGATCGTCGAGACCGAGCCTGTGGTAAAGGGCCAGACCGCTTCTTCGTCCTATAAGCCGGCCGTGCTGAACAACGGCCTGCGCGTCATGGTCCCGCCCCATATCGGAACCGGCACCCGCATCGTCATCCTCACCGAAGACAACTCCTACGTGGAGCGTGCGAAGGACTGAAGTCCGGCGCCGCTGCGCGGCGTCAAAACCCTCCAGTGGAGGGTTTTGAGGACTTCAGGCCTGGAGACTGCGCACCGTGCCAAGGGCAAATTTGCTCCGGTGGAGCAAATTTAGGTAAGCAGGCCACGAGACCTATGGTCGAGTGGCAGCACGAAGGGCCCAGCTCATCAACAAGCACAATACAAAACGGGCCCCTGAGGGCCCGTCTTCTTTTTCCTATGCCGCGGCCTTCAAGTTCACCGAACTTTTGGCCAGCTTGGTCAGCTTCTCGTCGGTTGCTTCTTCTTCCTTGAGCGTTTCAAGGAACAGCTCGAGCGCTTCGGTATGGCCAAGCTGCTTGGCCCAGGTCGCCAGCGTGCCATAGCGGGCGATCTCGTAGTGCTCGACAGCCTGCGCCGCCGAGACCAGTCCGGCGTCAAGTGCCTGTGTGCCCTTGAACTCGTCCATGATCTCCTTGCCCTCCTCGATAATGCCGAGAATGGCATCGCAGGTCTTGCCGCGCGGGTTCTTGCCGAGCAGTTCGAACACTTTTTCAAGCCGTTCGACATGCACCTCGGTTTCGGCCTGATGCTGTTCGAACCCGGCCTTGAGGTCGGGCGACACCGCAGCCTTGGCCATCTTGGGCAAGGCCTTCAGAATGTGCCGCTCGGCGAAATAGATGTCCTTGAGCGTATCGAAAAACAGATCGTCCAGTTGCTTTTCAGCCATTTGTCTTCAGCTCCAGTTGGCATTGGAATGATGACGCTGGCTCTGCAACGGCGCCACCGAACCGAAGTTCCGGCGCCGCCCGATCACATCTGAGAGGCGCTAGACGCCGAAGCGCTCGGTCAACCACGCCATCTGCTGGCGATCTTGGAACGGCCCGCCGCCCTCGTGATTGTTGAACTCATATTCGATGATGGACTTGTCGGTACCTGCAAAGGCCTTGTACGCCCCATAGACGGTCGATGGCGGGCAAATATCGTCCATCAGCGCCACCGAGAACAGCGCCGCTGCCTGGCTGTGCCGGGCGAAATTGACGCCATCGAAATAGCGAAGTGTCTCGAACACCTTGTCCGTCTTGTCCCGGTGCTGCGCCAGAAACCGCACGATCTCGCCATAGGGGTCGCGCCCGGCCACGCGTACGGCGCGGGGAAAATCGCAGAGGAAAGGAACGTCCGGCATCACCGCCTTGACCCTGGCGTCGATCCCCGCGACCGCCAGCGCGATGCCGCCACCCTGGGAGCCGCCGCAGACCGCGATGCGGTCTGGATCGACGAAGTCCTGCCCGATCAACGCATCGATGGCGCGCACGCCATCGGTGAACAGACGCCGGTAATAATAGTCATCGCGATTGAGGATGCCCTTGGTCATCACGCCCGGGATCTGGCTGGTCGACCCGATCGGGTCCGGCGTGGCGCCGGTGCTCCAGCCCGAACCCTGCCCGCGGGTGTCCATGCGGAAATAGGCAAATCCAGAAGCCGCCCAATGCAGCAGCTCATGGGGAAAGCCCCGGCCCCCACCATAGCCGACATATTGTGCGATCAGCGGCAACCGGCCCTGCCGGTCCTTGGGCAAGACCAGCCACCCCTTGACCGGATGCCCGCCAAAGCCGGGAAAGGTTACGTCGAACACCTCGACCAGCTTGAGCGTGGTCTGCGCCGGCACCATCTCCACGGCACCGCCAGCCTGCCGCGCCTCCGTCAGCGTCGCGTCCCAGAACGCGGCAAAATCGCCCGGCAGATCCACTGCGCTTTCATAGAGATCAAGGGCCGGATGGACGAGGTCGGGAAAAGGCATGATGTTTCCAAAGGGCTGACGATAACCCCGGCAATCTGCCCGCTGCGCGTCGAATTATCCAGCCCGCAGAGGCCGATACGCAGACCTTATTGTGCCCGGAACAGGCTGCGGTGATAGCCGACCATGGCCCGCTGCGGCCAGAGCGAGACATTGTCGGGCAAAACCATGTTGCGCCCATGCGCATCGCTTGCCTCCACCGGTTCGGAGACGATTTCGGGGTGTGAGGTATAAGCGCGGTAGGCATCGCTGATCAGCAGATGCCCCTTGCCCAACAGGCCCGCCACCACACCGTCCACCACAACCGCATTGCCCGGCGCCATGTGTCCGCCATGGCCGAGCGGCTGGAACAGGAAGACCTCCAGATGCTGATCGGCTTCGTCGGAGGCATAGGCCTTGCCGGTCACGGCGCAGCGATAGTCATAGATTTCCAGCATAAGCTGCCGAAACGAGACGGCATCATCCAGCGCAAAGCCGCGCTGAACGCCTTCGGCAAAGCCAATTGAACGGTCTCGATCCGCCACCGGTATTCCCCCATTAGGGAAAACACTAGGCGAAATTATTCGGGTGACAATGGGCATTTTGCCCACTGTCGCAGTGTTATCGATGACAGATGTTATCGCCCCACCGTTTCGCGATAATGCTTAAGGACTTTTCCGGCATCGACGCCCGTGCAGATGGTCTGAGCAGGTCGATTTGCCCAATCAGGATGCCCACCCTTGCGGGACTCGGGCATCTGGATCGTCTGTCCAACAGCCACCCCGTCGCGCACCACGAGAACCGGCCCACGGCGGGTTTCGAACCATTCCGGGTGAAGGGCATAGGTCACCGCCAGGGGGTCGTGCCCGACCACGCCGGAAAGCCCCATCATTTCCTTGTAGAAGCGGGCATAATGCTCGCACATCTGGGCCAGCAGGGCGCCATTCTCGCCCACTTCGCGCGACAATGCCTCAAGATAGGCAGTGTCCAGAATGATGTCGTGGGTCACATCGAGCCCGACCACCACGACTGGCCAGTCCGCCGCGAAAATCTCGTCTGCTGCCACCGGGTCGCCATGAATATTGGCTTCCGCAGCCGGCGTGATGTTGCCGCTGCGGCCCTGATAGCCAAACGCGCCACCCATGATGACCACTTGCTTTGCAAGCTTGGCCACCTCGGGCTCGGCGCGCAGCGCCAGGGCCAGATTGGTCATGCGGCCGACAGCAATGATGGTAACTTCGCCCGGATGGGCCTTGAGCATGTCGATAATGAACTGGCTGGCCTCGCCGGGCGCCAACCCGCTTTCGTCCACGGCCGGAATTTCGATCTCGCCCAGCCCGTTGACGCCATGCACGATAACCGGCTCGGCCTTCTCCACGCCATCCAGGGTCTTGCCCGCCCCCTGCACCACCGGTGCAGACAGTCCGAACCGTTCCTTGAGAAACAGCGCATTGCGGGTCGTCGTGGCCAGGTCGGCATTGCCGACCACCGTGGTAATGCCCAGCAGGTCAATTTCCGGCAGCTTGCTCAGATAAAGCAGCGCCATGGCATCGTCGATGCCGGGATCGGTATCAAAAATGACTTTCATCGTCTCGTTCGCTTTCGTGCCGGCCCCTTTGGAACCGGGATTCGGGAAAGGCTACATCCCTTGTTATTCTAGTGTATCGCCGATGCTCTAGCATGAAGCGGCTTGACTATCGATAGTTTTTGACCAAACGATCAAAAAATCGATTGTCGCAGGCGGGAGGGACGACCATGCGTTTCGGGTACAAGGCTTCGGCCGAACAGTTCGCACCCAATGATCTTCTTCGCTTTGCCGTTGAAGCCGAGCAGGCCGGTTTCGATTCGGTCTTCGTCTCTGACCATTTCCAGCCCTGGAAGCACACGGACGGACACGCCCCCTTCGCGCCGGGCTGGATGTCCGCGGTCTTGGCCCGCACTGAAAAGATCACATTGGGTACCTCCGTACTCACCCCGACCTTTCGCCTGCACCCCAGCGTCGTCGCACACGCCTTTGGCACAATGGGCGCCATGTTTCCCGGCCGCGTCATCCTTGGCGTCGGCACCGGCGAGGGCCTCAACGAGGTGCCTGCCACCGGCATGGACTGGCCCGAACTCAAGGAGCGCTCCGCCCGGCTGCGCGAAGCGGTTCGGCTGATCCGCCAGCTCTGGTCTGAGGACCGGGTGAGCTTCGAGGGCGAATACTACAAGACCGTTAACGCCACCATCTATGACAAGCCGGCCGAGCCGGTGCCGATCTATATCGCGGCGGGCGGCCCGCTCAACGCCAAATATGCCGGGCGCGCAGGCGACGGTTTCATCTGCACCTCGGGCAAGGGCGCCGAACTCTATGTCGACCAGCTTTTGCCCAATGTGGCCACCGGCCGGGCCGAAAGCCCCCTCAAGGACAAGCCGTTCGAGCGCATGATCGAAGTGAAGGTCTCGTTCGACACCGATGCCGACCGCGCTCTTGAGGATACCCGCAACTGGGCAGCTCTTTCCCTCTCTGCCGAGGAAAAGCACTCAGTCAAGGATTCCGAGGAGATGGAGCGCCTGGCCGATGCCCTCCCCATCGAGCGTGTCGCCAAACGCTGGATCGTCTCCTCCGACCCCGATGAGCATGTCGCCAAGATCAAGACCTATATCGATTACGGCTTTGACCATCTGGTGTTCCACGCCCCCGGCACTGACCAGAGCCGTTTCCTCGGGCTCTATGCGAAAGAGATTCTGCCAAGACTGCGGAAGCTGATCGGATGACCCCACGCTTTTCTGTCTGGGGCATCACCGGCATTCCCGAAATCGCCCCCAAGGATGACCTGGTTGCGCTGATTGCCGAGGCGATCACGGCACAGTCGGCCACCGACCCCGATCTGGCGCTACAATCGGGCGACATCCTCGTGGTCACCTCGAAGATCGTCTCCAAGGCCGAGGGCATGCAGGTACCGGCCGCCGAGCGCGAGCAGGCCATCGCTGCCGATACGGTGCGCGTGGTTGCCGAACGCGTGCATCCCGGGGGCACCTTCCGCATCGTCGAGACCCGCCAGGGCCTGGTCATGGCCGCTGCCGGCATCGACATGTCCAATGTGCCAGAAGGCACCGCCCTGCGCCTCCCCGCCGATCCGGACGCTTCCGCCCGCGCGCTCTGCAAGGGCTTGCGCGAGAAGCTCGGATTGGAGATCGGCATCATCGTCACCGACACCATTGGCCGCGCCTGGCGCATCGGCCAGACCGACATGGCCATTGGTGCCGCCGGCGTGCAACTGACCGACGATCTGCGTGGCGAAAACGACGCCAATGGCCGGCCCCTGCATGTCACCCAGGCCGTCATTGTCGACGAAATCGCCGGGGCCGCCGATCTGGTCAAGGGCAAGACCACAGGCATCCCTGTCGCCGTTGTGCGCGGGCTTGGCCGCTTCGTCACGCCCCTCGATGCGCCCGGCGCCCGCACCCTGAGCCGCACGGGCGATGACGACATGTTCCGTTTCGGCACCGCCGAAGCCTATCGCCTTGGCTATGAAGCGGCCATGGCGGAGATCAATTCACGCAAAAAGCAGAAGCAGGACTGACCATGCGTCACCTTGGCCGCCTTTCGTTCATCTTGACCCTCCTGGCCCTCCCCGCACAGGCGGCCGCCTATCCCCTGACGCTGGACAATTGCGGCCATGCGATCACCATCGACGCGGCGCCGGAACGGGTTGTCACCATCAAGTCCACCGCCACCGAAATGCTGCTTTCACTGGGCCTCGGCGACCGCATCGTCGGCGTCGGCTTCCAGGATGGCCCCCTGCCCCCGCATCTCGTGCTGGCCGGCGCGGGCCTGCCCGTCCTCTCCGACAAGCTGCCCAGCCAGGAAGTCGTGCTCGAGGTCGAACCCGACTTCATCTATGGCGGCTGGGAAAGCAATTTCGCTGCGGACGGCGCCGGAGAGCGCCCCACTCTCGCCGGTCTTGGCGTTGCTACCTATGTCGCTCCGGCCGCTTGCCGGTCGATCAAGCCGGCCAAGCTGACATTCGAGCAACTCTTTGATCAAATTGGCGAATTGGGCGCAATCTTTGACGCGGACGACGCTGCCAACCGCCTCATCGCCGACCAGCAAGCCGCACTCAATGCCATCGCACCCGACCCGCGCGGACTGACCGCGCTCTGGTATTCCTCCGGCACCAAGACCCCCTATGTGGGCGCCGGCAGCAATGCTCCCGCCATGGTCATGGAAGCCCTCGGCCTGACCAACATCTATGCCGATATCGACGAAGGCTGGACCTCCGCGTCCTGGGAAGCCATCGTCGACGCCAATCCCGACGTCATCGTCCTGGTCGACGCCGCCTGGAACTCGGCCGAGCAGAAAAAGACACTGCTGGCGGAAAACCCGATCACCAGCCAGCTCGACGCGGTCATCAACCAGCGCTACCTGATCATTCCGTTTCCCGCCTCGGAAGCGGGTATCCGCAACGTCCCGGCGACCGCTGACATGGCCGCGCAACTGGCCAAGCTGACATTTGGGGAATGACGATCACGCATCGTCTCTCCCTGCCGGCCCTCGCCGTCCTCCTCATCGCCAGCGCTGTGGCGGCGGTGACATTCGGGCCAGCCGACATTACGCCGGGCGAGGTCTGGTCAGTCATCGCGCATCATCTTGGCATTTTGCCCGAAAGCCCGGTTTCGCGGCTGCGCGATGCGATCGTCTGGGAATTGCGCTTGCCCCGCGTCCTGACCGCTCTGGGAGTTGGCGCGGGCCTGGCCCTGTCCGGCGCCGTGATGCAGGCGCTGACCCGCAATCCCCTCGCCGATCCTTTTCTCCTCGGTCTGTCTTCTGGCGCAGCACTGGGCGCGGTATCGTTCCTTCTGCTGGGCCTCACCCTCCTCATGCCGCTCGGCGCCTTTTTCGGCAGCCTCGGCGCGCTGGCACTCGCCCTGCTCATCGCCCAACTCCTTGGTGGTGCCACCCCCAGCCGCGCCATCCTGGCCGGCATCTGCATCGCGGCCCTGGCCTCGGCGGCGACGTCCTTCCTCATCTTCTGGTCGGCCACGGGCGACAGCTATCGCGAGATCCTGAGCTGGTTGATGGGCTCGCTCTCAGGCTCGATATGGTCGGATGCAGGCCTGGTCTATCTTGCGCTGGCGGCGTGTCTCCCGATCATCCTCGCCAATGGCCGTGCGCTCGACGCCTTCGCCTTTGGCGATACGGCCGCCGCCAGCCTGGGCATTGATGTGCCGCGCCTGCGCTGGACCTTGCTGGGGGCGACGGCTCTGCTGACCGGCATCATGGTGGCGATTGGCGGCGCCATCGGTTTCGTTGGCCTCGTCGTGCCTCACGCCGTACGCTTGGCCGTCGGGTCGGCACACCGCAAATTGCTGCCCCATCTCATGCTGGCCGGCGCCATCTTCATGCTCTGGACCGACACGGCCGCGCGAACCCTGTTCGATCCGCGCGAACTGCCAGTCGGCATCATCACGGCCCTGATCGGTGCACCGGTCTTCCTGGCTGTCCTGCTGCGCTACCGGAGGATTACATGAGCCTCTCGGTCACCGCACTTTCGGTTGCGAAATCCAGCACAGCCATCCTATCCGATGTGGGCTTTTCTGCTCCGGCAGGCCGCATCACCGGATTGATCGGACCCAACGGCGCCGGCAAGTCCACCCTGCTCTCGGCCTTGCTCGGCCTCGTGCCGGCCCAGGGCAGCATCGCCTTCGAGGGCAACGATCTGCCCCGCATGCGCCGGCGCGACCGGGCTCGGCTCCTGGCCCTTGTCGAGCAATCCACTGCCACCGAAGAGCGCTTGAGCGTGCATGACGTCGTCGCCCTGGGCCGCATCCCCTACGAAGCGGCGTGGCAAGCCGAACCCAATCCGGAAGATGAAGCCATAATTGACCAGGCCCTCGCCGACACCGGCACCACAGGCTTTGCCGCAAGACGGTTCACCACCCTGTCCGGAGGAGAACAGCAGCGCGTGCATGTTGCCCGCGCCCTGGCTCAGCAGCCGCGCCTGCTGCTGCTCGACGAGCCGACAAGCCATCTCGACATCCGCGCCCAGCTTCAGCTTCTGGCCCTGCTCCGGCAAAAGGCCGGGGCCGGCATGACCATATTGGTGGCCCTGCATGACCTCAACCTGGCAGCGCGGTTCTGTGACCACCTGGTCGTGCTGGCCAATGGCCGCTTGGCCGCCCAGGGTTCGCCAGCCGAAATCCTGACCCCGGAACTGCTGCGCTCGGTCTATGGCGTATCCGCCAGGCTGGTGTCCGACACTGCCAATGGCTGCCCCCTGATCGTCTATGACGAGGCGATTGCCGAGGGCGACGCGCAAATACCCGATTGACAATCGTGCCTCAGGCACTCAAAAATTTGATCGACTGGTCAAATTTCCAGGTCAACGGGAGCGCAGAGGGACACAATGGAATTCGGCATCACCTTCAAGGGCTTTATCGAGCATGAGCGCGCCCGCTATCTGGTTCGCGCCGCCGAATATGCCGGCTTCTCCTATTGCTGGTTCTATGACAGCCACATTCTCTGGCGCGATTGCTACGCCGCCATTGCCATGTGCATGGAACACACCACCGACATGCGGTTCGGGCCGCTGGTCACCAATCCCGATGTGCGCGACTGGTCGGTCGCTGCTTCCATTTTCGGCTCGCTCTCAAAGCAATCCGGCGGGCGCTTCGATCTCGCCGTCGGGCGCGGCGACAGCTCCATGCGCGTCATGGGCAAGAAGCCCGCGACCCTCAAGCGCGTTGCCGAGTTCATCGACAAGACCAAGGCCATGGTGCGCGGCGAGGAAGTCTCTTATGGCGAGATCCCCGCACCAGTGAAATTCCCCTGGGCAGTCGGCCACGAAATGCCGAGCTGGATCGCAGCTTATGGCCCTCTGGCCCTCAAGACGGCCGGTGAACATGCCGAAGGTGTCGTGTTGCAGATTGCCGATCCGGGCCTTTGCAAATGGTTCACTGACCAATGCATCGAAGCCGGCCAGGCTGCCGGCAGGGACATGTCCAGCTTCCGCTCCATGGCAGCCGCTCCGGCCTATTTCGGCGAAAAAAAGCGCGCCATCGAACATGTGAAGTGGTTCCCGGCCATGGTGGGCAATCATGTCGCCGACATTGTCGAGAAATACGGTGCGGACAGCGACAAGGTGCCGTCGAGCCTGACCAGCTATATCGAAAAGCGCCGTGGCTACGACTATTCCAAGCACGGCCAGGCCGATAACCCCTATCTCGATTTCATCACCGACGATGTGGTGGAAAGCTTCTGTGTGCTCGGTGAACCCGAGGACCACATCAAGAAGCTGCATGAACTGGAGGCTGCGGGGGTCACCCAGTTCAACATCTATCTCGACAGCGGCGATGAGGAGGAAATCATCGCCAATTATGGAAGGCACGTCATTCCGGCCTTCCGTTGAACTTTGAAAAAGGCGCGCCGCACGGTGCGCCTTTTTTGTTTTGGCATCAACGCCTTGTCGCGACCTCGGAAGCGCGAACACTTGGGGAAGGATGCTGTGACCACTTCCAAAAACCGCTCTGTGACGTCTAGATGACAACAGGGAGGCGAAAATGAACAAGAACCAAAAACGGGGAACGAAAATGGGAAATCTCAATCGCCGCACTCTGGTCGCGGCACTCGGGCTGACCACCGCGCTCAGCCTCACCGTGGCCTCCTGGGCCCAGGACGTGCCCAAGGTCGCGGCCATCTGGACAGTGCCGGTCGAGCAGCAATGGGCCAGCCGCCTGCACAACGCCTTGGTCGCCGCCGAGGATCGCGGCGAAATCGACTATGTCTATTCGGAAAACATCACCAATACCGACTATGAGCGCGTTATGCGCGAATATGCCGAACAGGGCATTGCGCTGATGGTCGGCGAGGCCTTTGGTGTCGAGCAGCCCGCCCGAACCGTGGCCGCGGACTATCCCGAGATCAGCTTCCTCATGGGGTCGTCCCTGCCGCCGGTGGAACCGAACTTTGCCACCTTCGACAACTTCATCCACGAGCCCAGCTATCTCACCGGCATCATCGCCGGCATGAAGACCGAAACCGACCAGATCGGCATGGTGGGCGGCTATGCCATTCCCGAGGTCAATCGCCTCATGCACGCCTTCATGGCCGGCGCCCTCTCGGTCAATCCAGACGTGACCTTCTCGGTCAGCTTCATCAACTCCTGGTATGATCCGCCCAAGGCCAAGGAAACCGCCTTCGCAATGGTCGATGCCGGCGCCGACATTCTCTACGCCGAGCGCTTCGGCGTCTCCGACGCGGCCAAGGAACGCGGCATTTTTGCTATCGGCAATGTCATCGACACGGCAGCCGATTATCCTGGCACCATCCTCGCCTCCGCCCTCTGGCATGGCGAGCCGATGATCGACCAGGCCATTGCCGATGTGAAGGCAGGCACCTTTGCGGCCAGGGACTACGGCATCTACGCCTTTATGGAATATGGCGGCTCGTCCATGGTGGTCGATGAGGAACTGGCCGGCGCCGAGGCTGTCGAAGCAGCCAAGGCCGTCGAGGCTTCCATCCTCGATGGCTCGTTCGTGGTCGAAATCAACGACAGCGAACCGAGCTCGACGCAGTAAGCAGTCACGCCCACCGGATCACCCCACCTTCGTCCCCCCATCAAGGGGAGGGAGGCGCAGGGCTGAAGCGTCAGTGTTCATCGTCTCCCTCCCCCTTGTGGGGAGGGATCAAGGGTGGGGGTTCCGGACCATCCGAACATCTCAAAATCCGAAGCGCAGGAGCCCATGACAGATCCCGCAATCCTGCTCTCGCTATCCAACATCACCAAGCGTTTCGGCGCCCTCGTGGCCAACGATGCCATCTCGCTCGACCTCCGAAAGGGCGAGATCCTCGCCCTTTTGGGCGAGAACGGCGCCGGCAAGACCACGCTGATGAATATCCTGTTTGGGCATTATGTGCAGGATGAAGGCACTGTTCGTGTTCGGACCAATGGCGGGAACATGACTGCTCTGCCGCCCGGCTCGCCAGGCGCGGCCCTGTCTGCCGGTGTCGGCATGGTGCACCAGCATTTCACCCTGGCCGAGAATCTGTCCGGCCTCGACAATATCCGCCTCGGCACCGAGCCTCTGCTCTCCCTGGGACGGCGTGCCACGGCGCGCACCAAGATCAAGTCCATCATCGCCGAAAGCGGGCTGGAGGTCGATCTTGATCGCCGCGTTGCCGACCTCACCGTGGGGGAGAAGCAACGCATCGAGATTCTCAAGGCACTCTATCGCGATGCCCGCGTCCTTATTCTGGACGAACCCACCGCCGTGCTGACACCGCAGGAAGCCGAGGGGCTGTTTGTCGTGCTGCGGCGGCTGGCGGCCAATGGTCTTGGGGTCATTTTCATTTCGCACAAGCTGGGCGAGGTGCTGGCCGTCTCGCACCGCATCATGGTGCTGCGTGGAGGCAAGAAGGCCGGTGAACTGTCCACTGCCGAAGCCGACCGCCGCTCTATTGCCGATCTCATGGTCGGCAAGGCCGTCGCCCAGGTCACCCGCACGCCGGGCCGGGCCGGCGATCCCCTGCTCGAACTGGACCATGTGACCCTGGCCAAATCGGGCAGTCGCAGCGCCGTGGCTGACGCCAGCTTCACCCTGCGGGCCGGCGAGATCACGGGGCTGGCCGGGGTCTCGGGCAATGGCCAGGCGGGCATCGCGGCCATGCTCTCTGGCCTGGCCGTGCCTGACACGGGGATCATGCGCCTCTTTGGTGCACCGGTGACGCGGGCCGATCCGCGCCGGCTCGTGCAGCAAGGCGTCGCCCGCATGCCAGAGGATCGCCAGCTTGATGGCGTTGTCGGCACCATGAGTGTTGCAGACAATATCGCTATCGAAGAGATTCGCTCCCCCGGCATCTCTCGCTTTGGCCTGCTCGACAACAATGCCATGCGGGCGCGCGCCGAAAGCGCCATTGCCGCCTATGATGTGCGGTGCCCGGGGCCGGACGCCGAGGCGCGACTGCTCTCGGGCGGCAATGTGCAAAAGCTCATTCTTGCCCGTGTGCTCGAACGTGAACCGCGCATCATTCTGGCCAACCAGCCCACGCGTGGCCTCGACATTGGCGCGCAGGCCGAAGTGCATCGCCGCATCCTTGCGGCCCGCGACCGGGGCGCCGCGGTCCTCGTCATTTCCGAAGATCTCGACGAACTCTTCGCGCTGGCCGACCGGTTTCTGGTCATCCATGCCGGAGACGTGGTGGATGCCGGCCCGGCCGATGCACTGGACCGTGCCACCATAGGCCTGTTGATGGCTGGCCAGTCCCACACCACGGAGCCCCTTGCCCAATGAGCCTCCGCCTCGACCCCCGCGAACACGCGCCTTTGTCATTGCGCCTGCTTGTCTCGCTACTGGCCGGTCTGACCGCGCTGCTGCTGGTGGCTGTTCCGGTCATGGCGGCGGGCGCCAACCCGTTCGAGGCCTATCTGCTGATGGCCCAAGGCGCCTTTGGTTCGATGTTCGCCCTGTCCGAAACCCTCAACCGCGCCACGCCGCTCATTCTCACCGGCCTTGCTGCCGCCGTAGCCTTCCGGGCCCGGCTCTGGAACATCGGTGCAGAAGGCCAGCTCTATATGGGTGCCCTTGCCGCTGTGCTGGTTGGCTCTGGATTTCTCCAGCTTCCGGCACCGCTCGCCATCCCCGCCATCATGCTTGCCGGGTTCCTTGCAGGCGGCCTGATGATGGTGATCCCGGCCATGCTCAAGCAGCGCTTCGGCGCCGATGAGGTGGTCATCACCCTCTTGCTCAATTTCGTCGTCATCCTCTTCATCCAGATGCTGATCGAAGGTCCGCTCAAGGACCCGTTGGCCATGGGCTGGCCGCAATCGGTGCCGCTCCTCGCAGAGGCAAAGTTCGACAAACTGATCCCGCGCCTGCGCATGCATTGGGGTCTGATCATTGGCCTGGTGGCCGCGCTCATCCTCTGGCTCATGGTCAAGCGCACCGTGCTCGGCTTCGAGATCAAGGCGGTCGGCGAGAACAAGGCCGCCGCACGATTTGCCGGCATTCCGGTCGATGCCACCATGCTCAAGGTTGCCCTGATTTCCGGGGGCCTTGCGGGCCTAGCTGGCGTTGGCGAAGTGGCCGGGGTCAAGGGCTATCTCTCGGCCGATCTTTCCCCCGGATTCGGCTATTCGGGCATCGTGGTCGCCATGCTCGCCGGCCTCTCACCCATTGGCAGCGTGGTTGCAGCGGTGTTTATCGCCGCCGTTTTCGTTGGCGCCGACTCGATGAGCCGGGCCACCGGCATCTCCAACTATCTCGCCGATCTGGTCGTCGCTCTGTCCCTGCTCTGCGTCCTGGTGGGCAGCTTCTTTCTGCGCTTCCGCCTGCGCTGGCAATCGCGGCAGGAGGCCTGAGCCATGGATATCCTTCTCGATATCTTCGCATCTGCAAACTTCTGGGCCGCCGCCATCCGCATCGCCACCCCGCTGATTTTCGGCGTGCTGGGCGCGCTGATCTGCGAACGCGCCGGCGTGCTGAATCTCGGCATCGAGGGCATCTTCGTCGCCGGGGCCATGGCGGGCTGGTTGGCCGTCTATCTTGGTGCGGGCCTCTGGGGCGGCGTGCTGATCGCCGCGCTTGCAGGCGCCATGTTCGGCCTGCTGCATGCCTTCCTCACGGTCATTCTGGGCCTTTCCCAGCATGTCTCGGGCATCGGCATCACCCTGCTTGCCACCAGCGCGAGCTATTTCACCTATCGCACCACACTGCCCGACGTATCCTCCCCGCCGCGCATTGCACCGTTCCAGCCCATCGCCGTCCCCGGCCTGTCCGACTTACCCTTTATCGGCCCGGCCCTGTTCCAGCAGACCTTGTTCACCTGGCTGGCCCTGGCCTTGGTCGCTGTTGTCGCCTTCGTGCTCTATCGCACGCCGCTGGGCCTCGCTATCCGCGCGGTTGGCGACAACCCCGCCTCGGTCGAAGCACAGGGCCTTTCGGTCCGCGGACTCAGGATCGGGGCGGTGGTGATCGGTTCGGCCCTGATGGCGCTGGGCGGCGCCTTCCTCACCATGTCGGCCTTCGATGCTTTCTTCTTCGGCATGGTCAATGGCCGGGGCTGGATCTGCATCGCGCTGGTGGTCTTCGCCTCCTGGCAGCCCGGCAAGGCCCTGCTGGGCGCCCTGCTCTTTGGCGCCTTCGACGCCTTCCAGATCCGCCTGCAGGCCGAGATCGGCCAAGTCGTGCCCGGCCAGGTCTTCCTGATGCTGCCCTATCTGCTTTCCATCCTGGCTCTGGTACTGGTCGCGCGCAAAGCCGACTATCCAAGGGCCCTGCTTCAGCCCTGGACCAAGGGGCAGCGCCACTAACTGCGGAACCATCCATGTTCGACCTCAAGCTCACCAACGCTACCCTGCCCGACGGCCGTACCGGCATCGACATCGGCATCCAGCACGGCCGCATCGCCGCGCTTGAGCCCAATCTGGCCGGCGATTCCAGCGAGACAATCGACGCCGCCGGGCAGTTGGTGAGCCCGCCCTTCGTCGATTGCCACTTCCATATGGATGCCACGCTCTCGCTCGGCCTGCCGCGCCATAATGAAAGCGGCCTGCTGCTCGAAGGTATCCAGATCTGGGGCGAATTGAAGCCTCTCCTCACCCAGGAGGCCGTTATCCAGCGCGCTCTGGACTATTGCGACCTAGCGGTCAGCCAGGGCCTGCTCGCCATCCGCACCCATGTCGACATCTGCGACGAGCGCTTGCTCGGCGTCGAAGCCTTGCTTGAGGTCAAAAGGCAGGTCGCGCCCTATATCGACCTGCAGCTCGTCGCCTTCCCCCAGGATGGCTATTTCCGCTCTCCCGGCGCAGTGGACCTGCTCGAGCGTGCACTCGATATGGGCGTGGATGTGGTTGGCGGCATTCCTCATTTCGAACGGACCATGGCCGATGGCGCGGCAAGCGTCACAGCGCTTTGCGAAATTGCGGCCGAGCGTGGCCTGCTGGTCGATCTGCACTGCGACGAGACCGACGATCCGCTCAGCCGTCATATCGAAACCTTGGCCTACGAAACCCAGCGCCTCGGACTCGGCGGCCGGGTCAACGGCTCGCATCTCACCTCCATGCACTCCATGGACAATTACTATGTCAGCAAACTCCTGCCGCTGATGGCCGAGGCGGGTGTCAGTGCCACCGCCAATCCGCTCATTAATATTGGCATCCAGGGGCGCCACGACACCTATCCCAAGCGCCGCGGCATGACCCGCATTCCCGAAATGCTGACCTATGGCATCACCTGCGCCTTCGGCCATGACTGCGTCATGGACCCATGGTACTCGCTGGGCCAAGCCGACATGCTCGAAGTGGCCTCGATGGGCCTGCATGTGGCACAGATGACCAGCCGCGAGGCCATGCGCACCTGCTTTGATCTGGTGACCAAGGGCCCGGCAGAGATCATGCATCTGGAAGGTTACGGCATTGCAGTGGGCAGCAAAGCCGACATGGTCCTGCTCCAGGCGGCGGACCCGATCGAAGCGATCCGGCTCAAGGCCACGCGCCTGGCTGTGATCAAATCGGGGAAGGTAATTGCAACTGCGCCGCGTCGCGAAAGCGCGCTGTCACTGCCCGGCCGCCCCACTGCCGTTGATGCCTCACGCGTCGGCCCACGCTGAAGCAAACAAAGCCCTCCCCCGCGAAAGGGGAGGGCCGGGATTTCAGTCCTCCTCGACGAACACCTCGGCCCGCTTCTTGCGGATCGACGGCAGCACCGCCACCAGCACGGCCGCCAGCGCCAGCACCAGCAGAGTCGCCGAGATTGGCCGGGTGACAAAGATCGATGGATCGCCGCGCGAGATGATCATGGCGCGCCGCAAATGCTCCTCCAGCAGCGGCCCCAGTACGAAGCCGAGCAAGAGTGGCGCCGGCTCGCAGCCGAAGCGGATCAGCAGATAGCCCACGATGCCGAAGAAGGCGATGGCATAGATGTCGTAGATGTTCTGGTTGATCGAGAAGGTTCCGATACAGGCGAACAGCACGATGGCCGGGAACAACACCCGATAAGGGATAGAGAGCATTTTGACCCACAACCCCACCAGCGGCAGGTTCAGCACGACCAGCAGCAAGTTGCCGATCCACATCGAGGCGATGATGCCCCAGAACAGCGCCGGCTGTTCGTTGATAACGTTCGGTCCCGGCGTAATGCCTTGCAGGATAAATGCCCCGATCATCAGTGCCATGACTGGGTGTGCCGGGATGCCCAGCGTCATCAGCGGAATGAACGAGGTCTGGGCCGCGGCATTATTCGCCGATTCCGGCCCCGCCACGCCTTCGATAGCACCTTTGCCGAACTCTTCGGGGTGTTTCGACAGGCGCTTTTCCGCCGAGTATGAGGCGAAGGCCGAGAGGATGTGCCCGCCGCCAGGCAGCACGCCCAGCAACGAACCGATACCGGTCCCGCGCAGCACCGGCATGATGATGCGTTTGAGATCGTCGCGCGTCAGCCAGAGGTTCTTGACCGCTTTGACGCCGACTTCGCGCTCATGTTCGTTTTCGAGATTGCGCAGGATTTCCGCCACACCGAACACGCCCACCGCCACGGCGACAAAATTGAGCCCGCCGAACAATTCACGCAGGCCAAAGGTAAAGCGCGGCGTGCCGGTATAGATATCCTGCCCCACCATGCCCAGCAGCAGACCCAGCACGATCATGCCCAGCGCCTTGATGATCGAGCCATGCGCCAGCGCAATGGAAACCAGCAGCCCCAGCACGATCAGCGAGAAATATTCCGGCGCCCCGAAATTGAGCGCAGCCCGCGCCAGCGGCGGCGCAAAGGCAGCGAGGAGGAAAGTCGCCACCGACCCGGCAAAGAACGAGCCGAGTGCCGCCGCCGCCAGCGCCGGACCGGCACGGCCCTTGCGGGCCATCTGGTAGCCGTCGATCGCGGTCACCGCCGCCGAGCTTTCACCCGGCAAGTTGATCAGAATGGCGGTGGTCGATCCGCCATATTGGGCGCCGTAATAGATGCCTGCCAGCATGATCAGCGCGGTTTCCGGGTTCAGCGAAAAGGTGATCGGCAATAGCATGGCAATGGTCGCCGTCGGCCCGATGCCCGGCAGCACACCCACCAATGTGCCCAACAGCACGCCGATGAAACAGTAGAGAATGTTGATTGGATCGAGGGCGACCGAAAAGCCGAGCCCGAGCGAAGCAAAAAGGTCCATCATATCGCTCCTAGAACCGCAGCCAGGGGCCGATCAGCGGCACGATCATGCCGAGGCCCACCACGAAGATGAGCAGGCACAGAACGCACAGGCCGGCCGAGATGATCAGCGCCGAAAGCCAGGTGTTCCGGCTCGATGACAGGGCGGTGGCAAAGGCGGCAATCAGCACCACCGGGATGAAGCCGAGCCCGCGAATGGTCGCCGCGAAAAACAGGATCGTGCCCAGCACAAGCACGATACCGCGCAATGGCCAGGGCGGCGCCGCCTCTTCATCAGGCTTGCCCAGCCCCTTGGCGGCCACCGCTATGCCCAGCGCAATCAGGATGCCCCCTAGCACAACCGGCATGAAGCCGGGGCCCATGCGAAATGGTGTTCCAAAATCATAGCGCAGGGCTTCCAGCGCAAAATAGGCGCCGAATGCGATGAAGATCGCCCCCGATGCCAGGTCGTTTCGCGACGCTTTCAGTGCCATGCGTCCCCCTCCCCAGTTCAGAAGCTCCCGACCCGCATGGGCCGGGAGCTTCAGTTCGGACTTACTGCGCGGCAACGCCGGCAGCAGCGATCACTTCGGCCCAGAGGGCCGTCTGGCCTTCGAGCTTTTCAGCCAGCGCATCGGGCGTAGCCTCGCTTGCCAGCACGGGATAGGTGCCCAGTTCGGCAAAGCTATTGCCCACCGTCTCATCGGCCAAAGCGGCCTGCAGCGACTGGGTCAGTCGGTCGATGATCGCCTGGTCGGTGCCGGCCGGTGCATAAAGACCGTGCCAGATCGAGAGGTTGAAGTTCTCGACGCCACCCTCGGCCATGGTCGGCACGTCCGGCAGCACGGCAATGCGTTCCGGCGTGGTCACGGCATAGGCCTTGATCTCACCGGCCTGGATCTGGCTGGTGGTATTGGTGGTCTGGTCGCACATCATGTCGATCTGCCCGCCGAGCAGGTCGGTCATGGCCGGGCCGGTACCCTGGTAGGGCACTTCTGTCAGCTTGGTCTCCAGCGCATCCTGAAACAGCAGGCCGCAGAGCTGGCTGGCCGCACCAATGCCGGCGTTGGCATAGGTGACGTTTTCGCCATTCTCCTTGACGTAGGCGATCAGGTCTTCGAGCGTTGCCGGTTCGAAATCCTTGCGTGCCACCATGGTCATGGGCACTTCAGTGACCAGCCCGATGGGCGCAAAATCGGTCATCGGATCGTAGGGCAGGCTGGCATAGAGCGCCGGGGCCGTCGACATGCCGATATGATGCAGAAGCAGTGTGTAGCCGTCATTGGCGGCCGCCGCCACCTGACCGGCACCCAGCGTACCGCCGGCACCGCCCACATTCTGCACCACGACTTGCTGGCCCAGATCCTCGCTCATGGCGGCGGCGACCAGGCGCGTGACGGTATCGGTCGGCCCGCCAGCCGAGAACGGCACCACGATGGTCACCGGCTGCGTCGGGTAGTCCTGCGCCACAACGGTGGCAGCGCTCAGGGCAGAACCGGCGACCACGCCGGCGGCAATCATCTTCACGATGGTTTTCATGTTCTGGATATCCTCCCAATTGAATTGGCCCGGAAAGTCCTCCCCCAGGCCCGACAATCCCCTTGCAAACGCCGTGCCACGCGAAACTTGCAAGGCAGATATGCAATTGCTACCGAGCGTGGTAACTCTTTCGGCAAGAAATTGCCGAGCTTGCCCGCTGCCGCTGGCAATATCTTGCCAAAATCGTTTATTAACCAGCGGGGAGAACTGGCTATCGCCGCATTGACGCGCAACTGGATCGGAGGCCGCCAACTCGCCCTTGTCGCGGCGGGTCTGGCCATCGTTTTGATGGTTTTCTGGGTCGCGTTCGAGTTGACCCTGACCGCGGCCGTGCGCGACGCCGAGGAGCAGGCGCAGCGGCGCCTTGCCCTGTTCGACCGCACGCTCGAAGCCATTATCGAGCGCTTCCATTATCTCCCCGTCGCCATTTCTCAGGCCCGGGAAACCCGCATGGTGCTGGAAAGCGCCGGCGATAACGGCGCAGTCGAAGCGGCCAACGGCTTTCTCAGCCAGATCAATGAAACCGCTGGCGCCAGCGAAATCTTTCTCATGGACAATTCCGGCGCCGTGGTCGCTGCCAGCAATTGGTGGACCCTGACCAGTCTGGTCGGCACCAATTACTCATTCCGCCCGTATTTTGCTGACGCCATGGCGCGCGGCCGGGCAGAATTTTACGCTTTCGGTATGTCCACAAGGGTGCCGGGCCTGTTTCTGTCCCAGCGAGTTGAGGGTCCGGACGGCCCGCTTGGGGTTGCGGTCATCAAGATCAATCTGGGTGAGATCGAAGCCAATTGGTGGCGCTCGGGCGAACTGATCGGCATCGTCGACCTCAATGATGTCGTCATCCTCTCCACCCGGCCAGATTGGCGCTATCGCCCGCTAAAGACCATCCCGATGACCCAGTTTGCCGCTATTGCCGGCCAGCAGCGCTATGGCGAGAACGGGGTTGAAAATCGCGGCATTATTGCCGATCGCTGGCAGTCGCGCGGGGCCGAATTCGCCCTGCTCTCGGGCAGCGATCCGGAAACCTCGGGCTATTTCGTCCTGCAGGAGCTGCGCCTGCCCAAGCATGCTTGGCGCATCCTCTCCTTTTCGCCGCTCACCCCGCTCTATGGCAGCGCCGTCACCATGGCGACGGCGGCCGCCCTGGGCTGCGCGGCGGTCCTGCTCATTATCGTGCTGCTCGAACAGCGACGGCGCCTGGTGGCCCAGCGCCTGGCCGATCACAACCAGCTCGAAATGCGCGTGGCCGAGCGCACCGAAGACCTGCACACCACCAATGAGCAGCTACGCGCCGAAATAGCCGAACGCGTCCGCGCCGAGAAAGCCGAACACGATGCCCGCGAGCATCTGGTGCAGGCGGCCAAACTCGCCAGCCTCGGTCAGGCGCTGGCCGGCGTGGCCCATGAAGTCAGCCAGCCGGTGGCGGCGCTCACCACCCATCTGGCCAGCGCCCGCCTGCTGGACCAGCGGCGAGGCGGGACTGAAATGGGGCCGGTGCTGGCGGCCATGGACAAGGTGGTTGAACGCCTGGCCACCTTGACCGGACATCTCAAGACCTTCGCCCGCAAGCAGACGCGCGAGCCGATGCAGGCCGATATCGGCACGGCCATCGCAAATGCGCTTGAACTCACCGATCACCGTCTGCGCCAGGTCGGTGTGGATATCGAATATCGCCGCCCCCGTCCCGCCGTAGCCGTCATGGCCAATCCCGTGCATCTCGAACAGGTCCTGATCAACCTGATCGCCAATGCCGCCGATGCCATGCAGCAGACGCCCATGCGCATCCTGTCCATCGGTGTCACGCAACGCTCCGGCGCAGTCGAGATCGCCATTGCCGACACCGGCACCGGCATTGCGCCGGAGGAGATATCGAACCTGTTCGATCCATTCTTCACCACCAAGCCGGCCGGCAAGGGCCTTGGCCTGGGGCTGGCCATTTCCTTTGGCCTGGTCCGCGACAGCGGTGGCACCATCAATGTGCAATCCAGGCCCGGCCAGGGCAGCACCTTCACCATTTCCCTTTCCATGGCGGCCAGTGCCGCCGCACGAGCTTCCGCATGAATGAGCCAATCGTCCTGATCGTCGACGACGAAGAAATGATGCGCACCGCGCTTGAACAATGGCTGCGCCTGTCCGGCTTCGCGACCGCTACCGCGGCTGATGCGGGCGAGGCCCTGGCCAGTATCGATGATATTCATCCCCATGTGGTACTGACCGACGTGCGCATGCCGGGCCTGTCGGGTCTCGACCTGCTGCGCTCGATCGCCGAGCGCGGCCTGCCCACCGAGATTATCCTCATCACCGGCCATGGTGACGTGCCCATGGCCGTCGAGGCCATGCGCGCCGGTGCTTTTGATTTCCTGCAAAAGCCCTATGTGCCCGATCAACTGGTCAATTCCATCACCCGTGCGGCCGAACAGGCCCGCCTCAAGCGCGAGCTTGCCGACCTGCGCCGCAAGCTCGATGGGGGCGAAAACGAGTTGGCCACCCGCCTGGTCGGAGCTTCGCCGGCCATGCAGGCGCTGCGCCATGCCGTTCTCGATCTCGCCCCGATCCCGGCCGACATCATCCTTCTGGGCGAAACCGGCACCGGCAAGGAGGTCGTTGCCCGCTGCCTGCATGACTTCTCGCCGCGCGCCAAGGGCCCCTTTGTTGCCGTCAATTGTGCCGCCATCCCGGCCGAGCTGATCGAAAGCGAGCTGTTCGGCCATGAGTCGGGCTCTTTCACCGGCGCCTCGGGCCAGCGCATCGGCAAGTTCGAATATGCCCATGGCGGCACGTTGCTGCTCGACGAGATCGAATCGATGCCCCTGCTCGCCCAGGCCAAGGTGCTCCGGGTGATTCAGGAGCGCGTGGTCGAGCGCCTCGGCTCAAACAAGCAGATCCCCCTCGACCTGCGCATCATTGCCGCTTCCAAGGTTGACCTGAACGCAGAAAGCCAGGCCGGCCGCTTCCGCGCCGATCTCTATTATCGCCTCAACATGGCCACCCTCGACTTGCCGCCGCTGCGGGACCGGGGCGACGACAGCGTCATACTCTTCCACCATTTCCTGGCCGAAGCCTCACGCCGCTTCGGCCGCCAGGCCCCTGCCCTGCACCCGGCCGATATCAATGCCTTGCTGGCGCATAGCTGGCCCGGCAATGTCCGCGAGCTCAAGGCCGCCGCCGATCGCTTTGCGCTTGGATTAGGCGCAACAGGCCGCTCGATCGGCGACATTTTGGGCCACAAGGCGCCCACCAGCGCTGGGATCAGCCTGGCCGAGCGCGTGGCCGCCTATGAACGTCATCTGATCGAGGCCGAGCTCGACCGCCATGACAACGCCATCGCCGCGGTCGCCGACGCCTTGCAGGTGCCGCGCCGAACCCTGAGCGAAAAGATGAACCGTCTGGGCGTCCGGCGTTGACCCCGCGCCAGCGATGCGGCACTCGAAGTGCCAGATAACACCGACCCAGGCCCGGCCATGATCCCGATCATCGATACCCATCTGCACCTGATCTATCCGGATCGCTTCGCCTATCCTTGGCTTTCGGGTGCGCCGGCAATCAATCGCCCCTGGAGCATCGAGGACTACCTGTCCGAAGCACGCCCGCTCGGCATCGAGGCGGCGCTGCATATGGAAGTTGCTGTCGACGAGGGTGACATAGAGGCAGAGTCCCGTTTTGTCTTGGGCTTGGACGGCATAGCCGGTGCCATCGCCGGCTGCCGGCCGGAAAACCCCGACTTTGAACGTCAATTGGCCGATCTGGCCGCAGTGCCGGGCATTCGCGGTCTGCGCCGCATCCTGCACGAGGTGCCAAATACGCTGAGCCAGACGCCCCATTTTGCCGAGAACATCCGGCGCCTGGCCGCCCATGACCTGACCTTCGACCTCTGCTTGCGGCCCGACCAATTACCTGTCGGCCAATCGCTGGTCGATCGTTGTCCCGACGTTACTTTCGTGCTCGACCATTGCGGCGCGCAATACATCAAGGTGGGCGAGTTGACTCCCTGGCGCGAATACATCACCGAAATTGCCCGGCGGCCGAACCTGAATGCCAAGATATCCGGCATTATCGCCTATGCCGGCAAAAGCTGGACGCTCGAAGCTATTCGCCCCTATGTCGAGCACGTTATCGACAGCTTTGGCTGGGATCGCGTCGTCTGGGGCTCGGATCACCCCGTCGTCACGCTGGGCGGCTCTCTGACCGACTGGGTCGGCGCGACGCGGGAGATCATCAAGGGCGCCAGCGCGGACGAGCAGGCCAAACTGCTCAACGCCAATGCCAAGAGAATCTATCGGCTCTAGCTGCGTCGATGCGGAATACAGATCGGGCGTTTATGCACCGGGTCGATGATGATCTCGGCGGTGACATTGAAGACCTCCTCGATCAGGTCCGAACGCATCATCGTCTCGGGCGTGCCGCGCTCGCGCACCTTGCCATTGGCAACGAATACGAGCTGATCGGCATAGCGCGCGGCTAGGTTCAGGTCGTGCAGCACCAGGACGATCGTGCGGCCCTGCTCCTTGTTGAGCCGGGTCACCAGTTCGAGACAATCGAGTTGATGGGCCATATCGAGGTGATTTACCGGCTCATCGAGACAGATCACGTCGGTCTCCTGCGCCAGCACCATGGCAATCCAGGCGCGCTGCAATTGCCCGCCCGAAAGGGAGCCGATGCGCCGATGTCGCATCTCTTCCACCCCCGTGCCCGTCATGGCCTCGGCGACCGCCGCATCGTCTTTGGCGCCCCAGGGCTGCATCATAGCCTGATGTGGATACCGGCCCAGCCGCACCAGTTCTTCCACCGTCATGTCCTGCGGAGCGCTGGGGCTTTGCGCCAATAGGCCGATACGGCGGCCCAGCGCCTTGCCATTGAGCCTACAAATATCTTCCGCGTCGAGCAGCACCTGCCCCGATTGCGGCGCATGCAGGCGACGAATGGCGCGCAACAGGGTGGACTTGCCGCAACCATTGGGACCGGCCAGCACCGTGATCTGGCCGCTTGGGATCGGCAGGCTGAGCGCATCGAGAACCATTTCGGGCCCATAGCTCAGGCTCAACGCCTTGACTTCGATCCGATTGGCCACCTGGTCATCCATTGCTGTTGTCCTTGCGCATGAGCAGATAGAGGAAATAGGGCGCCCCGATGATGGCGGTCACCGTACCGGCGGGCACCTCAAGCGGCGCAAAGGCCACGCGGATCAAGAGGTCGGCGCCGACCAGGATGATCGCCCCGAGCAGGATCGACATGACGATGCCAGCCACCCGCCCGCGCCCGACCAATAGGCGAGCCATATGCGGCGCGATCAGCCCGACAAACCCGACGCCGCCGGCAAAGGCAACTGCGCCCGCTGTCAGCAAGGCCGCGAGCAGAAACATGATGATGCGATAGACCGGCAGATTGAGGCCAATGCTGCGCGAGGAAATGTCGTCCAGGTCGGCCGGCGGCAGAGTGCGCGCGGCAATACCGGCGATGATGCCCACCGGCACCAGCACCATCAGCATGATCTGGACTTCGACCCAATTGATGGTGTTGACCGCCCCGGCCAGCCAGCGCGCGGCCTGCGCTGCCTGATAGATCGGCCCGATCAGCATGAAGATCGTGGTGAGCGCCTTGGCCACTGCCGCAATGGCAATGCCGAACAGGATCAACCGGATCGCCGAGGATGCCTGCCGCCCCGAAAGCAGGAAGACCAGTCCGATTGCGGTCATCGCCCCAATCGCCGCCGCCAGCGGCTGCCAGGCAACCGGCACGATGAGCGCATTGGATTCATTGGAAAAAATGGCGAGGAACAGCACCACGCCCAGCGCTGCACCATCGACCACGCCCAGCACACCGGGCGAGGCGAGCTCGTTGCGGGTGATGCGCTGCAGGAGATAGCCGGCATAGGCAATGGCGCCCCCGGCAATCGCCGCCGCCAGCACGCGCGGCAGGCGCAGTTGCAATACGACCAGCCTGTCGGTCCGTTCGCCGCCACCCAGCAAGACGCCGGTGACAGTATCGAGTCCAATCCAGGTCGACCCGAAACCGACACCGGCAACAAACAACAGAACAAAGACGGCGAACACGGCCAGGAGGGCAATGGTCGTGGGCCCTGGCATCGTCCGGCGGCGCATAGCCGCGACCGCGCTCATGCAAGCCTCCGCATCAGCAACACCACCAGGGTCCCGGCCCCCACCACCGCCGTAACGGCGCCCACGGGGGCCTCGACGGGATAGATGACGAAACGGGCCGCGACATCGGCCAGCGTGGTATAGATCGCGCCGACCAAGGCCGCCGCCGCGAGCTGATGCCGATGGCGCAGGCCCACCAACCCCCGTGCCGCATGCGGTACGACCAGGCCCACAAAGGCCACCGGTCCGGCCATGGACACCGCCGCCCCGGTCAGCAGCGAAACCGCGATAAAGGTCAGCCCCCGTACCGCCACCAGGGGCACACCAAGACTGGCCGCGGTCGAATCGTCTGCCTGCAATGCATCCAGGGCCGATGTGAGCGCGAAGGCCAGTGCCGCCCCGACCAGCACAACGGGCAGGCCATTGAAGAACAGGCTGATTGGCCGATCGACAAAGGCGCCGGACAGCCAGAACAGCAATTGCTGCAATTGCGCTTCATTGCTGGTGAGCACGATTTCAACCACGGCATGGGCAAGGCCCGCGAAGGTCACGCCGACAAGAACGATCTTGAGTGGCGACAGGCCACCTGCCCCGGCCGCCACGCCAAAGACGATAATGCTGGTCATCAGCGCACCCAATGCTGCTGCCAGCGACAGGCCCGCCAAGGATCCGACGCCAAAGACCACCATTGCCAATACAACGGCCATCGACGCGCCGGCATTGAGGCCAAGTGTATCGGGCGAAGCGATCCGATTGCGCGACAGGGTCTGCACCATCACACCAGCCATGCCCAGGGCTGCCCCGGCCAGCGGCGCAATCAAGGCGCGCGGCAAGCGCAGCCCCGCAATCACAGTGGCGGTCTCAGAACCATCATGGGCGAACAGCGCCGCCCAGACTTCGTCCAGCCCATAGAGCTTGTAGCCCAGGGTCAGGCTGGCCAGCATGGCGACGCCCAGGCCGAGCGCGAGCGCAACGTAGACCGGCCAGCGCGACCTGTCCGCCTGAACCGGACCGCTCATGCCCTCGACCATGCTGGTCACGGCAACCTCTTATCTTGATATTGACAGTCAGATTAAATTCTGATGGATGAAGCCATCCAATTTAAGAGTTTTCTTGTCAAGTTAGGAAAGAGAAAGATGCAGCGTCCTCACCTGCTCATTGCCGCGACCATCGTTGCCAGTACCATGTCCATGCCGGCACACGCACGCGACATCACCCACGCCATGGGCGTGACCGATGTACCTGACGATCCGCAGCGCATTGTCGTTTTGACCAATGAAGGCACCGAGGCCCTGCTGGCCGTCGGCGTCACCCCGGTCGGCGCGGCCAAATCCTGGCTGGGCGATCCCTGGTACGATCACATTGCCGAGCAGATGACCGAGGTCACCAATGTCGGTGAAGAATCCGCCGTCAATCTCGAATTGCTCGTTGCGCTCGAGCCCGACCTGATCCTGGCCAACAAGGCCCGTCATGAAGCCATTTACGAGCAGCTTTCGGCCATCGCACCAACGGTTGTTTCCGAGCGCCTGCGTGGCGACTGGAAGATCAATATGGCGCTTTACACCGACGCCATCGGCAAGGGCGCCGAAGGTCAGGCGGCACTCGACGCCTATGACGCGCGCATCTCCGCCATTTCCGCCGCGCTGGGCGAAAGCCTTGATGAAGAAATCTCCATCGCCCGTTTCATGGGCGGCCAGACCCGCATCTATTTCAAGGACAGCTTCTCCGGCCTGACCCTGGAACAGATCGGCTTCGCCCGCCCTGCGACTCAGAACAAGCCCGAATTTGCCGAGCAGATCACCAAGGAACGCATCCCAGAATTCGAGGGCGATCGTCTGTTCTACTTCACCTATGAGACCGGCAATGGTGAAGGCGACACCCAGGCCCTGGATTGGCTCAACGACCCGCTCTGGCAGAACTTGGCCGTGGTGCAGGCCGGCAAGGTGCACGAAGTCTCCGACGCCGTCTGGAACACCGCCGGCGGCTATATCGCGGCCAATCTGCTGCTCGACGACATCGAAAATGTCTATGGGCTCGAAAGCACCCGCTAAAGCCTGATGGAGGGTCGCATGAGCCGGCTTGAAGCACTTCAAATCCATGCCGGCTATGCCGAGACCACCATCCTCAAATCGGTTGATCTGGTCATCCCCGATGGTCAGGTCACCATCCTGATCGGGCCCAATGGTTGCGGCAAATCCACCCTGCTCAAGACCATGGCCCGCATCCTCCCGCCCTCGCGCGGCCACGTGCTGCTCGATGGCAAGGATATCCAAACGCTCAACACCAAATCCGTCGCCGCCCGGCTTGGCCTTCTGCCCCAGGGGCCCATCGCGCCCGAGGGCCTGACGGTCCGCGAACTGGTGGCCCAGGGTCGCTTTCCACATCAATCTCTGCTGCGCCAGTGGACCAAGGCCGACGAGGATGCGGTCAACGGCGCCATGGAGACTGCCGGCATTGCCGATTTCGCCGATCGCGCGGTCGACACCCTCTCAGGCGGACAACGCCAGCGGTGCTGGGTCGCCATGGTGCTGGCCCAGGAAACCGAACTCATCCTGCTCGATGAGCCCACCACCTTTCTCGACCTCAAGGTCCAGGTCGATTTGATGAACCTGCTCACCGGCCTGGCGCATGAACGCGGCCGCACCCTGGTTATCGTGCTGCACGAATTGAGTCTTGCTGCCGCCTATGCCGATCACCTGGTGATGATGAAAGACGGGCAGATTGTGGCGTCCGGCGATCCGGACGACATCTTTACCACCGATCGGCTCAAACAGGTCTTCAACCTCGACGCCAGTGTGCTGCGCGATCCCGCCAGCGGCCGCCTGGTTTGCGTGCCCTTCACCGCCCGCCGCCGGGTGACCGAGGCGGCCCAATGAGCCAGATTACCGCCACCACAACGGCAGCGGCTCAGCATCCGGTGCGCGCCTGGAGTGGCGTGCCCATCCTCTTGATCGCCCTCATCGCGGCCTTCCTGTTCCATATCGCGGTCGGCGCCAAGCCATTGCCGATCAGCACGGTCTTCGAGGCGCTGGTCAGCTTCGATTCCACCAATTTCGACCACGTCATCGTGCAGAACCTGCGCCTGCCGCGCGCCGCACTCGCTGTCGTCGTCGGCGCCAGCCTGTCGCTGGCCGGGGCGCTGATGCAGGGCGTGACCCGCAACCCCCTTGCCGATCCGGGCCTTCTGGGCCTGACCACAGGCGCCGCCTTTGCGGTGGTGGTCGCCCACACCGTCTTTGGCTTCACCAGCATGGCCTTTACCCCCTGGATCGCCATGAGCGGCGCACTCGGCGCGGCTATCATTGTCTTTTTCATTTCCCGCATGGTGCCTGGCGGAGCGACCCCACTCAGCATGACCCTTGCCGGCGCGGCGGTCAGCGCGTTTCTCGGCACCATCATCTCGGTCATTCACCTGCTCAACCAGGACACCTTCGAGAATCTCCGCGTCTGGCTCACCGGAGCATTGGCCGGCCGCGAAATCACCCTGCTCTGGTATGTGGGCCCCTGGATGCTGATCGCGCTGATTGGCGGCATTCTGCTCGCCCCGCGCGTCACCGTGCTGGCCATGGGCGACGAAGTGGCTCAGGGGCTGGGTGTAAGAACCGGCATCCTGAAGGCACAATTGCTGGCCGTAGTTGTTGTCCTGACCGCCGGTTCTGTCGCCCTGGCAGGGCCATTGGGTTTCATCGGCCTCGTCATTCCCCATGTGGTGCGGCTCTATGTCGGCTCGGACTATCGCTGGATCGTGCCCTATGCGGCCCTGACCGGCGCGGCCTATCTCGTTTCGGTCGATATCGTGGCGCGCGTGGCCATCCCGCCGCGCGAGATTTCCACTGGCATCATCACCGCGCTGATCGGCGCCCCGCTCTTCGTGCATCTGGTGCGCCGGAGGACCCGCTGATGGCCCTCGCTCTTCCGCCGCGCCAGCTCATCCTGCGCACCCCGCGCGAATTCATCGCCCTGCGCCTGCCCCTGCGCGGCATCGCCATGGCGGCCCTGTTGTTGCTGGCCCTGTTCATCGTCTCGGCCATCAGCCTTGCCACGGGCAGCTATGGCGTTGCTCTGGGCGAGGTCTGGGAGACACTGCGCGGCGTCACCATCAGCCGCGCCATCGACAATGTCGTCTGGGAATTCCGCTTCCCCCGCACCATCTGCGCCGCCCTGGTCGGCGCCATGATGGCGCTTTCCGGCGGCGTGTTGCAGAACGCCACCCGCAACAGCCTGGCCGACCCCTCGCTGGTCGGCATCAGTCAGGGCGCCGCGCTGGCCGTCGTGACCCTCACCGTTGCATTCCCAGAGCTCAATTCCGGCCTTCGGCCCTGGATCGCCTTTGTCGGTTCGGTGCTGGTTGCCGCCGCCATCCGCGCACTCTCCCACACCCGCCAGGGCGGCAGCACGATCCGCTTCATCCTGATGGGCATCGGGCTGTCGGCCTTCATTTCCTCGATCACATCGATCCTGCTCACCTATGGCGAAATCGACCGCGCCATGGCGGCGCTCGCCTGGCTGGCCGGGTCGATCAATGCGGCAAGCTGGGGCGATGTCTGGACGCTGCTGGGCTGGACTGCGGTATTGTTCCCTCCATTGTTGTTGCTCAGCCGTGCCATGAGCGCCCTCCGGTTCGGCGAAGCGGCAGCAACTGGCCTTGGCGCACCGGTGGCCATGGTGCGCAATCTGCAACTGGTCATTGCCGTCGGCTTTGCCGCCATCGCCACCTCGGTCGTTGGCCCGCTCGGCTTTGTCGGCCTCATCGCCCCACACGCCGCCAAGCGCCTGGCACCCGCCGGCATGGGCCTGCACCTGGTCCTGACAGCCCTGCTGGGCGCCGTCCTGGTCGGACTTGCCGACCTTATCGGCCGCGCCGCCTTTGCGCCCATCCAGATTCCCGCCGGCATCCTCACCTCGTTGATTGGCGTGCCCGTCTTTGTCCTGCTGCTCATTCGCAGCCGTCATTCACAATCCTATTGATGGAGTGTCACATGAAGCCCACGCCTGTTCGCGCCCTGCTCCTTGCCAGCGCAACAACACTCGCGCTTGCCGTACCGGCGCTGGCGCAGGAATTTCCGCTGACCATCGAGCACAAGTTCGGCACCACCATCATTCCGGCCAAGCCCGAAGCCGTCGCCAGCATCGACTATGGCGGCATCGAAAATCTGCTCGCCGTGGGCGTTTCGCCGGTCACCGTCCGCCAATGGCGCCCCATGGATGGTTTCGAGCACACTGCCGGCCCCTGGGCCGAGGACCTCCTGACCTCTGAACCGGTTCTGCTCGACGGCGATCTCGATTTCGAGGCCATCGCGGCAACCAATCCGGACGTCATCATCGCGCTCTATTCCGGCATTGATCAGGACGCATACGACAAGCTCAGCCTGATCGCACCGGTGGTCGCCGTCCCGGAAGGGTCGAGCGATTATGGCCTGTCCTGGGAAGATCGCGCCCGGCTGGTCGGCCGGGCCGTGGGCGAAGAGGCCGAGGCAGAGCGCCGCATCACCGCCATTGGCGATCAACTGGCGGAAATCGCTGCCGCGCACCCTGAATGGGCGGACCAGACCGCCGTCCTTGGCGGCATCACCGACGGCGCGCCATGGGCCTATTCAATGTACGACGTCCGGGCCAAGTTCCTCTACGAAATGGGCTTTGCCCAGACCCCGGCCATGGCCGAACTGGCCGATCCAAGTGAATTCTGGCTCGAACTTTCTCCCGAGCAGCTTGAGGTCATCGATGCCGATATCATCGTCTACTACGTGACCGACGATCTGGTGGAAAAAGTCGCCGCCGAGCCGGGCCGCCGATTCCTCAAGGCCAGCAAAAGCGGCGGCGAGGTGTTTCTGGGCGACCTGCCCGTGGCGGCCATGGCGCGCGTGTCCCTGCTCTCCATTCCCGTTGCCCTGGACAGCATGGTCCCGATGCTCGAGGCCGCCGCCGACGGCGATCCGGCAACGCTCGTGCCAGACGCGCGCCATTAGAGAGCACCCATTCAGGCACCCAACCTGGAGAGAAAACCATGAACCTTATCAAGCTTGGTGCCCTGGCGATGGCTGGCCTGCTGGCCTTCGCCATTGCCGCCCATGGGCAGGAAACGCGCCCGTTTGTCGATGACCAGGGCCACGAGGTCACCATCCCGGTGTCGCCCCGGCGCATCGTGTCGCTGCGTGGCGAGCAGTTTACCGCGCCGCTCTATGAGCTGGGGGCCAATCTGGTCGGCTCGTCCGGCCTGGTGAACGAGGCCGTCAATGGGGGGCGCCCCTATGTCCGGGGCGCCTATGACGCCCTTGATTTCCGATTCGAGGAATCCGGTGTTACCTGGGTCGGCAGCCCCAATGACCACGACTATGAGGCCATTTCGGCCGTTGAGCCGGACCTGATCATTATCCCCGATTTCGCCTCTGACGATTACGACCGCCTCTCCCTGATTGCGCCGACAGTGGTGCTGCAGGTCTGGGGTCAGGACATGCTCGACATGTATGCCAAGGTCGCCGCCCTCGCCGACAGGGAGGACACCTTCGCGCGGCTCAGCGCCCGCTATGCCGAACGGCTGGACGGGGCCCGCCAGACGCTGGCGGAAACCGTGGGCGACACCTCGACAATCTCGGTTGCCGTTGCCTCAGCATTCGAAGATCGCATTTCGGTCTATCGCGACTATGGCACGCTCGGCCAGGTTCTGCGCGACCTTGGCTTTTCCATGCCGGCAATCATCGCCAGTATGGAAGAGGCCAATGCCAATCTCAGCCTCGAGCTGCTGCCCCAGATCGACGCCGACTTCATGATCGACACCTATTGGACCGCCCGCAACCAGAGCCCCACACAGAAGCTGGAGGCTTGGGACGCCGCGCTGCCTGGGTGGCGCGAGATCCTCCATGCCGGCCGCCACAACCAGGTCTTCATGATCAATCGCGAGGAAATGCGCGCGGTCAGCTTCCAGGCCCTGCGCTCGGTGCTCGACATCATCGTTTCGCAGATCGGCACACGTGACTTCGTTCCGCTCACCCCCAGTTCCTGACCAATACGGCAAAAGGAATTTCATCAATGCGTTTCATACCCATCCTGGCCGCCGCAGCCATGGTCGCCGCCCTCTTGGTTCATCCTGCCATTGCCCAGGAAACCCGCTCCTTCACCGCCGCCAACGGGACTTTAGACATTCCGGTTGAGCCGCAGCGCATCGTGGCCCTCAACGACCAGATCATCGCCCTGCCGCTTTATGAACTGGGTGCTCCGGTCGTTGGCTCGGCGGGACGCACCGATGCTGATGGCAATGTCTTCATGCGCGGTGGCATGGATACGCTGGGTGTCGACTATGCCAATACCAACATCGAATATGTCGGCGGCTTCAACAGCCTCGACATCGAGGCCATTGCGGCGCTGCAGCCCGATCTGATTATTGGCGGCACCTATAACGACCCGGCCGTGATCGAACAGCTTCAGACCATCGCGCCCACCCTGGTCATCGACAATGGCTCTCTTGGCCTCGTCGATACCCTCAAGACCCTGGCAGACGTCACCGGCAAGTCGGGCGATTTCGACACGCGCTACCAGCGCTATCTGGACAATGTCGAACGCACCAAAACCTTCATCGGCGACACATCCATCATCTCGGCGACCATGACATTCATGTTTCCTGCTGGTGAGGAGCTATGGGTCTATCGCACTGGCCTGGGCGCCATCGGCCAGGTTCTCAGCGACCTTGGTTTTAAACAGCCCGAAGCTGTGGCCTCGCTTGAGGCCAACCAGGCATCCTGGAGCGCCGAGTTGATCGAACAGCTCGATGCCGATTTCATCTTCGGCTTCTATCGCCAGCAGCCCGACGCGACGCCCGAGGCGATCGTTGCCGCCTATGAAACCTTCGCGCCCGGCTGGTGCCAGGCCCTGACCGCCTGCCGGAACGGCCAGTTCGTGCTGTTGCCCGGCCCGACCTTCGGCTCGACCATGACCGGCCTCGAACTCGCGCTTGAGCTGGTCGAAAGCCACGTCGCCGGCCGGTCCTTCACCCCATTTGCAGAATAGGGCCATGAGCAAGCACGTCTTCTGCACCGATCTCTGCCGCGAACGCGGCGAACCGCTTGAGGGCCTTGGGGATGCGCCGCAGCGCATCCTCATGCTGGCCTGGCCACGTGGCAAATGGCGTACCCCACGCTGGGAATCGGTTGATATGTCGGCAGATCTCACCGCCGCGCTGCATGCAGCCTCCCAGGCAGGATTGCATGTGGCCCTGGTCGACAAGGTCGAAGCACAAGGCAGCCTGCCCACGCTCCACGCCTTGCCCGAGAACGTCTTTGCCGACTTCCCCGATGAAGCCGATCTCATCAAGGCCATCCGCAACTATGTTGATGGCAATGTGTTTGCTGGCAGGATCGATACCCGCTCAACGATCATCTGCTGCACCGACAGCCGGCGCGATGCGTGCTGCGCCCGCCATGGCTTTTCCACCTACAAGGCGCTGGTCGCCATCGCCGATCCGGCACGCTTCAACATCGTGCAGGCCACCCATATCGGTGGGTGTCGATTTGCCGCCTCGCTTGTCGTGATGCCACAGCGTCAGCGCTATGGCCGCATGACCGCCGGTCTCGCCCCGGCGTTTCTCGCAGCGCTTGAGCGCGATGAGATCTACCTGCCCGCCTATAAGGGTCGCTCCGGCCAGCCCGAACCCGCCCAGATCGCCGAACTGGCCGCCATGCGCTGGGCCGCTGAGCGCGGGCACACGGTGCGCGAGGTCCCTTTGAGCGGGTCGATCCCCGATCATGTCGACGAAGGCACAGAGCTGACCCTTTTCGCCGATGTCTTCAGCGAGCGCCTCTCCATCCGGCTGCACGCCCAGAACTTCTTTGTCCAAGGCAATTGCGGTGTCGTCGCCGAGGGCGGCGGGCAAACCACGCTGCGCTGGTGCCTTGATGCGGTGAGCACCGAACACCCTGCACCGCACTGACCAACCCCATTCAGGCCCCACCTGACCACTCGCCTGACGTCCAGGCACAATCGGAGCCCTGATTCAATGATCAGAAATATGACCATCGCCGCGGTCATTGCGGCGTTGTCCCTCGCGCCTGTTACCGCACAGGAAATGCGAGACTTCACCCACGACACCGGCACGACACAAATACCCGTCCAACCCAGGCGCATCGTCGCACTGCACGATGTGGGGTTGACGATACCTCTTCTCGAACTGGGCATCGCGCCAATTGCCAGCAGTGGCCGTGTGCGCGCCGACGGGTCGATCTACCTGCGCTCCGGCATGTCCCTTCTTGGTGTGGACTTTGACAATTCCGACATCGCGTTTGTGGCTGACGACGACATGGAGGCCATCGCTTCCCTTTCGCCCGATCTCATCATCACTCCCGAGGCCGATGAAGCGCTACTCCGCCAGTACAATCTCATCGCCCCGAGCATCAGCCTGAACCGCTACAATCGTTCCGGCACCGATCATTTCCGCATTCTCGCGGAAGCCGTGGGCGCTACCGCGCAGTTCGAAAAGCTGCAGCGCCGGCTCGAATGGCAGATTGAAAGCCTGCGCCAGGCCGTCCCCAATGCCGAAAACACCACCGTCTCGATCCTGAGCGGCGGCGAAGCCGGCGCTGTTGTGGCGTCCTATATGCCCACCTATGGCTCACTGGGCCACGTCCTGACCGAAACCGGCTTCAGCTCGATCGAGATCATGGAAGAGCTCCGCGTGGAGTCGTCAATCTCCGCCGAGCGCCTGGCCGAACTTGACGCGGATTTTGTCATCATCACCTATCGCAATGACCGCGGCGACACGCCCGCAGATGCCCGCGCTGCCATGGAAGTATCCGTGCCCGGTTGGTGCGACTTCCTCCACGCCTGCCGCAATGACCAGGTCCTGTTCCTGCCGCGCGATGAGGCATTCACCGTCTCTTACAACGCCATGGATCTCGCCATCGCGACGGTTCACGCCGGCATTGCCGGTCGCAATTTCACCCCGCTTTCCGCAAAGGAATGATCATGCCCGTCACCCATTTCCGGGCCCTGGCGTCCGTCCCCCTGCTCCTCGCCCTGGCCTTTCCGGTCGCCGCCCAGGACACCCGCCCCTTCACCGATGACGCCGGCCGGACCGTTGAAATCCCGGTCGAGCCCCTGCGTATCGTCTCGCTGCAGGACCTCGCCATCACTGTGCCGCTGCTAGAACTGGGCGTCACACCCGTCGGCAGTCACGGCCGCACCACGGCCGAAGGCGAGCCCTTCATTCGCTCGTCCGATGTGCTGACCGGCGTCGATTTCGACAATTCCGAAATCCGCTTCGTTGGCAATCTGCCCGCTGATGTCGAGGCCATTGCCGCCCTGGAACCCGATCTGATCCTGACCACACCCTGGCAGACCGCGCCTCTCGAGCAGCTCGATGCCATCGCACCCACTATTGTGCTCGATGACTCCGAGCGCGGCGATCTTGGCATGCACGATGCCTTGGCCGAAATCACCGGCACCCAGGATCGCCTTGCCGTCCTCAAGGCGCGCTATGAAGGCCAGATCGCCCAGATCCAGCGCCTGGTCGACACGGCAAACGTCTCGGTCAACGTCATCCAGGGCGTCAATGGAGAGGTCCTGAGCTGGCACACCTATGGCGCGCTGGGCAAAGTCCTGCGCGATGCAGGCTTTGCCTTCCCTGATCGTGTCGAGGCCATTGCTGAAGGACAGTTCGAGCGCATGAGCGCCGAGGCGCTACCCGAGCTGGACGCCGATTTCGTCTTCGTGACCTATCGCACCGACACGCTGGAAACCCCCATCGACGCGGTCAAATATCTCGAAGAGGTGATGCCCGGCTTCTGCGACTTCCTGCACGCCTGCCGGGAGAACCAGATGATCATCGTGCCACGCGAGGAAGCCTCCGCCTCCTCCTACTACGGCCTCGGCGTGCTCAGCTACATGGTCATTTCGCACATTTCCGGGCGCGACTTCGTCGCCAAGGCCGATTGAAACGCCCATGGCCCGAACCAATGCGGGCCATGCCCCATTTGACTGGAGAAAATTTCCCATGCGCAAGCTCCCCCTCATTCTGGCTGGTCTGGCACTTCTCGCCGGCATTCAGCCTCTCCTCGCCCAGGAAACCCGCACCTACACCGACGATGCCGGTCGCACCGTGGACGTGCCCGCCGCGCCCCAGCGGATCGTCACCCTGCATGACAGCTCGCTAACCGTTCCCCTGGTGGAACTCGGCATCCTGCCCGTGGGCGCCTTCGGACGCGGAGGCGATGCCGGACCCTATATGCGCGGTGCCGCCACCCTGACTGGCGTAACCTTCGAGAATTCCGGCATCGCAAATGTCGGCGGCTCTCCGGCAGACCTTGAAGCGATCGCCGCACTGGAACCCGATCTCATCATCACCGCGGCCTTTCAGCAGACACCGCTCGAGGGACTGGAAAAGATCGCCCCGACCGTGGTGGTCGAGGACAATATGCGCGGGGAGCTGGCGACCTTTGAGGATATCGCCGAGCTGACCGGCACGCAGGACCGGCTGGACCTGTTGAAGGCGCGCTACCAGGCGCAGGTCGATCAGATCCGGGCAGTTCTTGGAGATCGCACCATCTCGGCATCGATCATCCTGACCAATGCCGGACAGATCCAGGCGTGGCACACCTATGGCGTTATCGGGAAGGTCCTGCGCGACGCCGGATTTGTGTTTCCGGATGTTCTCAACGCTATCGAGGGCAGCGACCGGGTCCTGTTCTCAGGAGAGGAATTGCAGGCGTTCGACGCCGATTTCATGTTCCTCACCTACGATGCTCCGCGCGGCCAAACGCCTGCCCAGGCCATTGCCGAAATCGACACGGTGGCGCCGGGCTTCTGCGACTTCCTCACCGCCTGCCAGGGAGAACGCTTCGTGCTGCTGCCGCGCGAGGACGCTGTCGCGCGCTCCTATACCGCCGCAGGCATGATGGCGTCGGCCGTGCTCGCCGCCATTTCCGGCCGCGATCTCGATGCGCTCGCCGACTGATCCAACAAGGGGCCCGGGCAATCGGGCCCTACTCCACCATGATATGACGGATCTGAGTGTAGTCGATCAGCGACTGCATGGAGAGGTCCGAGCCATAGCCCGAATTCTTCATGCCGCCATGCGGCATTTCGGTGGCCATGACGCCATGGGTATTGACCCAGGTCACCCCATATTCAAGCGCATTGGCAATTGCCATGGCCTGGCTACCATCCCGCGACCAGACCGATGATCCGAGGCCATATTCGGATGCATTGGCCCAATCGACGGCCTGCTGCGCGTCATCGAATGGCGTAATGCTGAGCACGGGGCCAAACACTTCCTTCTGTACGATCTCCGCATCGATCGGCGCGGCCACCAGCGTAGGCGAGAAGAAATAGCCATCGGGCTCAGGCGCCGCGCCCTGCATCACCTCATAGCCTTCGCTGCGCGCCCGCGACACGAACCCGTCAACACGTTCCAACTGCCGCGCGCTGATCACCGGACCGAACTCCACATCGTCCCGCTCGGGCCTGCCATAGACGAGCGACCCGATCATGGTTTCCAGCCGGCCGGTCAGTTCTTGCGCAACGTCCTTGTGTGCCAGGATACGGCAGGCGGCCGTGCAATCCTGTCCTGCGTTATAGAAACTCGCCTCGCGCAAGGTTTCGACCAGCTTGTCGAGATCGGCATCCGCGCAGACGATCACCGGCGCCTTGCCGCCCAGTTCAAGATGGGTCCGCTTGATCGTATTGCCGGCCGCCGCCTGCAACACGGCGCGCCCCGTCCGCACATCGCCCGTCAGCGAGATCATCCGCACCAGATCGTGCGAAATCAGCCGATTTCCGACCTCCGGCCCATTGCCGCAGATCACATTGACGACGCCGGGCGGCAGGATATCCGCGAATATTTCGCTGAGCGCCAAAAGGCTGAGCGGGGTCATTTCCGAGGGCTTGATAACCACGGCATTGCCCGCCGCAATCGCCGGCGCGATCTTCCAGGCGGCCATCAGCAGCGGATAGTTCCAGGGGGCGATCTGGGCGATGACGCCAATCGGGTCGCGCCGCACCAGGCTCGTGCGCGTCGAGGAACGATAATTTCCCGCCGCCGGCGCGGGCATGTTGCGCACCGCCGTGCCGTAAAAACGGAACACATCGGCGACATTGGCCAACTCGCCCGCCTTGACGAAACGCAACGGCTTGCCGGCATTGCGCGACTCGACCACGGCAAGCTGGTCCGCCTTGGCTTCAATGGCGGCGGCAATGGCCAGCAGCGCCGCACTGCGCTCGCGCGGCGTGGTTTTGGACCAGGAGCGATAGGCCGTGTCGGCCGCCATCACCGCCGCGTCGATCTGCGCATCGCTGGCCGAGGCAATCTCGGCCAATGGCGTGCCCAGGGCTGGTTCGAAGGCAGTTTCAACCTTGCCCTGGCCCTCGACATAGGCGCCATTGATGAACAGGCGGGTCTTGATTTCACTCATGCACTCAACTCCGATCCCGGGGCAGGCATGTAGCGCGCCCGCGCCGCTTCGCTCAGATAATGCCAGAAGGCCAGGTCATGCGCCCGCCCCTCGGGCCGCCATTCCGGATGCCACTGCACGGCAAACACCGGCGCCGGCGTGTGGCTGGCCGCCACGGCCTCGACAATCCCGCCCGGACCACTGGCATTGACCACCAATCCCTCGCCGAGGCGGTCGATGGCCTGGAAATGCACACTATTGACCCGCAACCGGTCGGCTTCCACGATCCGATGCAACACGCCGGTCGGGGCAACGTCAATCTCGTGTGCAAACCCGAACATGTCCTCAAGCGATACATCCGGCGGGGCATGATGCACATGTCCCTGCCCCGCTTCACGCAGGTCCCGCAGCGTACCGCCCAAAGCCACGTTGATTTCCTGCAATCCCCGGCAGATGCCGAAAACCGGCTTGGCCGCCCTGATCGCGGCATGGATCAGGGCCTGGCTGAAATCATCTCGGTCATCATCGATCGGCGCCTGACCGTCAAGCGCGGACCCATAGTGATGCGGCGCAATATTGGAATTGCTGCCCGTCAGCATGACTGCATCAAGCCGCCCCACGATTTCGGCAGCCTGCGTGACGTCCAGATTTGACGGCACGATGAGCGGAATGGCATCCGCGTGTGTCTCCACCGCTTCGAGATAGCGGTGCTTGACCGCCTGGGCCGGTTCCCCTTCCACAGCTCGTCCGCAGGCAATCACCCCGATCACCGGGCGATGCCGAAGTCTTTGTGCATCCATTGTTCGCATTCTCGCTGCACAGCCTCCCGCAACGCCTCAGCACCTGCTAGTCTGATGCTATGTCATACAAAAAGGGCAACGCACAGGCATGAGTTCCGATCAGATCGCAAACGAAGACATCGTCTCCTGGCTGGCGGCCAATCCACAGATCGAAGTGCTGCATACCGCCGTCTGCGATCTGAACGGCATCTTGCGCGGCAAACGCATCCCCATCGATCAGGCCCGGCGCGTGGCCGAAAGCGGCATTCGCATGCCGCTCTCCATTGTCGGCGTCGACGTCTGGGGCGAGGATATCGTGGGCAATCCGCTGGTCTTTTCGAGCGGCGATACCGACGGCATCTGCAGCCCCACCGGGCGCGGCGCCCTGCCCATCAACTGGACCACGCGCCCCAGCGCCATGATCCCGCTCTGGCTGTTCCAGGACGCCCGCACGCCGTTTCTTGGTGATCCGCGCCAGGCCCTGGCCCATGTGCTGCGGCGCTATGCCGAGCTTGGCCTTGAACCTGTGGTGGCCACTGAGCTCGAATTCTATCTCGTCGATCCTGATCCGGACTCCGCCCAGCCCCCGATCTCCCCCTACACGGGCAAGCGGCTCGACTCCGATGCCATCCTCTCGCTCGATGAGCTGGAGGATTTCGGCGAGTTCTTCCGCGACGTCTATCTCCAGTGCCAGCAACAGAACGTGCCGGCCGATACTGCCGTGGCCGAGAACGGCATCGGCCAGTTCGAGATCAACCTGCTGCACACCAATGGGCTCAAGGCCGCCGATGACGCGGTACTGTTCAAGCGCATCGTCAAAGGTGTCGCGCGCAAGCACAATCTCGTCGCCACTTTCATGGCCAAGCCCTATGGCGCCCGCTCGGGCAATGGCTTCCACGTGCATTTCAGCCTTAACGATCAGGCGGGCAACAACGTCTTTGACGACGGCACCGAAAGCGGTTCGGAGGTGATGCATCACGCCGTGGGCGGCCTCTTGGCCGGCATGGCCGAGACCACCTTGCTCTTTGCCCCCCACTTCAATTCCTTCCGCCGCCTTCGCCCCGACACCCATGCCCCCAGCGCCATTTCCTGGGGCTATGAAAACCGCACCACCGCCGTGCGTATTCCTGGCGGCAATCCCAAGGCGCGTCGCATCGAACACCGTGTCTCGGGCGCCGACGCCAATCCCTACCTGGTGCTGGCCGGCATTCTGGGCGCCGCCCTCGTCGGCATCGAAGACCAGATCAAGCCACCCAAGCCGTTCAAGGGCCGTGCCTATTCCGAGCGCCTGCCTAAGTTGCCGGCGGATTGGGCTTCCGCCATCAACGCCTTTGAGGATGGCGATATGGTGCCACGCATTTTCGACAACACGCTGCAATCCATGTTTGTCGCCTGCAAGCGCCAGGAAAATGCCGGCTTTGCCTCCCAGGTCACCGACCTTGAATTTTCTGCCTATCTTGAGGTTGTGTGATGTCTGAAACGCCAAATGCCAACTCGGCCTATCCGCCCAGCTATTACGCCGCCTCACGCAATATCATCCGCCAGCCTCAGGTGCTGGAAGGCGCGGTTGAAGCAGACATCTGCGTCGTCGGCGCCGGCTATTCGGGCCTGTCGGCGGCCATCAGCCTGGCCGAACAGGGTTTCAAGGTCGTCATGGTCGAAGCGGCCGAGGTCGGCTGGGGCGCCTCGGGCCGTAATGGCGGGCAGGTGGTGAACGGCCTCAACGCAAGCCTTGATACCATCCAGCGCCGCTATGGCCAGCAGACGGCCAATTTCGTTGGCGGCCTGCTCCAGGAAGGCGCCGGCATCATCTATGATCGTGTGGAGCGCTATGGCATCAATTGCGATCTCAAGCGCGGCAACATCTATGCGGCCTATACCCCAAAGCATATGGAAGAACTCAAGGCCAAGCAGACCCTCTGGCGCAGCCATGGCATGGACGACCATGAGCTGCTCGACAAGAGCCAGATCCGCCAGCACATCGGCTCTGACGTCTATGAAGGCGGCATGATCGACCATTCGGGCGCCCATATGCACCCGCTCAACCTGGCGCTCGGCGAAGCCGCTGCTTTCGAAGGCCTGGGTGGCAAGATATTCGAGCGCTCGCCGGTCACCAAGGTCGACCAGGACGCCTCGGGCGCCACCGTCTCAACGGAAAAGGGACAGGTCCGGGCCAAAACTGCGCTGATCTGCGGCAATGCCTATCTCGGCAATGTCGTGCCCGAGCTGACCGCCCGCGTCATGCCCGTCTCCACCCAGATGATGGCCACCGAGCCGCTGGGCGAAGACCGCGCCAATGCCCTGCTGCCCACCGGCATGTGCGTCGAGGACGTGCGCTATATTCTGGACTATTTCCGCCTCTCTGCCGATCACCGGCTGATCTTCGGCGGCGGTGTGGTCTATGGCGGCACCGATCCCGCCGATGTCGAGGCCAAGTTGCGGCCCAACATGGACAAGGTCTTCCCCCAGCTCAAGCAGGTGAAGGTGGACTACGCCTGGAGTGGCAATTTCGCCCTCTCCTTTTCGCGTGTCCCCCAGCTCGGCCGCCTGGGCAAGAATATCTACTTTGCCCACGGCTATTCCGGCCATGGCGTGACCGGCTCGCATCTGTTCGGGCGCATCCTGTCCGAGGCCGTGCGTGGCGACATGACCCGCTTCGATACCTTTGCCAGCTTGCCTTGGATTCCATTCCCCGGCGGCCGCATGTTCCGCGCGCAATATTCGACGCTCGGCTCCTGGTGGTACGCGCTCAAGGACCGGCTGGGACTTTAGCGTTATGCCGCGCTCAGCCCAGTGATCATCGAAACGATCTCATTCTTGTCGGTGTCCGCAGTTTTGCGGATGCCGATCTGCTTGCCGCGCCGCAGCACGCAGATGCGGTCTGACAGGCGGAACACCTGATCCAGGCTATGGCTGATGATCAGCACCCCGATATTGCGCGCCTTGAGCCCGGCCACGATCTTTTCCACCTTGGCCGTTTCCGCGACGCCTAGCGCTGCGGTGGGTTCATCGAGCAGGATCAGCTTCTTGGCCCAGCGCGTGGCCCGGGCAATGGCAATGCCCTGGCGCTGCCCACCCGATAGATCGCGGATAGTGGCGTGCGGTGAGGGAATGCGCACATCCAGCTCGTCCACCAGGCGCTGGGTTTCGGCGATCATGGTCTTGCGATCAAGCTGTCCGAACGGACCCCTGGTCACTTCACGCCCGAGGAACAGGTTCATATAGACCGATTGCTGATCGGCCAGCGCCAGGTCCTGATAGACGACCTCGATGCCATGCTCCCGGGCCTTGGTCGCGCTGGACATGGAGATACTCTCTCCTTCGATGACAATATTGCCCGAGCTCGGGGCATGCACGCCGGAGATGATCTTGATCAGCGTGGATTTGCCCGCGCCATTGTCACCAACCAATGCGACGATCTCGCCCGGCTCGATGGTGAGGCTGAAATCCTCGATGGCAACGACGCCACCAAAGCTCTTGCGGATATTGTTGAGGGCCAGAACCGGTTGGGTCATGTCTTTGTCTCCTATACCGGCCAGGCCGCTGTGCGGCCAAAGCTGTCTTCAATGGTTTCGACCTTCGGGGTGCCTGTCGAAATGCCGGAAACCCCCACGACATAGGCGCGCGTCACAAAGGCCTGCCCGCGAAACCCGAACACTGCCGTATCGCCTGGTCGCGGCGCGGCAGGACCTTCAGCATCGATCATCGCGTAATAGTCGATGGCCGACGGGGGCGGAATTTCCACCTCGCGCAACGCGCCCGTGGCCGTCGTTGGCTCGCGCGAAACGATGGCCTTGACCGGATAATCAGGGAAGATCGGATCGATATAGAACCCGCCACCCAGGCAATAGGCCTTGCCGCCCGACAGATGCGATACTTCGGTGAGGTAGAGCACCGCTGGCAGTTCGGGCAGGTCCTCCATCACATGCAGTGCCGTTGTGCCATGCAGCCCATTGCCCGGCTCGCACTGCGTTGCCCCGGCTTCCGCCAATCCCTGCAACAGCACCGATGATGTGGTGCCCGGCGCATTGATCTCGACATCCCGCCGCCCTGCCCTGTGCAGCGCTTCGGCCGCACGCGACAAGGTGGACAGGTTCGGCGTCGGTTTGACCTTGCGCGTCTCGTGGTCGAACAGTAGCGCGGGGAAAGTGGTGATGCCGGCAAAGCGCCCACCCTCAACCCGGTCCAGCCCCTCAGCAATGCCCACGATATCGGCTGCCTCGAACCCGCCCTCATGACCGCGATAGAACGTATCGCCCTCCGCCTTGATCCGCGCGAGCAGGTTCTGCTTGTAGCCCGCCTTGTGCGCCGCCTGCCCCGCCTCATGCGCCTTTTCGGCGTTGAACACGGTCCAGTAATCCGGCCGGAAAGTCGCTGCTGCCGCATCGGCCTCGGCCCGTGCCACCTGCTGCAAATGCCCCAGATGGCCCACCGGCATCCCGGCGTTGTGAGTGGCGCGGGCACAGGCCATGTCGACGGCCACCGACTTTTCGATACCCCCACGCTGCACCGCCTGGCAGAAGCTGGACGAGCGGCCCACCTGCTTGGTCATGGCAAAGATCTTGAGGCCGTACTTGTCCGCTTCGGACTTGAGCACCCGGGCATTGGCTTCGACCGCGTCAAGATCGAGCACATAGGCATTGGCCGGTATCTGTCCTGATTGATGCAGCGCCATGGCGGCTTCGACAAAGGCGGGATTGCGGCGGCGCAGAACGTCGAGAAACATGGTTGCAACTCCTAGCGGGAGGTTTCGCGCAGCGAGACCGCGACGGCGATGAGGATGATGAGACCGCGGACGATCATCTGGTCGGAAACGGACAGCCCCATCAGGATCAGCCCATTGTTGAGCATGCCCATCATCAGCGAGCCCACCAGCGCCCCGATGATCGAGCCCTTGCCGCCATTGAGCAGCGTGCCCCCGACAATCACGGCTGCAATCACGGTCATCAGGTCGGTTTCGCCCAGCGTATATTTCGCCGCCTGCAGCCGCCCCGAATAGAGCAGCCCGGCCAGCCCCGCCATGGCGCCGCTGATCAGAAACACCGAGAGCCGGACCCGCGGCACCTTGATGCCGGTGACCATGGCCGCCCGCGCATTGTCACCCGTCGCCAGCACATGGGCGCCATATTTGGTTTGCCGGAAGATGAAGTGGCCGATGGCAACCGCCGCTATTGTCCAGATGACCAGCGATGGAATACCGAACAGATTGCCCGAACCGAACAGGCCCGTGAACACCGGGTCGGTGACCGGTATCGAGCGCAATTGCGTCAGCGAACGCGCCACCCCGGCAAACAGGCCCATGGTGGCAAGTGTCACGAGGAACGAGGGTAGCCGCAGATAGGCGACCAGCGCCCCATTGACCAGTCCGACCAGCAGCCCCATGCCGAGCCCGGCGCCAATTCCGGCGAGCAGCGCCGCCTGCGGAAATGCCGCCATGGCCATCGCCCCGCCAAGCGCGGAAACGGCAACAGTGGAGCCGATCGAGAGGTCGATCTCGCCGGCCGACAAGGCAAACACCAGCCCGATCGCCATGATCGTCACCGGCGCGGTCTGCAGGATGATGTTGATCAGGTTCCTCTGGGTCAGGAAGCCGCTGTCGCGCAGCACCACCGCAAAGAACAGGAAGATGGCGAGGAAGCCGACATAGACAACATATTGCTGCAGATTGGCGCCAGACAGGCGGGCCAAGAGCGAAGGTGTCGTGGGAGCGGCGGACTGGGGCGCGGTCATGGCGGCCTCGTGAAATCAGGGTTGAGGCGGGAGCACGATTGCCCCCGCCCCGGGAGGGATTACTGTGCGGCCAGCACCGAGGCCGGTGCATCGCGACGCAGCGACTGCTGCCAGCCTTCGGCCACGTTGTCGGCCGTGACGGTCAGCGCAGGCGCCACCACAAAAGCCGGAGTTTCCTGGTCCAGCAGCGCCTTCAAACCCACTGCCGCCATCGCGCGGCCCAGCTCATAGGCCTCGTCAGCCACGATGCCCGCAACATTGCCGCCGCGCACCATGTCGAGCGCAACAGGCTCTGAGAGGTCGAGCGTGACAATCTTGGTTTCGGTGTTGCCGGCACCGCGCAGCGCGGCCAGCACCCCATCGGCCGGTTCGGCCCAGGTCACATAGATGCCGTCGAGCTCCGGGTTCTGCAGCAGCATGGCGCTGGCCAGTTCCTCGGCACGCGCCGGATCGGAAATGCCCTGCTCGGCGACAATCGAAATATCGGGATAGTCGGTCTCGATCGTCGTCTTGAACGCCTGATCGCGCTGATTGGTCACGTAGTAGCTGGCATCGTGGAAGATATAGCCCACCTCGCCTTCGCCCCCGATGGCCTCGGCCAGCACGTCGGCCGCCTGCTTGCCCATCTGGAACAGATCGTCGGTGACGATGGCGGCATAGTCCGTGCCATGCACATAGTCGGCCGGCAGGTTGGAGAGGAACACCAGTTCCACATCCGACTCTACCGCTTCCCTGAAGGCAGCCGCCGAGGTGACTGGATCGAGCGGTAGCGACAGGATCACATTGGGTCCGGCCGACAGGGCCGTCTCGATGTCCGAGCGCTGCTTGGCGGCGTCGAAACCGGCATCGGTGGTCACGACCACGTCGACCCCGGCGCGCGCAAATTCATCATTGGCGCCGGCCGAGACCGCGTTGATGAAGTCCGACGAGGTGTGCCAGAGCAGTGCCGCCTTGTAGCCCTGGCCCGAAAGGGCCGCGATGTCCTCATCGCTAAGGACAACGTCGGAGGACGGAGTGGCGCTTTCGCCATTTGGTCCCACGGTCTGGGCAAAGCCCGCGGCCGGATGCAGCAGCGTTGCGGCCAGCAGGGCCGTCGCCAGTTTTGTCGTGGTTTTCATCTTCATATCTCCCTTGATTGAAAATTCCCTAGTTTTCGTCTTCCACCCCGCAATAGCGGGCGATGAAACCGGCAAAGGCCACGACCCCGGCGAGATATTCCTCGACGCTGACGCGCTCCTCGAATGTGTGGCAATTGCGGATATCCCCGGGCGCGCAATAGACGGCGGGAATGCCCAGCTCGTTCACGAAGAACGGAGTCTCCGACCAGAACGGCGCCCCCTCGGCACCCCCTCGTCCGGGCATGGCCTGCCCGACGCTCTCTTGCAGCATTGCAAGGGCCGGATGATCCAGATCGATCTCTGCTGCCGTGCCGCCAAGGGCGTGATCGCGCCCGGCCGGATAGGCGATTTCGACGGCGATATCGGGGTCGGTCACCGCACCGCGAATGACCTCTTCCAGTTCCCGGGCCGCCGCATCCAGGCTCTCGCCTGGCAGCAGCTTGCGGATCAGAGACAGCGTGCAGCGCTCGGGCACGGCAATGAAACCACCGCCATTGAGCGTGGTGATGAGCAGGAATCCCTTGCCCACCAGCGTATGCTCGGCACGCGCAGACACTTCGTCCGAATGCGCCCAGAGCGCACTCATCACCTTGTGGCTCGCCTTGAGCGCATCACGTCCCAATTCGGGCACGCCGAAATAGGCCGATTTGCCGGTAATGCTGATATCGGCAATGAAAAAGCCGATCTGCGCCGGATAGACCGCCAGCCGCGTCGGTTCGGTATAGACCACGAAGTCCGGGCGCGGCAGTTCGCCCGCCGCGATACGCGCCACATGCGCCTTGACCCCGGCAGACACCCCACTGCCCGGCTCGCCGCTTTCCTCGTCGCCGACAAAAGCAAAATCCACATCGCCCCTGAGCCGGATGCCGGCCCGGTCGAGCAGGCTTATCGCCGCCAGGCTCGAGCAGATGCCGGCCTTGAGATCACCCGCACCGCGCCCCCAGATTTCGCCATCGATGATTGGGGCGCCGAACGGATCTTCGCGTTCATCGCCCGCCCAGTGCTCGCGCCAGCCCTCGGCATGCACCGTATCGGTATGACCGATGAACTGCAGGCGCTTGCCGCCGCCACTACCCTTGCGACGACCCCAGATATTGGGCCGCCCCGGCAGGAACTCGGCGATCTCGATATCGGCAAGGCCACGTTCCCGCATCTGCCTGTCGAGATAGGCCACCATATTGGCTTCGTTGCCGGTAACGCTGTTGCACCCGATGGCACCGCGCAACAGGCCAATGGCCCCGTCTCGATCCAGGGCGGCCAACAGCCGGTTGTGCAGGGTCTCACTCATTTCAGCACCTCGCGCATCGACGCAGCATTGGCGGGCGGCAACGAGATGCGGGCCTCCGGCGTTTCCGTGCCGAACAGCGTATTGTGCAGATGGCTCAGCCCAATGGCCGCAGCACCAACCAGCGCAGCGTGATTGCCCAGAACGCTCGCCTCAACCTCGACGGGATAGGGAAAGCAGAGCGGCAATACGTGGCGGACCCGTTCAACGAGTTCAGGCCGTGCTCCGATGGAGCCACCCAGAATGACTTTTTGTGGGTTGGCCATGGCGGCGATGGCGCCGATACCGCGCGCCAGATAGCGCGCCGTATCGTCGAGCACCTTGATCGCGTCGGCGTCACCGGCATTAGCCTTCTCGAAAATCGCCGGAACGGTGGCGTCGTGCCCGACGGCATCGCGATAGCGCCCCATGATGCCGTGAGACGCGACGACGCGCTCAAACGCGCCTGCCCGCAGTGATTCCGCCTCAAACGGGTCGGCACCAAAAGGCAGAAAGCCTAGTTCACCCGCCGCATTGGTCGCGCCCCGCACCAATTGTCCGTTCAACATCAAGCCGCTGCCAACACCCGTGCCCAGGGCGATGAAGGCCAGATCGTCGACGCCTTGACCGACACCCAGCCAGCTCTCGCCAAGCACTGCCAGATTGACGTCATTTTCCAGCATGGCCTCGAAACCGAGGGCAGATTCCAGCGCCCCGGCAACGTCCATCTGGTCGAAACCGGCAATATTGGGCGCCAGCAGCACGCGCCCGGTCTCAGGCTGCGGCGCTCCGGGAGCGCCCACGACCGCAATGCGCAGCTTGTCGCGCGGCACACCGCCTTTGTCCGCCGCCTGCCAGCAAAGCTGAACAATCTGCTCGACCACAGCCTGCCCACCGGCCGCATGGGTCGGCTCGGTCACTTCCGCCAGCACGTGGCTGGACAGATCGCAAATGGCCACCCGCACCTTGGTGCCACCCAGATCGACCGCCGCGATATAGGCAGCCGACGGCACCAGTTCATAGGTGACCGCCGTGCGCCCGACATGCCCGCTGGTGCGGCCAGTCTCCTGAACCCAGCCTTCATCTTCGAGCTGGCGCATGATTTCCGAAATTGTCTGCTTGGACAGACCCGTTTGCTTGGACAGTGAAGCGCGGGACACCGATCCACCCTGCACGATCGCTTCCATGACAGAGCGAAGAGAATACTGCCGCGAAATTCGAATGGCCTGGCTCACATCGATGCCCTAATTAGTTCGGTGACTGACCGAACTATTGATTCAAGCGCAGGGAGAGTCAAGCCTTGCTTTGCACTCGCCGCGCAGCACCGCCCCAAAGACGCCGTCAACCCATTGCAATTTATAGGAATTTGATCGGGTGAGGCGATGCCAAAGCCGGAAGCGCTGCTTTTGCCACGCGTCCCCGAGCGGTGAGGACAACAGCCCGGCTGCTATCTACCCGTCACAAGCCGCCATGAAGAAAGCATCCACTTTTCGATGCAGCGAGAGACCGACAACTGCTGCCTCGCACAGTGTCGCCGGTCGCTACCGGTCCGATTCCTGCCAGCGCGGATTGATCCAGGGTTGCACCTGTTCCGGCGGCAGCATGCCCTGCCCCAAAATATGGTCCGAGGCCTTTTCGCCCACCATGATCGATGGTGCATTGAGATTGCCGTTGGGAATGGTGGGAAAGATCGAGCTGTCCGCGACCCGCAACCCATCAACCCCGATCACCCGGCACTGTTCATCGACCACCGCCTGCCGGTCATCGGTCGAACCCATGCGGCAGGTGCCGCAGGGGTGATAGGCGCTTTCGGCGTGCTCCCGAATATGGGCATCCAACTCGTCATCGCTCTGCGCGGCCGCCCCCGGCAGGATTTCCGCCCCCCGATAGGCATCAAAGGCTGGCTGCGCAAAGATCTCCCGGGTCACCCGGATACAATGGCGGAAGTCCGCCCAGTCCTGAGGATCGGACATGTAATTGAACAGGATCGACGGCGCCTGTCGTGGATCACCCGAGGTGAGCGTCACCGCACCGCGCGAAGCCGACCGCATCGGCCCCACATGCGCCTGAAAGCCATGCCCCTCGGCCGCGGCCTGTCCATCATAACGCACCGCAATGGGCAGGAAATGGAACTGGATATCGGGATATTCCACCCCCGCGCGAGAGCGGATGAAGCCTGCACTTTCGAACTGGTTCGAGGCGCCCAGCCCGGATTTGAAGAACAGCCATTGCGCCCCGGCCAACGCCTTGCCCCACAAATTCCAGTGCTTGTACAGCGTTATCGGCTGGGTCGAAGCCTGCTGGATATAGAGTTCGAGATGGTCCTGCAGGTTCTGCCCGACACCCGGCCGGTCAGCGACCACGTCAATGCCGTGCTCTGCCAGATGCGCAGCCGGACCAATGCCGGAGAGCATCAGTAGTTTTGGCGAGTTGATCGAGGACGCCGCCACGATCACCTCGCTATTGGCCCGCACGGTCTCGATCCTGCCGCCGCGCTCGATCTCGACGCCGGCAGCACGGCCGTTCTCGATCACCACGCGGCGGGCGAAGCACTTGACCAACTCCAGGTTGGGCCGCTTCAGCGCCGGCTTGAGATAGGCATTGGCGGTGGACCAGCGCCGGCCCTTCCAGACCGTCTGCTCCATCGGGCCGAAGCCCTCCTGCTTTTCGCCATTATAGTCGTCCGTGCGTTCAAAACCCGCCTGTGCACCGGCCTCCACAAATGCCTTGAACAATGGATTGCTGCGTTTGCCGCGCGTGACATGCAGCGGACCATCGGTGCCGCGCCAGGCCGGGTCCCCGCCATGGCCGCCATCGTGCCAGTTTTCCATGCGCTTGAAATAGGGCAGCACATCGGCATAGCTCCAACCCTTCGCCCCGCTCTGCGCCCAGGTGTCGAAATCGCGCGCATGGCCACGCACATAGACCATGCCGTTGATCGAGGACGAGCCACCGACCACCTTGCCGCGCGGCACCACCAGCCGCCGCCCACCCAGATGGGGCTCGGGCTCGCTTTTGTAGCCCCAGTCATACATCGCCATGTTCATCGGGTAGCTCAGCGCCGCCGGCATCTGGATCAGCGGCCCCATGTCAGAACCACCAAATTCGAGCACGATCACCGAGTGCTGCCCGCTTTCGCTCAGGCGCGCAGCCATGGTGGCGCCAGCCGAACCTGAGCCGATAATCACGAAATCTGCTTGCATTGAACTATCCCTGCCACGGCACGCATGCCGCGGCCTTCCAATTTAGAAAGGCGCCTCGACGTCACTCATAGCGACGTAGACCGATTTGAGCTGCGAATAATGCTCGATGGCGGCGCGTGAATTTTCCCGGCCCACGCCCGACATCTTGACGCCGCCAAAGGGCGCCTCGACCGGAGTGAGATTATAGGTGTTGATCCAGCAGGTCCCGGCCTCCAACCGGGCCACGACCCGATGGGCACGCTTGATGTCGCTGGTGAACACACCCGCTGCCAGACCGAATTCGGTCGCATTGGCGCGCGCGATGACCTCGTCCTCATCCGCGAATTCGAGCACCGACAGCACCGGCCCGAAAATCTCCTCGCGGGCAATGGTCATCTCATCGGTCACGCCATCGAAGATGGTCGGCTCGATATAGTTGCCCAAGGCATAGCGCTCGCCCTGCGGCACCCCGCCGCCCAGCACCAACTGCGCACCCTCGGCCTTGCCGGTTGCGATATAGGCCAGCACCTTTTCGCGCTGGACCGCACTCACCATCGGCCCGATCTGCGTCCCGGGATCCAGCGGATCCCCTATCACCGCATGGCGGCTGCGCTCGACCAGCCGCGCAACAAACTTTGCCCGGATATCGCGATGCACAAACACCCGCGTGCCATTGGAACAGATCTGCCCCGTTGAATAGAAATTGGCGTTGATCGCCGCACTCACCGCATTTTCGATATCCGCATCCTCGAAAATGATCAGCGGCGACTTGCCCCCCAGCTCCATCGTCACATGCCGAATCCCCTCGGCGGCGGCGGCATAGACCTTGCGCCCCGTGGGCACCGAACCGGTCAGCGACACCTTGTCGACGCGCCTGTCCGCAATCAGGCTCGCCCCGATATCACCATAGCCCTGCACGACGTTGAACAGCCCGGCCGGCGCACCGGCCTCGATCAGGATCTCGGCCAGTTTCAGCGCGCCGAGCGGCGTCATCTCGCTGGGCTTGAACACCATGGCATTGCCGCAGGCCAGCGCCGGAGCTGCCTTCCAGCAGGCGATCTGGGTCGGATAGTTCCAGGCGCCAATCCCCACGCAAACGCCCAGCGGCTCACGCAGGGTATAGACGAAATCCTCGCCCAACGGCATGGTCTCGCCCGTGATGCCCGCGGCAATACCCCCGAAATACTCCAGCGCCTCGGCCCCGGACAGCGCATCGGCCACCAGCGTTTCCTGGATCGGCTTGCCGGTATCCAGGGTTTCAAGCTCCGACAATTCCGGATTGCGCGCGCGGATGATGTCGGCCGCCTTGCGCAACACCCGCCCACGCTCGGCCGGCCGCAGGGCCGCCCATTGCTTCTGCGCACGCGACGCGGCGCTCAGCGCCTTGTCGATGATGGCCGGCGTGGCCGAATGCAGCACGGCAATGGTTTCGCCGGTTGCGGCATAGACACTAGCGATCTCGGCCCCGGCGGGGTCTTCGACATATTGACCATCGATGAAATGGCTCGCTTTGGGCTGGGCGTTACGCATGCTCATTCGCCTCGCGGATAGCGTTGATTGTGTTCGAGGACATTGAGGTCCATGTGATTGCGCATGAAGCGCTCGGAGGCCCGCTGCAGCGGCTGGAAATCCCAGGGAAAATAGGCGCCATTGCGCAGCGCCTCATAGACGATCAACCGACGGGCCTGGCTTTCGCGCACCGCGGCATCGAAGGCGGCAAGGTCCCAATTCTCACTCACCATGGCCGCAAACCGCTCCGCTTGAGCGGCATGATCGGGGTCGCTCGCCAAATTGCGCAACTCATGCGGATCGGCATTGAGGTCGAACAATTGCGGTGGGTCGAGTTCGCAATGGATGTACTTCCACTGCCCCTGCCGGATCGCCACCAATGGCGCCTCGGACCCTTCTGCGGCATATTCCATCAGCACCGGCGCCGTACGGACCTTACCCCGCGCCAGCGGCACCAGCGTTTCCCCATCGGTCCAGGGCAGGATGTCGCCCAGATCAATCCCGGCCAGGTCCGCCAGCGTCGGATTGACATCCATCGTACTGACCGGGGTTTCGATCCGCCCCGCAGGCAAATCAGGCGCGGCGATCATCAGCGGCACGCGCGCCGAGCCATCGAGGAAGCTCATCTTGAACCACAGCCCGCGCTCGCCCAGCATATCGCCATGGTCGGACACGAACACGATGATCGTGTTTTCGGACTGCTCTGTTGCCTCAAGCGCGCTCAGCACCTCCCCGATCTTGTCGTCGATATAGGAGATATTGGCGAAATAGGCCCGGCGTGAACGGCGGATATTGTCTTGCGCGATGTCGAACGAGCCGGCATCGCTCGCCTCGAGCAGGCGGCGCGAATGCGGGTCCTGATCGGCCAGCTCGAAGGCGGGCACCTCGGGGTCGAGATGCGCACAATCCTCATAAAGGTCCCAATATTTCCGTCGCGCCACATAAGGGTCGTGCGGATGGCTGAAGCTCACCGTCAGCATCCAGGGCCGCGCGTCCTGCCGCCGGCCCAGGTCGTAGATCTTGCGCGTGGCGTGATAGGCCACCTCGTCGTCATATTCGAGCTGATTGGAAATCTCGCCGATCCCCGCACCGGTCACCGAGCCGAGATTGTGATACCACCAGTCCACCCGCTCGCCCGGCTTGCGATAATCGGGTGTCCAACCGAAATCGGCCGGATAGATATCCGTTGTCAGCCGCTCCTCGAAACCATGCATCTGGTCGGGGCCGACAAAATGCATCTTGCCCGATAGCGCTGTGGAGTAGCCTGCACGACGCAGATGATGCGCATAGGTCGGGATATCGGAGGCAAATTCGGCCGCATTGTCATAGACCCGGGTGCGATGTGGCAATTGGCCGGACATGTAGCTTGCCCGGCCGGGCGCGCAGAGCGGCGAGCCGGTATAGGCATTGGCAAAGCGCGCAGAACGGGCCGCCAAAGCTTTCAAATTAGGCGCATGCAGCCACTCGGCCGGACCATCGGGAAACAGCGTCCCGTTGAGCTGGTCGGCCATGAGAACGAGAATATTGGGCTTATCAGCCAAGTCGATTTTTCCTTTCGAGCCACAATTCAAGATAGTCCTGAACCAGGGCTCTGGTTTCGTCCCGATCAGGGACCAGATCCTGCAAGGCGTGACGGATGTAGAAGCCGTCAATCAGCGAGGCCAGGCCCTGCGCGATCTGCTTTGCCGTCGCCTCGTCGAACAATTGACGCAAGTTGAACCGGAGGTTGGATTGCAGCCGCCCGGCATAGACATTGAGCAGCCGCCGGGCCTCACCCGACTGCAGCGCCCGCACGTAAAAAGCCAGCCAGGCCGCCACCACTTCGCGCTCAAGCTGGCTCGCCTCAAAGCTCGCGTCGATGATCCCGACAATGCGCTCATAGGGGTCAGAGACGCCATCAAGCCGCTTTCTCACGGCCTGCCTATACAGTTCAAGCACATGCCGCATTGTCGCTAGAAAGATCTTATCCTTGGTTCCAAAGTAATGCATGGCAAGGGCTGGAGACATTCCAGCCCGTTTGGCAATCTGGCTGACAGTAACGTCGAGAGACCCCGCTGCAGCGATTTCCGAAATTGTCGCACGGATCATTGCCTGTCGGCGCAAAGGCTGCATTCCAATTTTCGGCATCTGGGCAGTTTTCCCGCTTCTGGGCTTTACATTGCCCATCATGTAGGTTTTGATTGAACAGTCAATCAACAAAATTCCAACCTGCACGCTGGAGCAAATCCATGATCAAACCTATCCTCACGCTGACGGGCGCCCTGGCCGTGTCGCTGATGTCGACCTCCGCCTTCGCCGCCGGTCAGTGCGAATCGGTCTCCTTCTCGGATGTCGGCTGGACTGACATCACCACCACCACCGCCGCTGCGCGGCAGGTGCTTGAGGCCCTCGGCTACGATGTGGACGTCAAGGTCCTTTCCGTACCCGTCACCTTCGCCTCGCTCGAAAGCGATGATGTCGATATTTTCCTCGGCAACTGGATGCCCGCCCAGACCGGCGCCATCACGCCCTATCTGGAAAGCGGCGAGATCGAGGTGATCACCACCAATCTCGAAGGCACCAACTACACCCTGGCCGTGCCCGAATACACTTTCGACAAGGGCCTGACCTCTTACAGCAAGATTGCCGATTTCCGCGACGAGCTCGATGGCAAGATCTATGGCATCGAGCCGGGCAATGAGGGCAATGCCTATCTGGTCGAACTGATCGAGAACAACACCCATGGCCTGGAAGGCTTCGATGTTGTCGAAAGCTCCGAACAGGGCATGCTCGCTCAGGTCAACCGCCTGGTTGATGATGGCGAGGATGTCGTCTTCCTCGGCTGGGCCCCGCACCCGATGAATTCGGCCTTCCCCATCAAGTACCTGCCCGGCGGTGAAGACTTCTTCGGTGGCGAAGGCATCGTCCAGACCGTCACCCGTCAGGGCTTCGCCGAGGAATGCCCCAATGTGGGCAAGCTGCTTGAGAACATGAAGTTCTCCCTGCCCATGGAAAACGAAATCATGGGCGCGATCCTCAATGACGGTGAAGACGCCGGCGACGCGTCGCTGGCCTGGATGCAGGCCAACCCCGACGCCGTGCTGGCCTGGGTTGAGGGTGTCACCACGCTGGACGGTGGCGATGGCGCTGCCGCGGTCACGGCCGAACTCGGCCTTTAAGGCCGACGCGTCTTCGACACGTGACATAACTCTGATCCTGAGTGACCCCGCCCGCAATTGACGGGGTCACTCTCCCGGCCAGCCCTGCCAGATGCCTGGGCTGGACGCTTTGAGGGAGTACGGCTGTGGACTGGCTGACTGACAACAAGATTCCGATCGGCAAATGGGCCAGCAACTTTTTCGATTGGCTTCGGGACAATTTTTCCGGCGTGTTCGACACCATGGCCGACGGCGCCGAGGCCCTGATTGAGGGGCTGCTCTGGCTGCTGCAGACGCCGCATCCGCTCATTATCATCGGCCTGTTTGTTGGTCTGACCTGGATCCTGCAGCGCAACTGGAAAACCTGCCTGCTGGTACTGGTCGGCTTCCTGTTCATCCTCAACCAGGAATATTGGGAGGCCACCACCGAAAGCCTCACCCTGGTGATGAGCGCTTGCCTGGTTTGCATGTCCATCGGCGTGCCCATCGGTATCTTTGTGGCCCACCGCCCCAAGCTTTATCGTTACCTGCAGCCGGTCCTGGACCTGATGCAGACCCTTCCCACCTTCGTCTATCTCATTCCGGCCATCGTTTTCTTCGGCATCGGCATGGTGCCCGGCCTGATCGCCACGGTCATCTTCGTGCTGCCCGCACCGATCCGGCTGACCTATCTGGGCATATCCAGCACGCCGACGCCCTTGCTCGAAGCGGTCGATGCCTTTGGCGGCACCGGCACGCAGAAGCTGCTCAAGGTCGAACTGCCCTATGCTCTTCCCCAGATCATGGCGGGCCTCAATCAGACCATCATGCTCTCGCTGTCCATGGTCGTGGTCGCCGCTCTTGTGGGCGCGGACGGTCTTGGCGTTCCCGTGGTGCGGGCGCTCAACTCGGTCAACACGGCCCTCGGCTTTGAAAGCGGCTTCGTCATCGTCGTGGTGGCTATCATCCTTGACCGTATGCTGCGCATCGGGAGTGAACAGAAATGAGTGACGCTGTCGTCTTCGACAATGTGAGCATCGTCTTCGGCGATCATCCCGAAACCGCATTGCCGCTGATGGATGCCGGGCAGGATCGCGCCGAAATCCAGCAGGAAACCGGCCAGATACTGGGCGTGCATGATTGCTCGCTGTCGGTCCAGGAGGGCGAAATCCTCGTCCTGATGGGCCTGTCAGGTTCGGGCAAGTCCACCCTTTTGCGCGCCGTCAATGGCCTCAACCCGGTGGTGCGCGGCAATGTGCGGGTCAATATCGGCGACTGGACCTGCGACCCCGGCAATTGCAGCAAGGACGACCTTTTGCGCCTGCGCCGCGAATGCGTCGCCATGGTCTTTCAGCAGTTTGGCCTCCTGCCCTGGCGCAATGTTACCGACAATGTCGCCCTCGGCCTCGAGCTGGGCGGCATGAGCCGTGCCAAACGCGAAGCCAAGGTCAAGGAGCAGCTCGAACTGGTCGGCCTGGCTGACTGGGCCGACAGCAAGGTCGGCGAGCTTTCGGGCGGCATGCAACAGCGCGTAGGCCTGGCCCGGGCCTTCGCTACCGAAGCGCCGATTCTGCTCATGGACGAGCCCTTCTCTGCGCTCGACCCGCTGATCCGCACACGACTGCAGGATGAATTGCTCGAACTTCAGGCCAAGCTCAAGCGCACCATCATTTTCGTCAGCCACGATCTCGACGAGGCCTTCAAGCTGGGCAACCGCATCGCCATCATGGATGGCGGGCGCATCACCCAGGCTGGCACGCCCCAGGAAATCACGGCCAATCCGGCCAATGCCTATGTCGAAGACTTCGTCACCCACATGAATCCGCTGCGGGTGCTGCAGGCTTCGGACGTCATGCTCGCAAGCGCCGATGCGCCTTCCGCCACCCCGGACAACGAAGTTCAGGTCGTTTCCGACGCGCCGGTCGCCGATGTGATCGACGCACTGTCTGATGGCGCAGACACCATTGGGGTCACCGACGAGGACGGCAAGGAGATCGGCTCGATCTCCAGCCAGCAGGTGGTCGACGCCCTGCGCTCCCGGGCAACACGCGACCCCGAATAGCCAGTCGGAACGACGGCCTGAAAGCAAGAACGGGAGCGGTCTGACCGCTCCCGTATTCGTATTACTCGGTCTCGGCGCCGTCTGCCAACTGTCCCAGCTTGACCTGGGCAAGCAGGCTCAGCTCGTCATAGACCGTCCATTCATCGACGATCTTGCCGTTCTTCCAGTGATAATGGCTCATCCCCATCACCTGCACGCGCTTGCCGGTCGGATCGCCCAGCGTGCCCAGAATGCCATAGCCCAGATGGTGGCCTTCCATGATCCAGCGCACGGCAACCTTGGTGCCGCCCTCGTCGCACGGATTAGATGCCACATGCTGGATTTCATAGGAAGCGTCGGGCAGCGACCCGATCAGCCCCAGATGCTGGTGAATGATGGCCGCGTGACCATAGAGCTCCTTCATCAGCGGACCGTGATACTGCGCGTTGGGCGCATAATCCTGCGCGATACGGCCGAACATGCGCTTGACGAAGATTTCATGCAGCATTTCGATGGTCTGGGCTTCCACATCATTGTGGGCCAGTGACGTATCGGCCTTCTCCGCCGGCGGGGTCTGGCCGACAAAACGACGGTTCTCGCCGATATCAAGCGAGAGCAACCCCGCGTCGAACTTGGCCTTGGCCGTGCGCATGGCGAAGGCATGCGGATCCAGGCCAAGCTGCTGGATGATGGCCATATTGTCGGCCACGACCCACTCCCGGTAGATCTTGTTCTGGAAGATCATGCAGTCCGCAATGGTGCGGCTGACAAACGGCTTTCCGGTCGGCGGTCCGAAATGGCCGTATTGGGTATGACGGCCCGAACCGGTCACCAGATGGCTGGTGAAGAACCCTTCCTTGTCATTGCCGTTCCAGATCACCTGGGTGCCCATGCCGCGCCGCTCGGGAAAGCTCACCAGGCGCTGGATGGTGTCGCGCACGATGTCTTCACGATTGTAGATCGTGCCGGTCGTGCCATAGAGCACGCAATTATGGGTGTAGTGGGTGTAGATCAGCCCGATATCGCGCTCATCCCAAATCTTGTGGGTGCACCGGATGATGTAGTCGACAATGTCCGTATAGATATCGTCGAACCCTTCCATGGACTGGCCGCGCGGCCGGTTGGTCGGTGCCAGGTCGACATAGTCATGGCGCTCGACCTGCAGCACCTCTTCCTTTCCGGTGGCGGGCGTCGCCTTGCCCTTGCCGGTGCTGTCATTCGCGCTCATCTCAACTCCTTGGTCTGCTGCCTGCGCGGCATGGTGTGCATCTGTCCCAGCCAACCAGTCGCGCATATGTCGCGCCACTGCGGCAGGATTTTCAAGCGGGGCGAAGTGCCCAGCGTGTGGAATGGTGAAGAAACGCGCGCCGGCAATGCCGCCGGCGATTTCCTCATGCGCCGCGAGCGGGCAGATCTGTTCATGTTCACCCCCCAGGACCAGTGTCGGCACCTTGATCGCCTTCAACCGGTCGCGGCTATCGGCGCGATGGATCACTACTTCCGATTGCGCCGCCAGCACGTCGACGCCCGCATCCCGGGCCATTTCGACGATGATTTCCTTGAGTTTTTCGTCCCCCGCATTCGCCGGAGACACCAGCTTGTCCCAGGCATCCAGGATATAGCTATCCATTCCGGTTTTCCGGGCTTTTTCAACGACTTCGCGACGCACCTTGGCGTTGGCTGCAGGGTCCGGTCGCGGCGTCGTATCGATCAGCGCCAATCGCTCAATCCGCTCCGGCGCCTGCGCCATCATTTCGAGCGCGACAATCCCGCCCAGGGAAAAACCCAGCAACGCGAAACGCTTAGGCGCCTCTGCTAGCACCTTCCTTGCCAATTCAGGCGTCGATTGGGCGCCGGTCATCTCCATGACCCGCATGTCCGGATGATCCAGTTCCGCTATCAACGGTCCGAACAGTCGCGCATCGCATACGGTGCCCGGCAGCAGCAGGAGCGGCAGCGCCTGACCCATTGTCCGTTTGTCAATTTGACCAGCGGGTGCGTTCATGCAGCAAACTCTATAATGGTGCGGCCCAGAACGCCGTCTTCCAGCCAGCGCAGCGCGTCATTAACCTTTTCGAGCCCAATGCGTTTGCCGATCTGGCCGTCCAGAGCCAAGCGCCCCGCCTCGTAGAGACCCAGGATTTTGTTGATGTCTCGCTCTGGCACGCCGCCGCCATAGATGGAGCCGATAATCCGTTTCTTCGATCCCGGCAGGCCTATTGCCGGGATGACAAAGTCAGTTCCGGCCGGGGCGATCCCCACAATCACCACCGAACCCGCCGGGCGGGTCATCGCATAAGCGCTGGCCATGGCGGCCGGGCGGCCAGTGCATTCTATGCTGTGGTCAACACCGCGCCCGCCCGTCAGCGCCCGAATGCTTGCAATCGCGCCATTCTCGACCGGGTTGATGAAATGCGTCGCTCCATTGGTCAGAGCCAGTTCGGCCTTCTGCGCATTGGTATCGAGCGCAATGATGGTCTCGGCGCCGGCCAGGGCAGCAGCCTGCAGAGCATTGATGCCGACCCCGCCCACGCCAATCACCGCAACGGACTCCCCGGCACGCACCGCAGCGTCATTGACCACCGCGCCGAAGCCGGTTGTCACCGCGCAGCCGACCAGCGCCGCGATCGCAAAGGGCACGTCTGCCGCTATGGGAATGCAGCCGGTCTCAGGCACGATGGTGAGTTCCGCAAAGGAAGAGACGCAGGAATAATGCTTGATGGGTGCTGTAACCGGCCCCAGCCGGCTCGTGCCGTCCCAGAGTCCACCACTCGTGGCAGCATGGCCATAAACGTCACAGAGGGTCGGGTGGCTGTCCTGGCAATAGAAACAATGCCCGCAATTGGGCGCCCAGCTCAGGACGACACGGTCGCCGGGCTTGACCTTGCTTACGCCCGGGCCGACCCGCTCCACGATACCCGCGGCCTCATGCCCGGGGATCAAAGGCAATTCGGCACCTGTCTTGCCGCGAATGGTGGAGAGATCGCTGCTGCACACGCCGGTGGCCATGATCCGCACCATCACTTCCCGATCGCGCGGATCGGCAATGACGACGTCCTCGATGCCAAGATCCTGCCCGAAGGCGCGTAGCACGGCCGCCTTCATTTCGAACAAACCTCGAATGGCGTGGCGTAGCGCACTCGTGCTCCGGCGGAAGCACTCCAGTCCTGCGCTTGCATATGCGTGTTCATCTCACCGACTTCACAATTCGGCCCTGACGAAAGATCGAGACCAGCTTCGGTAAAAAACTCTGGCAAATTTTGAATACGTATGCAAGATCGAATTTCAGAGCTGCCGAGCAGACGGGCGCAAGCGGAACGCGCCAGCTCGCGGCACGAAATCATGGCCTTTGGAGTTTGCAATGACTGCCCCCGCTTCTTCGCCCTTCCCCGGCGTAACTTATGTCAAGGCACCCGAGCGCTCCTCGGTGAGCGACAATGCGCCTGTCGAAACGCTGGTCAGCGAAATCATCGCCAATGTCCGCGCGCATGGGGATGCTGCCATCCGGGATTATTCGCTCAAGTTCGACAAGGCCGAACTGGAAGTCTTCGAAGTCACGGACGAGGAGCGCAAAGCCGCCTTGGCCGAGCTCGACCCGCAGACCCGCAAGGACACCGAATTCGCCATCGACAATGTCCGCAAATTTGCTGAAGCGCAGCTTGCAACCATCCTGCCGCTTGAGGTCGAGACCCTGCCGGGCGTTCATATGGGGCATCGCGTTATCCCCATCGAGCGCGTCGGCTGCTATGTCCCCGGCGGTCGCTATCCCCTTCTGTCTGCACCGATCATGACCATTGTTCCGGCGAAGGTCGCCGGTGTCGACGAGATCGTTGCCTGCCTGCCACCCAACGCCCACAAGGCCATGATCGCCGGTTGTCACCTCTCCGGCGCCGACCGCATTTTCAGGATCGGTGGCGCCCAGGCCATCGCCGCCATGGCCTATGGCACTGAGAGCGTACCTGCCGTCAACAAGATCGTCGGCCCCGGCAATGCCTTCGTCAACGAGGCCAAGCGCCAGGTATTCGGTCCCGTCGGCATCGACCAGCTCGCCGGCCCCTCAGAGATCTTCGTGGTCGCCGACGCGACTGGCGACGCCGAGATGATTGCCACCGACCTGCTCGCCCAGGCCGAGCATGACATCCGCACCCGCGTTGGCCTCATCACAACCGACAAAGTCCTTGCAGAAGCCGTGCAGAAGGAGGTGGAGGCCCAGCTTGAGACCCTTTCAACCGCCAACACCGCGCGCGAGGCCTGGATCAATTACGGCGAGATCACCGTCTGCGAGAACGAGGCGGCCATGATCGCCTATTCTGACCTGATCGCGGCCGAGCACCTGCAGGTGCACACCGCAGATGCCAGGGCCTTCGCCAAGAAGCTGCGCAATTACGGGTCTCTGTTCATCGGCGAACTGGCCAGCGTGGTCTATTCCGACAAGTGCTCGGGCACCAACCACACCCTGCCCACCATGGGCGCAGGACGCTATACCGGCGGGCTCTGGGTCGGCGCTTATGTCAAGATCGCCACCCACCAGTGGCTCGATGAGCGCGGCGTTTCCCAGGTCGCCCCGCCCGCCGCGCGCCAGTCAGCCAGCGAAGGCCTCGAAGGCCACCGTCGCGCCGCCCAGTTGCGGCTCGACCGCATGCAAGCCAAGGCCAACTAGAAAAGAAGGGCCGGTGTAGACACCGGCCCTTTCTCATGTGGGTATGACAAGACGAGAGCGCCTCACTTGATCCCGTCGGCCTCTGCCCACGCCGCCCGCAGCTTCTCCACTGTGAACCCTGGCGCGCGTGCTGCTGACAGAATCGGCACTTCCTTGCGCATCACGACATCGATAGCTTGAGGCATGCGCTCGATATGTTCCGCCGGAATAACCACCGCGCCATGCCGGTCGGCATGGATCAGATCATCGGGCCGCACGCTCATCCCGAACACTGTCACCGGGCAATCCAGCTCGGTCACATGCACGAAAGCGTGGCTCGGTCCCACTGCCCCGGCGATCACCTGATAGCCCTCATCGAGCATGCCCAGATCGCGCAACACGCCATTGGTCAGCGTGCCGGCAACGCCCAGCCCCTTGTGCTGGGCCACCTGCATTTCGCCCCAGAAACCGCCGATCACATTGGGCCAGTCGGTATCCTCGATGACCACCACATTGGGGCCAGCCCCAGCCGAGACATATTCGTAATACTGCATGCGCAGCGCCCGAACATCTGCCGCCGGCTTCTGGGCCGGCGAGGAGGCGCGGATCTTCGCCGTGCGGGCAAATCCCACCACCGGCGGCAGAGCCGGATCAGCGCAGACCACGGGGTGCTTGGTAAAACCCTCCGCCGTGCGCCCGCCGATGACATGCTCAAGAGCATTGCAGACGGTTGGCGTATCCGCCTTGCGCAGAGCGGCGAGCGTTTCGCGGGTGATGGTGGGCATTGCGGCTACTCCGCTGCCTGCGCGGCCGCAAACACCGGCGCTGCCGGAGCCGCTGCACCGCGGATGACAAAGGCAACCGCTTCGGCCGACGCCGGGTTGCGGAAACCATGCATCAATCCGACAGGAACAGTCAGCGTGTCGCCCGCACCCATGACCAGCGAACCCCCGTCCCAGGTGAACTCCAGTGTACCGGACTGCACAAAGATCACTTCCTGCTCCGAACGGGCATGGGCAGGGATAACGGCGCCCGTTTCCAGCTTCAGGCGACGCAGGGTGAAGTCATGTTTCCAGTGCCCGATGATCGGCCCGGCCTTGATGCCGTCCTGCCCATCAACATCACCGATAACGCCGGCTTCCTCGACGCCTTCGCCAGCCAGCGGCGAGTTCGGATCGCCTTTGATGTCGTTCGCCTTGATGGCGTATTTGGCAAGTTCTTCCAACGGTGGCGTGGCGAGCGCCTTGAGCACCTCGGCGCTCGGCGGCTGCTCCAGTTCGGCGCCTTCCGGCACGGTCTCGCCCAAAGTGGTGTCGACCAGCTTGCCGCCCTTGAGAAGCTTCAGCCCATAGTCCGCGGCCATCTTGAACACGCTTGGCGCCCAGACAACCTTGCCCGGATCGTCATGGCCGAGCACGACGAACAGAAAGCCCGTGCCTTCATCGAGCTTTTCGAAGCCGCGGAACATGTGGGTCGGCACCGTTGCCACATCACCCGGCTCAACATCAATATAACCCTCGTCCTTGTCCGGGCCAAACACGAAACGCCATTTTCCGGTGTGGACCACAAAGGTTTCAGCCGTCAGATGGCTGTGCGGGGAATTGGTACAGCCGAAGGGTTGGCGCGCCGCGCCCACATTGAACCCATGCGCCTCGGGAATATGCACGACCTGCGCCGGGTTTTCGGATACGCCCGGCCCGATGATCGTGAAGTTTTCCTTCCGGTCCGACCCCGGCGTGCGGGCATCGATAAAGGCATTGCGCAGCCCCTTGAGGTCGGCATAGCGCACCAGGCGCTTTTCCATATCGGCTTGGGTCCAGGTATTCTGGGTCATGGTTAGATCCCCTTTCGCTCAGCAGGATAGCATTTTTGCATTCGTATGCAATATGCGTTTCAGATGTGGCAAAGCCATGTCCACACGGACAATTCCTCAGCTTTTGCCAGGTTTGTAAATTCGGCGGCCGTCGATTTCGACTACGCCAGTCTTGGGCAGGCGCGCAGATGTCCGCACCATTAATTCGCCGCTCAAGATGCGGTGCTCAGCTTCGATCTCCCCGCTGGAAATCTGGCCCATCAGAATGTTGACTGTGGCTTCCACCATCCGCTTGAGCGGTTGGCTCATCGTGGTGATACCGTAAGACGTCCAGCGCGCCGGGCCCACATCGTCATAGCCGACAATGGAGAGGTCCTCCGGAATGGACAAGCCCAGTTCATATCGTGCGACGTCCATCACCGCGACGGCCATGTGATCATTGGCAACAAACAAGGCATCGGGACGGTTTGGCTGCGAGAGCATTTCTCTGGCAGCGGCCTCGGCCTCGGCGCGATCATAATTCCCCACACCGATAGCAATCTCGTCGTGCCCGGCCTCGGCCAGCGCCTCCTGGTATCCGGCAAAACGGTCCCGATTGGTTGATGAGCTCTCAACGCCCGAAATATAGCCGAAGCGTCTATGCCCGCCGGCGATCAGGAATTCCGCGATACGTCGTCCACCCTCGCGATTGCGCGTCGTCACGCTCGAAACTGCATCGCGTTCGGTCGTACGGTTGAACAGCACCACGGGGATGCCGGCCGTGGCACATTCTTCAGACAGATGGGAAGAAAGCGTCGTCGAGGCGAGAATGATCCCGTCGACGCGATATTGCATGAGCTGGTCAAACACCGGGTCGCTGTCTCGGTCCATATGGCCGGTGAACAACAGCAGACGGTAATTCTCCTTGACCAGCAGGCGTCCCAGTTCTTCGAGCACATCGGGATAGAATAAGTTTTCGAGGTAGGCCATCACAACCGCGATGATGCGCGAGCGATTGGTAATCAGCGAGCGGGCGATGGCATTGGGCCGGTAGCCCAGTTCCTGCGCCGCGGCCATGACCTTTTCCCGGGTCTTGGGGGAGATGGAAGCGCCAGGCGTAAAAGTGCGGGAGACGGCAGACTGCGAGACGCCTGCGCGCCGTGCAACCTGCGAGGAGGTCACCCCCGACTTTTTTACTCCGCTGTCCATCCGCCATCCACCAGAAGCGCCGTGCCGGTGATCAGCGACGCCGCGTCTGAGGCCAGAAATACAATTGGCCCCATGATATCCTCCACCCGCCCGAGCCGCCCCAGCTTGATTTTTGACAAAACCCACGAGCGGAAGTCGGGATCGCTCAGGCTCTTCGCCGTCAACTCGGTTTCTATGAAGGTCGGGCAGACCGTATTGATCCGAATATTGCTGGCCCCGAGCTCAATGGCCAAGGCTTTTGTCAGACCTTCAACAGCATGTTTGCTTGCTGCATAGACCGCTCGATTGGGTCCACCGACATGTCCCATCTGCGAGGACACATTGATAATCGAGCCCCCCTGCCCCGCGGCCTGCAATTTGCCGGCCACGGCCTGGGTCACGAACAGCGTCGCGCCCAGGTTTACCTGCATGACAGCCTGATAGTCTGCTGGCGTTACACCGGCCAGATCGCTGTGGCGCGCTGTACCGGCCGAATTGACCAGCACGTCGAATGGCGCGCTGTCAGCGACAAAAGTCCGAACGGCGTCGAAATCGGTGATGTCGAGCACGACACCTTCAACCGAATGCCCCGCAGCCGCCATCTGGTTGACGACTTGCGAGATATCGGCAGCGGTACGCGCCGCCACGGTGACATGCGCTCCAGCTTCTGCCAGCGCTACCGAGGCCCCCAGTCCGATGCCCCGTGTACCACCGGTGACCAGGGCACGTTTCCCATCGAGACGAAAGCTGGGGGTCTTTGGCAGGTGCATGCTAGTGGCCGGTCTTGCTGGTCGGGTGTGCAGCGGTACCATAGGGGACATTGCGTCCGCCATAGCGACGCACCCGAATATTGGCCTGCTCAGCATGGCCGACAAAGCCTTCGAGCATGGAGAGGCGAGACCCGTATTCGCCGATCATCGCCGAAGCTGCATCGGTGGTGACGGTCTGCCAGGTACAGGTCTTGAGGAATTTGCCGACCCAGAGGCCACCGGTATAGCGGGCAGCCTTCATGGTGGGCAGCGTGTGATTGGTGCCGATGACCTTGTCGCCATAGGCCACATTGGTGCGCGGGCCCAGGAACAGCGCGCCGTAATTGGTCATGTTGTCCCGGAACCACATGTCCCGGTCGGTCATCACCTGCACATGCTCCGAGGCGATCCGATCGGCTTCCGCCAGCATCTCCTCATAGCTTTCGCACACGATTACCTCGCCATAATCGGCCCAGGATTTGCGCGCCATGTCTGCCGTGGGCAGGATCTCCAGCAACCGCTCGATTTCCGCCATGGTGTCACGGGCCAGCTTCTCCGAATTGGTCAGCAGGATCGCCGGGCTGGTTGGGCCGTGCTCGGCCTGACCCAACAGATCCGTGGCGCAGATTTCGCCGTCAACGGTTTCGTCGGCGATGACCAGCGTTTCGGTCGGACCGGCAAACAGGTCAATGCCAACCCGACCATAGAGCTGGCGTTTCGCCTCGGCCACAAAGGCATTGCCGGGTCCGACCAGCATATCGACCGGATCGATGCTTTCGGTGCCGATGGCCATGGCGCCGATCGCCTGGATGCCGCCCAGCACATAGATCTCATCGGCACCCGCCATGGCCTGAGCAGCAACGATAGCCGGCGCGGCTTTGCCATTGAATGGCGGCGCGCAGGTGATGACGCGCGGACAGCCGGCAACCTTGGCCGTCAGCACAGACATATGCGCGGAAGCTAGCAGCGGATATTTACCGCCCGGCACATAACAGCCCACCGCATTGATCGGCACATGCTTGTGGCCAAGCGTTACGCCCGGCAGCGTCTCGACCGCCAGATCGAGCATGGTATCTTTCTGCTTTTGGGCAAAGTTCCGGACCTGGGTCTGGGCAAACTCGATATCGACCAGATCCTGATCGGTTAGCTGCGCCTTGCAGTCGTCGATCTCTTTCTGGCTCAGCCGGAAATCGGCCCGATCCCACTTGTCAAACTTGAGCGAGAGTTCGCGGACAGCTTCATTGCCGCGCTTTTCGATATCGCCGAGTATGGATTCGACCGTCGCCCGGACCTGCCGATCCGCCTCGGCCCGTTCCTCGACATCTTTACCGCGTTTCAGCCAGACTGGCATGGGTGCTCCCCTCTCTAAGCAGTTTCGCAATTTGCATACGTATGCAATACAGCAAGTTGGTGGCGTGCGAAAGCACGACCTTCGCCCTATTCACGGAGGCGGCGGTCGCTGCACGCTGATATCGGTGGCTTGCTCGAAAGCATTGCCGAATTGCACGATTCGCGCTTCCGCATGGTGGCGCCCGATAATCTGCATGCCAATCGGAAGGCCATCATGAAAGCCGACCGGCACGGCCAGCACCGGATGGCCCGACACGTTGAAGCCAATCGTGCGCATCGGCGTCCACACCGCCTCCTTTTCAAAGGGCGCGGCAGGCAGCGCCGTGGTCAGGGCCCCAGCGGTAATCAGCACATCACACTGATCCAGCAATTCATCGATGACGCGCCGGAACGAAGCCCCGATGGCGCGCGCCTTTTCCACCTCGGCATCAGACAGCGACAGCCCTGCCGCGAGGCTGAGGAATGCACGACGGCCATAACTTTCAGGCTGATCGCGCAGCGCCTCTGCATGCAATTTGAAACTTTCTGCATGCAGGATCGCCGCCACGGCAACTTCGATCGTGGCAGCCTCCGGCATCTCGACCTCGCGGACCACAGCCCCTTGTGCAGACAGCACCGAGACAGCCGCATCCAGCGCCGCCGTCACTGCGGGCATGGTCTGGCTGTCCTGCACAAACCAGTTGCGCGCATAGCCAATACGCAGGCCGGACACCGGTTCGTCCAGCCGGCTCGCTGCACGGCGTTCGCCATCGCGCCCGCTCATCACATCCAGCGTTATCGCAGCGTCGGCCACCGTGGCACTGATTGGCCCGACATGGTCCAGGCTCGGGGCCAGATCGAGTACCCCCGAGGTCGGGACCAGGCCGAAGGTCGGCTTCAGCCCCACCGTCCCGCAATAAAACGATGGCCCGCGCACTGACCCACCCGTATCTGTACCAATCGAGGTGCGCACCAGCCCCCCGGCCACCGCCGCCGCACAGCCCGACGAGGACCCGCCGGTAATATGATCGAGTCGCCACGGGTTCTTCGCAGGCGGAAACAGCCCCGACTTGTCTGGGCCAACCGTCGCCCATTCATAGGTTGCCAGCTTGCCGATGATGATGGCGCCACCAGCGCGCAGCCGGCGGACCACCTCGGCATCCTGCGCCGCGACGGCCTTTGCGCGACCCGGAGCGTTGGCAGTCGTAGGCACCCCCGCTACATCGATGAGATCCTTGATGCCCACGGGAATCCCATGCATCGGCCCCCGATCCAGTCCTGAAGCCAGATCCTGGTCGGCACGGGCGGCTTCGGCCAGCGCAGTCTCCTCCAACACAGCATAAAAGCTCAGATAAGCCTGGTCGCGGGCCGCGATCCTGTCGAGCGTCGCCCGTGTCAGCGCCACAGAGGTCAGCCGCCCGTCACGCAACCGCGCGGCCAGTTCAGTGATCGGCAGATCCAGCCCATCGTTGCGCTCTGACGCAGGCCACTCCGGCGCGGGCGCTGAGAGCCCCTCATGCATCCAGGTTGCGAGGCGCGTCAGGCCATCCGCTTCCTTGGCCGACACTTTTAGCCCGTGACGCTCCAACGCAGCCTCGATCCGGCTCTTGGGAGCGCTGTCCCGCGTCATGGTTCAGGCCTCGATCCGTGCGCCGGTTGACTGGTCGAAGATGTGGCAGGCTGAAGCTGGAATGGCGATCCGCGCCAATTCGCCGATCTCGGCACGATAGTCCTTGCCGACCTTGATCGAAACCAGCTCTCCGGCCACCCGCATCGAGAGCATGGTCGCCTCCCCGAGCAGTTCCACCGTGTAGATCGGCGCCTCGATCTGCCCATTGGCCTCGGCGAGATTGGCATCCTCGGCCCGGAACCCCAGCGTCACCGCCCCGCTGGCGCGATGCGGCAACCCTTCGATACGGATGCCGTCGCTGGTGAAAACGCCATTCTCGATCGAACCACTGACCAGATTCATCGCCGGCGAGCCGATGAAGCTCGCAACAAAGGTATTGGCCGGCCGGTCATAGATTTCCATCGGCGTGCCGACCTGTTGCACCAGGCCCTTGTTCATCACCACCACGCGATCCGCCAGCGTCATGGCCTCGATCTGGTCGTGCGTCACGTAGATCGTCGTCGTCTTGAGTGCGTGGTGCAAGTTCTTGATCTGCGCTCGGGTGGACACGCGCAACTTGGCATCGAGATTGGAGAGCGGCTCATCCATCAGGAAGGCGTTCGGCTCACGCACGATGGCACGCGCCAGGGCCACGCGCTGCCGCTGCCCACCGGACAGTGCCGCCGGGCGCCGTTCCAGGAATGGTTCGAGTTCGACCATCGCGGCCGCCTTCATCACCCGTTCATGATGCTGGTCCTGAGGGATCCGACGCACCTTCAGCGGGAAGCGGATGTTCTCGTAGACCGTCATGTTCGGATAGAGCCCATAGCTCTGGAACACCATCGAGATATCGCGATCCTTGGGTTCGAGCTTGTTGACCATGCGCTCGCCGATCCAGATTTCACCCTCGGTGATCTCCTCGAGCCCCGCGATCATCCGCATCGTCGTGGTCTTGCCGCAACCCGAAGGCCCCAGCAGAACCAGGAATTCCTGATCGGCAATATCGAGGTTGAAATTGTCGACGCCGACAAACTTGTTCCAGCGCTTGGAGACATTCTTGAGACGGATCTGGGCCATATTGGATCAGCCTTTCACAGCGCCAGCGGTCAGGCCGCTGACAATCTGGCGTTGGAAGAAGAGGACGAGAATAAACAGCGGCACCGTGGCCGATACCACGGCAGCAACGGCGAACATCACATTGCCGGTTTCTTGGATCGAGCCCAGGAAGCTTGAGATCTTGGGCACCATGGTCTGGTTTTCCGCGCTCAGCAGCATGGCCGTGACCGCAAAGTCGTTATAGCCGAGCAGAAAGCTGAACAGCCCGGTCGTGACCACGCCCGGCCACATCACCGGCATGATGACCAGCCGGAACGCCTGGAAACGGGTGCAGCCATCCACCATTGCGCTCTCATCCAGATCCTTGGGGATCGAGAGGAAGAAGGAGTGCAACATCCACAATGTGAAGGGCTGGTTGATCGCCACCAATACGATGATCGAAGTGGGCAACACGCCCCAGATATTGAGCTGGAAAAACGGCAGCAGATAGCCCGAAACCAATGTGATATGCGGCATGGCCCGGAAGACCAGTGCCGCGATCAGGATCCAGAATGCATAATTCTTGCCCGAGCGGGCCAGCGCATAACCGCCCAGCGTGCCAAGGGTCAACGAGATCGTGGTCACGCAGATGGTGACAATGATCGTATTGAACGCGGCTTTCCAGAAATCACGCGTAATCCAGGCGCCATAATAGCCGTCCCCCGTGAACGCCGCACCGGTCTCACGTATCGTGGCCGTACCGAAAATCGCATTCCACCAGCTCTCGCGGGAGAAGAAATCGGCCTCCACCTTGAACGAGCCCCAGACCGTCCACAAAAACGGCACGGCAGCCAGGATCACCCAGAGGACGATGAAGCCATAGATGAAGGTGTTGAGCAGAGCTGGGCGCTTATGGGCCATTGCTTCGGACATGATCACACCGCCTTGTGCTTGAATTCGCGCCAGGTGCGCACCAGCACCGGCGAGAGGAGGATGACAACACCCAGGATGGTCAGCACCGATGTCGCGCCGGCCGAACCGAACTGCTGCGAATCCCCGGTCAGATCGTTGTAGATCAGCCAGCTCAACGAGGTCGCATTGGCCTCTGCTGAAAAGCCGACAATGGGTTCGAAGACACGGAAATTGTCCATTAGCTGCACCAGCGCCACGAAGGTCGCGAGCGGGGCCAGATGCGGGATGATGACATAGCGAATACGTTCCCAGCGTGAGGCGCCGTCGATCATCGCCGATTCCAACGTATCACCGGGAACCGTCTGCAGACCTGCATAGAACACCACGAAAGAGAACGGCGCATTGGTCCAGACGCCATAGGTCAACAAAGCCCCCCAGGTCAGCGCAGGAGATGCGCGCAACGACAAGGTCGGATCATTGAAGATATGCTGGATGGTGGCGCCCAGAATACCATTGGGACTCAGCATCCAATACAGGATCAGCGAGCCAATCAGTGGTGTGATGATCATGGGCAACAGCGAGAAGAAGATGATCGGGCCTTTGGTCACCTTGGGCAAGGCATTGACCGCCAGCGCGATGGTGAAACCCAGTGCCATGGCCAGCGGCGTTACCACAAAACAATAAACCAGCGTGAAGATCAGCGCTTTGTAGAATGGCAGATTGAGGATTTGCGCCCATTTCTCGCCAATGCTGCGCTCACTGGACAGAATGACGCCCAGTTCGGTCGTGGCCAGATGGGCGCGATTGACATAAGTGCCCAGGCCGTTGAACCGCCCCAGCGGCTGCTCTTCGCGCAATGCGGCAGTCGCCGCTGTGTCCACGCGCAGTTCGGTGGAACAGCCACCGAAGGGCTGGCAATTCTCGACTTCCACCATGATCTGCTCATGGCTCACATAGAGAGACTGCACCACAACCGACACGATCGGCAGCGCGATGAACAGCACCATGGCAATCAGCGATGGCAGGATGAAAGCAAAGAATGTCTTGTTCGGCATTGCCTGCCTCCTCAGTGCGCTTCGCCTGTCGGCAACGAGAATGGAACGGCCCCGCACGCGGCGCAAAGCCAAATTCCGGCTATGCGGATGTCATCGCCTCGTCGGCCATGGATCCGCTCACCTCCCCCCGCTTGCGGGAGGAGGCGCAGCGTGTCCTAGGGAGGACTTACTGAAGGAAACCGGCCTCGCGGGCGGCTGTGTCATAGGCAGCCTTGACGTCGGCCAGAGCCTGTTCGGCATCTTCCGAACCCGCCACGAACTCGGCCAGTTCAGTCGAGAGCGCTGTGTGCAGCAGGCCCATATAGGGCTGCATCGGATAGGCGCGAGCGCCGCCATTGGCGTTGGCGATAACGCCGACCGCTGCAGGACCAGGCTCATAGCCGGCGATCAGCCAGGTTGCTGCATCCTTGTTGGCCGCCATCATCTCCGGGCTGATGCCGTGCACCATGGCGCGGAAGGACGCTTCGGCATCTTCATCGGAGATATTCTTGGCGATCGTGAAGCCATCCCACCACAGAGCTGCCGCCGGAATGGAACCACCACCGATGGTCGGAGCCGCTGTCAGGACGGTGTTCTCAACCACGCCTTCGACCGCACCTTCATCATCGAGAACGGCGCCGCCCAGCGAGCCCCATTCATTCATGATCGCAACGTTGCCCGCTTCGTATTCCTTCTGTATCTCGGTGGCGTCGAAGGTGAGATAGTCCGGGTCCATGAACGCCGTCATGTCTCGCATGACACGCAACACTTCCAGGCCATTCTCATTGTCGATGGTCAACTCGGCACTGCCCGGCGCAAAGAAATCAGCACCCGTGCCGAGATAGGAATTGACGAACTCGGCAGCCAGGTCCCAACCCGGCTTGACGGAAGCTGCAAGCGGATAGTCCATCAGACCGGCTTCCTTGATAGCGGCAGCAGCAGCCAGCACATCGTCATAGCTGGTCGGAGGCTGGACGCCGGCTTGCTCGAGAATATCCTTGCGATAGAACATGTGCTGGCCATTGCCCATGAAGGCGATGGCCATGATCTTGCCATCGATCCTGACGAGCTGGCTGGGCAGCAGGTCCTGGCCATATTCTGCCACCAGATCGTCAAGCGGACGGATCAGGTCTTCGTTGAGCAGCGGCACGATGGAGTTGTTGGCAACAACAGCCACCGAGTATTCGGCAGGATTGATCGTCAATGCCGGCACCTGGATTTCCTTGTGCTCGGCAGTCGCATTGGCCGTTACGGTCACCGCATCAGTCGCGCATTCCTGCGCAGTCGCATTGATGATCCGCAACGCTTCAAAATCATTGCTCAGAATGCGTACCGACCCGGCCTCCACGCCGCAATCGGCAAAGGCGCTGCCCGTTCCAAGGGCCAAGGCAGCCGCCGAGACGGCAAGCATAAGAATTGGCTTCATATTAGTTCTCCTGACTTTGGGCACTTCCGTACCCACCCTCTTGGCAGCACCGCTGGCGGTACCAAGCTCAATTTGACGTTCCAACCCTCTGCATACGTATGCATAACTAATTTTGCATTCGTATGCAAAAATGAACTAAGCACATCATTTCGACGGACGCAACGGTTCTGTGACGCATGATATCCAAGAGTTCGTGACCGGAGAAACCGGCTAGGCTCCGTCACGATGAACATCGGAGCAGAATTTGCGTTCGGGGCGGCATGACCTGAAGACCAGGCCGCGCCGGTAATTCATGGCAGCGTCGGAACGACCCAATGCATCAGATTTCTTGTTGCCGGCGTCCCGCCTAGCTGCCTCCGGCCACCGCCTCGCGGATGGCACCGGCCAATGTGGGGCTCAACCCTGTATTGCAGCTATCATCCAGCACGCCAAACAGAACACGCCGCTCCAATTCCATTCCGCGGTCGTCGGTTTGCACAAAGCCGATCGACACCAGCCCCGCTTCCAATTGCTCATAGTATCGGCGCCGGTCAGCCAGGATCAGGTCCCCATGCACGATACACAGTTCGATGGCCGCGTTCTCAAGAACTTCGTCGCTGACCTCTTCCAGGGGCAACGCAGATTGATAGGTCAGGGCGAGCTGCCTGGCCCGCGGCCCCTGCTCGATATAGCGCAGGCTGACATCCAATCCACTGGGGAGTTTCGGCGAGAGATTGTCCAGACCAACCCCAAGCGGGCGCGGAATGCATTTCCAGTTCTCGTCAATGTCGTAGACAAACTCGTGAAATCGGGAGATCTTGATTTCGCTCGGTGAGCCTGTGTCATAACTCGGCTCGAAGTCCCACCGCACCCGAACTGACCCCACACCTTCAGCCTCAAGGCTGTCCCGGCTATTGCCCACCAGGCCGGCGCACAGAGGCTCGACACGTCGGGCGAAGTTATCCGATGGCACCGCCCCGAAAGGCTCGGGATCGAAATTTGGCTTGGCCATGACAACGACCGTCTTGTGTCCGTTCGGACTGGTCTCGATGAGATACTCAAGGATGTCGATGCTTGCGCCGTCGCCCAGTCCCACTGTTTCGGCAGCAATCACCGCGTTGGGCGGGAGCATCGCTGCTGGGCTTGCAAGCAAAGCCAGGGTCAGGACCCAACCATGGGGAAGATTGACGCGCATCATACTGATGTCTCCAGATTCTTCTCCAGCCTAACCCCCTCGCCACAATCATGCGCTCCCCCGAACGGGGTATGTGGCATGGGCGTGCATCCAGCTACCTTCAGGCCACATCCGGCGTGAGGAGGGAATGATGGCGATAGGGACATTTGGGCGCACGGCAGCAACAGTGTTCGGAGGCCTCCTGGCCTGGGGCCTTGCGCTGCCGACAGCTTCTGCTGCCACGATATCCTTTATCTCCAACCACTACTCTGCCGAGCGGTTTGTGCCGCACTTCCACTATGAAGGGCCCGTTCTGCAAGGCGATGCGGATGCCCTTGCCGAAATGATCGACCAGATTGTGGAATGCGATGTCCAATCGCTGCCCCCCGAAGGCGGCAATTGTGCCGTGCTGACCATGCACAGCCCTGGCGGCAACTACATTGAAGGCCTGAAACTGGCCCAGATGATGCGCGACCGTGCCATCACGACCGTGATTGAGTCCTGGGCCGAGTGCTATTCGGCTTGCGCCTTCGCCTTTCTGGGCGGTTCCGGCTACTCGAGTCAGCAGGGCATTGGCGTCTATGGCGACCGGATTGTCGAGCCGATGGGTATCTTGGGCTTTCACGCCCCCTACTTCGCGTCAGAAGACCTGGAAACCCTGGTTGCTGCACACGGCATGGACACGGTGCTGGGGGCCAGCCGGGAGGATATTTCCCTGATGGTGCAAAAACTGGTCGACTGGAACGTCGACCCGAACATTCTCGGTTATGTCGTCAGCATGGGCCCCGATGAATCCTATGACGTCACGACCGGTGAGGATTATTACCTTACCCGCAGTCACCTACCACCGTCTGCCCTCGGCCACTGGGTTGGGGACAAGCCGACGGCCATACGCAATGCTTGCCTGCGCCTGTTGGCCCACCACAAGAACACCTACTTTGAAGCCGCGCCGGACGCTGTGGGCACCGAATTCCTCACGGACTTCGCCAGCAACGAATCCGGCCAAGCCCTCAGCGGCTTCCGTGTGGGTCCCGACAACCCCCTCGACGTCACCTATTGCGCCTTGCCAAGCGACCAGGCGCGGCTTGACGGCGATGTCGACCTCTCGCTCTACACAGCTCCCGGGGTCGCCGGCGCCGTGCGTCCTATGGTTACGCTGTTTCACCGCCCTGACGGCTGGTCGACCCTGGGCACGGGTGGCGAAGCGGCACGCCGTATCTTCAAGAAGGGCGGATTCAACGCAATGTTCACACCTCCCTTTGCCACTATTGAGGAAGACCTGGCCGACGCCATGGATTATCTCGACTTCCAACGCTTCGAAAATTTCAATCAGGCAGCGGTTGTGGACGGCCAATTGCCCCGACCGCAATCAGACCTGCCTCTGATTCTGGCCGGATCGAGCTTCTATGGCGACGTGTTTGACTATGGCAGCAATCGCGTGCTGGTCCATGTCGGCAATACGCTCTTGTTCGACAGGGGCCGTGCCCTGCTGCCGGGCCGGAATGTCACCCTCGACCTGCAATCCGAAAGCGATCTGGGCTTTGTCTATGGCGGTACTTATCCCTCAGGCCGGCCCTTCCTCTGGTTCAGTCTCCTGGCGCCGGACGAAAGCCTGGTCGCTCTGATCGAAATCGAGGCCCATGGCGTTCCCGAAGATGCGGCGAGCGCCATCGCGGAGCAATACGCGATTGGCTGCGGATTCTCCTTTCTCGGCCAGACACTGACGTGCCAGTAACGGCCATGCCCCTCCACCTTCTGCTGGTTCTGTGTGCACAGGCGATCCTGTTTCTGATCTGGATTGTTTGGGCCTTTCGCTGGCTCTTTGACATCAGGGCCGACGCCGTTGCGCGCAGCGGCCAGACCGTGCCCGGACCTTCGACCACATGGCAGGCCTTCCGGCAAGGCTTTACCGCACCGCGTTATGCCTCCCAGCGATGGCGGCTGGGGCTTCTGACACTGCCCTTGCTCGCCCTCAGCCTGCTCGTCCCATTCATCATCTGAACTGCTGGAGTCACGCCGTGCTCAAGGCTTTCAACCGACTGGCCACCGCGACCGCGATAGTGCTTGTCCCATTCATTCCGGTCGCTCTCTTGGCTGATGAATGTCCCGCAGAACGCGCCCTCTACAGTCTCGACACCGAAGATGGCCGGTTGGAGCTCGGTTTTGCCCGCGCGCAGAATTATGCGTCCGTTGCCTCCGACCTCTACCTCTATCTGACCACCACGCAGCGCACCTACTGGTTCACCTTCTCGGTTTCGAATGGGTATAGCGGCATGACACTGCTGCCGGTAACCGACCCAACACGTGCCGACGCCAAACCGGACGGGCCTCAGGAACTGATCGATCTTTCAAGCAACGACGAAGCCATGCACGACGTCCTGCGTGCCTTGCGCTTCTATGCGCTGGACGACGACTTCACCTTCTGGTTCGAGCCCCCCATGTCCGGCGAACCTGCACCGGCCTATGTCATGGTGCCCGAAATTGGCCTGGCGCTCTGGTATGGCGCGGGCGACCTGACGGACGATCCCGATGCGGATCGGGACCCGGTGCCGCGTGGCGTTTTTCAGCCCGAGGTCTGCCTTGACATCCTTCCGCCCCCGGCCTGGCCATGAACCCGGCCCTGGCGCACGCCAGTACCCGAAGACCACGCCCTGCCAGCCGCCACCCCGTGGCCGCTCCCCTGCTTCTTATGCTGGCGATGTCGGCTCCGATTGCGTCCGCCGAACAACCGTGGCCCTACCCGGACTCAAGCGGTCGCGGTCACTTCGATCAGTATCAACGCACGCTCATATGCCACGCCCTGCTGCGGGATCATCGCGACAATGCTCTCAAGGATGAGCGGCACAACCTGATCGAAAAGGGCATCAACTACACCCTCAACTTCGCGGCCTTCCTGCTCGAAAGCGGAAACGTCGTCGACCAGGCCGGCAGCATCCTCACGACCGCCGATCTGCCCGCCAGAATTGGGTTTGCGGAGGCGCACTGGAAAGAAGCGCGCTCTGCAAACGGGGTCACGCCTCACGATCTGGAGGATGCCCTATCCGACTGCCTTTCCCGCTTCGGGCATGACTGGGAATAGCCCGACCGCCCTTCTGCAACGGTTCTCCCGCCTTCACTGCCCACCCTTGATCAAGGCGCGGCGCAGCCAGCCCGATAGCGTGTCCATGGCCATGACCATGAGCACGATCAGCACGATGTAATAGGTGACCTCTTCCCAGTCCTTCTGCGTACTGATTGCCTGGGTCAGCAACAGGCCGATGCCACCGCCGACAATCGCGCCGATTACGGTAGCCGAACGCGTATTGGATTCGAAGTAATACAGAAGCTGGCTGATCAGCACCGGGACGATCTGCGGCATCACCCCGAAGCGATGCCGCTGCAAGGCATTGGCGCCGGTCGAGCGAACACCTTCGATCTGCTTGTCATCGACATTTTCCAGCGCCTCGGAGAACAGCTTGCCGAAACTGCCCGTATCGGTGAGCAGAATTGCCAAGGCGCCCGTCATCGGCCCCGGTCCAAAGGCGCGCGACAGGATGATCGTCCAGATCAGCCCGTCAACGCCGCGCAGAAAATCGAAAATGCGGCGCATGGCAAAGCGCAGGGGGCGCGCTGGGGTAAAGTTCGATGCCGCCAGAAACGCGATCGGCAAGGCGATCATGCCCGCGCCGAACGTCCCCAGAAACGCCATCAGCACGGTCTCGCACAGCGCCCAGAACACATCGCCATGGCGCCACATGGTATTGGTCCAGAAGCCCTCCACCATGGCGACCACATTGGGTTTGCCGGGTACAACTTCCTCAGGAGACACTGCCAGAGAGGCCAGTTCAGCAAAACTGCGGCCATGAAATGGACTGTCCAGCGTGAAGAAGAACAGCTCCCATCCGCCTTCATAGCGGAACACCTCGGATTTGGAGCGTGTCACCTGCACGCGGCCCGCCGGCAGCGTCAGTGACACGCGCGTCGCCGAGGCGCTGATCCATTCGGGGACCTCGTCCGTCGGCAAATTCAACTCGATATCGCCGCCAGCGGAAATCAACTCGATCGTGCCGAAATCGGGTAGATCAACAATGACCATGTCGCCGCGGAACCGCACCAAGGAGCCGTCATCGAGCCGCACATCGGCGTCATCACCGTTGAGAGAAACCCAGTCGGGCGCCACACCCGTTGCATATGTCCCCTTGGTTTCGCCCTCAATGGCCACGGTGAAGTCACCGGACCGGTTATTGCGGGTGACGTGCGTTTTGAAACTATAGGTATCGGAAAGCAGGATGCGCGCATTGTCCGGTCGCGCCCGTTCGGCGATGCCGGCAATATCGAAGCTGAAGAAGATATAGACGAAATAGGCCAGCACCAGCACCGGCAAGCCGATACTGATCAGGCGCTTGCGCCGGAACAGCGCCGATGCCTCGCTGCGCAGGTCCAATCCAGTTGCCGAGAGCGCCATGGTCATACCCCTCGTACCAGCCGATTGCGGTAATGGCTCGAAAGCTGATCCACGATCACGATCGTGGTGAGCAGCAGAATGAAGATGGCGGCCACCTCGTCATAGCGCCCCTTGCCCCAGCTCATGGCATTGCGCAGGTCATAGCCAATGCCTCCCGAGCCGACAAAGCCGAGAATGGCAGAAGCGCGGATATTGATTTCAAACCGCATCAGGCCATAGCTGAGATAGTTCGGCGCCACCTGCGGCAGCACCGCAAACCACATGCGCTGCGTCCAGGTCGACCCCACCGAGGCCAGTCCCTCGACCGGCCGCAGATCGGCATTTTCATTGACCTCGGAGAACAGCTTGCCCAGTGCGCCAGTGGTATGAAAGGCGATCGCGATCATTGCCGCCACCGGCCCGCCACCCAGCACGAAGATCAGCACCAGGGCGATCACGACTTCGGGCACTGCCCGCATAATGTCCATGACGCGGCGGAACACGGGGATCAGCGCAGGCCAGCGCGCCAGCCCGCGGGTCGCCAGCATCGAGATCACGCTGGCCAGAATTGCTCCCACCAGGGTGGAGGCAGCCGCAATGTTGATGGTTTCCAGTAGCGATGGGAAATAGCGCACAAAATGAGCGGGCAGATTGGCCGACTTTTCGACAGCCTCCGCCACAAGCTCACTGGGAAAATCGAATATCTTCGGTAGTCCGTCCCAGAAGCCGCCTGCATTGCGATCGTCCGCCAGCATGAAGCCGGACACGAAGAGCAATGCGAACAGCGCCAGCAAAAGGCCTGAATAGAGCCTGCGGCGCTGCAGATCCCGCAAATAGGATGCGCGAAGGTCGGGGGGCTGAGGGGCGGTTGGACCGCTGATGGCAACATCCGACATGGTCACGGGGCTCCCGGTGATACAAAAAGGGTCGGGCGCACTCGGCGTCCGACCCTCGGGTCTGGCTCGGCCAGACCTAGTTTTCCTGGCTCTGGCGCAGCTCGATCATGGTCTGGTAGGCGTCATGTGTGATCGGAGCAAAGCCTGCGGTCTCACCGGCAGCCATGTTGTAGGCGCACTGCTCGTCCTGGGCATGCAGGCCCGAGAGGAACTCGACCACCTGGGCCTTGACGTCTTCCGGCAGCGCGCGGCGCAGCACGATCGGGCCTTCCGGGATCGGCTTGGACTTCCAGATTTCGACCAGATCGTTCATGTCGACCAGGCCCGAGTCCACGGCCTTGCGCAGGGCGCCCGAATTGTAGCCATCGGCCCAGTCACCCTGGCCGTCGGCCCAGGTCACGCCAGCATCGACATCGCCATTGGCGACGGCAACAATGGTCTGCTCATGACCACCGGTGAAGCGCACTTCACCGAAGTAGTCGCCATTTTCCATCGAGGCGCCAGTTTCCTGCGGAATTTCAACCGAAGGGATCAGGTAGCCGGAGGTCGAGTTCGGATCGCCAAAGCCAAAAACCTTGCCTTCCATATCGGCCAGCGAGGTGATGCCGCTATCAGCGCGGGCGATACCGATCGAATGATAGGCGAACGAGCCGTCGAGATTGGTCTTGACCAGCACGACGTCCACGGCTTCCGGGTCGGTCAGGTAGGTCTTGGCATAGGCGGAAGCACCGAGCCAGGCCATGTCGATGGTGCCGCCCAGCAGGCCCTGGATCACGCCGTCATAATCGGCCGGGGTGAAGATCTTGGTTTCAACACCAAGCAGGTCCTCGACATAGGCGCGCACGCACTCATTGGAGGTGAGGCGGTCCTGGGCGTTTTCGCCGCCAAGGATACCGATGCGGAATTCGGTGATCTCCTGGGCCATGGTCGGCGCGACCAGCGTCGAGGTCAGCAGCAGCGCTGCAGCAAACTTGTTCATTTCAGTCTCCCGTGGGGTGGTGGTCCGCCCCGGCGTGATGCCGGGGATTTCTGTGCTCAGTCGACGAGTTCTGGCCTGCGGGTCGCAGCGTCCCGTGGGCGGCTCAGCGTCTCGATGCTGGTAGAGGTGGCTTCCTCGGAAAAATCCGCGTCGGCGCCGTAAATCTCGCGGGCGACAGCGGTGGTCAGCTCCTCGGCGCGGCCGTCAAAGACGATTTGTCCCGCCCGCATGCCAATGACCCGGTCGCAATAGCGTCGTGCCGTATCGAGCGTGTGCAGGTTGCAGATGACCAGGCGCCCGTCCTCGTCGTGGATGCGGCGCAATGTGTCCATCACCACTTGCGCGTTCATCGGATCGAGCGAAGCGATCGGTTCGTCCGCGAGAATGATCCGTGGATCCTGCATCAAGGCGCGGGCGATACCGACACGCTGCTGCTGGCCGCCGGAGAGCGCTTCGGCGCGCTTGGGACCGTGTTCTTCTATGCCGAGCCGCTCAAGAATTTCGATAGCCCGCAAGATGTCCTGGCGGGGAAACAGGTTGAGCATGCACATCAGCGTATTGCGCTGGTTCAGCCGTCCCAGCATCACATTGGTGATGACATCAAGTCGGGGCACCAGATTGAACTGCTGGAAAATCATCGCGCAGTCGCGCTGCCAGTTGCGCAGGGCCGGACCGCGCAGCTCTGACACAGCCTGACCCTGGCAGGCTATCGTGCCTTCCGAGACATCGGTCAGCCGATTGATCATGCGCAACAGGGTCGACTTGCCCGCCCCGGATCGTCCGATGATGCCCACCATCTGACCCTTGGCGATTTCCAGCGTCACGCCGTCGACGGCGAGCTTGTCGCCAAATCGTCGCGTCACGTTTGAAATCTTCAGCATGCCGTCGCCCCCATTGGTCCTCGTTCAATGACCTAGAGGGGCGCCGTAACAACGGCACGACAGTCGAACGACAGTTCGATGAACGCGTTACACCGCTGTTTCTGAAAGGATATTTTGAGGAAACATACCTGCAATACTGCTCCGCCAGCGGCACAAGACGGACTGCGCCGACCGCTTTTTGCCTTGGGCAGATTGAGAGGCTAATTCAGCCTTCATATTTTTCGAGGAAGGCCTCGATACCCAGATTGCGAAAATCCGGCAGAGCCCGATGCAACTGTTCGTGGTCCCAGTCCCACCAATTGAGCGCGTCAAGCCGGCTGGCGACCTCATCACTGAAGCGCTGACGAATAGTCCGCGCCGGCACACCGACCGCGATGGCAAAGTCCGCAACATCCTTGGTCACCACGGCATTGGCACCGACAATCGCGCCGTTGCCGATTTTCACGCCCGGCATGATCACCGCACCATGCCCGATCCAGGTATCGTGGCCGATATGGATGTCATTGCCCGACCGCCAGTCAAAGAACGCGACATCGTCGCTCTCCCCTTCGAAATACTGGGCCGAGCGATAGGTGAAGTGATGCAGGGAAGCGCGCTCCATGGGATGCATGGAGGCATAGATGCGAACATGCGCCGCGATATTGGAGAACTTGCCGATCGTGGAATAGGCGATCTGGGTGCCCCCGACACAGTAGGAATAGTCACCCATCGTGGAATAGGCGACATGGCAATGCGCGCCTATTTCCGTGTATCGACCCAAGGTCGACTGGCTTACCCTTGCCGTCTCATGGACGAAGGGCGCTTCGCTCAGCTTCTTCATTTCGTGTCCTCAGGCCGGCTGCCGGAGCAGATCGCGCAACAGCGCCACGAAGCGCTCTCCTGCCTCGTCCAGCACCCCCGAATTGTCGATCTGCACCGTGCTGGGCGGCAGTCTGAATCCGGCGCCGCGCTCCATGCGGCGGCGGATCTCCTCGCTGTCCTCGCGACCGCGTCCCGCAAGCCGGCGGGCGATGATCTCCGGCGCCGCCGTCACCTCAACCACCAGTGCCGCTGGGTAGCGCGCCAGCACCCGTGGCAGGGCCGCGCGTGAAAGGTTGGCGATCACCACGCGACCAGCGGTCAGGTCGTCATCCAGCGTGATCGGCAGCCCGTATTGCAGGCCATGCGCTTCCCAGCTCAGGGCAAACTCACCCCGCTGTTCGGCGGCGGCGAAGGCCTCCGGCGTCATGCTGTCGTGATCCTCGCTGCCGTCGTCGGCCACCCGGGTGACCACCCGGCGCACCACGGCGACCTGATCGGCCAGATGGTCGCGCGCGAAATTGATCAGACTGTCCTTGCCAACACCGCTGGCGCCGACAACCGCAACAAAGACCCCGTTCATAGCACCCGCCTGCCCTGACGCCACACCGTCCGCACGATCGGCACCCCGTCATCGAGCCGAACCTGAACCAGGTCCGCCCGCTTGCCCAGTGCAATCTCGCCGCGATCATCAAGACCCGCGGCTTCGGCCGGACGTCTTGTCACCAGGCCGATCGCCTCGGGCACGCTGATGCCCTCGACCGTATCGACCAGACAAAACGCCGATTGCAGCATCGAGAACGGAATGTAGTCGGATGAGACAATATCGAGCAGACCCGCTGCGGCAAGCGCCCGCGCCGAGACGTTGCCCGAGTGCGAACCACCACGCACCAGATTGGGCCCGCCCATCAGAATGGCCAGCCCCGCATCGCGCGACGCGCGAGCCGCTTCCAGCGTGGTCGGAAACTCAGCAATGCGGATACCCAACTCCAGCGCTGCATCAACATGCGCTTCGGTCGCATCGTCATGGCTGGCGAGCGCGATACTGCGCGCGTGGCTCAGTTCTGCCAGTGCCTTGCGATGACGATCGGAAAAAGTGATCGATTCCAGCGAGCGCCGCGCGATGAACTCGGCCAGCTCCGCATCGCTCATCTTGAGCTTGCCCTGATAATAGGCCTTGTAGGCCTCCGGATTGGCAAACTGGCGTTGCCCCGGCGCATGATCCATCAGGGACGCAAGCCGCACCAGTGGATGATCCATGATCGCCTCGAAGGCCTCAAGGCAATCCGGCGCCGAGACCTCGCAACGCAGATGGATGAAATGGTCTGCCCGCAGCCGCTCGGCCCGGACACCCGCCGTCACCGCATCAGCCAGAACCTGCAGCTCCGCAGCGCCCATATCGGCGTGTTCATCTGTACCCACCCGGATGGCATCGAACACTGTAGTAATGCCCGACGCCGCGATCTGTGCATCATGCGCCTGCACCGCCGCCACCGGATGCCACCGCACTTTCGGGCGCGGTGCATAATGGGTTTCAAGATGGTCGGTATGCAGCTCAACCAGCCCTGGAATAAGGAAATCACCTTCCAGGTCAACGCCGCGCGAACTGCCCGACCCGATAGCAGTGATGACCCCACCCGCCATCTCGACACTCCCCTCCATCACCTGATCGGCCAGCACAATGCGGGCATTTGTCAGAATGGTCTGGTCAAGTCCGATGGCAGTCATGGGTGTCTCCTTGGTTCTTCCCCTACTCAGGCTCTGTGACAGGCAAACGACACCCGGCGATGACATTCGAATGTGTCGACGCTGTACTGTCGCAGGAAAACGCTACCGTCATTTCAATGTCACTTCGGCTCGCTAGAACCATCTCATTCGAATGAGTTGGTGATATGCGCAGTCAAGGACATTCCTGGGAAGAGACCCGGGACAGGATCAGTGAAGAAATAACCTCAGGACGTCTGGCAGCAGATTCAAAACTGCCCTCGGAACCCGAGCTATGCGTGCTCTATGGCGCCCGTCGTCATTCCTTGCGCAAGGCCCTGGCGGCCTTGGTGGCAGAAGGCAAGCTGCGGGTCGAGCACGGCCGTGGCACCTTTGTCGAGCGAGCCCCGCTGCTCAATTACGTCATCGGCACACGCACCCGCTTCCGCGAAAATCTCATGGCGCAGGGGCTGACGGCCTCGGGTGAAACTCTGTCCGAAATGAAAATTCCGGCTAGCGAGCGGGTTGCCAGGGCGCTTGGGATCGACAAGGACTCACCTGTCTTTGCCCGCTCCTGGCGTGGCTTCGCCAATGATCTACCGATCAGCATGGGCTGGGCCTACCACGACGCAGCGCGCTTCCCGGACCTGCCGGAGCGTCGCCACCACACACCCTCGATCACTGAAGTATACCGCTCCTACGGCATCACCGATTACCACCGCCAGCGCACCACCGTCTTCACCCGTATCGCCACCGAACACGAAGCCGGCATGCTGATGCTGCGTCCCGGCCAATCCGTACTGGTGGTGCAGAAGATCGACGCCGATCTTGACCGCAACCCTATCGGATTCTCCGAAGCCGTCTGGGCCGGAGATCGCGTCCAGTTCACCTTTGAAACCGATCAACCCACCGTCATGACCACCGAGAACACTACCCATGTTTAACGAGACCCCAACCACCGGCCCCGGGCACGGCGCGATGCTCGACATCCTCGCCCGCGCCCGCCCCGACCGCCTCAAGCAACACGCTGAAACGCTGTTGACCACCATGGGCGAGATCAATGTCATCGCCAACCGCACGGGTCTCGTCATGGTGCCGATGCGCGACACGGTCAAGAATGTCGATTTCCATCTCGGCGAAGTGCTGGTGAGCGAAGCGCACATCACCGACGCGGCCGGACATGTCGGCTATGGCATGGTCACCGGCCGCGACCTCGAAAGGGCCATGGCCATGGCAGTCATCGACCTCAGCGTGGCTGCGCGCGGTCAGGACGATGCCACGGCCAGCTTTCTCGAACAGGAACGGACCCATCGCGCTGCTGCCGACGAAGAGCGCATGCGCCAGGTCGAGGCCACCCGCGTTGAAATGGAGACTTTCTGATGCTCACCGTCGCGCCTCCCGACGCCGTCGAACTGCGCTCGAACGCCACCTTCGAAGCACTGATGTGGGCCCTCTCGCGCCCCGGCGATATCCGCACTCTGCCCGATGCTGGCTTTGACGCCATTGCCGAAACCCTGGTTGACCTCGAATGCAGCGCCTATGCCGATACACCCGAAATGCGCGAGCGCATTGTGGCCAGCGCCGCGATGCTGGCCGACCGCATCGGGGATGCCGACCACGTGTTTATCACCGCGCTTGAAGACGCCGGTCAGCAACTGGCCGAGATCAATTGCGGCACAGCGCTCTACCCGGACGACGGCGCAACCCTGATCGTCGCCGCTGCTCACCGGGGACAGCGCCTGCGGCTGTCCGGCCCGGGCATCAAGGACGCTACTGAAATTGCACTGGACCTGCCCTCCGGCTTCTGGGCCATGCGGGACTTGCTCTGTCTCTATCCCGAAGGCTTCGACATTTTCTGCGTCGATGGCGACAAGGTCATCGGCATTCCGCGCTCGACCAAGGTGAAGGTGCTCTAGATGGCCTATGTTGCAACCCGCGGTGGCGAAAAGGCCATCGAACAGGCTGAGCGGCTGTTCCGACAGGACCTTGGCACGATCGACGCACAGCGCGTCGAGACCATTCGCACCACCATGCCCTATCTGATCGACAGGGTGATGGGCGAAGCTTCGCTTTACGATGAAGAACTGGCCGCCTTGGCGCTGGCGCAGACTGGCGGAGAATTATCCGAGGCTGTGCTGGTGCTGCGTGCCTGGCGCACCACCCAGCCGCGGCTCGCCATCGCGCGTCCGGTCAAGCAGGACGAAGTCCTGACCCAGCGCCGCATCTCCGCCGCCTTCAAAGACATTCCAGGTGGCCAGATCCTCGGGCCAACGCTCGATTATTCCCACCGTGTGCTCGCGACCGACGTGCTCGAAGGCAAGCCTTTCGCACCACCCGCCGTCGACAAGGCCGCGAGCCCGGCTCCGGCAAAGCAGCCCTCGCTTGCCGATTGGCAGCGCCAGCAGGGACTGGTCGCTCCGACCGAACCTTCCGATATTGCCCCGGAGGACATCCCCGATCTGACGCGCGAGCCATTGCTGTTCCCAGCCTCGCGCGCCCATCGTCTGCAAAGCCTGGCCCGTGCCGAAACCGGCGGTGTTCTGGCCCTCGGCTATGCTGCCATGCGCGGTTATGGCAATGCCCACCCCACGGTCAACGAATTGCGTCTGGGCGAAGCCAATGTGGTAGTCCGACATCCGCGCGGCACGGAATTTTCGGCCGGTCGCGTGCGCGTCAGCCAGGCAGAGGTGACCTCCAAGGAAAAGGGCGGCTATCTCGAACTCGGCTTTGCCGCCACCTTCGGCTGGAACGAGGTCAAGGTGATTGCCGCCGCCACGCTCGATCTCAACTCCGACGAGGCCCCCGTCGGCTCGCCGGTGCATGAGGAATTCTACCTCTACCACACCGAAAGCGTCGAAGCCTCGGGCTTCTGCATTCACTTCAAACTGCCCCACTACGTGACCTTCCAGTCGATCCTGGACGCCATGCGCGACACCAAGACCAAGAAGGCCGCGGCCGAAGCCAAGGGCGAGGTCTATGTCGCCGAACCCGAAGAGGAACCCGTCCTATGAGCCTTGCAAGTCTGACCAAAGACTGGGCCGCCACCAGCTACGGCTTCCTCGACGCCTCAGCCAAACGCGAACTGCGCCGCAAGATGCTCAAGGCCATCGCAGTTCCGGGCTGCCAGATGCCTTATGCCAGCCGCGAAGTGCCGATGGCCCGGGGCTGGGGCACCGGCGGCCTGCAGGTGACATTGACCCTGGTCAATTCAGCCTCGGTCGTGAAAGTCATCGACCAGGGCGCCGATGACGGCGTCAACGCCGCCTCGATCCGCCGATTCATTTCCCGCGTCTCCGGTGCTGCGGAAACCTGGGACACGCTGAGTGCGACCATCGTGCAGTCCCGCCATCGCATCCCCGAAGAAATCATGCGCGAGGATCAGGTGCTGGTGCTTCAAGTGCCCAATCCCGAGCCGCTGCGCGGGGTGGAGCCCAATATCTCGATCGCCCGGCAGATGCATGCCGATGCTGATTACGGCAAGCTCTGGCTGACGCTTTACGAGCAGATCGTGCGCAAGGGCCGCATCATGCAGGGCGCCTCCTATCCGGCCATGGTCAATGGCCGTCACGTGATGACCCCCTCCCCTATACCGCGCTGGGACGTGCCCAAGCTCAATATGGCTCGGCACCTGACCTTTCTCTCCGCCGGCCGCGAAAAACGGCTTCATGCCGTGCCGCCCTACACGCGGGTTGAACCGCTGGTCTTCTCTGATCGGCCCTACCAGGTGGAAGACCACGCGGATCTGACCTGCCGGCGTTCGGGAGTCCGCGGCTTTTTCATGAACGAACTGCCCCAGGATGGCGGCGGCTCGGTATTCGAAGTTTCGGACAGCAATCTGGGGATCAAGGCCATCGACAAGGCTGACGGTTCCGCAATTGAAATCGGCGAAACCTGGTATCGCAACGGGGAGTATTCGGCATGAGCCTCGACCTCGGACTTCCCGCGCTGGAGCGCGCGGCCCCCCGCCTCATGCGGACTGAACCGCTCCTGAACATGCGCGACATTTCCAAGTCCTATGGCAATGTGCGCGCCCTGCGCGATGTCGATGCTGCCGTCTATCCCGGCGAAGTCATGGGCATTGTCGGTGAAAGCGGCTCTGGCAAGTCGACGCTGCTGCGCATGATGAATCTTGAGGATACCCCCGACAGCGGCAACTACACCCTGCGCCTGCCCGGCCGCGAGAACGAGAACCTGTTCGATCTCACCCGCTACGAGCGCCGCATGCTCTGCGCGCGCAATATCGGCATCGTCTATCAGAACCCGCATCTGGGGCTGCTGATGAAACACTCCTCCAGCGGCAATGTCGCCGAGCGTCTGCTTATCGCCGGCGAGCGCAGTTTCGAGGTGTTACGCGACAAGGCGCGTGAAGCGCTCGACGCCTCAGAGTTCCCGCTCGACCGCATGGACGCCCGGCCCATCGAGCTGTCGGGCGGCATGCAGCAGCGCGTGCAACTGGCCAAGGCCATCGCCCTCGAACCGGCCCTTCTCCTGCTCGATGAGCCGACCACCGGCCTTGATGTTTCCGTTCAGGCACTGGTGCTCGACACGCTGAAAAGGCTTCAGCGCGATCGCAAGATCACCATGGTGCTGGTCAGCCACGATCTGGGGGTCATCCGCACCATGGCCGACCGGGTCATGGTCATGCGCCATGGCGAGGTGGTCGAACAGGGCCTGGCCGACCAGGTCTTCCAGGACCCCCAGCACCCCTATACCCAGCAACTCGTCCACGCCAAGCTCTGAGGTGACCCCATGACAACCACGCCCCTCTTGCGCGTTAAGGGCCTCACCAAGACCTTCCGCATGTATCACCTCGACAGCATGCTGCATGCCTTCGAGGACATCAGCTTCGATCTCTACCAGGGTGAATTTCTGCTGCTGCGCGGCCAAAATGGTGCCGGCAAGTCGACGCTGCTGCGCACCATCTGGCGCAGCTATCTGCCCGTTGCCGGTCAGGTGCTTTACACCTCGAGCCATGGCGAAATCGACCTCGCCAACGCCGCCGATGTCGATATCGCCCTGCTCCGGCGCGAGGAAATCGGCTTCGTCACCCAGTTCCTCAATGCCCGGCCCCGCGTTGCCGCCCAGGATATCGTCGCCGAACCGCTGCGCCTGGCCGGTGCCACCCAGGCCGAGGCGCTCGATCAGGCCCGTCACTGGCTCGATCAGTTCGGCGTTCGCCCCGAACTCTGGCGCGCTTACCCCAGCACTTTCTCGGGCGGCGAACAGCAAAAGGTCAATCTGGCGCGCGCCCTGATCCTGCCGCAGAAGCTACTGCTGCTCGACGAGCCGACCGCCTCGCTCGACGTCGGCGCTCGGGCCGCGCTCGTCCGGCGCCTTGCCGACCTCAAGTCCCAAGGGGTCGCCATCATTGGGGTGTTCCACCATCCCGGCGACGTGGCCGAACTGATCGACCGCGAAATCAACCTCAACACCAGGGTCATCGCCGACCAAAGCGCCGAGGAAGACCATGTGGCTGTCTGACTTTCAAATTGTTCTGTCCGACCGCGTCATCGAGAGCGGCGCCCTGCGTATCGAGGACGGGCTGATTGCCGAAATCAGCGAAACGCCGGTTGCCAATGCCGATATCGTAGGCAACGGCCTGCTCTTGCTGCCCGGCATGATCGATATGCATGGCGACATGATCGAGCGCGAAATCGAGCCGCGCCCCGGCGTGCGCATGCCCATGGATATGGGGCTGCGCGACCTCGACATGAAGCTGGCAACTGCCGGCATCACCACCGCCTATGCCTCCCTCTCCTTTGCGCCGGGCTCCACCTACGGCCATATGCGAAGCTACGACTTCACCAGCGCCCTGATCCGCGCTGTCGTGGCCGCGCGCCCCAATCTGCTGATCGACCACCGGGTCCATGCCCGTTTTGAGGTCACCTTTCCGGCAGCCCTTTCAGTGGTCAAGGAACTGGTGGGCGAAGGCGCGGTGGACCTGGTGTCCCTGTGCGACCACACACCCGGCCAGGGGCAGTATCGCGACCTCGATCTGCAGGCTGCCAATATCTCCAGGAACAAGGGCATTTCGCCCGAAGCGGCGATGGAGCAGCTCCAGCAGCGTATTCGGGACCGCAAGGAAACCGCCGGCGACATGACCGAAACCCTGCGCGCCATCACCCAATATTGCGCCATGCACGGCGTGCCCGTCGCCAGCCACGACGATGACACGGTCGAAAAGGTCACACTGATGGACCAGCTCGGCGCCAATATTTCCGAATTTCCGGTGACCCTGGAAGCCGCCGAGGAAGCGCATCGACGCGGCATGCTCAATGCCATGGGCGCACCCAACGCCCTGCGCGGCCAATCCTATTCGGGCAATCTCTCGGCCCGTGATGCCCACGCTGCCGGCATCCTTGATCTGCTCGCCGCCGACTATCATCCCTCCGCCATGTTGCCCGCAGTGCTGGTGCTGGCCCAAACCGATCCTGATGGTCTGGCCGGCGCCGCCCGCCTCACCTCGCGCAATCCCGCCCGCGCCCTTGGCCTGGAAGATCGCGGCGAAATCCGCGTCGGCCTCCGCGCTGACCTGGCAGTCGCCTCCCGCACCGGCGTGGGCCAGGTACATGCCACCTTCTCACGCGGCCGGATCGTGCATGCCGATGGTACCCTCGATGTCTCCGCGGTTGGCAGGCGTCACGAGCATGTCATTCGAATGAGTTAACGCTGTCATCTAGCTGATCTAGGGTCTCTGCATAGCAACGCCACGAGGTGGGAAATGCTGGAACTGAGAAACGTCACCAAACGCTTCGGTGACACGATTGCGGTCAACAATGTCTCGACCAATTTCGAACCCGGACAAATGGTCGGTGTGATCGGGCGCTCCGGCGCCGGCAAGTCCACCCTGTTGCGATTGATCAATCGCCTGGCCACGGCCGATGAAGGCAAGATCACCTCGGGCGAGATTGACGTTCGCAGCTTGAATGGCACCCAATTGCGTGCCTGGCGCGCCCGCTGCGCCATGATTTTCCAGCAGTTCAACCTGGTCAATCGGCTTGATGTACTGACCAATGTGCTGATCGGCCGGATCGGCAGTGCCGGCACCTTGCCGGTGATGTTCAAGCATTTCTCGGCCGCCGACCGCGCCAATGCAGCCATGGCGCTTGACCGCCTCGACCTGCTTTCCCAGGCCCTGCAACGCGCCGACACGCTTTCGGGCGGCCAGCAGCAGCGCGTGGCCATCGCCCGGGCCCTGATGCAGAAGCCAAGCATCATTCTCGCCGACGAGCCGATCGCCTCGCTCGATCCGCGCAATGCACGACTGGTGATGGAAGCGCTGCGCACCATCAACCAGCAGGACAAGATCACCGTCATCACCAATCTGCACACGCTGGACGCCGCACGCGCGTATTGCGACCGCATCATCGGCATGGCCCATGGCCATGTCGTGTTCGACGGCACGCCCGACATGCTGACCAGCTCGATGATCCAGCAGATCTATGGTGACGAGCACGAAACAGCCGTGGACGAGAGCCTGACCTCGACCATCGCTGCCACCGGCACGGCAGGCCAAGCCGGCAAACGACACCTGGAGGCGGCCCACTAGCCGCTCCTCTTACCTCAACTCGGAGCTACATCAATGCTTACCCTGACGCGCCGCGGCCTTGTGGCCGCGATGGTTTCGCTCGCCCTGGTTTCCCCAGCCCTTAGCCAGGACTGGCGCGAGCAGTTTCCGGAACTGACCATCGGCATCTCTTCGAGCGAAAACGAAACCGACGCCATCGCCCGCAACCAGCCCTATGCCGACTATCTCAGCCGCGAACTGGGCGTACCGGTCAATATCGTGCGCGGCACCGACTATGCCGCCGTGATCGAAGCCATGCGCTCGGGCCACGTGCAGATCGCCTCGGTCGGCCCGGCTGCTTATGCCCTGGCCCGCAAGATCATGGGCGAGGACATTGCCCCGGTCGCCGTGACCCTCGATAACGAAGGCAATCTCGGCTACCACTCGATCCTGGCCGTGCGCGCTGACAGCGACTACCAGTCGATCGAAGACGTCAAGGGCGCCTCTTTCGCCTTTGCCGACCCCAACTCGACCTCTGGCTACGCAGTGCCTTCCTACTATCTCTCGACCGTCCTGGGCACCACGGCCGACGAATATTTCAGCGAGGTTGCCTTCTCCGGCGGCCATCAGCAGAGCGTCATGGCCCTGGTTAACGGCACTTTCGACGTGGTCGCCACCCATTGGCGCAACGAAGAGGCTGGCAATATCCAGACCATGGAGAACAACGGCCTGATCGAAAAGGGCTCGACCCGCATCATCTGGACCTCGCCCGTCATCCCGAATACCCCGGTGATGATGCTGACCACCCTGCCCCAGGAACTGCAGGACGAGTTCAAGACCGTCCTGATGGCCTTCCCGGAAAAGGATCCTGAAGGTTTCGCCGAATACACCCGCGGCACCTCCAGCGGCTATGTCGAAGCCACCCATGAAGACTATCTCGATGTTGTGGCGATCACCGAGTTCAATGCCGAACAGCGCCGCAAGAACGGCAACTGATCCCTTCCTGGCCGGTGCGCATCCCGCGTACCGGCCTTTTTTTTTCGTGAGGCGCGCGTGTCCACACTCAACCCCACCAATGGCCGGCTGGCATCGACGACGCGGGATGAACGCCTGCTGTCCTTCGACGAACGCTACCGCCAGCAGCAATTCACCCGCCGCAACTGGACCCTGCTTTATGGCGCGCTGTTTCTCGCCGCCCTGATTGGCGCCGTTGCGGTCAGCGATTTTTCCATTCCGGGCCTCGTCAAGGGCCTGCCCATGGCCTGGAACTATATACTGGGCACGTTCCCCACGCTGACGCTGGAGAATTTCTGGGCTGACCTCGCCGACTGGTACTGGGGCTTGCGCTTCTGGCTGCGCCTTCTGGTCGAAACCATCCTCATAGGGTTTGTCGGCACCGTGATGGGCGGCATCATTGCCCTTGCCTTGAGCTTTCCGGCATCGCGCAACCTTGTCGAGAATTCCGGAATCTATTTTGCAGCGCGCCGCATGCTCGAATTCTTCCGCACCGTGCCCGAGCTGGTCTTCGCGCTGATCTTCGTCTTTGCCTTTGGCCTGGGCCCGTTCGCCGGCGTGCTTGCCATCGCCGTCCACACGGCCGGTTCATTGGGCAAATTGTTCGCCGAAGTGAACGAGAATGTCGATCCGCGCCCCATTGAGGGCGTCCGGGCATCAGGCGGAAACTGGCCCATGATCATGCGCCTTGGCGTCGTCCCCCAGGCCCTGCCCAACTATGCCAGCTATCTGCTCCTGCGCTTCGAGATCAATGTGCGCGGCGCTTCGGCACTTGGGCTGGTTGGCGCGGGCGGCATTGGCCAGGACCTCTACGTCGCCATCCGTCAATTCGAGTACACCGATATCTCGGCCATCATGCTGCTGTTGATCCTGACCACCTCGGTCATCGACATCACCTGCGAAGCCATCCGCCATCGCCTGATAGGCCACACCCTGACACAGGTTGCCTGAACCATGACCGCTACGCTGCACGCCGACATCGCGCGCCTCAGGCGCACCAACCCCCGGATATTCACCCGCCCGCTACCTGAGCGTCTGCGCACATGGGGGCTGTGGCTGGGCTTCGTGGCCGTCCTCGCCTTCGGCCTGTGGTGGATCGACGCCTCTCCCATGCGGATCGTGAACGGTCTCAACAAGCTCGGCCTGCTGGTCACCCTGATGATCCCGCCTTGGCCCGGCGATGGCCTATGGGACTACACCTATGCCATGTTCGAAACCCTGGCCATGGCGTTTCTGGGCACGCTGATCGCCTTCATAGTGGCCTTGCCGCTGGGCTTTCTTGGCGCCAAGAACATCGTCCCCAACTGGCTGTTCCATTTCGGGCTCCGCCGCTTCTTCGACACCTTCCGCGGCATAGACGGCCTGGTCTGGGCGCTGATCTTCGTTTCTGCCGTGGGCCTCGGGCCCTTTGCCGGCGTGCTGGCCATCGCCGTGGGCGATGTCATGGTCTTCGGCAAACTCTTCGCCGAAGCTATCGAGAACGTCGACAATAAGCCGGTTGACGGAGTCCGGGCCTCCGGCGGCGACAATATCCACGTGGTTCGGCTCGGGGTCTTCCCTCAGGTTTTCCCGGTCATGATGAGCCACGTGCTCTATTTCTTCGAATCCAATGTCCGCTCAGCCACCATTCTGGGCATTGTCGGGGCGGGCGGCATCGGCTTGCAACTGTCCGACCGCATCCGCATCAACAATTGGCAGGAAGCCGCCTTCATCATCCTGATGATCCTGGTCACCGTGGCGATAATCGACGCCATCTCCCGCCGCATACGGGCCCGGCTGATCTAGCCCAGGCACCAGCGGATGGGGCGGCCCATCACCGGATCCTGTTCGACGTACGCGCGAGCAGGATCACCGGCAGGATACCGATGGCCACGATGATGAGAGCGGCCAGCGACGCATCTTCATAGGTTCCCCGCGCCGCCTCGCCATAGAGCAGCGTGGCCAGACTTTCAAAATTCAACGGCCGCAGCAGCAAGGTTGCCGGCAGCTCCTTCATGCAGTCCACAAAAACCAGCAGGCCCGCCGCTGTCAGCGCCGACCGCGACAAGGGCAGGTGAACGCGCAGCAGCGTGCCACTGGACGATTGCCCCAACGTGCGGGCGGCGTGGTCATAGGCGGGCGGAATGCGGCTCAACCCGGCTTCGATACCCCCTGCGGAAATCGCCATGAAGCGCGCCGCATAAGCATAGACCAGCGCCGCCCCTGACCCGAGCAGCAACAACCCGCCCGGCAGCCCCGTCCAGGCCGTCCACCAGCCCCCCAGCGTCCGGTCGAGCGCGGCCACCGGCACCAGAATGCCGATTGCCAGTACGGTACCGGGCACGGCATAGCCCAACGAGGCAATACGCATCGCCGCGCTGGTCCAGCGCGATGCATGCAGGCGGGCCGCATAGGCCAGCGCAAAGCCAATGGCGAGAATGGCCAATGTCGCAATCGCCGAGACACTGACCGTATTGAGCGTCGCGCGCAGCAATGCGTTGGAAAGCCCTGCAAATTCGAGCCGCCGCGCGGCAGCAACCACCAGATAGATCGCAGGGCCCACGAACCCGATCAGGATCGGCGCAACACCCAGGCCGAAAGCAATCGCGGCGGCCGGCCCCTTGAGCGCGAAGCGCTGCATCTGCCGTGCATTCTGCGCCGTGGACGCGAACCGCCGATTGCGCCGCGCCCAGCGCTCCAGCATCAACACGGCCACAACCAGCACCAGCATGCCAATGGCAATTTGCGCTGCCCCCGCCAGATCCGTACGCACGATCCAGGTCGTGTAGATGGTGGCCGTCAAGGTACGCACGCCCAGGAATTGGGCCGCCCCCACATCGTTGAGCACTTCCATCAAAACCAGCGATACGCCGACCACAATGGCCGGCCGCGCCAATGGCAGCGCCACCCGCCAGAATATGGCTGAGCGCGGCACCCCGAGCGTCCGCGCAACTTCGGTTACATTTGCGGCCTGGGTCAGGAACATCGCCCGCGCGGTCAAATAGACGTAAGGGTAGAGTACGAACCCGAACACCAGGATCGCGCCCCACATCGCCCGCAAGTCAGGCAAGCGGAACTGACGCGGACTGGAATAGCCGAGCACCCAGCGCAGCACGCCCTGCACCGGGCCAAGCGGGTTCAGAATGTCGAGATAGGCATAGGCCATGATGTAGGTCGGCACTGCCAATGGCAGCAGCAGCGCCCATTCGAGAAAGCCGCGCCCGCGAAAATCATAGGCGCTGACGATCCAGGCCGCGCCGGTGCCGACCATGGTCGCGATCAGTCCCGAACCGGCCAGCAGCACCAGCGTATTCCAGGTCGACTGGGGCAGCACGAACTGGACAATGTGTCCCCACAGCCCGCCGGTATTCGCCACAGCCGTTGCCGCGATCGCCAAAATGGGGACGAGCGCAAGAGCCGCCGCGACGAATGCCACGGCGGCCCAGGGGCTGATCGCAATGTCAGGACGGCCTCGTCGGCGTCCTTGGGTCATGTCGGCCATCAGGAAGTGCGGCGCCCTTTTAGGCGCCGCCGAACCAACTCAGTTGGTGAAGGTGTCGAAATTGACTTCATCGATCAGTTCGCTGGCGCGTGCCCGGAACGGCAGCACTTCGGTCAGCGACTGGCTGTCGGGTTCCAGCGTGCCAAAGGCGGCAATAATGGGATGCACCTCTGCCGTGGTTGTTACCGGATACTCGAAATTGGCTTCGGCATAGAGCTTCTGCGCAGCGTCGGAAACCAGATATTCGAGCAGTTCAACGGCCTGCTCGCGGTTGGGGGCATGGGCCGCCACGGCCGCACCGCTCACATTGACCAGCGTGCCGCCGCCTTCAAAGGTCGGCAGGATCACCTTGACCGCATCCGACCAGCCCTTTTGCTCGTCACCGCTCGAACCGCTCGCCATCAGGCCGTAATAGTAGGAATTGGCAACAGCGATGTCGCAGACACCGGCTGCAATATCGCGGGCACCATCCCGGTCACCACCAGCGGCCGCGCGTGCCTGATTGGCCTTGATGCCTTCGAGCCAGCTCCGCGTGGCGTCCTCGCCATACTTGGCCATATAGGCCGCGAACATCGCGGTATTGTAGGGGTGCTGCCCCGAGCGGATACACAGCTTGCCGCGGAATTCCTCGTCGTCGAGCTGCTCATAGGTGATGCTGTCGAGGTCCAGTTCCTTGGCCGCATAGACTACGCGGGCACGGCCTGAGAGCGCAAACCAGTTGCCCTCCGCGTCCCGCAGCGAAGCCGGAATGGCAGCCTCCAGCACGTCCGAATCCACCGGTTGCGTCACGCCGGCCTCGACCAGATCAATCAGGGCACCGAAATCGACAGCCATCAGCAGGTCAGCAGGAGAGCTTTCGCCTTCCGACTGCACACGCTCGATCAGGCCGCTCTCGAGAAACACGGTGTTGACCGCAATACCGGTTTCTGCAGTGAAGGCATCGAGAATCGGCTGAATCAGGCCCGGCTCGCGTGTGGTGTAGATGTTGACTTCCTGGGCCATGGCCGGAACGGCTGCGGCCATGGCCAACACGCTGGCAACACCAAAATTCTTGAAAAGCTTGCGCATAGTCGATCTCCCATTGCGACATCGCCAGGATGCCCGGACTCCTCCGCCGCACCCTCTTCGACGCCGCAAAAGCCATACCGGACAGTAAAAGTCAAATTATTTGGAACCAGCTTAGAATGGGTCTAAACTATTGATTGCGCTCAATAATCAGATCGGCTCGGATTCCGATGGAAATATCAAGACCTCATGCGCATTTACGGCAAACCGCACCGCATCCCCGGGGCGCACATCGTGACGTGCAGTGCCACGCATCACCAAGGGCTCGTCCATCCCTTCGACGGCCAGCAGCAGCTCCTCAATTTCCCCCAGGACCGACCTGTCGAGCACCTGTGCCGGAAGGCCGTCATCACTCAATGTGATCGATTGCGGTCGCAACAAGACCTTGGGTGTTCCCTCCAGCGCCGCCGCAGGGAAACGTCCCAACGGCGTCTCGAGCACATTAGCCGTCAATCGCGCCGGAATGACATTCATGCTGGAAAAGAACGAGGCCGCATAGGCCGTCCAGGGCGCGTCATAGATGCGCTCGCCGGTCCCCATTTCAACCAGGCGCCCCTTCTGCAGCAGCGCCACCATGTCCCCAATGGCCAGGGCCTCTTCCGGATCATGGGTCACGACCACTGCCGTCATGCCCAGTTCGCGCACGATGGACAGGGTCTCGTGCCGTACCCGATCGCGCAGCCCGCGATCCAGATTGGAAAACGGCTCGTCCATCAGCAGCAGGCGCGGTTGCGGTGCCAAGGCGCGTGCCAGCGCCACACGCTGCTGTTCACCACCTGAAAGCATATGGGGATAGCGATCCGCCAGCGTCGCAATGCCGATGCTGTCCAGAATGGAGGCGACGCGGGCCCCACGCTCTGCACGCGGCAGCCGGCCTAGCCCGAAACCGACATTGTCGCGCACGCTCAAATGCGGAAACAGCGCATAATCCTGGAACATGAAGCCAACCCGGCGATGCTCCGGCTCGACAAACACGCCCGGCCCCGAGACCGGCGTGCCGTCGATCACAATGCTGCCGGCATCAAGCGTCTCGATGCCGGCAATGGTCCGCAATAGCGTCGATTTTCCGCAGCCGGAATGCCCGACCAGGCACAACACCTGCCCGGCCCCGATCTCGAGCGAGACATCCTCAAGCGCCGCGACGCGACCGAAATGCCGCGTGACGCCGTTGAGAACAAGCATGGACTTTGCCTTTTTCATGCCTGCTAGTGGCGGTCGGTCCGCTCGGTTGTCAAGTCAGGCAGGCAATCCCGCCCATTTGGGTGCCTAGAATGACGGATTGTAGTTGAAATAGAGCGGATTGGAGAGGGCGATCATGTTCTGGCTCAGCGCCATGGAATTGGGCACCGCCGGGTACGGCACCTGCGGTCCCTCGATCTCGACGCGATAGTAGTTGCGCTCGTCAAGACCTGGCGTGTCGGTAAAGCGAACGCTGCGCGTCTCCGGATCGGTAATCAGCGTTGCAAATTCGTCGCGATTGCGGATCACCCGCACGCGATAGCTTACGCCCTCGATGCCTCCGCCCAAAAGGCGCACCTCGAAGGTCACCGGCGCACCGGTGGGTTTGACATTGTCGCCCATCATCATGTCCATCACCCCGTCTCCATCGTGATCGGCGACCAGTTCGACGCGTGGATTGAACGGATTGGCGCTGACTGAAGCCCGGCCGGCCGCCATGGCTTCAAGCACGGCTTGTTTGCTGCGCTCGCGCGCATATATCCAGGTGGTCGGCGTCCCGACATAATTGGCGCTCGCCTCGATGGACAGGGGCGTGGTTAATTCAGGGGCATCGGGCACGCCATGATGGGCGTCGCTGCCGCCGCGTCCCCCCAGCATCCGCCCGGACTTGAGCATGTCGTCCCAGATGCGGACTCCGGGAATGTTCTTGGGCCAGACGCTGCCATTCCAGATTTCCACCGAATCCGCCAGGTCGAACGAAAAGCCGTAATGGTTCTTGGTGCTCGGGTGATTGGCCGAAAAATGCACACCCAGCTCGCGCTTGAGTGCAAGCAGGTTCCAGTCGCGATCATCGCGATGGTCGAACACACGCTGGTGGTCATAGGGTTCGGTGGCAAGGATGTTGATATGACCGCGATTGGCGGTCAGCTCGGCACCGTGGAACAGCAGCAGCCTATCCGAGCCAAATTCGGGATCGGCCCAGGTGTGGCTGGCCACCGCGCCCCTGACATGAACATCGTGATCGGTGATGGCGAGATAGTCAAAACCATGCCGCTCGGCAAAGCCGATGATCTTGCCAATCGAATTGTTGGACGAATCCGTGCTGTGCCGGGAATGCAGATGCCAATCGCCCTTGAGCCAAACCCCTTCCCGGGCCTCGAGTGGCGGTAAAGAATTGGGGATGGCCGGGATCACGCCCCGGTCCCCGTCTGCAGTTTGAGAGTCACGATCTGGAAGGGCGCCAGTGCCAACTGCACCTTGCCGTCCTTGATCATCAGGGCCTGCGGATCCCGTTCGAGCAGATTGACGATATGGGCCTGACTTGTGCCTTCGGGCAGGTGGACGCTCACCGCACCGCTGCGGCCATGGGTCTCCCAGATGCGCGCAATCAGGCCTGTCCCGTCTTCGCTGCGCTTGAGCGCTTCGAGTGTCGCGCCCTGCCCGTCCAGTGCCAGCAGCGGCCCGTTTGCGGCCCCATCGCCCTGCCCCGCCACCAGCCTCAGGGGCAGGTTGTATGCTTCGGCGCGGCCGGGAATGTCGCTGGCCAGAAGGCCATGATGCACAACGGCCGCATAGCGGAAATGATGTTCGCCCTGGTCGGCCTCAGGCCAGGGATAGACTGGCGATTTTAACAGCGTCAGCCGCACCGTACTGCCGCGCACATCATAGCCATATTTGCAGTCATTGAAAAACGCGACGCCGAAATCGGGTTCGGACACATCGACCCAGCGATGCATGACGGTCTCGAAACGCGCCTGATCCCATGAAGTATTGGCGTGGCTCGGGCGCCGGACATGGCCGAACTGGATTTCCGCCGTGCTTTCCTGGGCCAGCACATCGAGCGGAAACGCCACTTTCACCAGCGTATCGTGTTCATGCCAGTCCACGAAACTGTCAAAGTCCAGCCGGTCGCTATCGGCCTCAAGGGCCACGATCTGCACGATGCGCGAGCGCTCATAGCGCCATTCGAAACGGATCGCGGCGCGGTGCGGGCCGGTCTCGACCACCTCGGCGCTGACCAGAGTGTCGATCTCCCAGACCTGATCCTCGAAACTGTCGTCAATGTCCCAGGCGTCATATTCGACCGGCATATCGCGATAGGCCTGCAACCGGTTCGCCGCCTGCCCGGGCTTGATCGTCTCCCGCCCCCGCCGCTTGTCGAACAGGGACACCAGATGTCCCTTGTCGTCGAAACGTGCCGCAATCAAGGCGTTTTCCAGGCGATGCGCCGAGACCACGAGCCCGCCAGTACCCTCGGCCAGGTCCGCTTCCGCACACTGAACTGTCACAACGCTGGTGGCCGGCAGGTTCTTGACCAGCACGCCCTGGCGCGTCCGTCCGTCGGCCCGATGAATGATCTGGCTGGCCAATCTCTGGCCGTCAATCGTCAGGCTGGAGGGCCGCTCGGCATCGAATTCGAGCAACCCGTCGCGCGACCTGCCCAAGGCGTTGAGCAGGCCAAAGCCTCCCGTCCCCGCCAGCGCGCCGGTCAACGCCCCGCGCAAGCGTTCGGCCGCTTCAAAGAAGCGTGCATAGTCTCGGTCACTATCGTCAAACACGCCACCAATCGAGGTGCCGGGCAAGATGTCGTGGAACTGGTGGAGCAGCACGATGCGCCACAGATCGTGCAACGGCTCCGCCGGATAAGGCAAGCCAACCCGTTCCTGCGCCAACACGGCCAGCACTTCGAGCTCGCGCAGCGCCTGTTCAGCCAGCCGGTTGTTGCGCTTGTTCTTGGCCACCGACGTGAGCGTGCCGCGGTGGTACTCGAGATAAAGCTCCCCCACCCAGGTTGGATAGTCGTCGGGGCGCTCCGCCATGCGTTTCAGCAACCGCTCGAAATAGGGGCGCATATGTTCATGCCGGATCGAGGGGCAGCCCGGAATGCCCTTTTCCATGCGGCGGATGTTTTCCAGCATCTCGCGGGTCGGCCCGCCACCGCCATCGCCATGGCCATAGACCATGAAGAGTTCCTTGTTGAGCGCCTGCTGGGCATGGCGCTTCCAGGTGCCCATGACGAAAGTGGGCTTGATGTCGGCATTGTAGGTCGTGCCGAAACCGGTCGCGGTATAGGGCTGGGTGGTCATGAAATAGGCCGCCACCGTGCTGCCATCGATCCCCTGCCAGTGAAAGGTTTCGTTGGGCATGCGGTTGGTGTCGTTCCAGCTCATCTTGTGGGTGACGAACATGTCGACATCAGCCAGCTTCATCATCTGCGGCAGGGCCGCCGAATAGCCGAACGTATCGGGCAGCCAGAACACGCGCGGCGTCACCCCGAAGGTTTCCTCGTGATAGGCCACGCCATGCAGGATGTGCCGGGTAAACGACTCGCCGCTGGTGATATTGGCATCCGGTTCGAGCCAGAGCGCCCCTTCGATCTCGAACTTGCCGGCCTTGACCTGCCCCTTTAGCCGCTCGAACACTTCGGGATAGTCCTGGGCGAGGTAATCCAGCAACACGCCCTGATTATACATGAAGCGATAATCGGGATATTGCTCCATCAGCGCCAGGGCCGTCGACATCGAGCGCGCCATCTTCTGGCGGGTTTCGCGCACGCGCCAGAGCCAGGCAACATCGATATGGGTGTGGCCGGTAACGGTGATCACCGGCTTGTCCTCGAAATCCTTAGCCGCATAGATCTCTTCGGCAATCGCCTCGGCCCTTTCGAGCGAGGCGGCAAAGCGCACCGCATCGCCGGGCCGGAAATCGATCAGCGCCAGCGCCGCATCCACCCGCTTGAGAATATGGTGCCGCCGCGGGTCGTCCTCGGCCAGCAGGCGCGCCACATCGAGCGGCACGGATAGATCGTAGAACACCTTCTCGACCAGTGCGTCATGCGCCAGCAGCGAGAACGACATGCCATATTGCCGGCGATCCTCGATGGTGCCCGCCTCGACCAGGATATCGAATTCTTCGCCGGCCTTGGCAGCAGTGCTCAGCAGCACTTCCTGGTGATTGCCATCGGCGCCCTGGGCAATGCGCCCATTGACCCGGACCAGGCATTGCGGGTCCGAGCGGCCACGCGTATTGCCGAACTGTGCATTGACCTTGAGAAACACCCGCTGCCCGTCAACTGACTCCGGCATGGCAAAACGCGTCGCAAACCAGAAATAGCTCTCCGGCTCACCCCACACCAGATCGGGACCGACCGCCTCCCAGCCCTTTGGATCTTCGCCAACGATATCGCCGCGCTGCTCGGGCAGGCCGCGCCGGAAGCGCAGCGGCAAATCCGTCGCGATCTCCGTAAAGATATGCGCGCGCAGGCGACGCAGAAGGTGGTCCAGTTTCTTGATACGCATGTCGTTCGTCCTGCCCCTAAAGGGTGCTGATCGTGATGTCTGGCGTCACGCCATTGGCCGGGAGCGGCTGCGGGATTGAATTGACCAGCAGCCCCTGTTCCCAGTCGAGGCGCAGATTGGCCAGGCCCGGCCCTTCGAGCACAAGTGCGTCTCCGCCGTCGAAATGCAGCCGGCATTGCGCGATCAGTTCGATGAAATCGGCAAGGGATTCGCCTTGCGCAACGATGACGGCCCACCCCTGTAGCGGTCCGTTGCAACGATATTCAAGCCCTTCCGCGGGCCCCTCGGTGATCGCCTGCAGCGGACCGGTCGCCTTGAGGGCGACGAGCCCATACCCGCCCTCGAGAATGAGCGTGTCACCATGGTGGTGGTGGATCAGACCTGTGCGGGCAGCATAGGCATGGGTGAAATCGAGACGGGCCTCGCTCCCCAGCCGGTATTGCAGCAGGGCGATATTTTCATGCTGGCCAACGCGCGGCAGCCTGCCATTGCCGGCCCAGTATGACGGACGCTGCTGGCCCCAGGGATCGTCTTCGCCCGGATGGTTGATCCAGGCGCGGGCCATGGGATGACTGGCAAAGCGCAGGTCAAGCACATGCTGCTGATGACCATAGCCGCCCGCCTTGGCGCCGCTATTGGTGGAAAGCTGGATAGCGCGCGTCTTGTAGAGCCCCAACGAAGCCGCCGGGCCATAGCCCTGCAGGTAGCGAGCGGAAACGACCTGTCCCGGCTCTGGCCAAGCATAGCGCTCAAGCCCCTCTGGCGGTTCATAACGGCCTGCGGCAAACAATGGCAGCGAAGCCACCCCCTTGTTCAGCCACCCCTTGCCAAAGGCGATCGCCGCAAAAGGCGCCAGCTCGGTCAGCGGCCCGGCGCGCAATTCCTTGTCATAAGCCCGCCCCATCGATCCCGCTGGCACGCCGTCCAGCGTGTGCAGGGCGACCATGGTGAAGATCCGGTCGCACATGGCCCGGGCGCGTTCCGCCAGGTTTGCGGGCCCAAGCTCGGCCAGTGTCAGCAGCCCGATGAAATCCACCGGGTAATAGGCGGCCGAATTCCATTCGGCCAACCCGTCCTCTTCGACCGCATCGAACCAGCGCGCCAGTCGCTCGACAGCCAGTTCCGCCTGCTCGGCCCCGATCCGGCCTGAGGCAGAAAATATGTCCTCGGGAAAACTCTGACCGGCCAGCAATTGTGCGACGTGAAAACACAGCGCGTGGTTCTCGCTCCAGAACCACATCGCGTCATTGCCCGGCTCATCCACCCAATAGCGAAAGCCGAGCAGGATCTGGCGAATACGCGTTTGCAGCGCAGCCGGCAGCGCGTCGCGGCAGCGGATCCAGACCCAGAGCAAAGGCACGGCAACGAAATCGGCGCAGTCGCGCCGTTCTGCCATGGCCAGCAAGGTCTCCTCGATAATGCCGGCAATCCGTGGATCGTCGGCCTTGCCGCTTTCGAGAAGTGCCACGACCAGCCCCATCCGGCCTTCGCCATGGGCAATGGCATTCTCGAGCGCCAGTTCTTTGCGGCTGGGGAGATCGCCCCCAAGCGCGCTTGCCGAAACCTGGTGTAGAATGGCGCAGCCGATATTGCGCTCGACCACGCTATCGCCCGCCGAAAAGGTCAGCCGCAGATCGTGATAGCCCTGCGGCAGGTCCCGGCCCTGGCATAACACCAGTTTGGTCGCGCCCGCCGGCAAATCATAGGTGGCATCGAGCAACACGGCCTTGGTGTGCGAGGTCGAGGCAATGACGGCGCGAATACGCACCGGCAGGCTGGCCGGTGTGTCGAACAAAATGGTCAGCGCATCTTTACTCGTTACCACATCGCCGCGCGTCCGAACCTGTGTCGAGAGCCCGCGCAACGTCTCGACATGCGCCCCGAGGCTCGCACCCGGCAGATAGACGTTGAGCGTCACATCGTCGAGCAGCACCAACTCGAAGAACCAGTTGGTGTCCCGCTCCGCCATGTCCTCCGTGAGCACGATAATCTCGCTGCCGCCCGCCCTGATGGGCAGGTGGACCACGCTGCGTTGATCGGCATTGCGGGTGAACGGCTCAAAACGCCCGGCCAATTCGCCATCGACCCAGATATGCACGCCGCCGCGGGTGTGCAGGTCAAACGAACAATAGCGATCGACCGGGCTGCACACCTTCGTGCGGCACCACCGCGCCAGCCGCGTCGGCCGATGCCGGAACTGGCTGAACTCCCCCCGCCGGTTATTGCCCGGCAGATAAAGCGCCTCGACCGCCCAGTCGGTGCGCAAGGCAACACTGCGGCTCGCCACGTCCTTCCAGGTCGCAACGCGGCAAGGCAGATCCCCGACATCCACGAACCCGTTGATATATTTGTAGTCCTGCGGATCATTGGCGGGGGCCGGCACACCGGGAAAATAAGTCGCCTCGACGGCCGACAATGCCCAGGCGGTCAGGCTGTCCCCACGGCGAATGGTCAAAAGAGGGGTGGTCATCAAAAAAGGCCTTGTCAATATTGGGCGCAGCGGCGCCTAAGCCGTCACACCGGTCAGCGACAGCTCCTCGGCAAAGTGGCAGCGCACCTGGCGTCCGCCTTCAACAGCGCGCAGGGCCGGCACGTCCGTGCCACAGATTGGCTGGGCATAAGGGCAGCGCGGGTGAAAGCTGCACCCCTTGGGCGGGTTGGCCGCATTGGCAATTTCACCCTTGAGCGGCACGCGCTTGCGCGTGCGATTGCCACGCGGATCGGGCTGCGGCACTGCCGCCATCAGCGCCTCGGTATAGGGGTGCAGCGGCTTTGCGAATAGCTTGTCGGTCGGCGCGGTCTCCATCAGCCGGCCCAGATACATCACACCGACCCGGTCCGAGATATGCTCGACCATGCCCAGATCATGGGTGATGAACAGATAAGTCAGCCCGAATTTTTCCTGCAGATCCTGCATCAGGTTGATGTTCTGCGCGGCCACCGAAACGTCCAGCGCCGAGACGGCCTCGTCGGCCGCGATGAAGCTGGGGTTGAGCGCCAAGGCCCGGGCAATGCCGATGCGCTGGCGTTGCCCACCGGAAAAGGCATGCGGGTAGCGGTTGATATATTCGGGCCGCAAACCGACGACTTGCAGCAACTCGGCTACCCGGTCGCGGATCTCGCTTTGGCTGCCCACGCCATGGATCAGCATCGGTTCGCCCACCAGTTGCAGCAGGGTCATGCGCGGGTTGAGCGAGGAATAGGGGTCCTGAAAGATCATCTGCATTTCGCGCCGCATTGTGCGCATCTGCCGGTCCGTCAGGCCGGAAAGATCGACAACCGAGCCATCGGCCTGGCGGAACAGGATCTGCCCATCGGTCAACTGATAGGCGCGCAGCATCAGCCGCGCCACGGTAGACTTGCCCGACCCGGATTCCCCCACCAGCCCAAAGGTTTCCCCCTTGCGGATATCGAGGGTCACATCATCGATGGCCTTGATCTGGCCCACAGTCTTTTTCAGCCAGCCGGCCTGAATGGGAAAATACTTCTTGAGATTGCGAACCGAGATCAACGCATCTTCGGGCATGTCGGCATGAGCCAGACCAGCATTTTGTGTTGCAACATCAAGCATGGACGGGCTCCTGGGCGAACTGCTCGGCAATATGGCAGCGCGACATCTGGCTGCCGAACCGCTTCTCCGGCGGGGTCTGGGTGTCGCACAGGCCTGACAGGGCATGGCTGCAGCGGGGGTTGAAGGCACACCCCGGCGGCACGCTGAACGGATCGGGCACCATGCCCGGAATGGTCGGCAGCCGCCGCCCCTGATCCACCCCCAGCCGGGGAATGGAGCGCAGCAAGGCCTGGGTATAGGGATGCTTGGGCGCATAGAAAATATCATCGACCGTTGCGGTTTCGACGATGCGCCCCAGATACATCACAGACACCCGGTCGGCGATATCGGCAACCACCCCGAAATTATGGGTGATGAAAATGATCGCCATGCCCAGCTCGGACTGCAGCCGCTTGAGCAGCTCGAGAATCTGCGCTTCCGTGGTCACGTCGAGCGCCGTTGTCGGCTCATCGGCAATCAACAGGGCCGGATCGCAGGAAATGGCCAGCGCAATCATCGCACGCTGGCGCATGCCGCCTGAAAGCTGATGCGGAAAGGCATCGACCAATTGCTCGGGGCGCGGCATCTGCACCTTGGCCAACAGGTCAATGGCGCGTGCCCGCGCCGCGGCGCGGCTCAGCCCCATATGCAACTGCACGGTGCGCATGATCTGGGCGCCAATGGTGTGCACCGGCGACAGCGCCGTCATCGGCTCCTGAAAGATCATGCCGATATGTTTGCCGCGCACCTGCCGGATCGCCCGGCTGTTGCGGCCGAATGACGAAAGGTCGAACTGCTCGCCGGAGCGCAATTGCATGCGCACTCGGCCCCCCGCATCTACCGCGCGCTTGGGCAGCAAACGCATGATCGAGCGGGCGGTGATGGATTTGCCCGAGCCACTTTCTCCGACAATGCCGAGCACCTCACCCTTGTTGACATGGTAAGAGACGCCATCGACCGCCTTGACCAGGCCTTCGCGCAAGGGAAAGTGCACCTGCACATTGTCGACGTCGAGCAGCCGCTCTTGGGGCATATCAAATGTTTTCATCGTCTTACTGCCCATAGGGGTCGGCCGCATCGCGCAGGCCATCGCCAAGGAAATTGAAGGCGAGCACGGTCATCACGACCGCCGCACCCGGCGAGAGCAACCAGGGTGCCAGCGAGATGGAGCGCAGATTCTGCGCGTCCTGCAGCAACACACCCCAGCTCACTACGGGTGGACGCAGGCCCAGCCCCAGAAAGCTCAGCGCGGTTTCGCCCAGGATCATTTCCGGCACCGCCAGGGTCAGTGCCGCAATGATATAGGAGGTCATCGAGGGCAGCATGTGCTTGGTGATGATGCGATATTCGCTGGCGCCTGCCAGGCGCGCCGCCATCACATAGTCCTCATTACGGATGGCCAGGAACTGCCCGCGCACCACGCGCGCCAGATGCGTCCAGCCGATCAAGGCCAGGATCAGCGTAATCAGCACATAGACCACGATGGGGTCCCAGGCGATTGGCAGTGCCGCCGCCAACCCCATCCACAAGGGGATCGTGGGCACCGAGCGGATCAACTCCATCAGGCGCTGGATCGAATTGTCGATCCAGCCACCGAAATAGCCCGAGATCGATCCCAGCGTGAGGCCGAGCACAAAGGCGAAGATCACCCCGATCAACCCTGCCGACAGGGTCACCCGGCCGCCATGCATCAGCCGCGAGAACACATCCCGCCCCAGATCGTCCGTGCCGAGCAGATTGATCTGCTGCCGCCTGTCATCGACCCCGAACAGATGGATATTGGACTGGAACAGGCCAAAGAAATTGTAGTCGTCACCTTGGTGAAAAAACCGGATCGGCAGCACGGTTTCAGGGTCCGTCTCATAGAGAACCCGAGCCGTTTCGGCATCCCGCTCACGCGACAGGCCATAGACGAAGGGGCCGACAAACTGGCCTTCATGGAACAGGTGAATGCCCGTGGGCGGCGCAAGTGTCCGCAGCCGCTGCACCTCGAACGGCGCATAGGGCGCCACCATGTCGGCAAACAGCGCGCACAGCGCCAGAATGACCAGGAACCATAGCGAAACGACCGCCAGGGCATGCTTGGTAAAGCGGCGCCAGATGAGCTGTGCCGGCGTTGCTGTGTAGAGATCTTCCTTGCGGTCCTTGGCAGGCGCAGCGGTCGAGTTGATGGTCTGATCGGTCATGGCCAATCCCTCACGCGTTGCGGATGCGCGGATCGAACCACGCAAGCAGAATGTCGGAGATCAGCGTGCCCACGACAGTAAAGACGCTGAGAATGAGAATGAAGCTGCCTGCGAGATACATGTCCTGCATCTTGAGCGCCTGTAGCAGCAGCGGCCCGGTCGTGGGCAGGTTGAGAACAACCGCCGTGATCACGTCGCCCGAGAACAAGGCAGGCAAGGCCCAGCCGACCGTCGAAATGAACGGATTGAGCGCCACGCGAACCGGATAGGTCCAGACCACGCGAGCCTCGCTCAGGCCCTGCGCATAGGCGGTTTCGACATAGGGCTTGCCCAGTTCGTCAAGCATATTGGCGCGCATGACGCGGATCAGACCGGCCGCACCACCTGTCGCCAGGACGACCAGCGGGATCCACAAATGGCTCAGGAGATTTCCGAGCTTGGCTAGGCTCCAGGGCGCATTCTGGAATTCGGGTGAGAACAGCCCGCCCACATCCATGTTGAGATATGCAAAGGCCAGCCACATCAGGATCAGGGCCAGCAGGAAATCGGGAATGCCCTTGCCCAGAAAGCCGAACACGGTGAACAGGTGATCTAGAAACGAATACTGCCGCGAGGCCGAATAGACGCCGACCGGAATGGCAATGGCCCAGGTCAGCACCAGGCTGGCCGAGGAGATCGCCAGGGTCAGCATCAGCCGGTCCCAGATCAGGGTCGAGACCGGCGCGTTCCACTCCAGCGAATAGCCGAAATCACCCCGCAGCACGATATCGCTGATCCAGCGCCAATACTGCACGATCATCGGGTCGTTGAGCCCGAACTGGTCGCGCATCATTTCTTCCTGCAGCGGCGAAATATATTCGCCGGCATGGCGCAATTGCGCGGCATAGGCGGTGACGTAGTCGCCGGGCGGAAGCTGGATGATCACGAACGAAATGAACGAGATGAAGATCAGCGTCGGAATCGCCAGCAGGGCACGGTTTCCGATGAATGCAAGCATGGTGTGGGGTCTCCGGGCCGGACACCATCCTCACATGGCGCCACGGCAAGCCGGGACGGGTGAACCCGTCCCGGCAGGGTCTTTTGGCTTTAGTCCTGTTCCATCCAGAACTGCTGGGTACGCGCCAGGCCCACACCGCGGAAGATGTCGTCCTGCACAAGGTCAGCCTGCACATTGTGCATCTTGTCCGAGACGATATTGACTACGGTACCGGCACCATAGACGCCGATCACCCAACCCTGGTTGACGAAAATTTCCGCCATCTGGGACACATAGCCATCGGCAACTTCCACCGATGCCGACTGCGATGCCTGATCCCACAGATCATAGATCTGCTGCAGTTCAGGGCTCGGCTCCATGCCTTCGGCACCATCGGTGTTGTACCATTTGAAGCTCTGGTTGGCGTAACCGTCCGAGCCCATGATGCGGCGCGGATCAGCCGGCACATAGGTCAGGCGGTCAAACGGAATCCAGTGCATCTGGAAGTCGTTATTGGCTCGGTTATTGTCCCACTGGGTCCGGTCGATGACACGGGGCAGAAACTCGATGCCAACATCGGCAAAGTTTTCAGCCAGCAGTTCGAGCGTCTTGGCATGGGCGGCGTCATTGGCCTCCACGACCAGGCTGAATCGCTGCCCATCGGGCCGCAGGCGGAAACCGGCGCCATCGCGTTCGCTCAGGCCCGCTTCGTCCAGCAGTTCATTGGCCAGATCCGGGTCATATTCCGTCCAGTGGGTCGACAGCTCCTCGCTGTAATAGGGCGATCCCATCACTGGCGCGGTCTGCAGTTCCTTGGCAAGGCCTGACTGCGTCAGTTCGTTGATGAGTTCGCGATCTACCGCGACCGACATGGCATGGCGCACGGCCTCGGTTTCGAACAGCCCGCGCAACACCTCGTCGGTGGTGTTCATATTGGGCACCAGCGACCACACGTTGGAGTCCAGGCCCGGCACGATGTGATAACCACCGCGTTCCTCGTTCTCCTTGTAGAAGGTGTAGTTATCCAGACCCATATAGCGGGCCTGCATGTCGATCTGGCCCTGAGCCACCATCAGGTTGAGCGTCTCCGGGTCCTGGAACAGCCGGTGCTCGATGCGATCGATATAGGGGAGCTGGTTCCCTTCCTGGTCGACGGCATAATAGTAGGGGTTGCGCACCATGGTGACAGTTTCGGCTGGCGCCGGGGTCTCGATCTTCCAGGCGGTGATGACCGGCAGATCCGGATTGTTCCACCAGCCGGTCAGGGCGCCCTTGGAGCCCCAGAGATCGGTCCAGGCCGCAACATTGTACTTCTCTGCTGCCGCTGCGAGCTCTTCCTCGCTGGCATATTTGTCGTTGTACTGGCTCAGATAGTGCTTGGGGAACAGGAAGCTGGGCCGGTCAAGGCTGGGCTCGCCCGTCGAGTCCTTGGCCAGGATCTGCAGGAAATAGACATAGGGCTGGGCGAACTTGATGGTAAAGGTGCGCTCGTCCTGTACTTCGAGTTCAAGCGGCACACCGCCCGGGGCAAAGGTGGGGTCAATTGTCGGCACCAATGCGGGGTTGAGGAAGACGTCGTTATACCAGAATTCGACATCCTCGGTCGTCACCGGCATGCCGTCCGACCATTTCAGGCCCTCGAGCAGGGTGAAGGTGAACGCGGTCGAATCCTCGTTGACCGAATAGCTCTCAATATAGCCAGGGGTCAGCACGGCGGTGCCGTCCTCATCCGCGGTCCATTTGAGCACGCGCTCTTCCATCAGCTTGGTCGGCCCCCAACGGTCACCCGGACCGCTATAGGCGCGGCGCCAGGTGCCACCATATTCGCCCACGCTCAGGGCTTCCACCACGGTGGGGTTGACCGGCAGGCGTTCATCGACCGGCGGCAGGCTCCCGGCCTCCACCATTTCGGTCAGCATGGGCGCTTCCTGGAAGGCCCAGGCCGAGCCGGCCATCGCCGTTGACGACAGCGCCGCTAGGGCGATCGCCGCGACCCAGTTCTTGGCATTCATAGACTTCTCCTCAACTCCAGCGCCACACACCGCATCCGCGGGATAGCGCATCATTCAGCCATGAGAGGCAGACAGCAGTGAATGCAAAAATTTTTGCACGATCCCTCACCTCTCCCCGACACGACCATGAGCAAGTGCCGCTTTTCTTAGTTTTTCGGCTATCATTGTCGTGACGGCGGCCATACTTGCCGCTGAATTTCTCAAGTGCAATACGAAAAAATTTGCACTACCGCGACGCGGCGATGCATTGGCGCAATCTGAGGTACGTGCTTCCATACAAGAATGGTTTGGGATTCAATGCCTTACAAAACGGCTGGGTTTTCGCCAGTGGCCCTGAAACCGGCTGAAAAAAAATTCGTCAACCAGTTACTTAGCGACGCCTGCGAACCGGCGCAAAAGGGTATCGGTGCCGCCAAACAGGCTGCGGTTGTTTGGCATCGACGCGCATTTGCACCCCTTCCCAAGGCCGAATCTTGTCTTGGACAGAAGTCAGGCCAGCGAACGCACGCTGCCGCGCACGGTCAGTCGGCAACCCAGCTCAAGGCGGTTGGCCGGCATCCCTGCGTCCGCCGCGACAATGCGCTGCTCCAGCAGGTTGAGCGCCGCCAGGCCAATATAGTCGAGCGGCACGCTGACCGTTGTCAGTGTGGGCGAGGTGAATTCACCCAGCGCCACGCCGTCAAACCCGACCAGCGAAATATCATTGGGCAGCGCATAATTGGCCTCCTGCAAGGCGCCGATAACGCCAAGCGCCAGATTGTCCGCCGCGCAGAAGATGGCCGTCACCCCGCCAAGACCATCATGCTTGTCGATCCAGCGCCGCATGGCGGCCGCACCCATGTCGGGAAAATAGCCTTCGGCATAGTGGACATAGGCCGTCTCGAGGGACAATTCATTGGCCCGGAACGCATCGAGAAAACCATCCCGCCGCCGTCGAACCGTACCACGCCCCTCCCAGGTCAGGTGCATGATCGAGCGATGCCCCTGCTTGATCAGCCAATTGGTGGCAAAGCGTGCAGCAAACCGGTTGCCGGGCGTAACGCTGTCAATCTGCATCTCATGGTCTTCGCCGTTCATCAGTACAGCCGGAATGCGGGAACTCGCGATAGCCCTGAGCAGATCGGGCCGGTCATCGCTGAGCAGCAGGATGCCATCCACCTCAGCCTGCCGGGCCTGCTCGACCAGCTTGGCACCGCTGAAATTGGGCGTATCCACCTCGATCGGCAGCACCCGGATGGACCGCCGCTCGCACTCACGCATCAGCCGGCTCAGCAGTGTCCAGGAGAACAGATTGTGCTGATTGTTCGGCAGCGTATCGCTCGGCACGGCCAGCATGATGCTGCGCAGCACGGCGATGGTGGCCTTTTCGCGCCGCCGCGCCAGATAGCCCAACTCCCTTGCGGCGCCCAGAACACGTTCCCGCACTTCCAGCGAAATTGTCGCGGTACCGTTCAACACATGGGACACTGTGGACGCCGCAACTTCCGCGCGCGCGGCAATATCCTTGATCCCGACTTTCCGGTTCACCCAGACTTCCCCTGGAAATGGCGTTCCATAGCGACTCTATGTGTCCTGATGGCACAATGCGCAACCCGTGTTGCGTGGCTTTCCTGCTTGGACGCGGCAAACACGCAGGTCCAATCAGAAAGAAATGCGCGAAGCACCTCAAACTGGGCGCTGCTCGCCAGTTCACCCGACCGGGTGTGAAATTGGCGCTAGCAGTTGACCTGCAGCTCGCCATAGCCGGCCAGCCAGGCCGCATTGGCCGAGCGCACCGTAAGGGTGCAGTTGGTGCCGGCCAATGGAACGGAGCGCCCGACATAAGCGCCGCTGCCATCCGAGAACGAGATGCGTTGCTCGCCAACATCGGCCACCGCAACCCAGCCGCTGGTTCCGCAAACAGGAAAGATGTCACCCGCCGCCACAAGGAATGGGCTGTTCTGCGAGACACAATCGCTACGATTATCTGCTGCCGTTGCCTGGGGGGCCGGACCGGGCTGCGGGACCACCGTCTCCTCGACAGACGCCTCAACTTGCGTGTCTTCTAGCGCGGACAACCGCTGCTCCAGCGCGCCGACAGATTCCCCAGGCGCCGCCGAGAGGGCAGCCAGGTTTTCCTCGAGGCCCGCCAAGCGGCTCTCAAGCCCCTTCAGCGTTGCGTTCAGCTCGGACATGGAGGTCGCCGAGGCCGTATATTGTCGGCCATAGAGCTCAAGGCTCAGCTTGAGCTGCGCAATTTCCGAGGCCGCTTCCTGTTGCGTGTTCCGGGTCTCGCTGTAAAGCCAGGCCGAACCGGCGATGGCGGCAAGAACGAAGACGCCCGGCACAAGCACGCGGAGCGGGGACCGATCACGATCCGTCATGGCCGCCACCACTGGAAGGCCAGCCGCATCCTGTCCGGAGCGGCGGCACAGATACGTTCATGGCAGCTTCGGCGCCTGGAAACAGCGTTGCGGGACATGTCTAGCCTTTCGCGGCAGGTCCTGACGGTTGGCAGGGAGAAATTTCCGGGTCGTTCCCGCGCTGGGGACAGCGCGGGAACGATGACTGGCCAAGGGAGCGGTCAGTACACGTAAATCGTCACCCGATTGAAGCTGCGAACCACCGCAAAGGCGTCCCGCGGGCTATAGCCCGACCGCGTCAGGGCAGACGAAATTGTTGGTGCAGTCATCAAGGACGTTTGCAGCACACCAAGCTTGGGGTGGTTCGACAGCGTTGCCGCCAACAGTCGACGCTGCGGATCACACAGCTTGATGGGGAAGACCTGCACATCGCCTGCACCATGCCAGTTCGAGACTTCACGGCTGGTCACCGGCGTACGATTGAACAGGGCTAGCGCAGCTTCAGGGTCTGCACCAACGCAACGCGTCGCACCGGCGCCATTGCTTGAAGAGCTACCCGAACCGCCATCGCCACCGGGACCGCCAGGTCCACCAGGCCCACCGGGACCGCCAGGCCCACCAGGCCCGCCGGGACCACCAGGACCGCCGGGGCCGCCGGGGCCATCGGACCCGCCTGACCCGCCAATATCGACGTCGACATCAAGCAGGCCGGAACTACCGCCAACATCGACATCGGCCGTGACCAACCCGCCGCCAACATTTGCATCGACCCCAAGAATGCCGCTATCGCCGCCGCTGCTGACATTGGCATCCAGCAGACCGCTACCCGAGCCGCCACCGACATTGGCGTCCAGGACATTGCCGTCGCCGCCACCCAGTCCCACATTGACCAGGCCGCTGTCTCCAGCTTCGCCTGAACCAAGCGTTATCAATGCGCCACTGTCACTACCTCCAACGAGCCCCAATAGAGATTGCGCCGACGCCGACGGCGTCAGCATCAGGGCAGCGACCAATGCCCCTGTAAGAATTGGGAGAGTCGGTTTCATTTCAGGCCTCCAGTTGAAACTTTTACTTTTACGCGGAAGCACATTCATTGATGAAAGCCGGCAATTGGCTTCTGAACCTGCGCCACACTGCAACGCTAGGGGCCGATGACCACTGGCCACCAGTAACAAACGGTATCATCGGGGGTTCAATTCGGGTTTGTAGACGTTGCCTGACGCGCGAAAACTGCTCGATTCTGTCGCTTTTGGGCATTGCACTGCAGGCAACCCTGACACAACCAGCCGGACACTCGCTAGGGCCGGTATTCGTCTGCATTCGCCACCGCACCTTCTTATCGGCCGGCGTCAGGCAACTCGCTTTCGCGCCAATAAGCCCTGAGTTTGTTCCGGACCGTGCGCAGGGACACACCAAGCATTCTGGCCGTGCGTGTTCTGTTGCCGCCGCAATGGCGCAACGTCTGCAGGATCACGTGCCGCTCGATATCCTGCAGCGTCTGGCCAACCAGGCTCCGGGCGGCCTTGCTGGCGCGCAGCGGCGTGTCGGCGGGCGCCTGGCTGGTGAAATAACCCAGAATATGATCGATCAGGCGGTCGTCGTCGGCCGTTATTACGGTGGTGTCGGACGCCCCCGAGGTCTCGATGAAAACCAGCTGCCCGGTTTGTTCATCAATGGCCACCAGGGCCCTGCTGCCAATGAGCAAACGCGGTGTTTTGCCGGCTTCAACCAGCACGAACTCCGGCGATTCGCCCGGAAAAGCGGGATCTTCGAAAACATGGATGAGCTCTGACCGGAGCTGCCCTAGCCGAATCCGTTGCAGCGATATGCGCTCGAACGGCTGCCGCATTCGCTTGCCAAATGTCGAAACACGCATTGTGGGCATTGATGCGGTGTCGGCATTACGGCGTCCAAAGACACGTCCTTCCGAGTGGGGGCCATAGGAGCCAAACAGGGACAGTTTTTCAGCCACGGACAACGCCTCCTTGCAATCGCAAAGCCCAGATCGACCATGACGGCAACGGCCGTTCAGGCCCCAGGGCAGGCTTCAGCGTGCAGGCTTATGAGCGCGCGGCAAACGTTATAGCCGGTTATGTACAGAGGTTTGCGACGTTTCATGCTCGCCCGGATCACATCCCGACCACCCCAGGCGTGCTGTTTGATCCAGACCCTGGGCGAGTCCGGCACGCTGCAAATCCAGCGAGCCGACAGCACCAGTTTTTCCCGGGAATACTGGGACGTATTACGAGCGATGTAACGGTAACGAACTCGACGCAACGCAACGCCCCTGCCAGTTGTTTGCGTATAGTTTCCACAGCCGGGGCCAACGAAATGACGTATTGTACAACAAACAAACGCAAGCAATGCGAGCGCGTCATAAGCCATTCCACTATGGAGGCAATTTTACGTTTGTTTAAGAAGAATTCTTATGAACGTCACAACTGTGGGTTTATCACCTAAAAGCGCACTATGTATCGAACAGCAAACAAATTTTCAAAAATGCTCGCTGCTCTGAAAAGCAGGATCTATCGAGCCCAACCCAGTCTGTTCTGAATTGCGACACGGCGACAGCCCGAACAACGCACCCTGAATCGAATGCGGCTTACGATAAGGGGGGAGAGTGACCCAAACCAACCAGACGACGGAGAATGAACGAGACATTCTCGAAGCGCTGAACAGAATTTGCGAGTCGGAATACTTCTCCGAGGCTGAGCAAATAAAACGGTTCTTGTGCTATGTCGTGGAAGAGGCGCTGGCTGGGCGTGCCGACAGGATCAAGTCCTATTCGGTTGCGGTCGAGGCCCTCGGCAAGGACACTGATTTTGATCCGACGCAGGATCCGATCGTGCGCATCACCGCCAACCGCCTTCGGAGCGCTCTGGCCAAGTACTACAATGAGACAACTGACCAGCACCGGGTTGTCATACGCCTCCCCAAAGGACACTATTTCCCCCAGTTCGATTTTCACCAGCCGCCCTCTGACACACCCGACCCGCCGGGACTGCCGGTCTCGACACAGCGTACGGAGACGCCTGTTCCAATTCGGTGGCGCCTTCCGGCGTCGCTCTTGCTTGGTGCTGGTCTGGTTCTACTGGCGCTGATGTTCTGGTCCCGGATTTCGGCCGCCGATACCAATGGCAATCTGGGCCGTGTCTGGATCATCGTGCAGCCCCTTGAGACCGGAGGAAGCACCGATGATGACTTTGCGCGCGTACTCGGCGACCAGATTATTGCGCAGATGACGCGATATGACGGTGTCAACATTATCGATGCGCAGCGTGCCCCGAACGAGCAAAGATCAGCGGACCAGATTTCGGGCAGCGGCTGGACCGAAAAACACGTATTCTCCTTGGCAACCTATGTGCGGCTGGAAGACGACCGCGCTGCAGTCCGCTGGTATCTGACCGATATGCACACCAATCAGGTCATGTGGGCCTCGGACCGCAGGGTCAGCCTTGAAAGCGGTGACGGGGCCGCTGCCATCGTGCAATCGGTTTCGGCAGAACTGCTCGGACTCGAAGGCGCCATACCGGTTATCCTGGACCGCCTGAAACCCACCGATCTGGAAGACGACAGCGTCTGCATGGCAAGGGCACAACGCCACGCTCTCACGGATGATCAGATGATACTCGGTGGTGTAACCGAATGCCTTGAACGCGTTGTCCGCAATCACCCTCGAAACGGGCATGCCTGGGCTCTGCTGAGCCTGGCCTATCACCGCCAGGGGCGGTTTGCCGCATCCCTGGGCGAGAATGCCAGCGGCTTTCGCAGGCTTCAGCAGGAGGCCGCAGCGACCGCCAGCGCTATCTCACCAGAGACTTTCTTTCCACACCTGGCACAACTGGCCGCGGCCTATGACGCCGGGCAACTCACGGTGCTGCAAAATCTGGCTGACAGAATGCTCCTGCGCTATAGCGGCGATCCGCGTCTGAAGGTGATAATCGGCAAGGCCCTGGTTTCGCTAGGCATGGCGGAGAGTGGCCTGCCTCTGATCGAGGCTGGTCTCGACCAGCTCCCGTCTCTTGGTCCACTGGGCTATGCCATGCTGGCGCTGGAACGCTACGTCGCGGGTGATCTGGAAATGGCCCTGGGTTATATCGATGCCCAGGCTCTGCCGAACGACTATCGATACTGGTTGATGAAAGCGGCAGTCCATGCCGGCACGGGTCAGATGGACGAGGCGATGCAGGCCTGGACTGCCCTGACACGCCTTAAGCCCGGCTATGCCGACAATGTCTGCCAGGACCTGCGCCATGCGAACATTCACTACACCTACTATAACCGGATCGTCGCGGACCTGAGCAAGATTGTCCCTGACCTGCCCGCGGAGTCCTGCCGGTTCCGCCTGCCGCCACAGTCCGCCCTGGCACCAAGTATACAAGCTGTAGGTTCTCGCACCCCATAGCTTGGCCCAAAGGGCGCAACGCCCTTCTCTCCGCTCCCCCAAAGCGACGGCGTCAGGCCAGCATTGGATAGGAAACAAACGCCAAGCGGCGGCTATCCGGCGCCCAGGAATTGACGTTGATCGTCCCCTGCCCGCCGAAAAAACCTGCCAATACGCGGTGTTCACCGCCGTCCGGTCCCATCAGGCGCAATTCCACATCCTTGTCGGGCGGATGCCCAATCGTGCCTTCGGGGTAGCTCAGATAGGCCAGCCGTTGGCCATCCGGGGACAGATGCGGGAACCAATTGACCCGACTGTCGAACGTCAATTGCTCAACCTCGCTCCCGTCAAAAGCCTTCATCCGGAAAATTTGCGCATGTCCGGGCTGTGAAGCCGCCAGTTCGGAATTGAAATAGAGCCAGGTACCGTCGGGTGAATATTCGGGGCCGTCGTTCGGCACACTCAAATTGGTCAACCGCCGGTCCGGACCGCCTGCGGCGGGAATGGTGAAAACATTGACCATCCGCTCGCCTGCCGGACTCTCGACGGCGACATAGGACAAGGTCCGGCCATCGGGCGAGATGCCGTGCAAGTAATAGTGATGCGGCGTGGCGTGGTCGTTCGACACCCGGCGTGGCGTTCCGCCGGCAAGCGGCACCGCATAGAGGTGGCCGTCGTCCGAGCTCACATAGGCGGTCGACCCATCCGGCGAAAGCACATGGTCGTTGTTGAGATCGGCCAGCTCGCCGGTATCGATCATCTCCGGCTCGCCGCCGCTGACGGCAATGCGAAACAGCTTGCCGCCGGCATTGAACACCAGCCAATCGCCGTCCGGCGTCCAGTTGGGCGCCTCGATCACCTCATCGGCAGTGAAAATCACCTGCTGGTTGCCATCCAGATCGATGATCGTCAGCTTTGCCAGCTGGCCTTGACCGAGGCTGCGCCCGCGGCGGGGGAACTTGAAACTCATCTTCTGTCCTGGGCGGTTTGGGGATGGCGATGCGGCCTACACCGGATCGAGACCATCGCGAAAATCATTGAGATTGGCATCGACCGATGAGGGTGCATCGATCCATTCGAGCAGGGGATCTCCAAAGACAGGGTCGCGCGCCGGAATGGGCAGCATCATGATGCGTTTGGCCGCGGCGCGCCGGGTGTCTTCGGTGATGTGATTTTCCTGGATATTGTCCCAATCGCGCCCATCCGGATAGCCGCCAACAACCATGACATCGTCAGACTGATAGACCATGGCATGGGAGACCCCGGCAGGCATCAGCACGACGTCGCCGGCCGAAAACCTGATGCGCTTGCCGCCCTGGCCGAACAGGTCCAGCTCCATCCAGCCGCTCGCCACCCCCAGGCATTCATGGGTGGTAGAGTGGAAATGGGGATAATCATAGATGCCCGGATAGCGCCAATTGTTGAGCCAGCCATTGGCCCGAAAGCGCTCCCGCACGGCCTCCTCGCCGCCACCCGCAACGCCCTCGCGGTAAACCAGGAGGGGGAAGCGGCTATTGGGCAACATGCCATTGGGTCGCGACCAATGGGCTTCCGTTGATTTGGCCATGATGTCCTCCTCTTTTGATCGATACGACTTCTGCCGCCTTTCCGGCGGCTACAATCCCAATGCCTTGAGATGCGCAAGCGAGCGGCGCGCGAACGCCTGCCAGTCACTGGGATTGTCGTGTTCGGTGACGATGTGGTCGGCCCTGGTCTTGCGGAACAGCGGAACCAACCCGGCCCAGTCGATAATGCCGTCGCCGGTGGCGGTCCAGCCATCATCCTGCTTGGTGCCGAGCGGGGCGGTATCCTTGGTCTGGATGACCACGATCCGGTCTGCGAATTTTTCGAGTTCCGCCGCGGGGTCCGCGCCCGCGCGGACGATCCAGCCGCAGTCGATCTCGAATTTCACCCCCGGACCACCGGCATCGAAAATATGGTCGATCGGACGCGAGCCATCGGCAAGCGGTACGAATTCGAAATCGTGATTGTGCCAGGCCACCTGCAGGCCATGCCTTGCCGCCGCCTGGGCGCCACGCGCCAGCTTTTCGCCGAGCCCCCGCCAATAGGCGACAGTTGGTTCACGCTCCTCGGTCGTCACATAAGGGGGAATAAGAAAGGTCGCGCCCAGGGTCTGGGCGATGTCGATGAACCGGTCCGGCTCTTCGACGAGGCCCGCAAGCGGCATGTGAAAGCCATAGCAATCAAGCCCGGCATCATCGAGTTGGCGCCGGAACAATGACGGGTCAGCTTCATAGGCCGGCAACCAGGGTTCGATGGCGTCGTATCCCATATCCTTGAGAATGGGGAGCTGATCGGCCAGCGGCGGAAAATTGCGCGAAGAATAGAGCTGATAGGCTTTGCGGTAGGTCATCGGGTCGTTCCGGCTATAAATGTTGAGGCGCCGACTTCACGCGACGCCCTCGGGCAGGTCAGGGCTGGGCTTCCTTGTCGCTGTCGAATTCGAGCAGTTCGACCATCACGCCCAGATCCTTGACCGTGTCGTAATAGGCATAACGCCCGTGGCTGCCGTCGAATTCGCCACGCTGCAGCAGCTTGTGACCCTTGGACTCAAGGTAAGCGTTGCGCTTGGTAAGGTTTCTGGTGCGGAACGCAATGTGGTGGCAGCCGGGGCCTTTTTGTTCGAGCAGGTCGCGCCAGGCGCTCTTTTCCGGACCGGGCTGGAGAAACTCGACATCGATATTGCCGAATTTGAACATCATGATCCGGCATCCGACCTCGGCCGGCTTGCCGTGGTAGATAGCCTTGGCCTCCTCCGGCTCGGCTGCCCTGCCTTCCTGGGGCATAGGCTTGCCGGTCAGGTCCGAAAACCATTGGGCCGATTTGACCACATCGTCGGTGACGAAGCAGATCTGCATCACTTCGTCTTCATCAAGCAGGCGCTTGTCCATGTTCATAGTCCGTTGTGTTGGCGTGTGCCGGGCGGCCCGGAGCCAAATGGCCCCGGGTCGCCAGACGTCGCTGGGAGGAGGAGAGGGAGATCAGCCCAGGATGGTTTCGTAGTTTTCCTGAATCTGCGCGATGGCATCATCCACGCTCATGGACGGGTCGCTCCAGAAGTTGAACACGACGTCCCAGATCGAATTCTGCCAGTCAGCATCGACCGTCGAATGCGGGTTCGGCACCTGGTGGTCAGCATCTTCGAGAATGCGCAGCACTTCGACCGAGCAGGCATCGAGCACTTCGGAGGGCGCATCGAGCCGGGTTGGGGTCGAGCCCTTGGCGCTGGCGAAGTCGGCCTGGATCTGCGGATCGGCCACGACCGCGGCAAAGTCGAGTTCGGCGGCGTCCACCTCTTCGGACTGGCCACCCAGGATGCCCCAGCTATCGACGGTCACCGGCACCGCCTTGGCGCCCGGTATCTGGATACAACCGAAATCGGTCCCGGCGGTCTTTCCGGCAGCGCTCCATTCACCCTTCATCCAGTCGCCATGGATCTGCATCAGGGCCTGGCCGGTGATCACCATATTGGTGGTCACATTCCATTCGCGGTTCGCAGAGCCCTCATCGGCTTCCTGCTGGAAGCGGCGTAGCGTTTCGAGCAAGGTGCGCATTTCGGCGCTGTCGATGACAGACGGATCGGGCTCGCCGCCATAAACGGCATTGTAGAACTCCGGACCACCGGTAGCTGCCGCCAGGGCGTGCACCAGATAGCCGACCTGCCATTGCTGGCCACCAATGGCGAGCGGGATATAGCCCGCGTCACGCACCTTCTGGAAATCGGCAAACATCGCATCGAGCGAATCCCAGGCGGCCGGATCGACCCCGGCGGCCTCGGCCACTTCCATATTGTAATAGGCCATGCCGTCGATGTGGATGGCGGTCGGGATCTTCATGATCTCGCCATCGACCGTGATCGAGCTGACAACGGACGAGGGATAGTGTTCGAGGATCCCCTGTTCGGTGAAGAACTCCGTCAGCGGCCGCGCGAGCCCGAGGCCGGCTAGGTCGCGATAGACGCCGGGGCTGGATTCGAGGAACACATTGGGCGGGGTGCCGCCGGTGACCAGGTTCATCAGGTTCACGTTGGAACCGGTATTGTGCGGAATGGCGATGTCGGTCCAGGTGTGGCCCTTGGACTCCAGGCCATCCTTGAGGACGTTGAGCGCCGCGACTTCTGGTCCCGATGACCAGTTGTGGTAGATGATCAGGTCCGTGGCGCTTGCCGCGGAGCTGAGCATGAGAGCAGCGGTGACGCCACCCAGGATCGATTTCAACATCTTGGTTTCCTCCCTAATGATGTTGGCTAGATCCGCCGCCCGGTCTGGGCGTCGAAAAGATTGGCCTTGCCGGCCTGGAACTGAACCGGCACGGTGCTGCCGACCCGGAGGCCCGCTGCGAGATCGGGGGCAACCCGAAGCGCGAGCATCTCGTCTTCAAAGGTCAGGTAAAGCGTGGCGTCCGATCCGGTGCGTTCGGCCGACAGCACAGGCAGCGTGAACTGGGCGGTGCCGCCGCTGGCCGCCTCGCCGATTGTGAAATGTTCGGGACGCATCCCAATAACTACCGCCAATCCGTCCCGCGCCGGTGCCTGGAAGGGATAGTCCGAGACATCCAGGCGGGCTCCGGACTTGAACACCGCTTCGACCTTGCCGGCTTTCACGGCAAGCGTGGCGGACCGCATGTTCATGGCGGGGGCGCCGATGAACCCGGCCACAAAGAGATTGGCCGGGTGTTCATAGACCTCGTCGGGCGTCCCGAACTGCTGGATCACCCCACCATCCATCACGGCGATCTTGGTCGCCATGGTCATGGCTTCGATCTGGTCGTGCGTGACGTAGACGACGGTGGACTTCAGCTCGTCATGCAGCTTCTTGATTTCCAGCCGCATCTCGGTGCGCAGCTTGGCGTCCAGATTGCTCAGCGGTTCGTCGAAAAGAAAGACATCGACCTTCTTGATGATGGCACGGCCAATAGCGACGCGCTGGCGCTGTCCACCGGAAAGCTGGGCCGGCTTGCGATCAAGCAAGGGCTCGATCTGCAACATTTTGGCGACCCAGGCGATGCGGCGCTCGACTTCCTCGCTGGGCAGCTTGCTGGCCGCCAGCCCGAACTTGAGATTCCCCCGCACGGTCTTGGTCGGATAGAGCGCATAGGACTGGAACACCATCGCCAGCCCGCGATCCTTGGGATCAAGCTCGGTCACGTCGCGATCGCCAATGGTGATCCGTCCATCGCTGACTTCGAGCAGACCGGCCAAAAGGTTGAGCAAGGTGGTCTTGCCGCAACCGGACGGACCCAGCAGCACCAGGAAATCACCGTCCTCGATGGCAAGGTTCAGATCGTCGAGTACGGTGACTGCGCCATAACGCTTGACGATATGTTCGAAACTGACGGCAGGCATTGGCACTAACCCTTGATGGCGCCGGCGGTCACGCCCTGAACGAAGAGCTTGCCGACGAGAAAATAGACGACGAGGGGTGGAATGGCCGTGAGCAGTGCTGCAGCCATGTTGTGGGCGTAGTTGGTCGTACCCGTGGAGATGGTGATCAGATTGGCGAGGTTCACCGTCATGGGCTGGCCGGTCAGGCCGCCAAAGGTCACGCCGATCAGGTAATCGTTCCAGATCGAGGTGATCTGCAGGATCAGCACCACGATCAGGATATTGCCGCTCATGGGCACGATGATCTCGAAGAAGATGCGCCAGAACGAACCCGAATCCATCATCGCGGCCGACATGATCTCTGTCGGGATATCCTTGTAGTAATTGCGGAAGATCAGGGTCAGCACCGGCATGGCCAGCACTGCATGGATCACCGCCACGGCCCAGAGCGTGCCGTAGATCTTGGTGGTCGTTGTCATCACGATCAGCGGATACATGATGATCTGGAACGGCACGAAGGCGCAGATGAACAGCAGGAACAGGAAGCCCCCGGCCCAGCGCACATTCCACAGGGCCAGAGCAAAGCCGGTAACCATGGCGAGAGAGATCGACAGGATCAGCGAGGGAAACAGGATCGAGACCGAGTTCCAGAAGCCAACCTTGAGCCCATCGCACTTGATGCCCGAACAGGCATGGTTCCAGGCGTGATCCCAGGCTTCCAGCGTCCAGATATGGGGCAGCGTGAAGATCGCCCCTTCGCGGATCTGGTCCATGGTCTTGAACGAGGTGACCACCACCACATAAAGCGGCACGCAAAAGAACAGGGCACAGATGGTGAGAAAGACCAGCACCGCGATGGAGCGCGGGGTGATGCCCTTTTTCTTGCGCACGAAATAGGGAGCGCGGGTCACGGGAACTTCACCGGCGGCGGCTGCGCGTTCAGAAACGGAAACCTGGCTCATCGGGCGGCCTCCCGCTTGCGCTGTTGCCACACGGTCAGGGCAACCAATGGAATGAAGACGACCAGGGTAATGACCAGCATCATCACTGCGGCCGCCGAGGCGTAGCCAAGATTGGACTTGGCCGAGAGGGCGTTGATGGTGAAATAAGCCGGCACCCAGGTGCTCTGTCCCGGTCCGCCATTGGTCATGGCCACGACCACGTCATAGGCCTTGATGACGCCAAGTGAGAGCAGGATGGCGCAGGTGATGAAGGTGAACTTCATCATCGGGATGATGATTTCGAGGTAGACCCGCCAGAGCGGCACGCCATCAAGCTTGGCCGCGCTCCAGATTTCGGTGTTGATCCCTTTCAGCCCCGCCAGCATCAGCGCCATGTAAAAGCCGGCGCTCTGCCAGACCGAGGCGAGAATGATGGCATACATGGCCGTGTCGCCCTGGGCGAGCCAGTTGAAATCGACCTCCCAGCCCAGGCCGCGCAGGAAGCTCTGCGCACCCAGCGTGGGATTGAGAATCCAGCGCCATGCGGCACCGGTAACGATCAGCGAGACTGCCAGCGGATAAAGAAAAACCGTCCGAAAGAAACTTTCGCCGCGCTTTTCCTTGTCGATCATCGCCGCGAGAATGAAGCCGAAAACAATGGCCAGCGCGCTGCCCAGGCCGAGCACGATCAAATTGCGGAGCGATATTTCCCAGCCGGCATCGCGGAACAGACGGTCATACTGACGGCCCCATTCTGACCAGTCGATGCCATATTCGGGCAGGCGGCGGCTGCGCGTGAAGGACAGATAAATGGTCCAGCCAATTGATCCGACAAAGGCCACGGCCGTGATGGCCAGGGCCGGCGTCAGAGCAAGTTGGGGCGCAATGCGGCTCCAGCGCATGAAACTCCTCCCAATATCCCGGCCGCCCCTGTGTTCAGAGTTCTCTTCCGGGTGTTGTATTAGCGTTAATCTAGAGGCATAGTTCCCCGAACGTCAACTGGCCAAGTGGAAAAATGCAGCAAGCGCGCACCTGAAGATATCGAAAGTCACGCGCTCGGGGAGGAATTAAGTTTGACACTACAAGAAGTTATGCCGCGCCTTGGATTTGGAACCTATGGGCGCTGGAAGGCCGAAGGCATCGAAGCCATCCTATGCGCGCTGGAAACAGGCTACCGCCATCTGGACACCGCGCAGACCTATGACACCGAGACCGAAGTGGGAACAGCACTCGTGCAATCAGGCCTGGCGCGTGCCGAGATCTTCCTGACCACCAAGATTTCGACGGACAATTATACCGAAGGCAAGCTGCTTCCATCACTGGAAACCAGCCTGTCCCATCTGGGCGTCGATCAGGTGGACTTAACCCTGCTGCACTGGCCTTCCCCCAATGGCGCCCAGCCGCTGGCAGCCTATCTTGAACCCCTTTTGGACGCACAGGATCGCGGACTGACCAGGTTCATTGGGGTCTCGAACTTTACCATCGCCCTGCTTGACCAAGCCCGTTCGATTGCCGGTGAAGGCCGCATTGCCACCAATCAGGTTGAACTCAACCCATTCATTCAGAACAAAAAACTGGCGCAGTACTGTGTCGATCACGGCATTATGGTGACATGCTACCAACCGATCGCGCACGGGCGACTGGGCGACGATCCGGTACTGGTCGATACCGCGCGCCGCTATGATGCCAGCCCCGAGCAGCTCGCCCTCGCCTTTGAACTGGCCAAGGGCTATGCAGCCATCCCAACCTCCGGAAAGCGCGAGAGAATTGTCTCCAATTTTGCAGCCCAGCACCTGAAATTGTCACCTGAAGACATTGCGCTGATCGAGACTCGGGATCGCAATCTGCGGGCAATCGCACCCGACTGGGGGCCGGACTGGGACTAGCTTCGGCACGTTGACACGCCAAATTCAAACTGCCATGACGCGACGTATTAACGATCACACAATGTCAGCGAGGCTGACTTTGTTCATAACGACCTGAAGGGTCAGGAGGATATTATGCTTGGTGTTGTCGGCATTGGCCATGTGGCGATCAAGGTCACCGATCTGGACCGGTCGCTGGACTTTTATCGCGACCGCCTCGGCTTTCCGGAAATGTTGCGCCTCAAGCACGACAATGGCGAGACCTGGCTGGTCTACCTGCGCATCACCGATGATCAGTATCTCGAGATCTTCCCCGGCGCCGAAAACGACCGTGCCCCGGGCTGGAATGCCAATGGCGTAAACCACATGTGCTTCACGATTGAGGACCTGGAGGGCACGACCGAACGGATCAAGGCGGCCGGCATTGCCCTGACCTCCGAGATCAAGCCGGGCCTTGATGGCAATCGCCAGGCCTGGATCGAGGACCCGGACGGGAACCGGATCGAATTGATGGAGATGGCGCAGGATTGCCTGCAATTGCAGGCCATTCGCCGCTTGCACCAAGAGCACGCATAATCCATTCAATCGATCGCAGAATGGAGGACAGCGCAGCTTGGGCAGACCGATTGTTCGACTGAAGGATGTTGCAGACAAGACCGGTTTCTCGGTGAACACGGTCAGTCTGGCCTTGCGCGGCAGTCCCCGCATTCCCGAGGACACCGCCATGCGCATCCGCGACGCGGCGCGTGATCTCAACTACATGCCCAATCAGGTGGCCAAGTCCCTGGTCAGCCGTGAGACCAAGACCATCGGGCTGGTGTTGACCGACATCACCAACCCGGCCCTGACCCAGGCAGCCCAGTCCATCGAGCTGGCCTTGGCCGAGCGAGGCTATTCCACCTTGTTTGCCACCTCCAACAATGACCTGGACGAGGAAAAGCGGGTCATTGCCATGTTCCAGTCCCGCCAGGTGGATGGCATGTTGATTTACCCGCGCAGCCACCGCGAGCTCGATCACATCCGGCAATTGCGTCGCGCCAATTATCCGGTGGTCCTGCTCGTAGCCGACCCCGATGCCTGGGTCGATGCAGTCTCGGTCGACGAGCGGCGCGGCGCCTATCGGGCCGTCCGCCACCTGATCGATATCGGGCACAAGCGGATTGGCATCATCGATAGCGCCAATCCCCTGGGCAATCATGAAAAGCGCGAAGGCTACGACGCGGCCCTTCATGAGGCCAATATCGCGGTTGATCCTCAGCTCTCGGCCGATCCGCAAGGGCACTCGGTCATTCGCGGTTACTGGGCCATGGACAAGCTGATGCGTCTCCCCCAGCGGCCATCGGCCGTGTTCGCTGCCAACGACTCCCTTGCCATCGGCGCCCTGCGCTGGACACAGAAGAACGGATTGCGCGTCCCCGAGGACGTCGCCATTGTCGGCTTCGATAATATCGAATTCGCCGAACACGCCGCGACACCACTGACCAGCGTCAACTACGAAATCCGGCTGGTAACCGACCTGGCCGTGGCCCGCCTGATTGAATTGATCGGCACTGAAGGCGCCCTGCCCGAGCCCAGTGTCACCCTGATCGACCCCGAACTGATCGTCAGGGAGAGCACGCATCGACGGAACTGATATCTCCAAACACGAACCAGCACGCGGCCGATCCTCGCCACGCCGCACGCGCTCCGGGCTGCAAGCGGCGCCCTCCCGGCTGACCCATGCTCTGGCAACTTACAGTCCGCGCCTCGTCGCTACCTGCAGTCAATAAATCGACGCCTCGGTTTCCCGGAGCGGCATTGGGCAACACGGCCCATGACCGACGTCATTTTCTCACACCCCTGTAATTTGCCTGTCACAACGACCCCGTAAGACATGTTTGCACGCGCGTGCAACGATATCTCATCCGACGCATTATCGGGGCTTCAAACATGACCATTCTCAAGACGACGAAACTGCTCGCCACCACGGCAATGCTGCTCTCGGGCACCATGCTTGCCGCGCAAGCCGAGGATTACACCATCACCGTGTGGGCCGGCGGCACCGGTGACACCAGCAATTACCGCTACGACAACATCGTCATGGCGGCCGATATTCTCGAACGTGAAGCCGCAATCCGCGGAGAAGAGCTCAACATCACCGTCGAAACCCAGGCCTGGTCCGGCTGGGACGATTTCAAGCAGGCCGTGACCCTGGCTGCCGAAGCGGGCAATGCGCCCAACATCATCATTTCCGGCCATGAAGACATCGGCCCGTGGTCGCAGTCCGGCCTGTTGCGCCCGGTCGAGGACTATGTGGACTTCGACGCCTGGCCGCTTAACGCGATTTACCCCAACCTCTATGACATCACCAGCTATGACGGCGTTGTCTGGGGCATTCCGCAGGATGCCGAGTCTCGCCCGTTCTTCTATTCCCGCGCCAATCTCAAGGCCATTGGCTGGACCGATGCCGACATCGAGGCCCTGCCTGGCAAGGTCGCGAGCGGTGAGTACACGCTCTACAACATGATCGACGACGCCAAGAAGATGCAGGACGCCGGTGTCGTCGAAGCGGGCAAGGGCTTCGTGCCACGCCCCAGCAACGGCCCGGACTACTGGCAGTTCTATATCAGCTTCGGCGGCGAAATGGTCGACGCGGAAACCGGCAAGCTCGTTCTCGACAAGCAGGCCATGACCGACATGTTCCAGTTCTTCGTTGATGCGGCCGACGCCGGCGTAGTGCCGGCCACTCATCTCGGCTCGACCTGGGATGCCTTCCACGAAGCCGTTGCCAACGATCAGGCCGGCTTCTGGCATGCCGGCACCTGGACTGTTTCGGAGTGGCAGACCAAATGGGGTCTCGAGGACTTCTTCGGTCAGATGCAGTACAGCCTGATCCCCGCTGGCAATGAGAACGGCAAGGCCAACACTATCAGCCATCCGCTGGTCTATCTGCTCTCCAACGCCGGTACCGATGACGATGCAGCGATCTCTGCGGAGTTGATCTCTATCGCCTCCGAGCCGCGCTTCAACGCGCTGCACGCCGTCAAGTCGGGCAAAGTGGCCCTGAGCGACGCTCAGGCATCGATCCCGCTGTTTGCCAATGACCGCTGGGCCGGCATTGCCACCACCGAGCTCCTGCCGCATGCGACCGCCATCCCCAACGATGTCGAGTTCGGCCCTTACTGGACCGCGATGTTCAAGAACCTTGAAGCTTCCTGGACTGGCACCGTCTCGGTTGAAGACGCCGTCAACGCTCTGGAAGCCGAAGTCACCTCGGCCCTGGGCGACAAGATCATCGTCCGCTAACCGCCAATTTGCCCGGGGCGCCATGCAGCGCCCCGGGATCCCGTTGGAGACTGTTCTCATGCGCACCAGAACCAGCCTTCTAGGCCTGGGCTTCGTCAGCCCGGCGCTTTCGCTGCTCTTTGCCTTCTTCCTCATGCCCGTGGTGCTGACGACTGTCTTCGCCTTCACCAATATGAGCACCGCGACCGGCATCACCGGCGGCTCTCACGTCATTACCGGCAACCTGCTGAGGGACCTGGGAAATGCCGGAATTGACAACGACGTCATCACGGCACTGGGTGAAGCCAGTTTTTCGGTGACATCCGAAACGCTGGCAGCCGCTGCCGATGCCGGCGTCGAACCTCGGTTCCTCGGCGAAATCGAAGCCCGGCTTATGGGCCAAAACTTCGAGGATGCACGCAGCTTCGAATCCGCGCTCAAATCCCTGCCATCGCGCCCGACCCGCATTCGCGAGCTCAAGCTTGCCACCGAACCGTTTGAGCGCTCGATCCTCAATACCCGCTATGCCAGCCGCGCCGACATGGAAGCCGCGATCACCAGCATGGCGCCCGACGCGCCGGCCGAAACCATCAGCACCATTGCCGAAGCCAGCTACACCGGCTGGCGCTGGATCGATGGCGGCAATTTCCAGACCCTGCTGGATCGGCCCGAGACCATCCGCATCGTCCTCAACACCGTTTTCTATGTCGCCGCGACACTCGCCTTCAACGTATTTGTCGGCCTGTTCCTGGCCATCACCACCTTCTATCTGCCCAAGACCGGCGCAGGCTTTTTCAGCGTGCTCTGGCTGCTGCCGCGCATCACGCCTGTCGTGCTCTATGCAGTCATGTGGAAGTGGTTCACCTGGGACAATGGCTTTCTCTATGTCATCGCCGAGCAGCTCGGGCTGCCCGCCTTCAACTACATGAAAGGTTCGGTACCCACGGCCTGGGCGACAATCATCCTGGTCAACGGCTTTGTCGGTGCATCCTTCGGCATGATCCTGTTTTCAGGTGCCCTGCGCGCCATTCCAATCCAGCAGCTCTGGGCCAGCGAAGTCGACGGCGCCAGTCGCTGGCAGCAGATCCGCCGGATCATCCTGCCGCAATTGCGCTGGCCGATCCTGTTTGTCACCTCCTACCAGACGCTCTCCCTGCTCTCCTCCTATGAGCAGATCTGGCTCACCACCAATGGCGGCCCGGGCAGCACGACCACGGTCTGGGCGCTCGAGGCCTTCAACACGGCGCTCAACAACTACACCGGCAATCTCGAGTACGGCATGGGCGCCGCTATGGCGCTGATTCTGGTCGCGGTCGGCCTGGTTCTGTCCATTCTCTACCTGCGCATGTTCCGGTTCGACGAGCTGGTCAACAAGCCGCGGATCGAATTCTAGGAGCCGCAGATGACCCGCAACTTCTCCGCCTGGCCTATCTACGCCCTGCTCGGCATACTCAGCGCTCCCCTTGCGGTGATGTATCTCTTCCTCGTCATAGATACCTTCACCAATGCCCCGCCGGGGTCTCTCATTCCCAATGAGTTCACCTTTCACCATTGGCGGTTCCTCTGGGACGCTTCGGTGACGGGCGACGTCTGGGGCCCGACGGCCACGACGTTCCTGTTTGCCACCACCATGGTGGTGATCGTTCTGGCCGTTTCCTCCACCGCTGGCTACGCCATTTCCCGGCTCAACCTGCCGTTCCGCCGCTTCTTCCTTTCCGGCATTATGGTGATGCACGCCTTTCCCTCGGTAACCCTGATCATCGGCGTGTTCCTCGTGCTGCAGTTTGCCGGGCTCTACAACACGCTGATCGGCGTGATCCTGGTCAAGGCCAGCCTGATGCTGCCCTTTGGCGTCTGGATCATGAAAGGCTTCTACGACCAGGTGCCCTGGGAAATCGAAATGGCCGGCGTGCAGGACGGGGCCAGCCGCTTCACCGTCTGGCGCCGCCTGATCCTGCCCCAGGTGACGCCGGGCCTGCTTTCGCTGGGCATCTTCGCCTTCATCGATGGCTGGAGCGAATTCATGCTGCCCCGGATCCTGGCGCCATCGGCCAATTTCCAGGTGCTGTCCACCTATCTCAACGTGGTCTCGGACCCCAATTCAACCACCTACAATTTCAACCTCTTCAAGTCCGTCGGGCTCTTCTACACCCTGCCGATCCTCGTGCTGTTTGCGGTGTTCCAGAACCGGCTGATGAACATTTTCGGCGGAGGCACGAAAGGCTGATGCAAGTCACCCTCAAGGATTTCACCAAGACCTTCGATGACATGACCGTCATCGACAAGATGAACCTGACGGTAGAGGACGGCGAAATGCTGGCCCTGCTCGGCCCCTCAGGTTGCGGCAAGTCGACAACTCTGTTTGCCATTTGTGGCATCCACCGCATCAACGGCGGGCAGATCGTGTTCGGTACCCGCGATGTCAGCAATGTGCCCAGCCAGAAGCGCAATGTGGGCGTGGTGTTCCAGAACTATGCGCTCTACCCGCATCTGACCGTGTCCGAGAACATCGCCTTCCCGCTCTCGGTACGCGGCGACGACAAGGCCAAGATCGAGCGCGAGGTGCGCGCCATTGCCGAATTGACCCATATCGAAGAATTGCTGGCCCGCCGCCCGGCGCAGCTCTCCGGCGGCCAGCAGCAGCGCGTGGCCCTCGCCCGGGCGCTGGTGCGCAAGCCCGACGTGCTGCTGCTCGATGAGCCGCTGGCCAATCTGGATGCCAAGCTGCGCCTCGAAATGCGCTCGGAAATCCGCCGCATCCAGCTCGAGACCGGCATTACCGCCATTCTGGTCACCCATGACCAGGTCGAAGCCATGTCGATGTGCGATCGTATCGCCATCATGAACAAGGGCGAGATCCTGCAGATCGCAACCCCCACCGACATGTATCGCGCCCCAGTCAATAAATTCGTGGCCGGGTTCCTGGGCAACCCGCCCATCGTCATGCTCGAAGGCAAGGCCAGCGGCGACGGTCGCTTCATCGTCAATGGTGGTGCCGGCCTCCCCCTGCCCTCCCGTCTCGCCAACACCCCCGGCGACACGCCTCTGAGCCTGGGCGTCCGCCCCGAACATTTCGGCGCTGCCGGCGCAAGTCAGGTCTCGGGCACCATCACCTTTGTCGAGCCACAGGGCCGCGAAACCCTGTTCGACGTCACCCTTGCGGACGGTGTCGTTCTGCGTTCCATCCAGCCGGCGCGCGAGGATGTGGCGCTCGGCCACAAGGTCGCCTGGCCGCTCGACGCTGAAAAACTCCTTGCCTTCGACGCCACCGGGCAGGCGGTTTAGGCTACATGCGCAACACCATTCCCTTTCCAGCCCGGCCGGACGGTCGCCCGCTCTGTATCGCCCACCGCGGCGCATCCCAGCACGCGACGGAAAACACGTTGCAAGCCTTCCATGTGGCCGCCGCCCTTGGTGCCGACATGTGGGAAATCGACGTGCAGCTCACGACCGATGGCCAACCGGTCGTCTGCCATGATGCCGGGTTGGAACGCATCTTTGGTGTTCCGGGAACGATCGCACAGATGCGCCTGGCCGAGATCCGCCAGGTTGCACCCGACCTGCCGACCCTTGATGAGGTGATCTCGCTGGCGAGGGATCTCGACCAGGCCCTCTATATCGAGATCAAGGCCGCCGGTGCGGGGCGCATTGCCATATCGCGCTTGCGGTCTGCCGATTTCCGCCGCGCTGGCCTTGGCAGTTTCAGTATTGGTGAAGTCCGCGATATGATCGCAGCGGACTGCCCCTATCCTGTCTCGATACTGGTGCCGCTTGGCGCCGACCCATTCGAGCGCGCCGAACAATCGGGCGCAGACATCGCTCATCTGTGCTGGGAACGTGGCGGCGACCGTCCCCAGGATCTGGTGACCCCCGCGCTTCTGGCCCGAATGCAACAGCACGGCCTCGGCCTGGTCCTCTGGCACGAGGAGCGCAAACCGGTTCTTGACGACCTGCTCAAATTGCCGAGCCTGGGCATCTGCACCAACCAGCCCGAATTGATGGGTGGTTGCAGCCGGGTCGATATCGGCGGCATGCAGATCGTCTGCCATCGCGGCGCCAATCACTTTGCTCCCGAGAATACCATGGCGGCGGCCCGGCTGATCCTGGATCAGGGCTGTGCCTTTCTTGAGCTCGATGTACGCGAAAGCGCCGATGGCGAACTCGTCGTCATCCACGACGCAACGCTTGAGCGCACCACCAATGGCACCGGCAGGGTGGCCGATCACACGCTGGCGGAACTGCGTCAGCTCGATGCCGGCTCATGGTTCTCGCCCCACTTTGCCGGCGAGCGAATCTCGACCCTGGCCGAAATGATCGATCTCTGCCAGTCCTATGGCCGCCAGATGTATATCGAGAACAAGAGCGCCGATCCGGTCAAGATTCTCGCCCTGGTTGAAGAGATGGATTTCGCCCGCGATTGCTTCCACTGGTCCGGCAATCACGCCCTGCACATCAAGATCCGCGCGCTTTCGCCGACCGCGCGCATCAAGTCGAATGGTGCTGGCTATGCTGATCTTCAGGCGCTCAAGGCACATCTGGACCCCGCCCTCATCGAAATCCACGCCGAGCGCTATGAACAGGATGCACCGGCCGCAGAACGTCTGAACATCGTGCCGATGATGCAATATTTCGGGGATGATCCGGAAATATTCGATAAGATCGTTGCCTTGCGTCCGCCCATGATCGATCTCGACAGGGCAGATCTCTTGCTTGCCGCATTCCGCCGGCAGGCCGGACTGGACAGGTGGGTATGAGCAACAAGGACGAGCGGCCAAATCGGGTACCCACTTCAGACGATGTCGCCTTGCTGGCAGGCGTCTCGCGTTCGGCCGTGTCCCGCACCTTCACAGCCGGCGCCAGCGTTGCCCCGGCAACCCGCGAAAAGGTCATCTCGGCCGCCAAGACCCTTGGCTATCGCGTCAATTTCCTCGCCCGCGGCCTGTCCCAGCAGCGCACCAATCTGGTCGCCCTGATCGTCTCGGACATGGACAATTCCCTGCGCGCGCGCACCGTGGATTTCCTGGCCCGCGGTCTCGCAACGCTCGGTTTTCGTCCGTTGCTCCTGCCCACCGAGCCTGGCGAAGATGTCAGCTATCTCATCGACATGATGCTCAACTACAATGTCACCGGCACCATCGTGACCTCGGATACTCCGCCAGCCGAGATCGCTCAGGAATGCGCCGCCTATGGCGTGCCTCTGGTGCTGATCAACAAACCTGAAGTGGGCACCCATGTGTCCAATGTTTCCATCGACACGGCAACGGCCGGCCGCCTGGCAGCGGAAGAACTGGCCACTATCGGCTGCAAGCGCATAGGTATCGTCAGCCAGCGCCGCGCGTCCCACACTATCGGGCAGCGCAAGGCGGCCTTTGTCGCTACCATCCGTGCACTCGGGCTGGACATTGCCGGCGACTTCCAGGGCGCCGTGCAGAACTATGGCGGAGGGGCCGAGGCAGCCGAAGCCTTTGCTGAAAGCGGCATTGCCGTTGACGGCATTTATTGCGTCAACGATTTCATGGCCCTTGGCTTTCTTGACCATTTTCGGCGCTTGAGCGATCTGCGCATCCCCGAGGATATCAAGCTCATCGCCTGCGACGATATCGCCGAGGCCGCCTGGCGCAGCTATGACATCACCTCTGTCCGGCAGGATCCCAAATCCGTCGCCGACGCGGCCATCACGGCCCTTTCGAGGCGCCTTGAAGATCCCGAGGCGGCCCAGCCCCATGTCGTCATTCCGGTGACCCTCATCCGCCGCGGCACGACCGGCGCCTCCGATCCCACTTAGCAAGCAGCAAGATGACCAATAAAGCGCGCGAACGCGCCAACCGCCTCAACGCGGCCAAGACCATTATTCGCCGGGCCGGCTCTGTCGCCCTCGACTACTTCGGCCGCTACGACACGCTTGACGTGCAGGCCAAGCGCACGGCCCAGGACCTGTTCAGCGAAGCCGACACCCATGTCGAACGCCTGATCCGCACGGCCATCGCGGAACAGTTTCCCTGCGATGGGCTGGTCGGGGAGGAGTATGGCAGGCACGAAGGTAGCAGCACCTGGCAATGGGTCATCGATCCCATCGATGGCACGAGCTGCTTTCTCTACGGCCTGCCCACCTGGTGCGTGGTGATTGCACTGATCGAGGACGGTGTGCCGGTCCTCGGCCTTACCTATGACGCCTGTCGCGACCACCTGTACTGGGCCGCCTTGGGCGAAGGCGCCTGGCGCAACGACACGCCGATCCGGGTCCATCCCCGCGCCGTAATTGCCGATGGCCTCACCGCTATTGGCGGCAGCAATGCGGTTTACAGCGCCCAACTCGGCGGCATCATCGAACGCCTGCTGGCGGCTGGCGGGTCCTATATGCGCAATGGCTCGACAGCACTGACCCTCGCCCATGTCGCGGCGGGTCACTATGTGGGCTATTTCCAGCCGCTGCTCAATTCCTGGGACTGCGTTGCGGGGCTCCTGCTCGTGTCAGAGGCCGGTGGCGTGACCAACGACTTCGTTGCCGAAACCGGCCTTTATGGACGCGGCGATGTCTTTGCCTGTGCGCCCCAGATTTCGCAAATCATGGAGAAGATTGTGGGCAGGACAGCGCAAGCCTGACCCCGCAGATCTGGACAGTGTCAAGCCTCGCCAAGGCTGTTCATGGTTCCGGACCTCCCTCCGCGTTCATCAAGAGCCATCATTTCGGCAACTGATGCTGGTTCCGCCCATGGACGGGACGCCTGAACCCTGTCCGATCTACGCGCGCTGGACGCATACGACGAATTGGGGCGCCTCGCTTGGCTCAGGCAGACTCCAGCGCACGCTCTTGGTGAACGGCGCGCAAGGTCAGCTCGTCCGCCCGGATACAGGCAAACCCGTGCTCCTGCGTACCAGCCATTGACGGCGGCGCTTCGCGGCATGCCTGTTGCGCGTAACGGCACCGATCCGCGAAGGCACATCCCGACTGTGGATGAGCCGGATCGGGCACATGCCCTTCCAGGCGGATGCGACCCGCCCCGCCGCGCTGGTGGCGACCGGGAATGGCAGCAAGCAGTGCCTCGGTGTAGGGGTGTCGCGGCGATCGGAAGATGGCGTTGGTCGGTCCGATCTCGACGATGCGGCCAGCATACATCACCGCGACCCGATCGCTGATATTGGCGACGACGCCCAGGTCATGGCTGACAAAGAGATAGGTTAGGCCCAGTTCAGCCTGCAATTCGCGCATCATGTTGATGATCTGGGTCTGCACCGACACATCGAGCGCGGAGACCGCCTCGTCGGCGATCACCAGTTGCGGATTGGACGCCAGGGCGCGGGCGATGGCGATACGCTGCCGCTGGCCACCCGAAAAGGCATGCGGATAGCGCTCGGCATAGTCCGGGCTGAGCCCGACGCGAGCGAGCAACTGTTGCACCCGTACTTCGATTTCAGGCTTGGCGACGCCATTGACCTGCAGCACCTCTCCAATGATATCACGCACACGCATGCGCGGATTGAGCGACCCTGTGGGATCCTGGAACACCATGCGGATATCGGTCTTGAGCTGCCGTGCCACCGCACCGCGGGCGCTGCGCAGATCGACGGGCATGCCATTCCTGGGCGCATAGGTCATGTCGCCGCCATCGGCGGTATGGAGGCCCACAATGGTCTGGCCGAGCGTGGACTTGCCACAGCCGCTCTCACCGACCAGGCCCAGGGTTTCACCGGCGAAGATGTCAAAGCTGACATCGTTGACGGCGCGGATGGCGCCGATCCTGCGCTGGAAAAAACCGGCACGGACGGCAAAGTGCTTGTCGAGATGCGCAACCTCAAGAAGCGCACGGCCAGATGGTTGTCGGCTTGGATCAGACGCGCCGGCGAGGCCGGCTTTTTGCGGCTGCTCAGGCGGCACGGCAAAGCGGGCGGCCTCGGCGCCAAAGGCATGGCAGGCGACCTGACGATCCGGCCCGGTGGCGATTTGCAGCGGCTCGACCTTGTCGCAAATGCCCTTGAGTGCGCGGCTGCATCTGGGGTGGAAGGCGCAACCGGAAGGCTTGCGAACCGGCGGTGGCACCATGCCCGGGATAGCCTGGAGCGGCGCCTTGAAGTCGCCATCGAGCCGGGGCATCGATGCAAGCAGTCCCTGTGTATAGGGGTGCTGCGGATGGCCCAGCACTTCATCCACCGGGCCGCGCTCGACAATGCGACCCAGATACATCACCGCCACTTCGTCGGCGATTTCGGCGACCACGCCCAGATCGTGGGTGATGAACAGCATCGACATGCCGCTATCGGCCTGCAGGCGACGCATCAGATCGAGAATATTGGCCTGGGTGGTCACGTCCAGCGCCGTGGTGGGCTCATCGGCTATCAGCAGCCGCGGCCGGTTGATCAGGGCCATGGCGATCATGGCGCGCTGGCGCTGGCCGCCAGAAAGCTGGAACGTATAGCTGTCGACGCGCCGCTCCGGATCGGGCATGCCCACCTCAGTCAGCATGGCGATGGCGGCTTGCCGCGCTTCTGCCTTGCTGACCTTGCAGTGAAGCGTCAGGGCTTCGGCAATCTGGTTGCCGATGGTGTAGAGCGGAGAGAGAAAGCTCATCGGCTCCTGATGGATCAACGCAATGTCGGCCCCGCGCAAGGCGCGCATGGCGGCGCTGCGGGGCGGGGTGGCGGCGATGTCGATCTCATTGCCAGTCCCCTGGCGGAAACGGATGGCGCCACCGGCGACACGGCCGGGATGATCGATGACCTGCAACAGGGCCTTGGCGGTGACCGACTTGCCGCAGCCACTTTCGCCGACCAGGCACAAGGTCTTGCCCGCGGGAATGTCGAGGTCGAGACCTTCCACCACGCGTACATCGGCAAAGGCGATGTCGAGATTGCGGATTTCGGCGAGATTTTGAGGCTGCATGCGATCAGTCCGAATAGGGGTCGGCGGCGTCGCGCAGACCGTCACCGAGGAAGTTCAGTGCCAGCACCGCGACAATGACGGCACCGCCCGGCAGCAGCAGCCAGGGTGCGGCGGCGATCGTGCGCACATTCTGTGCTTCCTGCAGCAGCACACCCCAGGAGACGATCGGCGTCCGTAGGCCGATGCCGAGATAGGAGAGAGCAGTTTCGGCCAGGATCATGCCTGGAATGGCCAGCGACACCACCGCAATGATGTGGCTAAGGAAGCTGGGCAGCATGTGCCGAAAGATGATGCGGACCGGCCCGCAGCCATCGAGCCGCGCCGCCTTGACGAAGTCCTCGTTGCGCATCGCCAGGAAACGCCCGCGCACCACCCGCGCCAGGCTGGTCCAGCCGAGCACTGAGAGGATGATGGTGATAAGAAAATAGACCTGCAGCGGCGGCACCGATTGTGGAATGGCCGCAGCAAGGCCGATCCAGAGGGGAATTGAGGGCACGGACTGGATGAACTCGATCAGCCGCTGGATCAGGTTATCCACCACCCCGCCGAACAGACCTGAAATGCCGCCGATCAGAATGCCGAAGACCAGGCTCAGCGCCACGCCGACAAGGCCAATGGTCATGGAAATGCGGGTGCCGTAGATGGTGCGGCTCAATATGTCGCGACCCAGCCGGTCGGCGCCGGCGATGAAGAAGGGCTGTCCGGCCTCGATCGGACCGAACAGGTGAATGTCGCTCTCGATCAGCCCAAGCAGACGATAGCTCTCGCCGCGCACGAAAAGGCCGACATAGACCGGGGCCTCGACATCCTCCTCGAACAGCCGCCGTCCGGAATTGTAATCTATGACGGAGTTGTAGGCGTTCACATGTGGGGCAAAGCGCCAGCCCTCGCCATCGTCGCGCCCCCAATGGAGCGGCTGCGGCGGCGCATAGCTATAGGCCGGCATGTAGGATTCCAGGGTCACCGGCGCGAGAAACTCAGGCACCAGCGCCACGAAATAGGCCAGCAAGACCACAATGCCTCCGGCTACCCCCAGCTTGTGCTTGCGGAATTTCTGCCAGACCAGCGCCCAGTGCCCGTCATAGCCGCGACCATGCTGGTCTTCGGGGGCGGAGGGGGCAATCTGGCCGGTGATGTCATCTATCGTACTCATGGCCTCAGCCCTGCTGATAGCGGATGCGCGGGTCGAGCCATGCCAGCAGCAAATCGCTGAGTAGGGTGCCGATCACCACCAGCACGCTGAGCATCAGGATAAAGCTGGCGGCCATATACATGTCCTGGGTGCGCAGGGCATCGAGCAGCAGGGGACCGGTGGTCTGCAACCCCATGACGATGGCCACGATTGTGCCACCCGATACGATATCGACGAAGATGTCGTTCTGCCCGGACACGAAGGGATTGAGCGCGTGGCGGACCGGGTACTTCATCAACAGCGCAAACTCACCTTTGCCCTTGGCGCGCGCGGCCGTGACATAGGGCTTGTGCAATTCATCAATCAGATTGGCGCGGATGATGCGGATAACGCTGGCGGTACCGGCAGTGCCAAGCACGATCATGGGCAGCCAGAGATGGCCCAGCAGGTCTACCACCCGTTCCCAGCTCCAGGGCGCCTCGACATATTCGGGGGAGAACAGGCCGCCCACGCTGAGCCCGAAACCGGCAAAGGCGATGTACATGGCCGCCAGCGCCAGCAGGAAATTCGGCACAGCCAGCCCCAAAAAGCCAAGAAAGGTTGCCACATAGTCGCCAACCGTATAGCGGCGCACGGCCGAATAGATGCCGATTGGGATGGCCACGGCCCAGATGAACAACAGGCTCGCCAGCGACAATACGATAGTCAGGCCCATGCGCGGCCAGATGACATCCTTGACCGGCAGGTTGAAGGCAAAGGAATACCCGAAATCACCTCGGGTCACGATACCGGTGATCCAGTTCCAGTATTGCAGCGGAACCGGCTGATCCAGCCCATAGGCACGGCGCATGGCCTCCTGCTCGGCCAGGGGCATGATGTCGCCTTGCGCTGCGCGCAACTCGGCGGTGCGGGTAATGAAGTCCCCCGGCGGAATGGAGATGACCAGAAAGGAGATGATCGAGACCGCGATCAGTGCGGGAAGCGCATAGAACATCCGCCGCAACATGAAATGTCCCATCTTCACCTCCTTTGCGGTGTGCCACGCACTCTTGCTGAGCCGGGAGCGCAGAGACCCCTGAAAAGGAAGGGCGTGGCACCGCGTGTCGTCAAGAAACTGGCCGGCCCCGTCGATGGGAGTGGGCGGGGCCGGCCGGACCGCACTTATTGCGCGATGTAGAGCGTCTCGAAGTTGATCGGCGCCGGGCCCGGATAGAGCCAGCCTTCGATCAGGCTTTCAGGCACGTTGTGCACCTCGTTCTTGACCGAGCGATAAAAGCCCGCTGGTGTGGCGATGCCGATGGTAAGGAATTCCTCGGCCAGAAGGTCGGTGAATTCACCCATCAGGGCAGCCTGTTCCTCGCCAACCGTGGTCGGGATGATGGAGCGCAGTTCGTAGAGGCGCTGCACATTGGCCGGCGGTTCGACCGGGGTCCAGCCTTCGGGCAGTTCTGCATCCGGACTAAGGCGCTTGATGTCCCAGGCGGCCCAACCAGACCAGTTGCCCAGGCTCCAATAGCCATAGTCGTTCATGAAGCGGCCCAGATTGACCAGCGGGAGCTGACCACAGCCATTTTCGCCAACCCAGACGGCACCATCCGAGTCCGGCCGGGCGCGGGCATTGCCGAACAACTCGTCGGAATGGAAATTGATGGTGACGTCGAGCCCCACCTGCTTCCAGGTCCGCTCGATAAGCTGGTAGGCGTCGACCGTGTCAGGACGGAAGTCGGCATTGATGTCGATGGCAAATCTGAACGGCTTGCCGTCGGGGCCAAGGCGCACGCCATCAGGCCCCATGGGCACGATCTTGTCGAGATATTCGGCGGCCTTGGCGAGATCGAACTCGGTGAATTCCTTGGCCAGCGCTTCGTTATAGAAAGGCGAGCCAGGCAGCGGAGCGGGCTGGAAGGGTTCGCCCTGCCCCAGATAGACCGTGTCGATGATTTCCTGGCGATTGATGGCGTGTGAGAGGCCTGCGCGGAAATCCTTGGAGCCGAACACCTCTGCCTTGATCGGGTCGGGATGGTTCACCGACAGGCCCAGCACGGCAGTGTTGTAGTCGCAGCTCGTGGCCGGCACGAGGTGGTAATTGCCCGCTTCCTGGTTGTCGAAGAAGACGGCGCGGTTCTGCGGTGTCGAGACATTGCGCGGCGACATCGAGATTTGCCCCTGCACCGCCTGCAGCAACGTCACTTCGGGATCGGCCGCCAGGGTCCAGACACGCTCGTCGATATAGGGGAGCTGCTGGCAGTCGGGATCGACCTTGAAGTAATAGGGATTGCGCACAAAAGTGACGCGCTCCTTGCCCAGGATGGAGTCCTGGCCGATCCAGCCCAGAAGGGTCGGACGCTCAGGATTGTTGAACTGGGAAGCATCGCCATAGGAGCCGACATTGCCCTTCCACCAGGCCGCATAGTCGGTTGCGCCCGCCTCGGCCATCATCTCGGCCACGCCTTCAGGGTTCAGGTCGATGTCGAACTGTTCCATGTAGTGCTTGGGGAACATGACGACGCGCTGGCCATAGGGACCGGCCAGGTTCTGCAGGAACAGCCCGTTCGGCTGCTCATAGGTGAAGGTAACAGTGTAGTCGTCCACCTTGGTGACGGCTGGCTTGCCGCCATTGTTCAGCATTTCGCCGCGCGGGCCGCCGGTCATCACCTTGGGGTTGTTCTCGACACGCTCCCACCAGAAGACGATATCGTCAGCAGTGAAGGGCTGGCCATCGGACCATTTCATGCCCTCACGCAGGAAAAAGGTATAGCTGGTCGCGTCTTCGCTGATTTCCCAGCCCTTGGCGATATTGGGCTCGACAGTCGAACCGTCAACGCTCCAGCGCACCAGAGGATCATAGCCGAACTGGCGGAAATCGGCGACATTGCCGCCACCCCAGCTATCGATGAACTGGCCGCCATAGCTGCCGATGCCGTCAGCGGGCTGCACCACCAGCGGCTCAACCGGCAGACGGTCGGCGACTGGCGGCAAATTGCCGGCATCAACCATGGCCTGGAGCTGTGGGGCTTGACCAAAGCCGCCAGGGCACATGGCCGCATTGTCCTGTGCCATGGATGGCAGCGCCGTCGCGGCCAGCAGCAAGGTCGTCCCAGCCATACGGCGGCCAAGATGATAGACACGATTCTGCATCGGGTTTCCCTCCAACATGAAAGACATTCCTCCGGGCGCCGGCTGGTCCTTGAACCAACCCGCTCGCGGCGGATCCGGTCGGCAGCTCTACGGCCCATGCGTTTCAATATCACGACGGTATCTTGTAAACGTTTTCAAAACAACATAGAAATGCTTCTGGTGTCGGAACGGCCAATTGTGGTGTGATTTCCAGCACTTCGAACATGAAGGGAAAAGGCGTGGTAACGATCAAGGACGTGGCCAAGGCAGCGAATGTGTCGATCGCCACCGTCTCCCGTGTCGTCAATGATTATGCCCATGTCCGCCCCGCCGTCCGGGAGGCGGTCAACAAGGCCATCGCCGAACTCGGCTACAAGCCAAACGGCCTGGCCAGCTCGTTCCGCACCCAGCAGTCCAATATTGTGGGGGTGCTGCTGCGCCAGCAACGCACCCCCTTTTCCAGCGCCCTGGCCTATGCAATCGAGACCACAATGTTCGATGAGGGCTACCGCGTGCTGCTGTGCTCCACCAATGGTGATCCGGACCGGGAGGAAGCCTATCTCGACACCATGATGGAGATGCGGGCTCAGGGCATCATCATTCGCCCATCGGGCGCCACCGCCCGCACCATCCGCCGCGCCAATGCCCTTCGCGACCGTGGCGTGGCAGTGACCTTTGTCGACATGAAACCCCGCCTGGCATCCATCAGCGCAGTGGTTTGCGATAATTTTTCCGGTGGTTACGAGGGCATGCGGCACTTGATCGAGCTTGGTCATCGCCGCATCGGCGTCATTGCAGGCGCCGTGGCACAACAGGGTGGTGGCACTGATGTAGGCAGCGAACGCGTGCGCGGCATTCGCCAGGCCGCGCAGGATCTGGCCACCGATGTGGAGATCGTCTTTTCACCCGCCTTTACCGAGACCTCCAGTTTCGAGGTAGGCCTCGAATGCGGCCGCGCCATGATCACCGCTGAAAAGGATATGACGGCGATCTTTGCCACCACGGACATGCTGGCGATCGGTGTCATGCACGCGGCCCACGGACTTGGACTGGACCTGCCGCGAGACCTCTCCATATTGGGTTATGATGGCGTGCTCGAATCCTCGGTTACGTTCCCAACCCTGTCCACCATCGCCCAGCCGATCGAGGAGATGGGGCGCATCGCCGCCACAACGCTGATCGAGCACATGCGCGGCACGGTGCGCACGCCGCGTCAGGTCGTGCTGGAAAACGCCCTGATCCGGCGCGACTCGACCCGCGCCTTGCCCTGAGCTGCTCGGCTTTCTTTCGCTTGCACGCATGGTGAGAAGAAATCGGCGACACTATCTTGCGCCGAGAAGTTGAAAACGATTACAAGACGCTGCCTGTTCACTTCAGCCGGAATCATTCTCATGTCGTCTACAGTCCGGGCCGCGGCAGCGCCCGTCGCCACCCTGCCCTCCACCGCGGGTCTCGCGCTGGCCCGGCGCCTGGCGCCGGTACTGCTGTTTTCCGACAATGAACCCTTCCTGCCCAGCCGCGTGGGCATCAGCATTCTCGATGCTCCGGGCCGCTCGCCGTCGTCTCAACTGGACATCACCTTCGAGAGCAATGTTGAGCGGGTGATCGAATATGCCATCTGGTGGGATTGGGATGTGCAGCACCTTTATGAGCTTGAGCATATCTGGCTCAAGCTCGACGGCGCCGACCGGATCGTTGGTGTCGACGCCAGCGCCCATGGCGGCAAGTTCGCCATGTCCGGGCCCGATGGCGCCCTGCCTCTGGTCGACGGCCGGATCACCCTGGTCTCGACGCCGGGCAAGCATGCTTTTACAGCAACCGCTGCAGAGCAGGACAAGACCCGCGAATTGACCGAGATCTGCTGTGTCGAGCTGGCCGGCCGCGGTGGCTTGCTGATCAACGACATGTTCCGCGATGCCATTGGCCCAGTGAGCGCCGCCGACCATCGCGCGGTAAAGCGCTATTTGCAGGCGCGCGCCTTCTCGCCCGTGTTCCGCTTTGGACAAAGCCTGGACCTGGGCAAGGTCGAAATGATGTCCTGGGATGAGCTGGCGGCATGGATCCCTGGCCGGGTGCGCGATATCCTGGCCGAAATCCGCGCCGAACAACCGCTGCTCAAGGCCGTCTTTCTCGATAGCGGCGACACGCTGGTCGATGAAGGCACGGAAATCTTCGACGACGAAGGCTATGTCATCAAGGCCAATCTGATCCCCGGAGCCCTGGAAATGGTCGAGGCCCTCGCCGCCGAAGGCTATCGCCTGGCACTTGTCGCTGATGGGCGCGTGCGCAGCTTCGAGACCATTCTGGGGGGCCATGGCATTCACCCGCATTTCGAGGTCAAGGTGATTTCGGAGGCCGAAGGCTGCCAGAAGCCGGACCGCCGCATGTTCGAGGCCGCGCTCAAGGGCATGGGCTTGGGGCCCGATGACGCTGGCAGCGTTGTCATGGTCGGCAATCATCTCGAGCGCGACATTGGCGGCGCCAACCAGCTCGGTATTATCAGCATCTGGCAGAGTTGGTCGCATCGGCGCAGCCGCATTCCAGCCCATGCAGGCGAAGTGCCGCGCTATACCATCCGCACCCCGGGTGAACTCCCTGGACTGCTGGCGGAAATCGAGCGACAGATGGCGCGCGCCCGGCACAATCCCGCCCTGGCCTGACTGACACTGTACCATCGGATTTGAGGAGGAAACGATGCTGAGACTGGGCGTGATCGGAGCAGGCCTCAAGGCGGCGGACTATGCACGAAGCTGGGCGGGCATGGCCGAGGTCTCCATCGACGCCATGGCAGAAGTCAGTGAAATCTCCCGCGACCGGTTCGCCGCGACCTGCGTGGCCGCCGGTGCCGCGGCGCCGCGCGCCTATGAGAGCGCCGAGGCCATGCTGGCCGCCGAGGCGGGACACCTCGACGCGGTCTATGTCTCGACCCCACACGTCTTTCATGCCGCGAACGCGCTGGCTGTGTTGGCCGCTGGGCTCGACCTGTTGCTGGAAAAACCGATGGTGGCTACCGTGCCTGAGGCACTGGCGCTGGAGGCAGAACAGGCCCGCACCGGCAAGACCGTCGTCATCGCCTTCCAGGGCGGATTGTCACCTTTGGTGCACGACACCCGCCGACGGGCACAGTCCGGTGAGTTCGGCGAGCTGGTCAGCGTCTCGGCCACCATTTGGGAGGGTTGGAAAGACAGCTATACCGGCAACTGGAAGCAGGTGCCGGAGATTTCGGGCGGTGGCTTCATGTTCGATACCGGCGCGCATATGATGAACACGGTCTGCATCCTGGCTGACAGCCCCTTCACCCGCCTCTCGGCCTATATGGACAATCGCGGTATCGCGGTGGATCTGGCGGCGGCCGTGGCCGGTCGGCTTGAAAACGGCGCCCTCGTGACCCTCAATGCGGCCGGCGAAGGCCCGGATGGATGTGCCTCGTCCATCACCTTCTTCTATTCGCAGGCCATTGTTGCCATCGACGCCTGGGGCGGCTGGCGGCAGATTTCCCGCGATGGCGTCGCCGGGCAACGCGAGACGCAGGAAACGCGCGCCACGCCGATGCAGACCTTTCTGGCCGTGCGCAGCGGCACCCTGGAAAACCCGTCCACCGTCGCCAATGGCGTGCAGTTCGCCCGGCTATGGGACGCCATCAAGGCCTCAGCCGCACAGGATGGCGCTCCGGTTGACCCGCGCACCACCTTGCCCGGCCCATAGCAACTTCGATCCAGGCATTGCCAAGAAGCCTTGCCCTCCAAGCGACCGGACAGCCGTAAATTTCAGGCCTGGATCCCGCCACACCAGAAATCGGCGCAAGGTCTGCCATCTGTCCACGGTCGACCAAACGCCCGGTCAAACCGGCACGCCCGTGTCATACTCGACGTGATCACGATAACTCACGGCAACGGCGTAACCGCTATCTTCCCGCAGTTTCCAATACGCCCGCATATATGAGCGCCCACTCGGGTAAATACTCATCTGCCGCAAACCACGGCCCGGCCACACCGCGGCAGCGTCGCTACAGGGGAAAGTTCGCAGTTTGTGTCGGCACCAAATCGTATTGGGTCGCGTAAGCCTCTGACATTCCTCAGGGCACCAAAGTCCTCTGGGTCGATTCGCCAAAGGTTCGTGGGTCGATTTGCCGCCCTACCAAAGCTTCTTGGGTCGCTCACTGTCGCAACAATGCCTGCTCATCGCCGCCGCATCCAAGCACAAGGGGCTGACCCGCCACTAATTGGACTTTCAATCCATTTTTTCGATGTGATTTTCTTGGCCCCGGACTATCGTTGTAGAGCTACGGGGGAACTGCAATGTCGGACGCCACGACCCAAAAACTACAGTGGTCCAAACTGCTGTCGAAAGAGCGCTGGCCAAAGGACGAGCAGTCCGAGGCACACAATGAAGGCGAGAACCGTCCTGATTGGATGGGCACCCCTAGCAGGACAGAGACGGAGCGTGACTTCGACCGCATCTTGTTCGCCACGCCCACACGCCGCCTCGGCGACAAGACGCAGGTGTTTCCTCTAGAGCAGGTGTTTCCTCTAGAGAAGAACGAAAGCGTCAGGAATCGCCTGACACATAGCCATGAAGTGGCGAACCTCGCACGATCGATTGGCACCCACCTGATGCACAGCGAAATTGGCGAGCGAATAATCGAAGATGCGCTCACCAGCGAAGAGTGGTCACCAAACGAAGTTGTGCGCGCCGTTCCAGCTATCTTGGCAGCCGCCGGACTTGCCCATGACATGGGTAACCCGCCGTTCGGACACCAAGGTGAGGATGCCATCAGAGATTGGATAGTCGCCCGAGATAGCGCTCTATTCCACCCAAACGACGGCGATTGCGCTCTGCAGGGAGACCCTGGTGGCGAGACAATCAAGGCAGACATCGAGAAGCTGAAACCCTGCCATCGCGAGGACTTTCGGCGGTTTGAAGGCAACGCTCAAACGCTCCGAACTTTGACCCGCCTTCAGGTAGTGAAGGACAATCGGGGGCTAAATCTGACCTATGGGACCCTCGCGGCCACCATGAAATACACCGTGTCGTCGGACAAAGTACTGGGCAAGAAGGGGCCCGCACATAGCAAGAAAGTCGGCTATTTCGACTCTGAGACCGAGATGGTGAACATCGTCAGAGAGGCGTGCGGACTATCCCATGGCTGTTGATTTCCGCCGAGAAGTGACCCGGGTTTTCCATTGAGAAGTGACCCGCCTCTCAGTTGTGGTTTGTGTCGG